>Ga0209099_1000024_pt1 | contig 170914 bp, 143 predicted proteins | sample AD_JPNHW2_MetaG_FD_184430 | JGI IMG/M metagenome (GOLD analysis project Ga0209099, IMG submission 184430) | Active sludge microbial communities of municipal wastewater-treating anaerobic digesters from Japan - AD_JPNHW2_MetaG (SPAdes) (version 2) | ecosystem: Engineered > Bioreactor >...
TTTTCTTGTCAATCCCTTTTTTTATCTTTTTCCTCTTCGCGCCTCTTCAACCTCTCATAATTATATTATAATCCAACTCCTTAGATATGCAAATTATTTTTTAATTTAGCTGGATAAGAGCATTATTCTACTAAGTGGAAACCAAGTATTTTAGTAAATAAGCGCCGGTTTACGAAAAAGAGGGCTTGTTTATTTCATCAGCATCATTTTACCTGTTTGAGAGTATTTACCTGCTTTAATTTTATACAGATAGACCCCGCTTGCAACGGGATTATTTTCGTTATCGGTTCCTTTCCAAACAAGAGATTGTTTTCCAGCAGGCAAGTAATCGTTAAGAAGGGTACGAATTAGTTGTCCTTTAAGGTTATAGATTTGGAGAGAGACATTGTTTGCGGAAGATAGTTCAAAGCAGATTGTAGTTTCCGGATTGAAGGGATTCGGGTAGTTACAGCAGGATAGGGTTTCAGGGGTAAGCAGAGGGTCAATTGTTACAACCGGTTCAGAAGGAATTTTACAGGTAAAGAGGGAAGTTAAGTTTATGTTAATTCCTTTGGGGATGTAAGCGGAGGACAGGTTTTTTTCCGCTTCACTACTGTAACCAAACGGTTTGCCAGTAAACGGCGAGGACGCCGTTTTTCCGCTGGTAAAGTTTGTTTTCGCTTCAGGATAATTTTTCAATTCCATATAGTATCTATTCCGGCAATAAGTTGCCAGAGAGAAACTTCCTTTATTCACTGACTGTAAATTAGAAATTCTTTTAGCTGTTTGATCAAGTGTTACCGGTGTATTATAGTATAAGGAGCCATCGGAGAGGATATAGTAGTGATTAATTTTAAAATCATTGTCACTGCGATCGGACAGCCAAAGGATGGAGTTTATATCGTTGTTATAAGTTTCCAGCTTAAAATTATAAGCATCATACAACTCTTCAGTAGAAAAGGGTTCAATATTTTGCCAGTTCATAGTTCCGTTATTATTTATAAGGTTATAGGTTATAGAGAAATATAGTTCAGCATTATTGAAATCACTTAGAGCAAATAATATTTTATCTCCATAGTAAACACCTGCTACATTGGGATGTGAACCTTGGGTAGAAGATATGCGAAATCCCAAATTTCCCCATAACGGTAATCCCTGGCTATTATATTTCTGAGCATATAAATCATACCTGGAATACCAACCCGAAATGAATTCTTTAATATAGAAGACAGTCATTTCATCACCTGCCAGTGAGCAAGATTGCATAAGATCAGAATGGGTGCCGCTGGTTATATAATCAGTGAGTTGCCAGGATGGATCAGGATCTCCACTGGCATCCAATTTCCTAATTCCCCAGGAATAGGAATAATAATAACTATAGTCCTCATAAACGAGGTAGTTTGTACCCAGATAAACTAATCCGCATTCATAAGGAGTGCTTTGCTTAAGAATTTTTCCTTCTGCATCCCATTGGGGAACATTATTATGTAAGCGCTGTCCTCTAATTATTTTATTATAGAGCAGGGAATAAGTTTCTTCCCAGGCAATAAGGATATCTCCATCGGCACAGGTCATCATATAATTATAAGCTTGATCCGTAACCGTTTCTTTAAGCAGGATACCTTTTCCGGGCAATAAGCATAAACCGTTGTTATCTATCGCCTGATAATATAAACTGAATACATCCTGAGCGTTTTGGCTAAGATAGAGAATTCCCACCTGATTTTCGGGTGTTTTAATAATGGCTTTTAACCATTCTGCATCGTTGGAATCGGGATTTAGTTCAATTCCCTCTTCTCCAAGTAAGGGAGAGAGGTTATCATCACAAATTTGGCAGTAGAGTTTCTTTCTGGTGTATAGATTATTGAGCTCGTAAACATAGCAAGAACCCAGGGGCAAATCCACAACCTTGTAGTTTAACACGCTTCCGGAGTGTTTATATTGGAAAGTTCTTCCTTCCGGTTCCAGCAAAACTGTTCCGGCAGGATTAACCAGTTGACCTTTAACTCCAAAATCCCCATCCGTAAAATCATACCATAATACCAGTGCTTTATCGGCAGAAATTAAAATTTTATCTGCTTCCTTATAAAAGATTTGATTGGAAACACAAGTAACCGGAAAAGCAAAACTGCCATCAGCAGAATTGATGCAGGTAAGCATTGTAGCACAATTATCTACATTATCAACATAACTCAAATAATCAATATAAGATAGATAGAGAGAATTATCAGTGGCAATTCCATAAGTATTGAGATAATAATTCCAGTAAAAAGGAATTTCCACCGGAGCAGTCCAACCTGGCTGTAAATTTGGATTTAATTTATAAATCAGAGGAAATAAAGGATAATTTCTCATTTCACAATAATATAAACTGCCATCAGAACAAAATCCCAGATGAGGAGAAATCGCATTTTCACTAAGCGAATAAGAGACAGTTTCCGGCAATAGCAGATTGCCCGAGGCATCCATCTTTTGCAAAGATAAACTGGAAAGAGCGGATTTCCATAAAACATAATTACCGGTTGGATCGCCATACAGTTTATAAGCACCTGCAAATTGATTTTGCGAAACCAAAGGATCGTTGCCGACAACATTTCCCTGAGGGGAAAATTTAACTAAGTGGCTATACTGATAACTATCGGAAGAAACGCTCTCAAACATATTAACAATAATATTTCCTGCCTGATCGCAAAGGGCATCGGATAGTTGCAAAGTATAGGAGGATGGCATTTGATAAATTGTTTCCGTTTGCCAGAGATTATTCCCTTGAGCGTCAAAATTCCAGCCAAAAAGTGTATTTTTACCAGTTAAATAGCAATTTCGCAAAAGATATGCTCCTCCGGACATATTGGCTGTTAATTTATAATCACTATACGCCCGGGTTACATTAATTCCTGTTTCGCCCCATAAGGGTTGACCGGTTAGCGAGACCTTTTGAATATATAAATCATAGTCATAGCTTTCAGTATCTGGTAACAGGAGATTATAGGTATAAATTATACAGCCGTCCGAACTTAAAATCAAATCCACCAGATATTCTTCACCGGCAGTATTAGCTATGTTAAACGATTGGGATATAACATCTTCACCGGTAACAGTTACCCTGGTCATCACAATATCAATATCATTTTCATTGGTAGCACTGGTGAAAAAAACCATCTCCCCGTTGGGCAAAGTTAATCCTTTTTGATTAAAAACCAGGAATTGCGAATTGTAAACAGGAACCGGTTCATTGGCATTCAAAGCCATAAAAGCAAGAATAAGCAGTAAAAACAGGAGAGGCCTTTTCATCGTTACCTCCTTATATTTAAATACTATCCAATATTTTTATCAATGCTGACATTGTAATTAATTAAGCAATATATATTCCAAAGAGGTAAAAGAAAACCAGAAGGGTAGAGAGGGTTGAAAGGATTTAGGGGGTTGAGAACGGCAATACCAATCAACCATTTTTTTTGTAAAAAAAAAGAGGCAGCTAAATAACTGCCTCTTTAGGGTGTTATTTCTTTTTTGTGCGAGGAGAGACCTTGGGCTGAACAGCAGATTTTTTCTCCTGTTTCGGTTTAGCATCCCGATAGGAAAACCACCAGTCATAGCCCTCAATTTCTCCTTTTTTAATTTTAGCAATGCGAGCATTAGCATCGTCAACAGTAGCGGCAGCTGGAATAATCACTTTGTCTCCAATCAATTCATTTTTAGGCCAGTTAGCAGGCATAGAGCAACCGTTGGCATCAGAAAATTGCATAGCTTCTACGGCACGCAGAATTTCTTCCATATTGCGTCCCAGTTCTTGAGGATAATATAGAATTATTCTGATGATACCTTTGGCATCAACTATAAATACTGCCCGGACCGTGTTTGTGCCTTTTCCGGGATGAATAAGACCCAAGCGCCGGGCTACAGCACCGGTATCGGCAATAATTGGAAACTGGATTGTTACGCCAAGATGTTCTTTAATCCATTCTTCCCATTTAATATGGGCAAAAACCTGATCTACGCTCAAGCCGATTAGTTCAGTATTCAGAGCTTTGAACTTAGGATACAGCTTTTGAAACGCGACAAATTCCGTAGTGCAGACGGGGGTAAAATCAGCCGGGTGACTGAAAAAGACGAACCACTTCCCCTCCATATCCTGGGGAAGGATCATTTTACCTTTAGTAGTAACGACGGTCATTTCGGGGAAACGCTCCCCCAACAAAGGCATACCTTCTCTTGTATCCATTTCTCTCTCCTTTAGGGTATTTGATTTACTAAATATTATAATACAAACAGAATTAAAAACAAATTTAATCTTGCAAGCCGGGTTATTGCTTTTATCCATTTATCATTTACAGTTTAGTGCGGTTTTGGATTTAACCCAAATAATGCAGTAGTAACCCAACTCTAAAAGAAAAGTGTCGCCTATTTTTCTCCTTTACTTGTTTGTTTTTTTTAAAATTTTTGGTTGCATTGTCCACTATTACATAACCTCGGAGCCCGAAATTTTCTCCATAACCCTCCGATATAAATCCCGTATCGTTCTCGTATCGCGATATGGGAACGATACGGGAATCTCATCCCCCGCATATCGCAAAAAAGCAGGAACTAAGTAACAAATATTTGGTAGCAGAAAAAGAATAAAGTAACCAGAGAGTATGCTTTTTGTTTGAACTAACTATTTTTCGGTTTGGAGACCAGTTACAGAGCGGCTATAAGTGAAAAAAAAATGTGAGAGTGGGGTTTCATTGAAGGCAAGTGAAAATTGTAAGTCCAAACATTTCTTGTAGAATTGGGTTACTACTGCATTATCTGGATTTAAAGTAAAAATACCAATAGCGTCTGCCAAATCGGAATTTGGCTTTTCAGGAAATAAACTTGCCTGGGATAAAAAATTACCCTGCCCTATAAGAGTGAATATCCACTTTACAAAGGCAGAGAGACGCGTTTTCCGGTTTTGGCGGAACGGTATATTGCCTGAATGATTTCTACGGATTTTCTGCCATCTCTGCCGTCGGTGGAGGGCACATCTTTGCCTAAGAGGACATCTATCACATTGCGATAGTAAGGATTATGTCCAAAGCCATACACATTTGGCGGCTGATAATTGGCATCCTGAGCAATACGATCATCGTCATCGTAATCCTCAAATTCCCATTTTTCTATTTTATTTACGGCAACGCCTCCGATTTTAACGGTTCCTTTTTCTCCGATGATCGTAATGGAGCCCTCAAAATTTTTGGGATAGGTTAGCATTGTAACATTGATAGTTGCTATTAACCCATTGCGGAAATGCAAGATAGCACAACCCGTATCTTCCGCTTCAATGCGGCGAGCCATAGTTGCTGTGTAAGCCATAACACTATCCACATTCCCTAATAACCAATAAAGTGCATCCACATAATGACTTGCCTGATTCATAAAGGCACCGCCGTCAAATTCCCAGGTTCCACGCCATTTTTCGGCATCGTAATATGCCTGAGGTCTTTGCCAGAAGACATTGGATTCGGCTAAATAAATTCTGCCAAAGCGTCCTTTATCAATTGCTCTTTTAAGTAGCTGCATAGTTGAATTGAGGCGATTTTGTTTTACCACGAAAAGTTTCACATTGTTTTGGTCGCAAGCTTTAATTAAATCATCGGCTGCCTCAATATTGGTAGCCATCGGTTTCTCGGTTAACACATTGATTTTATGATTAGCTACTTCAATTCCCATTTGAGGATGCAAGCCACTGGGAGTGCAAATTGAAACGAGGTTTAAATTTTCCTTTTCCAACATTTCCCGATAGTTGGTGTAGAGATTTTTAATGCCGTAATTTTCTGCTACTACCTGCATTTTTTCTTCCCTAATATCGCTTGCGGCAACAAACTCCGCTTCGGGAATTTGAGTTACGGCATCTAAGTGATTTTTGGAAATACGACCGCAGCCAATTAAACCGATTTTAACTGTTTTCATCCAAGAACTCCTGTTAATTTATTTATTTATTTATTGAAAGATACCAATCGCACATTGCGGCGATGCTATCTTGCAGAGAAATTTTTTGCACAAAGCCGTCTCTTTTAGCTTTTTCGGCAGTAAAATAAGTTGCCGTTCCCAATTTACGCATCCTGTTACTATTAACCGGTAGGTCTATGGAAAATAGTTTAGCCGGGATATCAAAGAGCATACCGATTCCAATTGCTGCCTGCAGAGGAATTTTTATGCGGGGCATGGTAAACCCGGGATGCGAACAAATTAGTTCCATCAATTCTTTGAGGGTTAAATATGGCTCATCAATACAGTTATAATGCTGGTAGCCGGCAGCTGATTTTTGCATTGCAAAACGGGTCATATCAATCACTGTAGAGATAGAGACAATTGTTTTAATATGCTTGCCTTCGCCGACGGTTAAAAAAGGTCTTCTATGTAAAGTGTCTATAAGTTTATAGGTATTGGTATAATTATTGGGACCGAAAATGGCTGCCGGACGCAAAACCACAAGTTCGCGTTCCGGATTTTGCTGTTGCCATTTGATGCAAAGCAGCTCTCCTGCCAGTTTTGATGCCCCGTAATCGCTATCAGGATTATAAGGTGAGTCCTCGTTTGCTTTCCCTTCCGGATAGCCAAAAACGCCAACAGAACTGAAGTAAATCAATTTCTTAATCCCTTTCCCGGTGGCAAAATTCAGTAATGTTTGGGTGCCGTATTTATTGTGGCTGTAATATTCCCGGCGGGAAATGCCAAAATCATTCTTAGCTGCTGCACAATGAATTATCAGCTCCAATTGGCTGTTATGCTTTTGCCCGAAGACAGAAGAAATTCTGTTCAGGTCTTGCAAATTTCTAATATCGCCGAGTTGTGTTTCCGGATGCTTTTCCCCTTCGCAATGTTCACTGATATCTATACCGCAAACGGTATGCCCGTCTTTTTCCAATTCCCGCATTAAGTTGGAACCGACAAAGCCATTGCTGCCGGTGATTAGAATATTCATTTTTTCTCCTTCAGCGAACCGGTTGCCATAAATTTATCTTCTTTTTTTGCAGGAAGTTCACAAACGCTATAGCCGAAGAATAGACCATCGCTACAAAATATCCCGGAATTCCCGTTAAAGGAATATGGTGACCTTTCTCCTGACTTATAAGTCCTACTGTTCCCAGCAGATAGAAAATTACCTGGAAAATAAAAACAACCCGGTAAAAGCAATACTGCAACAAAAAAGCATTACTGATAAATCCTGTCAATACAAAAACAAAAAACAACCAGCGTAATACTTTGTGAAAAAACAAAATAAAACTTACGGCAGGATAGCGAAAGGGGTTTAATAACTTTATATTGCGTTGCAAAACATACCATTCACGGGTAATAATTCTTACTTTGCGGGCTATTTCTTCCGTTGCTCTTTCGGTAACTTCTTCATAAATGATGGCTTGTGGCTCATAGGCAGCGATGTAACCTTGCTTTAGGGCAATTAAGACGCGTTCAAAATCATCCGGACTGTTTAACGGAATTTTTCCAAAGAGTTCTCTTCTAATTAAATAGATAGGACCATTAGCTCCAATTAAGGTTTTCAATCGGGAATCCATCAATTTCAGAAATGCTTCATATTTCCAATAAACTGATTCTCCTGATTCCCGCTCGCCTCTTTTAACCATTATCACTTCGCCGGAAACGAGACCTATCCTGTTATCGGAAAGCATTTTAGTAACTAAAAGTTTTACACAATCGGGAGTAAAAATACTGTTGGCATCGGTGGATAAAACAAAATCGGTATCCAGCAAAGGTAAAACCAGGTTATGGGCATTTTGTTTACCTGCTCTCGGTTTTTGAATGATTAAGGAAATGTTTTGATTGGTGTATTTTTGGACTATTTCATTAGTTCTATCGGTGGAATCATCTGATATTACAATCATTTTTATTTTTTCCGGGGGATAATTCAGGTTCAGAAAGGATTGAATTTTTGCCTCAATAACCTTTTCTTCGTTGTAGGCAGGACAAATAACTGTAATTGAAGGATATACTTCCGGTGCTTTAGTTACCGGCTTCTTTTTTTTGAACAAAGAAGTGATAAGATATAAGCTTAATCCGTAACCTACAAGATGGTATGCCAAAAGCAGCCACGAAACCCAGAATACTATTTTTGCTATCGCCATTTACCGTCCTTTATCTTAAGCTTTCTTTGAAACGGGCATTGCGTTTATCTTGAAAGTTCCTGATAAAAAATGCCCCTTAACTGTCAAGCAAATTAAGTCCGCTGTTTGCTGTTTTTTCTCGGCAAACCGGGTGTTCCAAGTAATAAAATAAGTATAATAAACACGCGTGACAAGTTCTCGCTGCCAAAATTTGGTGATAGAGGCAAAGGTATTTCTCCTGTAACTGTTTCTTACCTGTAAATCCATATCTCTCAGTTCACTAAGTATTCTCTGTGTCCTAATAGCAAAGGTTTTCCATTTGACAAAAAGGGCAACATAAGCTTTTTGGCATTATGAATTACAATGGACACAAAATTATACATTGCGGCAATAGAGAAAAATGTCCCAGATAAACCTGAAAAAAAATATCATTACCAGTGGCAGTTTCAGGATAATTATCCTGGTTATCTCCTTTTTAATCAGCTGGATAAGTGCCAGATATTTGGGTGTAACTTTAAAGGGTGAATACAGCTATCTGATTACTATAGGTAGTTTTGTCTGGATGATTTTGGATTTGGGAATTTTTAGAAGCTATCCCTATTTGGTGCGTAAATATCCGGAAAAATTGCCCACGATGTTTGGCTGGACAATTATTACCCTGATTGCGGAACTGCTGATTTTCATCTCGTTAGGGGTGATTTTTTTAGATTTTTGGAATAAGCTGATCGGGTATCCTCTCACTCCAGCCAAAATAATTCTGCTAATTATGTTTATTTCTTTTAATAAAGCATTTATGCAACTACAGGCAATATCTATGGGAATGGATAGAATTTTACAGAATTCCCTGGCGCATTTTTTAAGTTCTGCCATCTTTCTTGTTCTCTTGCTGATTGGCTATTTTGCCTTGTTAAAAGTAGATAGAATTAATGCCGTGATGATTTTTACCGTAACGGGTTTTGGCTGCAGTATATTATATCTTGTTTTCAGCAATCATTGGCTTCTCCATTTTAAGAGCTTCAATTTGAAACTGATTAAGATGTTTTACAGCTATGGATTTCGGGTTTTTCTTTCTTCGCTGTTTATTATGTTGCTGATTAGGGCTGATATCGTAATCATCAAGCATTTTTTATGTTTCACGCAAGTGGGAATCTACTCAATGGCTGCCCATATTGTAGATTTTATTCAGATTGCTTCCAACCTGGTGGGAGGTCTGTTATTTGTAAAGCTTGCAGATACTGAAGATGATGTCAGCAAATGGTTGCTGTTGAAAAAGACCTTGCTTTTGTTCTTCTTCTTTATCACTCTGGCAAATTTGGGCTTTGGCTTTTTGGGCAAATTTATAATGCGGATAATGTTTGGAGCACAGTTCGTGCCTGTATATTATGTATATATTTGGTTAATGCCTGCCGTTTACGGTTTAAGCTTTGGTTCGCTATTCAATAATTATCTGAATAGCAAGGGCTTTCCTGTAATCAGTATCATCCTTCCCGCGGTTGCTTTATTAGTAAATATCGGCTTAAACTTGTGGTTGATTCCGGTTATGGGAATTAACGGAGCCGCTCTCAGCACAAGTTTCTCCTATTTTCTTTGGTTAGTCCTGATTATTTATTTTGAACAAAAGGATAGCAAGGGTAGAATGTTACATTATTTATTGCCTACCTGGAAAGATATAACGGATTTGGGAGAGGAGATAATATCCGAAGGAAAAGGTGTTTTGAGAAAATTAACTCATAAAACGGCTTAAGAGGTTACCTTGAAAGAAATTACAGAAGGTAAAGTTTTACTGATTCACACTTGGGGCATTGGCGATATGATTATGCTAACTCCTGTTCTGCGTTTAGTAAAGACAATGTTTCCTGCGCTGGAACTGGAAATTCTTTGTTTCCCCAAGTTCGCTGCCATTCCTGTAACTAATGCTCCGTTTATCAGCAAAATTCATTTTACAGGTTGGAAAGCAAATTTACTGCTACCTGCTCTTTTCCAACTTCGCAAGGAAAAATATCAAGCAGTGCTATTTTCTGCAGGAGTTACACCTTGGAAACAATGGCTGTTTATGTTTCTCCTGAAGGCAGATATAAGGGTTGGTGAATACCGCAAAATTCGCTTTCCTGGTTTATCGGCTTACGCTCAATATCAGGTAAATCGTTCCCGGACGCAAAATAATTATGCTTTATGGCAGACCTTCCTGAAATTACCTTCCTGGGAAGAGGCACTTTCCCGCAGAAACGAGCTTAATTTCTTCCCCTATTTTCATTTAACTGAGGAAAACGGGAAGTGGGCAGATAACTTCCTGGCTGAAAACAATCTGACAGGAAAAAAGATTATCGGCATCCATCCCGGCTCTATGGCTAAAAATAAATATAAAAGATGGAGCAGAGAATATTTTATTGCTCTAATTGAAAAACTGCAAGAGAGCTATCCTTATCCTGTTTTGATTATTGCAGGACCCGATGAACTGGAAGTAGGAAAAGCTATTCAGGCAAAAACCAATGCCCTGCTTTTACAAAATGCTCTTCTGGAAAATGTGGCAACTGTAATTTCCCGCCTGCATTTCTTTATCAATACCGATTCCGGTTTGGGACATATTGCTTCCTGCTTTGGAATAAAGGGTTTAACTATTTTCGGTCCTGCCAACGAATTGCAAACGGCTCCCTTTTCTCCAAACAGCTATGTAATTCGTTATCCTGTTCCCTGCGCTCCCTGCAGAGATAAGAAAAAGAAACCAAAGTGCGCGCTAAATTGTCTTATTAAGCTCACTCCGGATATGGTATTTAAACGCGTTCAGGAACTGCTGGATTGACATTGTTCATAAATTGCTAATAGCTGCCTGCAGAGTTCTTCCCGCGAATATTGTTTAATCGTTTCAGGAGAGTTATCAAACTGAGCGGGTTTTTGCATAATGTTCATAATTTGGGTTTTTATTTGTTCTTTATCATTAATATAGGCATACTTACCGCGTTTGGTCTCGTTTAATATTTTCTCCAGATTGCTTTCCCGGGGTCCTAAAGCCAGAATAGGTTTGCCACACCGTAAAAGTTCAAAGAGCTTACCCGGATACCAATATTTAGCGCTGGGGCTGTCCGATAGAATAATCAGATTGACATCCGCACCCAGAGAATAAGCAATTGCCTCACTATGTTTTTGATAGCCAAGATATTTATAGCTCGTATAACCGGAGGCAGCAATGCTTTGTAAAATAGCTTTATCTATGTTGCCTATATGAATTACCTGATAATTATGCGGTAAGCAATCCTCCAGTGCCTTCAGTAAATTTAACGGAGAACCATAAACCTTGGTTAACTTGCCCATTAAAACAAGTGTCGGCTTATCAAACTTTTTCGGCACAATACCCTTAAAATCATCTTCATCATAACCGTTGGATATATAAAAGGACTTTTCTTGCAGCCAGCTATGCTTGTTTATATATTGCAATCGGGTTTCCGGGGTAACAAAAACAGCTGCATCACAGGTTGCGAGAATCTTATCATCTGTTTTTCTGATTTTATTTAAGCGGAAAGGTAAAACCAGTTTCTCTTTCAGGGGTCCGAATTGCCAGGAATCCCTATAATCCGCTACCCAGAAAATCTTCTGACCAAACTTCTTTTTCAGGGCAATTCCTACCAAAAATGCAGAATAGGGAAAAGCAGTTATGTAAACATTTCTAATCTGCTGCTGTTTAATAACCTTACACGCAACAAAATAAGCAAAAGGCATCCAGCCGATTTGTTTATCGTAAGGAAAAAGCACATCGTTTATCAGCTTTGCTAAACCCCAAAATGCTCTTTCTATCTTTGAAGGAGGAGCCGTTTCTTTAAAGCGGGCATTCACCATTTTGCTTTCATCCGGGGTCTTAATACCCAAACCGCCAACTCGGTAAATATGTGCCTCTTTAGGGATTTCCTGCAGCAACGAATAATCTACCACCTTTCTCACCGGTTTTTCAGGAGCAATAATATGCACCTCCCATCCGGCTCTTACAGCATATTTAACGAATTTTAGAGGTCTCTGCACACCGCTTTGACCCGTAGGTGGAAATTCATTGATAATCATCAGTAGCTTATTTTTGTTCATACACTTTTATCACTCTTTGAATCAGCTCGCTAAGCATATATTTCTCTTGCACCAGCTTTTGCCCTGCTTGGGCAATTTCCTGCCTTAAAATCTGGTTCGTAAGCAGCAATTTAATTTTCAGGGCAAGGTCTTCACTGTTCTGGGGCTCAGCAAATAGAGCTTGTTTGCCATCCTCTGCTAAACCGAAAATACCTTCATTCTGTATTCCGATAACCGGCAACCCGGCAAACATCGCTTCCAGAAAAACAATGCCAAAGGTCTCACTGTAACTTGCCAGAACGAATAAATCAAATAAGGGCAGGATATTTCTTAAAAGATTATTCTCAATTCTGCCAAGGAACATCACTTCTGCATTCAAATTATTCGTTTTCACCTGATTCTCCAGTTCCTTTCTTCTATCTCCATCCCCTGCGATAACAAGCTGCAGGCAAAATCCTTCTTTTTTCAGTATGGACACTGCTTCAATGAGATAGGAAAAACCCTTCTCGGTGAATAGATTTCCGATGCTGATAAGATGAAAACAACCCTCCCGCAGAATTGTGCGATATGGTTCTATTTGTTGCGGCTCAACCTTTTGCAGCTCTGAAACCCCATTTCCGGTAACAGTTATTTTAGAGGCAGGGTTATATTGCTCTACCCAATGGGCTATTCTATTATTTACCGGAAAAATATGGTTCCAGTTTGTTAAAGTTCTTTTCAGTGCCCAACTGTAAAAACCTGAACGCGGGTTATTTTTCAACCGCTGTGGATGCGTGCGGATATTATGCAAAGTAAGATATTTGGGAACAGGAAGCTTATTCAGCCAGGGCTTCAGCCAAAATAATTCCGGAATATGACGATAATCGTGAATGTGAATTAAATCGGGCTGAAATCTTTTATAGCATCGTTCTATTGCCGGTAGAGCCAATAATCTGTAAGTAATCAGCGAAGTTAAAAAAAATCTCCTCCAATAGGGATAGCAGATTATTTTTACAGGAAAGCCATCCTGCTGCTGTTGATAAATTATATAAGGATTTTTATCACAGGCAGCGACAACCTGAACCTGATAAAACCTGGATAGTTCAATTGCCTGCTGCTGAACAAATACACCGTTTACCGGATTGAATTTATTGGGATATAAATCCGTAATCAGCAACAGTTTTCTTTTTAGTGTTTGCATCGTTCACTTAATAGTAAAACAGCATACCGGCATCCTGGTTTTATTATCCTTCGTAAAATAGGTTGTCAGTATGCTGTCTTAGTATTTAATCAAAGCTCATTATAGTGTAGTCGGAGCTCGCTGAAACTCCTTTTTTTTCTTGCGGAGGAACAGAGTTCTCCGACTACACTTTCTTGCAGAGGAACAGAGTCCTCCGGTTATTTCATCAAAACCATCTTTTTGGTGCTGCTGTAACTTCCAGATTTTAGACGGAACAGATAAACTCCGCTGCTAACGGAATTACCATTGCTATCTTTTCCATCCCAAACAATACTATTTATACCGGCAGTGGCAATAGAATTAAATGTTTTAACAACTTGTCCTTTTTCGCTATAAATAGTAACTTCCGCAGGAGCAGCTTTCTCCATTCTGAAGCGAATAGTTGTTTCGGGATTGAAGGGATTGGGATAGTTGCCTATAAGCTGAATAGCAAAAGGAGTATGCACTTCATCATCATTGGCAACAGGATTGAAATCACTCAGCATTCTGGGAGTAACTTGTGTAGCTGTGTTATATTGAGTTACAATCACATACACATTGAAATTACCCTGATGCATGGGAGTTCCAATATAATTCGCATCGGAGAATTGAGTTCGCATCACAATCGTACCCGTAGCATCCACTAAATCATAACTGGTTTGAGCTGCATAATCTCCGCTGGGGCTGGCATAGTGAACATTATCCAGACGCATTAAACGGGATTGATAGGTTTCCGCATTGTTAGTAATTTCCGCTATAGTAGCTAATTGGGGAATAATTACATTTCCGGTAGAAGTAGCAGGACCGGGATTTGTTACAGGCCAGAATTGCAGCATTCCTGTTGTATAACGATTTAGAGTTCCCGTAATTCCAGTAATTCCATCTCCAATATTATAAGGAGTGGTAATTATGCTGTTATAGTCATCAATCAAAATAGCTGCTGTAGCATCTTGCACAAATTTCTGGTGACGCCAGCTTTGTTGCATTGTAAGAATCACTTCGTTGGCAAGTTGATAGATAGTAGTTCCATCAGCTGCCGCAGCACGCAAAGCAGCAATATTGGCAAGTTGCACCGGGAAAATATAACTGGCTGTAGCAGTGTAAGAAGGGCTGAATCCCGAGGCAAAAGCTTTTGCTTTCAAAGTAGTGGTAGTGGCAACAGCAACGGGAGCAGAATATAGGGTTGATGTTTCACCCGGTTCACTGCCATCGGTTGTGTAACGAATTGTAGCTCCGGGCGTTGTAGAAGATATTGTTACACTGATAGGATTGCCGTAAACCCCGGCAGGAGGATTAAAAGTAGGCGTGGCAGCTTGTTGCGGAGCACCCGGATCAAAAGTATGCTGACCTAAGTCCGCAAAATAATTCTGAGGATGAACAGTCCATTCAGAATCATCGGCATTAGTTCCGGCACCGGCAATAAAATCAGTATTTCCCTGAATAACGGTTGGTTTCCGAATTAAAGTATGTTCTGCAGTAGCAGAAGCAGTTCCGGCAACAGGCCAATTGCTTGTTCCAGGGTCTTGTTGATAAACACCGATAATATCAATAAGGGTAGTTCCGTTAAATAAGCCAACTACATCATTACCGTTATAATAAGTAACCGTAGATGTAACATTGGCAATTGATAGAATAGATGCTTCGGCTCCTGAATTGGCTATCACATAAACCTCACCATCATCCAGAACGCCACTCATAGTAAGAGTGTTGGTAGTGCTCCAGGTTCCTCCATTGGAAGCAAGTTTAATGGTATAATTGGATAAATCCACTGGATCACCCGTTCCGTTAAAAATCTCCAATGCCTTATTGTTGCTCGTTCCTTCCACATATTCTGAAAAGAAGAGATCAACAGCATAGACCTGAGCAAAGATAGCTGCCGTAGCAGCCAACATAACGATTAGAATTAGTGCTTTTTTCATCGTTGTTACCTCACTTTAATTAAAATTTCCAAAGCACAGTATAAAAAAGAACCTGCAAACAGGATACTGTCACAGCGGTCTAAAATACCTCCGTGACCCGGAAGCAGATTAGAACTGTTCTTCACTTTACAATATCGCTTAAACATTGATTCCACCAAGTCCCCTAATTGACCGAAAATTCCAGCCGCTACAGCTAAAACAGCCAAATAGGAATAAGGCAGGATTTCAACCTTGCAAACATATAATATAATCAAAATCAGCCACGGCGCAAGAATTCCTGCAATAAAACCTTCCAGTGACTTGCGAGGACTGACAGCCGTTATATTTCTATGTTTTCCCATTTTCATTCCAACAAAATATGCAGTGGAATCCACAAACCAAATTAGCAGAATTAAGGCAAGTAAAAAATTATATTCCTCATAGTATAGACCCACCCGCACAATCAAAGCAGGAAAAAACGCTGTATAAACAAAGCCAAAAAGGGTAGCAAACAAACGGGGAACAGATTTATCTTCATTCCAGGTAAATAGTGTTTCCCCAACAGCTAACAGCAAAACCAGCCACAGTAACGGTAAATCCTTCCCTTCAGTATAAATTAGAGCCAAATAGAAAAGGGAATTGAGAATAACCCAAAAATAATTGATGTTAACTCCGGCTTTATGCATCATCCGAATATATTCCAGGCACCCCAAAAAAACTACCAGCAATAAGGATATAACCAAAGGCAACCCTCTGTAATACAGAACAATAAGAACAACCGGAATTAAGATAACGGCTACCAGCACTCTTTTTAGCAATTCATTCATTTCTGCCTCCAAACCTGCGTTCGCGTGAGGCATAATCTAAAAGCGCTTTAATCATTTCCACTTTATTAAAATCAGGCCACAATGTATCGGTAATATAGAGTTCGGAATAAGCTGCCTGCCAGATCAGGAAATTGGAAAGGCGTTTTTCTCCGCTGGTTCTAATTATCAAATCGGGATCGGGCTGACCTGCAGTCCAAAGATAATTTCCAAATTCCTCAGGAGTTAGTTTTTTCCATTCATCAGGGTGCAAAGTCATAAACTTTTTAAAGCCCTCAATAATTTCCAGGCGACCTCCATAGTTAAAAGCAAAATTAACGATCATCCCGGTATTATTATGGGTCTGTGCCACAAGGGAATTTATCTCTTTGCGGTAATTTTCTTCCAACCCAACATCCGTTCCAATAAATTGAGCGTAGATATTCTGCTTCATCAATTCCGGAATTTCCTTTTTCAGTTGCTCTTTGAGTAATTTCAGCAGACCTTGCACTTCTTTTGCTGGTCGGTTCCAATTTTCCGTAGAAAAAGCATAGAAAGTCAAGTATTGCAGTTTCAGTTCCACACCCAGTTCTACAACTTGTCGCAAAGCTTTCACCCCGGCTCTATGGCCATAAAGATGAGGTCTGTTTCGTTTTTTTGCCCAGCGTCCGTTACCATCCATAATCAAACCGATGTGGTTAGGTAATTTGTTTCTATCCAGTTCTTTCAGCAATTCCTGATAATCCTGCTTAGCCATTTATCCTCTGTTGTGCGTTATATTTCAGCCAGGCATAGATAAAATCATTCAAATCGCCATCCATCACTTTATCTATATTCCCTGTTTCGTAGTTAGTTCTATGATCTTTAATCATTTGGTAGGGCTGAAAAACATAGCTGCGAATTTGATTACCCCAGCCGATTTCCGTTTTACTATTCTCAACGGATTGTTTTTCTTTATCTCGTTGTTCTTCATAGTATTGATATAAACGGCTTTTGAGGATGGACATCGCTTTTTCGCGATTTTGAATTTGGCTGCGTTCATTTTGGCAGGAAACTACGATATTTGTAGGTAGATGAGTAATCCGCACGGCAGAATCGGTGGTATTCACATGTTGTCCGCCGGCTCCACTGGAGCGGAAAGTATCTATTTTCAGGTCTTTAGGGTCAATCTCTATTTCCGGTTCTTCATCAAATTCCGGATACACAAAAACCGAGGCAAAGGAGGTCTGTCTTTTCCCTTGAGCGTTAAAAGGGCTTATTCTCACCAGGCGGTGAACACCAATCTCACTTTTTAACATCCCGTAGGCATAATCTCCTTTAACTTCAACACTTACACTTTTAAGTCCTGCTTCTTCACCCGGCAGAGAATCAATGATATTGAAACTGTAATTATTTTTCTCAGCCCAGTGAGCATACATTCGTAACAGCATTTCAGCCCAATCCTGAGATTCCGTTCCTCCGGCACCGGAATGAATTGTCAGCAGAGCATCGTTGTGATCGTATTTATCGTTCAGATAGCATTCAATTTCGGCTTTGGCAATAAAGTTTTGCAACCAGGGAAGTTCGGCAACTGCTTCTTCCAGTAACTCAGCACTGAAATCCTCATCCAGTAAGGTTATATATGCTTCCAGTTCTCCCTTCATAGCATCCAGATTTTTTATATGCTCCAGTTCATCTCTCAGTTGGGAAAGCTGTTTACTAACTTTTTTAGCATTTGTTTGATCCGACCAAAAATCGGGAGCATTCATTTTTTGTTCCAGTTCGGCTATAACCTGCTTTTTAGGTTCCGGATCAAAGTAACCTCCGAATTTCAGAAATTTGGTTTATCATATCCAGGGCTGTCTTTTTATAATCGGTGTATTCCACTTTTTTTTTCTCCTGTTTAGTAAATGTAACCTAAACCAAGATAAGCCGTTTGGTGTCAAGCAGAAATGAAGAAATGGAAGTTATCCTTTTGTATCCAGAATACCCTAACAAACTTTGAACTCCGAACTTTGAACTCCGAACTTTGCACTTTGAACTTTGAACTTTGAACTTTGAACTTTGAACTTTGAACTTTGAACTTTGCACTCCGAACTTTGAACTCCGAACTTTGAACTTTGAACTTTGAACTTTGAACTCACATACTTTTCGTTCTCACCACCCGAAAACCCAGATAGGCATTTTTTGTATAGGGCTTGGCAAAATTACGGTTCGTAACTCTCATTTCGGAAGCATTATGATACCATGAACCGCCTCTAATAACTTTATCGGTTCCTTTATCCGGTCCAGTAAAAGGGTCATATTTGCGTGAATTGTACGGCGCATACCAATTCCACACCCATTCAAAGATGTTTCCGCTCAGATCATAAATTCCCAGTTGATTTGGTTGTTTTTGTCCGGAGGGATGGCTTTGAGCATCACTATTTTCACTAAACCAGCCAACTTCCGTAGCCAGATCAGAACCGCTATAAACAAAGAAGTTATCTCTTTTTCCACTTTTGGCAGCAAATTCCCATTCTGCTTCTGTAGGTAAACGATAGCCATTGGCAGAAAAATTACAGACCACTTTATCATCATAATAATCGTAGCAGGGTTCAAAGCCGTCCAGAACACTTTTCTGATTGCAAAAGTCAATAACATCGTAAAAATTAACATTTTCCACAGGTAATTCAGGGTCTTTGCTATGAGCCGGATTTTTGGGAAAAACCATCATCCATTCTGCCTGACTGATTTCCATTTTACTGATATAAAAAGCAGAAATGCCAATAGTTAAAAGAGGAAATTCATCATCTTCTGCTTCGGGAGAAATATCCCCCATCACTAAAGTATCGGCAGGAACCAAAACCATTGCTATCGGCAAATTTTTGTTTTGCGGTTCTTCCGAAATTTCCACTTGAGTGCTATCAGCCACGGAAGTAAATTTGGGTCGGTTGCCAAAAGCGATATATTTTACAATCACAAAAAGTAAAATTATTACGGATAGCCAGATGAGAACCTTAAAGACCTTTTTCAGTTTTGTCGTTTCCTTTATTATTGCAGGCGGGATTGGAGGAGGAACGGTTTTGGAGATGGTAGTTTCTGATTTGCCATAGAGACCGGGAGCATCAACTTTTTGAGGTAAGCTTTGCTTATTTGCCAAATCGGCAACAGGCAAATCTTGGGGGAGGGCAATTTCACTTTCGTAAGAAGTAGCGGGGGTATCTATTGTGTTTGTTTCCTTTGTTTTATCCGCATCTGAATTCAGCAATCCATTATTTGAAGTTTCCTCAACCTTCTCAACTTCCTCAACCTCCTCAACTTTTTCAACCTCCTCAACCTTCTCAAATTCCTCAACCTTTTCAACCTTCTCAACCTCTTCCGGCAGCCAGTTTTCCTGTTTATTAAAAACCTGCAAAAGCTCTTCCGCATTGGAAAACCGCAGATGGGGATCAAGTTTCAAACATTGCAATAAAGCGGCAAAAAGCCAGTCCGGAACTTCTTTATGCATTATTTCCGGCATAATTACAGCCCGGCAGAGGGATTGCTGTTTTTGTTTTTCCGGGCTTAGTTGCAGGTCTATCCGCCAGGGCACAACTCCGCAAAGCATTTGATAAGCAATTACAGCAAAAGAAAATAGGTCGGCTTGAGGAAGTGCAACTCCCGATTGATAAAGTTCCGGAGCAACATATAAAAGCGGATGGTAACTGCCATCTTTTTCCATCGCGGTTTTACAGGCATTTTGGTTTTTCCCGAAACCAATTATGTTCAGGTGGTCATTATCATCCACAATGATGTTATAAGGATTCAAATTCAGGTGAACGCAGCCCTGTTTATGAGCATAAATAAGTGCTTCTAAAAGTTCTTGCAGCCAGGAAAGGATTTGTTTCAGAGTAAGCAAATTAAAGTTTATTTTCAGATAAGAGGCAAGAGACATTCCTTCTATGTATTCTCCAATCAGGTAAGCAGTTTCCTTTTCTTCTCTAATTTCAAAGACCTTTCTAATTCGTGGCTGGCTAAGTTTTAGATGGGCATTGGCTTCGTTAACTAAATCCTGTTTCAATAGTTCATCGTTAACTCGTTGTGGATCAGGTGTTTTAATTAGCACAGTAGTTCCGGTTTCCATCTGTTTTGCCAGATAGATAGAAAACCTTAAAGAACTGTGCACGGTTCTAATTACCTGATAACTGTTTAGAGATGTCTCCGGCATTTAATTTGCCTTATAAATTGTCTTTCCGCATTTTAGCACCAGGTCCACATAGGAAGAACCCAAATGATAGGGAATAAAATTTATCCCTGGAATATCCCATAAAATAAGGTCTGCCTTTTTTCCTGCCTCCAAAGAGCCGATTTGATTGCCTCTATTTAATGCATAAGCAGCGTTTAAAGTGGCTGCACATAAAGCTGCTGCAGGAGTTAAACCCATTTTTAAACAGGCAAGGGACATTGTAAACTGCATACTGTCACAGTTACAGCTGCCGGGATTATAGTCCGTAGCAAGAGCTATAGGAAGCCCCAAATCCATCATCAGTCGGGCATTGGCATATTTTTTGCTCTGTAAGGAAAATAAAGTTGCCGGCAATAAAACAGGGATTACTCCTGCCATTTTAAGGGCTTCAATTCCTCTTTCATCAGTAGAACCCAAATGGTCAGCAGAAATACATTTCATTTCTGCAGCCAGTTCTGCGCCACCAATGGGCTCAATCTCATCACAATGCATTTTTAGTTTAAGTCCGTGTTCTGCAGCGCAGGAAAGTATTTGGCGGGATTCCTCAAGATTAAAAGTATGCGCTTCCGTAAAAACATCGCAAAATTCCGCTATTCCTTGTTCCGCAACTGCCGGAATCATTTCTTTACAAAGCAGTTCTACATAACCGGAATGGTTATTTCTATATTCCTCAGGAAATTCATGCGCCCCCAAAAAAGTAGGAACAATCTCAATCGGCAGTTCTTTTTGCAGGCGTTTTATCACCCGCAATTGTTTCAATTCGCTTTCGGTATTAAGTCCGTAACCGGTTTTTGCTTCCAGAGTTGTGGTTCCTAAGGGAATCATTTTCAGGATGCGTTTTTTTGCCAGTTCCAAAAGCAAATCCTCATCAGCATTTCTTGTTGTTTGGATAGTATTTAAAATACCTCCTCCAGCTAAGGCAATTTCCACATAACTTTTCCCCTGTAGCCGCATAGCAAATTCATCTTCGCGGGTATGCACAAAAACGGGATGAGTGTGACAATCAACAAACCCCGGAGTGGCAATTTTCCCCTGAGCATCAATAAGTTCGGGAGCAGGATATTTTCTTTCAATTGCCCTGGTATCGTTAATTTCTATTATATTACCACCTTTTATGGCTATTCCGGCATTGGTAACAATAGAGTTTTCTTCCATTTCTTTTCCCCGGCGGGGGGCATTATTATGGGCAAGAGTAACTAACTGGCTGATATTAATGATAATCACATCGGCGTTCATTTTTCCCTCTTTTAGCAGTTATGTTAATAAAAAAAACCTTTAAGCATATATAAAATATTTCGTCAAGCTTTTTTAGCACACCTTCAGAGTTCCTCCAAATTTGGTTAACTTATAATGTATTTCTTCCGTAATATTTGTTTTTCAGTTCCTGCTTTTTTGCCTTATGCGGCAGATGAGATTCCCGTATCGTTCCCATATCGCGATACGGGAACGATATGAGAGTCATATCGGAGGGTTATGGGAAAAATTCCGGGAACTCTTTGATTTTTGTTTTAACTCTTTCCCGACCTTTCTGTGGATGCAACGAGATGAATAGGCAACAGAAAATCTCATCTTTGCCTTCAACTGCCAAAGCTGAAGCTCGGTTTAGAGCTAAAACAAAAATTCTAAAAATAGGAGGGCAGCGGTGAAAACATTTGTGCTTGACACCTACGCATTTATATATTTACTGGATAAAAATAAGCAACTAAAGAGGAGAAAAAATGCTTAGAGGTAATGAAATCAAACAGGCAGAAGGCAAACTTGGCGTTATATTAGTAGGTTTAGGCGCTGTAAGTACAACTTTTGTAGCTGGCGTTCAAGCAATTAAAAAAGGCATTGCGGAACCCTTTGGTTCGGTTACACAGATGTCCACTATCCGCTTAGGAAAAAGAACTGAAAATAGAACCCCGTTAATAAAGGACTTTGTGCCTCTCGCTAATTTACAGGATTTGGAATTTATGGCTTGGGATATTTTCCCTAATGATGCTTATGAAGCAGCATTAAAAGCCGGAGTTTTGGAAAAAGAACTGCTGGATAAAATTGAGCCGGAATTGCGTTCTCTGAAGCCCCAAAAGGCGGTTTTCAATAATAACTATGTGAAAAAATTACACGGCACTTATGTTAAAACCGGCGATAATAAAATGGATTTGGCTCAGCAACTGATGGAAGATATCAAACGCTTTAAAGAAGAAAAAAATTGCAGTCGGTTAGTGATGGCTTGGGCTGCCTCCACTGAGGTCTATTTGGAAGCCAACCCGGTGCATAATACTTTGGAAAGTTTTGAACAGGGTTTGCGGGATAATCATCCGGCAATCGCTCCTTCAATGATTTATGCTTATGCCGCTTTGCAGATGGGAATTCCTTTTATCAATGGTGCTCCGAATTTTAATCTGGAAATTCCGGCTTTTAGAAAACTGGCGGAAGAGAAAAAAGTTCCCGTTGGCGGTAAGGATTTTAAAACCGGTCAAACATTGATGAAAACAATCATCGCTCCCGGGCTAAAAGCCAGAATGATTGGTATTCACGGTTGGTTTTCTACCAATATTTTAGGTAATAGAGACGGAGAAGTTCTTGATGACCCCGAAAGTTTTAAGACCAAAGAAGTTAGCAAGCTTTCGGTGCTGGAAACAATTCTGGAACCGGAAAAATATCCTCAGCTCTATAAAGACCTCTATCATAAAGTCCGTATCAATTATTATCCTCCGCGTGGCGATAATAAAGAAAGCTGGGATAATATAGATATTTTTGGCTGGCTCGGTTATCCGATGCAAATTAAAATCAATTTCCTGTGTAGAGATAGCATTCTGGCTGCTCCTGTTTTGCTGGATTTAATTCTCTTTATGGATTTGGCACAGCGTTGTGATATGTTTGGAGTTCAGGAATGGCTTTCTTTCTTTTGGAAATCCCCTATGACTGCTCCCGGGCTTTATCCCGAAAACGACCTTTTCATTCAACAGATGAAACTGAAAAATACTTTGCGCTATATGATGAAAGAAGACCTGATTACGCATCTGGGTTTGGAGTATTATAACGAAATGTAAAATATGGGTATGGAGCTTGTCTCCATACTTATTTTAATTATTAAAACTGTTCTAAATGGCAATGAAGAAGATAAAACTCCTTTTCAGAATTGGCTATGCCTATCATAAGTCCGCCTTTGATCCTATTATAGAGCTGCTTCTGAATAACCCCAAATACGATGTTTGGTTTTCGCTGGATATGGAAAAAATCAAATATTTGTGGTTTGAATTTCCCTATCGGAACAAAATAACTGAGGACTGGAAAAAACTCGGCTATCGCTTTACACAAGAGACAACTGGATTTGATATTGTTATTTCCGGGGATACTCTTCGCAATGCAAAGGATTATGGTAAAACACTGCTGATTTTTCTGAATCACGGAACAGGCATTAAAAATATACTCTATCGTAACTTAGCTCGTTCTCCCGGAGTTAAATACCAGATTTTTGTGGAAGGACAGCATAGAGTTGAATCCCTGTTAAAATGCCCCTATTTGGGAAAAAGCGAAGTCCATTTAATCGGCTTGCCTAAACTGGACTACTATTTTCAGGGTAAATTTAAGCGGGAAGAGGTGTTACAACGCTGGAATCTTGATCCCGCTAAAAAAACAGTGCTTTTTGCTCCAACTTATAAACCAACCTGTATGTATGAAATTAAAGATGACATCTTTGAACAAACCAGGAACTATAATCTGATTATTAAACTTCATCCCTACAGCTGGATGGGAAAATATGCCCCGCATAAACAACACCGGATATTTGAAAGACGCGTGAAAAAATATCCTCATTCAGTGCTTTTGCCTTTTACGGAATTTAATATCGTTCCCTATTATGCTGCCGCCGATACTGTTATCAGTGAGGCATCCAGCACGGTTTTTGATTTTATTGCCTTGAATAAATTCGGTATTGTTTATGACCTTGCTTGCGATAAACTGAATCATTCAGACGGTCAACCCCTGCTGGAAATTGATAACCGGGAATTTTTAAAAGGTGCTTTTCCCCATATCCAAAACGGGAAACAACTTCCTGAAGCAATCGCTACAGCCCTTAATCCTACTTTGGATATGATTGCTAAGGCAGATGAATACCGCCAAAAGTATTTCTACGGTTTGGACGGAAAAGCCAGTATCCGCTTTGTTGAAAAAATGGAAGAGCTTTACTCTGAAGGGGGTCACGAAAATGGAGCGTAAATCTTGCAAGCAGTAATAATTGCAGCTGGAATTGGCAGTCGCCTCTGGCAAACTACAAAACAAGTTCCTAAAACCCTGCTTCCCTATCAAAACGGAACTATCCTATCCACTATTATTGAACACCTGAAAGATGCAGGCATTACAGAACTGATAATGGTTATCGGGTATAAGAAGAACTATATAATTGAATACCTGCAGAAAAATCCCCCCGCCTTACCGGTAACTTTTGTAGAAAACCTTGAGTGGGACAAAGGAAATGCCCTTTCGGTTTATAAAGTAAAGGATTATATAAAGGATGAGCCCTTTCTCCTTTCTATGTCTGACCACCTGGTAAAAGTAGAAGCCCTAAAAAAGATAGCCGAATTTCCGGAACGCCTTAACCTGCTTTTAGTGGACCCTTTTATAACGGAAAACTTTGATCTGGATGACGCTACAAAAGTGCAGACAGAAAATGATTACATAATTGCTATCGGCAAAGAACTGACTACTTATAATGCCTTGGATTGTGGAATATTTCGTTTGGAACCGGATTTCTTTACAGCAGTGGAAAAAGCAATGGCTAAAGGGAAGGACTCTATCAGCAATGCGATTTCGGAACTGATAACCTTAAAGCGCATAAAAGCAATTACTTTAGATAAAGCAAATCAGTGGATAGATATTGATACCCCTGAAGCATATCAATTTGCTCAACACTTTGTTCCCTGAAGAACGATGTCCTCATCGTTCCACCTCCTGTAATTTAATTCGTTGCCTAAAATTAAACGGTAACGAAAAAGCTTGGTTACTAAGGAACTATAAGATGTTTTTCTTCTTTTTTTATCAGGAAGAACTACTTCAATCTTTTAGGATATCCCTTATTACATAAGACGCAGCCATCAATCCCATTATTGAAGGTAGATAACTGATAGAACCAATAACCTTTCTCTGTTTTACCTGTAATAAATCTTCTGCTTCGGTAACTTCATTATCTTCAGCTATTTTCAGTGGTAATTCAGAAGAATAAACACAAGGGAAACTTCCTTTTATACCTTTTTTGCTTAGCAGCTTTCTTACTTTTCTGGCTAAGGGACAGTTGTAGCTTTTATCAATAGTAGAAATATGAATTTGCGAAGGATCTAACCGATTTCCTGCTCCCATTACACTGATAAATTTGCGTTCATTTTTAAGCAAGAATTCCAATAAGCTAATCTTGGCACTCAAACTATCAATAGCATCCACACAATATTCTGCTCCCGCAAGTAAGCTATCCTGCTTATTTTCATCCAGAACTTCCTGATAGATAATCACTTCTGCCTTAGGATTGATATCCAGAATCCGCTGTTGCATTAATTCTACTTTGGGCTTGCCAATGTTGGATTGCAAAGCTAAAATCTGCCTGTTGATATTTGTAGGTTCAATTACATCAAAGTCAATCAGTATCAATTTCCCGATTCCGGAACGGGCTAAAGCTTCTGCAGAATAAGAACCAACTCCTCCCAAACCAATAACTGCCACAGAGGTCTGAGCTAATTTTTGCATACCTTGCTGCCCAACTAAAAGTTCAGTTCGGGAGAAATATGTTTCGTTCATAGCCGTTAAAGTTTATCTGTTGTTGTTTTTTTAATGTGTCTGGGTGAATTTCTGTAAATTCAGCTACAGAAGAGATAAGAGAAATTAAGCGTAAAAGAGGATTAACTTCTCTTGGCTTTACATATTCACGCGTTATATCTGTTTCAAATAAAAAGCGGTTACTATCTATCATAGCGGTTAAAAGTTCTCTCTTATCCTTTTTTAATAACCGCTCGGAAATTGTAAAAAGTGAATTCAAGCGTAAAAGGTCTTTAAAACCCTCTAAGGAACCTGCATAACCGTGCACAAGATATTGTAGCTTATATTGTTTCAGGATGTTATATGCTTCGCTGGTATGCCCTACAAGATGTAAAACAACCGGCAGATTGTATTGTTTGGCAAGTTCCAGCTGAGTAATAAATGTCTTTAGTTGCCCTGCAAAATCAGGATTATTTCTATCCAGTCCAATTTCTCCGATTGCCCAAATCTTTTTCCTGGCACAAAGTTCTTCAATATCCATCAGCTCCAAATCGCATTCATCATAGTTAGGATGAATTCCGGCACTGTAAGCAATGCGTTTATCGGGGTTTGTTTGATGCCAGGCAATTTCTGCTTTAGCCAGCACAGAAGAAAGCCAAAAGTGAATTCCCTGTTTTTCCGCTTCTTCCATTAAAGGCAACACAGGCATAAATTCCGCTAAATTCGCCAAATGACAATGCGCATCTATAAAAGCCATTGTAACCTCCTATTTCAAAATAGCTGTTACTGCTGCAAAAACCGGCTCTACCTCTATCTTTTGCATACAGTTATGATGTTTTTGCGGGCATTTTTTACTGCCGTGACTGCCACAAGGCCTACAATCAAGGTCAACTTCAAAAACCCTGTCGCCCTGCCTGTAAGGATAATAGCCAAAACGCTGAACCGTGGGACCGAAAAAGGCAAAAACCCTGGTCTGCATTGCATTGGCAATATGCATCGCACCACTATCATTACAAATCATTAAAGAGCACTTTTTTATCACAGCCGCACTTTCCAGTAAATTAGTAACTCCTGCAAGATTAATTAGCTTAGCATTATCTTTGGGGATGGAATTTTCAATTTCCTCACATAGAAATTTATCGCTTTCCCCGCCAATTAAGATAATTCCATAGCCACTATCTAAAAGTTTACGGCAGAGTGCTATATAGGACTTCAGTTGCCAGCATTTGGTTTGCCAGATAGAGCCAGGAGCAATAGCAATTAATGTCTTTCCGGACAATGCTTTTAGCAATTCCTCTGCTTTCTGTTTATCTTTATCCGATGGGAAAAGCTCTGTTTGCAAATCAAATTCCCTATCAGTTAAGGGCTTTAATAGACCTAAGTTTTTAACTATTTTATGAGGTCCTACGGGATGCTCTATTCTTTTTGTCAACATCCATTTAGCAGAGCCCCGGTTAAAACCGATGCGTTCCGGAATTTTACTTAAATATAATATTAAATGCGTGCGAAAAGAACTATGAGGAGAAATAACCAGGTCATAATGCTTACTTTTAATTTGCTTGATTAGTTGCAAGGTAGAGAGCAAAACATTTTTACGCTTTTCATCTACAATTACTTCCTGCACAAAATGATTGTTTTTTAAAAGAATGGCTGCCTCAGAAACAACCATCACATCTATTTTTGCCTGTGGATACAATTCCGCCGTAGCTCTTATTAAAGGTGTAATTAATATCACATCTCCTATAAAAGCTGTCTGCACAATCAATATGTTTTGTGGTTCTTTCATAATGAAGTATATAGTTCCAGGTATTTATCAATCATCTGTTCTTTGCTGAATTTCTGCACACTGTTCAAGGCATTATTCCCATATTCTTCTCTCAGCAAAGGGTTTTGTGCCAAAGTTAAAATAGCTTTAGATAGCTCCCAAGGATTTTGCGCAGGAACAAGTAAACCGTTTTCTCCTGAATTAATCATTTCTATGATGCCTCCTGCTCTTGTCCCGATTACGGGAAGTCCAACACTCATTGCTTCTAAAACAGAAGTTCCAAGCCCTTCCAGACAGGAAGCCAAAACAAAGATATCAAACGCTTGCAAAAACTGCCCTATTCCTTTTTGAAAACCGGTGAAGGCAATGTGACCCTGCAAACCTAATTCCTCAGCCATTTTTTGCATTTCCGGAAGTAAATTTCCCCCTCCTACTGCCATAAAAAACAGCTCCTGCTTTTCTTGCACTGCCAGAGAGGCAGCTTTCAGAAAATTGGGGTAGTCCTTGTGACCTGCAAAAGCAGCTACGGTTCCTACTATAATACTCTCTTCAGGGATATTCCAGGTTTTATAAAAGTTTTCCGGAACTTGAGCTCTGTCAAACTTAGCCAAATCTATACCGCTATGAATAACTGTAATCTTTTCTGCAGCAACACCGCAAGTAATTAGAACCCTGCGAATATTATCAGAAACGGCAACTATTTTATTTACTGCTTTGGTTTTGTATTTAAAAGCGGACAAGGGATTTTTCCCTATCGGAAAATCAACTCTTCTGGTTGCTACGAGTTTTAAGCTCGGGTAAAATAATTTTGCTAAAAGACCCCAACTGAGAGAATGACTGCTATGCAGCTGTAAAATATTATAAGAATAACGACGGCAAAGAAGGGCTAACTGGAAAGCTGAAATAATATCTGATTCGCTTCTAAAGGTAAGACAATGATAATTTAGCCGGTTGGTTTCAAAATACCGCTGTAACTGAGAACCGGGACAGCAGACAAAACCACATTCATAACCTCTTTTCAGCATACCTTCATAAAGGTAAACTGCCTGCTGTTGACCACCTCTCCAATATTTTTCCGCATCAATATGAAGAACCTTCATTTTTTCATTTTCCCCAAAAGATGATAGCGGTTCCAAACACCCCAAGCGGAATTTTTACACAGCAAGAAGCCCTTAGCACCATCCAGAAAGCCAAGCTGGAAGAGATACATTTTGATAAACTTATAGCTGCCTCTAACAAATGCTATCAATTCGTTAGCTCTTTTGCCTTGAGCATAAAGCTGTTGGGCACTTAATTCTCCATACAAACGCATTTTAGCAAAATGCACTGCCACTGTTGGACTGGTATAATGATATAGATAATGTTTGCAGGTTTTAACTTTCTGAGAGGTCTGAACTCCTTCGTGAACAAGCTTTTCGCTAAACTTACCCAGTTTGCGGTTAAATATCCGTAAGGGAGCATCATTTTGCCAACCGCAATAATGGATGGGCTTGCCTAAATAATATGATCTTCTTTTTAAGCGCCAGGCAGAGTTATCAAACTCCCTTTTTTTAAGTTCCTGCAGCTCTTTTTGGAGTTCAGGGCAAAGTTCTTCATCAGCATCAATAGATAAAATCCAATCAAAAGTAGCAAGAACAACTGCTTGCTGTTTGGCTTTTCCAAAGCCCTCCCATTTATCCAAATAATAAACCTTAGCACCAAAATTCTTACAAATATTCACTGTTTCATCGGTGGAACCGGTATCCAACACAACTATTTCCTCCACCCGGGAAATAGATTTTAAGCAACGGGCAATATTCTGTTCCTCGTTTTTTACAATTAAAACCGCAGAAAGATGCTCCATTACCGATTTTTTCCCTCTTCTATCACTTTGGTGTATTCAACTGCAAAACGCTCATAGTTTATGTGCTCTTGCACATAATCCCTGGCTGAATTACTCATTAGTTTTAACAATTCTCTGTTAGCATCAAGTTTCTTTATATCAGTAATAAACTCCTCTATTATGTCTTCTTCATTTTCAGCTTTAATTAAAAAACCGCTAATGCCATCTTGAAATGTCTCTCTCACTCCTCCTACATCAGTAGCCAGCGGAACCAGGCCACAAGTCATCCCTTCAGAAATTACCAAACCAAAACCCTCGGAACTGGAACATAGAATTAGAATATGAAAGCTCTTTATGGTTTGATATAACTTTTGCCTGTCACAAATCTCGCCCAAATTCACTACCGGTTCGGTTTTAGCGTAATTTCCTATACAATAAAATTTTGTCCCCGGAAGCTCGTAAATAACTTTTACAGCAATTTGTTGATATAAATGGAATCGCTTCTCTTTTGAATTGCGTGCAATAAAGACAATTTTCAGAGGAGCATTCCAATCCTTAGTAATGTTAAAATTACACAAAGGGACAGCATTGTGAATTACTTTCAAACGCTCAACATATTTATCTGCAAAGCCATTGTTTATATAGATGTTTTTAACTGCATTGTAAACTGCTTGAGAGACAACTATTCTTTTATTGATTTTGGGAGTTGCTTGAATCCAGTGTTCGTTATTTATTCCAAAAAGTCCATGCAGAATATCAATAATATAACTCTCTTTCAAATAATAGCATAGTTCATAGAAAATAGTGCTGTTAGCAGAAAGCACTACTGCTTTTGGATGCCTGTTTATCATTGAAGCCAGAAAACCATAGAAGAAATTCTTAACTATAAAGCGGTTTGCGTTATTTAAGTATTTATATATTTCAATCAATCTTCCGGTATCTTGCATTGCCTGATAATGGGCTTTATTACGAGAATTCATAGTAATTATAATAAAAGGTTTTTGGTCTGCAAAAATACGCAAAATGTCAAGATGAACCTGTTCTGCACCTCCAGTATGAAAATGAGGAAAGAAGAAAAAAAGAGAACCGGGATTATTCCAATGCAAAATCTTATCGGCTAAAACCCCTGTGTAATAAAAAGGATAACCTAATACTCGCTCTAAGTTATTCATTTTAATATCTCCAAATCATTGCGTTCAGAATTAAGACCCTTTTGGCATCTATAATTTCTATGTGAAATTTTGTTTTTGCAGTGTTCACTATAATTGGCATTTTTCCTCTCACCCTTATCGTGATAAAGTGTATGATATAAGTGAAGAGGGTTTTGCTTAGATACAAAATTAAAACCGGTTCTGCCTAATGCTTGTAAGCGTCTGCCCAAATCATCATCTTCATTTCCCCAATCAATATAGTTTTCATCATATCCGTTAACTAATTCAAAATCACTTTTAAAGATAGCAGATACACCTCCTCGCAATTTTGCCCCGTGCCCACCAAGATGTAGATAACGAAATAGTATATAGGATAGAAAGTCCTTTTTATACTGTTTTTGTATTTTTCTCTTTTGTTCGGCAGTTAAAATTGCCTCCCAGTTATTCTGTTCTATAATTTCCAAAGTTAATTTATCGCTTTGTTCTTTATTCAAACGCACAGGATAACCGCTTAGAAATCTTCCCGGAGTGAGTTTTGCCTTTATCCATTTTAAATAATCTGGCAGAACTACAATATCCTGATCCAGGAAAACCAAAACATCTCCTTTGCTAACAGAAACACCGTTGTTTCTTACTCTGGCAGCCCGAAATTGGAGATGTTCCTGTCTCACTAAAATAAGCGGAATTGCGGTTTTCTTTTTTTGAGCGTTAAAAAAGCTAACGATATCTTCTTCGGAGCCGTCATCGGAAAGGATTATTTCATCTGGTAGAACACTTTGTCGGTAAACGGAAAACAGGCATTTTTCCAATAAATTCAGATTATTAAACACAGGAATGATTAAGCTTATGCTCATCGTTTCAATAAGATATAATTTTTAAAAGTCCCGATTTGTTTGCCACCATTAAAGTGTTTTTCTATAAAAGTTAAAAAGCGGGCTTTAAAGGTCTCATGTTTATGCGGTTCCCGATAAGGATTGGGTTTGCCTGTCAGTTGCAATTTATCCTGCCAGTTAAAACACGAAACTTTATTCTGCATAACTTGCGGATGAGAACCTTTGAAAACAGCTAATCGGGTCAAAGGTCCATAATCAAAATATTGTGGAGCTTTGTTATAATAGGCATCTGCCTTTTCTTTCCCCCAATGCACAGAATCTAAAGCTCGGCGTTTATTTTGCATTAAATGGGGAGGACGCACCCAACCGTAATGATAAATCTCCGCATCTACTTTGGCAACTTTCAATTTTCTGGTTCCTTTTTCCTGACGCGGATTATCATAATATTCAAAATAGCGAAAGGATTGAGCACTCTGATAAGAATGGATATGAGGGTCATTTCTGATAATTCTGATTTCAAAAGGATACCAGCCATGCCCGTTTTGATAGTGATAATAATCACCCCAGAAATGCTTATAGGCAAAGAGCAAACCTTCTACATCTTTATCGTTTAGCAGTTCTTCACAGCGTTTCTTAATTACGGGTAAATATTTTTCATGCACAACTTCATCTGCCTGCAGATAAAAAAGCCAGTCGCCTTGGCATTCATTTTTAGCAATATCAGTTTGCCAGGCATTAATAACTCCCCTTTGGCACAATTTGGGGTCCCATTCTGTATCAATAATTTTAATCTTTGGTTCATTTAATGCCAAAATGCGTTCCCTTGTTTCATCGTCAGAATCACCTTTCCCTATTGCGATTATAAATTCATCGCAAATTGGCAAAATGCTTAATATGGACTCAATTACCGGATAGTATAATTTTATCCCGTTGCGCACAAAGGAAAAGCCGCTAATTTTCATTGTTTTTTCCTCTCTGCTATGCACTGTTAACTTATTTACCCTGCTGCAGATTATAAAGATGTTGATAGCGGGGACAGTTTTGAATCAATTCCTGGTGTGTTCCCATACCCACAATTTTCCCTTTTTCCAAAACTACTATCTTATCTGCTTTTAAAATTGTAGAAAGCCGATGAGCGATCAAGATAACAGTTCTGTTTTGGGTTGCCTTATCAATTGCCTGCTGCACTTTTTGTTCCGATTCCGTATCCAGAGCAGAAGTTGCCTCGTCAAAAATTAAAATTGGAGGGTCTCCGGCAATAGCTCGTGCAATGCAAAGTCGTTGTTTTTGTCCTCCTGATAAATCCGAACCTTTACTGCCAAGGACTTCGTTATACTTATTGGGTAGTTCATTGATAAATTCATCCGCATTGGCAATTTGGGCAGCTTGGATGATTTGTTCATCGCTAATTTCTTCCTGGCTGCCGTAGGCAATATTTTCTTTGATGGATTTGGAGAAGAGAATGGATTCTTGAGTTACGATACCGAAGAATTTGCGTAAGTTATCCAATTTAATATCTCTAATATCTATCCCGTCAATTTTTATAGCACCGGCAGAAACATCATACAGGCGAATCATCAAATTAGCGATTGTTGTTTTTCCACTTCCGCTGGAGCCGACAAAGGCAACTTTACTTCTTTTAGGTATAGTTAAATTAAAATTCTTGAGCACCGGTTTATTTTCTCTATAGCCGAAAGTTACATTTTCAAAGGTTATTTCGCTATCAAATGTTTCTTTAGCTATAGCATCGGGTTTATCTTGAATGCGGGATTCCTGGTTCATAACCAAACCAATTCTATCCAGTGAAACCAGAGCTTTACGGATATCAGTATAGACCTGAGTAATCACTTTTAGCGGATGCAGCATAGAGAACAAAGCAAAAAGGAAAGCGGTAAAATCACCTAAGGAAAAACCGCTGCCCGGAGTAAGGATCATATTACCACCAATGACGATTACTATTATTCCGGTAATTGCAGTATTCAATTCCGATATAGGAGTATTCAGTGTTCCGTAATATTGTGCCTTAAACCACATCCGATAATGTTTCTGATTAATAGTTTCAAAATTCTTTCGTTCATATTTCTCGCGCCGAAATGCCTGCACAATTTTCATACTGTTAAGCACTTCCTCCACATTGGAAAAAAGATTGGAGAGCTGTTCCTGAATGCGTTTGGAATATTTCTTTATTTTTTTGCCTAAAAGACCTATCGCTAACGAAAACACCGGCAAAATAACAATGCTGTATAATAGTAAAACAGGATTTAATAAATATGCAATGCGGGCAAAAACAATCACCGTTATCACTTCCCGAATTACATTCACAAAGGAATTGATTAGCTGTTCACTAACGATTTCTACATCACCAACCATCCGAACGATAGCATCGCCAACACGATGATGATTAAAAAATGATAGGGACTGATTTAAATAGCGGGAAAACATATAATTGCGTATATCGCGAATAGTTCTGCCCCGTAAAGAATTGAATAAGATCTTATGGACAAGGAAAAAGACATTTTTCAAGAGAATAACTGCAAAAATAGCTATACACAATAAATATAGTATAGATAGCGAATCCGTTTGCAACATCAGCACTTTGGCATCTTCCCATAAGGCACCGTAATTTTGAATTGCCGGGAAAAAACCACCGGAAGAGCTAATATGCTGTTTCAGCATCTCCCCTAAAGCCACCAGGAAACTGCTGAAATCAGTGTATAACAGATTTACTTTATTCGGCTTAAATACATAATCAAACAGGGGAATTACTAAAGTTACGCTTACCCCGTTAAATAGAGCAAAAAGCAACATACATATAAAACCGGCAAGCATATAATGCCAGTAACGCAACATCATCCTGAAAATCAGGATAATATTATTCCATCTGTTCTTTATTCTCCGTCTCATAGCCATAATTATTCCACAAAAAAAAGCCAGCAAGTGCTGGCAAGAAAAAAATGGCACGCCCTAAGGGAGTCGAACCCCCAACCTTCTGATCCGTAGTCAGATGCTCTATCCAATTGAGCTAAGGGCGCACATAAAACACCAAATATTTTTATGCCCTATTCTGTCAATCATTTCTTGCAGCATTGCTGAATGAAATTACAAAAAGAAGCATTGCTCCTGATATTATCTTGCTGGATAAAATTACTTTACGGGCTTTAGGTAACTACTTGTTGCCTGGTCAGCTTTTAAACGACTCTTAAACGATGCTTTAACGATGCTTTAACTTCGTTAAGGAGTCGTTAAAGAAATGCTAATGCTGCCTAAAAGATTCAACTTGGCAGGGAATAATGCTCGCTACAGAAAGGGGTAAAAGTTTCGCAAATTCCAAGCTAAGTTATTGCAAAATAGAATAAATTTTTAATTTTGGACACTTAAATTAGAACGGACAACAGAGAAATAACAGATAAAGAAAAGTCATTTTTCACCAATTCCTTTTCTCAGCTAACATTGTATCCTTTTTTTGGAGGTAGTTCCATAGTTTAGACAGCTTCGAACTACTTTTATGGCTGGAATCTACCCTAAGGCAGGAAAATATTTATGCATTATCTATAGGAGAACTATATTATATCTGGTTTCCTAGTAAAAGCGGGTCAATTAGTTACTCTTCTCTTAAAACTAAGTTATCTTAATCCTGATAACCCTCTCAGTTATTTTCAATCTGCAAGTTTTGCCCTGCTGTCCTAATGATTTTCCTTCATCCGATAAATAGTTTTACCAGAATAGCTATAAGTAATGCGGAATTGATTGCCAGCCAGATTCTTACTCCCTTGATGCTCTTTTGGTAATAATCCCTGTTTTGCTGCACTTTCTTTTCCAGACGAACCATTAAATGCTCCAGGGAACCAATTTTTTCTGCAGTCCGATCTTTTTTTCTGATATCCTGGTCGTGTTTGGAATTTCGCTTAAAGACATGGAGCAATTCAAAGACGATAGGAATAACGGTTGGAATAAACTTTTTTGCTTTCATACTAACCCTCAATTGAAATTATAACCCAAAGAAAAATAGTGTGTTGCCGGTAGAACACTATGATAGGTAAAGGAATAATCCATTTCCAAATCCTGGATATAGATACTTAAGCCGGCACTATAGGTAGCAGGATTTTGATGAACGCCGAAACGAATCGCCAAGGGTTCCAATAAATGTGCTTCCACTCCCCCCATAAATTCAGTTTCTTTGGCAAAGTCCTTTTTCACTTCTATGGAAGTAGTTACTTTATCATACGGAATATAGGAGATTCCCAAAGCCATTTTACTGGGCAGGTCTATTTGATTTTCATCCCCCATTTTGGCTTTATTGATATTGGTAACGGCAAAAGCAAGATTAGTTCTGTTGTGTAAAACTGCCAAGGCACCCAAATCAATACCCAAAGCAGTATCGTCATCTTCGCCATCCATACTTAAGCGATAAAAATTGCCGGTATAACCGAAAGAAATTTGGGAATGAATATCCTGCAATAAATAGAAACCGTGCGCTAAGCTATAAACCTGCTCACTCATCAGATTAACATCTTCAAAATCTACATCCATCACTCTTGTTCCCAATGCTATAGTCCCCAAATTTTTAGGTAAATTGTAGCCCACAGCCACAGTTTTCAATTCACTGAAATCCTGATTGTAAAGCTGCGAAAAACCAAGTTTGGCACTGAAAGAAGTATTGGTAAGCCCGGCAGGATTGTAAAATATTGCATTTACATCTTTGGCTACGGAAGTATAAGCACCCCCCATACCTCTGGCTATGGCAGATGGTTGATAATCATCAAACACAGCTAAAAGTAATGCGGATGGGATTAGTATCAGACAGATAAACAGTAACTTTTTCATTATAAACCTCACTTCAAAGCGCTTTTAATAACAATGGGTTGAACGGTATTATCTTTATCGCTGTTACTGCGATCGGTAACCTCCAGATGACAGTAATATAAACCAGGAGGCAATAATTTCATATTAGAGTCCCGTCCATTCCATTTATATTCTTCAATTCCCGTGGCAGAAGTTATATTTTTATGCACAGGAGTGTAAACTAACCGACCTTGTGCATCATAAATTCTTACTACTGCCTTGGAAAGATAGCCGGTTTTGGTTCCGTAGCTGATTATAATTTCCTCTCCCCTCTCCGGATTAAAGATATTTTTCTTATCTCCCTGTTTGCCAATATTCAGGTAGGCAATTTTTTTCTGAATCTTGCTGATAACCGAACCGTCAATCAGGTTATTAACTTCCGTATCATTATATTTGAAAGAGATAATGTCAATGGTGTGTTCTCCATAAGCTAAAGGTCTCACCAGAATTTTAATTAACAGGGCATCATTGGTTGGAGATATTATTCCATCCTGAGAAACATAAGTCCAACTAATAGTATCTCCACCGGCACTGATATGAAAATCAGGCATTTCATGAGTTAAAGTGCTATCAATATCCAATCCCGAAAAAATAAGCACCGCGGGATTAACTTTGAAAGTAACAGAATAACTCATCACTCCCCATTCGGATTTAATTTTGGTGCTAAGTAAACTCATAGAGATATCGGTATTCAGAGCTGGATCAGTTGTAGGATCGGTTTTAACGATTTTTATTATGGAATTCTCTATGGTATCCTGCTTAATCATATCATTGGCATTACGGGGATTTACTTTAAAACCAGCACTGCTATGAAAATCTACAATTCCTTGAATAATATACCAATGCTCACCTACTACTATAGAACTTGCCGGAATAGCATATAATCCATTATCTACCATTGCCCAAACATTACTGCTATCAGTTATCAGAAACTGACCATAACCATCCGGAACGGATTTAATTGTTACATCCTGAAATCTGACCAGCACACCTTCATACTTTTCATTTTCCGGATGATTCGTTCCGGAAGGCATAGCGGAAGTAGGTATTTCCAAAAAAGGCGGCAAAGCATTTCCCTGGGAAATAATTTCGTAAGCGCTTACATTGGTAAATTCGGTTAAGTTATAATATTCATCAACCGTTCCGGTAAGCTTTACCAGATCTCCTATGCTGACAGCATTGCTGGTGTTTCTATGAAAAACATAAAGTCCGCTCCATTCACCTCCTGCCGGGTCTGCAATATAAAAAGCAGAATTGGGAATGATGTAAGTAACTATACCCTGAACAGTTACTGTTTGAGAATAGTAAGGTGAATTACCTGTTAGATCGGTAGTATATTGAATGTCGTGACAGGTTAGAACTGTCTGTGCAGATATTCCTGCTACCAGGAAAATTGCCAAAAAAGTGAGAAGATAATTCTTCATTTATAGCTCCTTATTTGTCTCACTGATTTCTATATTTTTTTCTGTATCAAGAGCCGTATTTTGCTTATCTTTAATAAAAATCATATCAATGATCAGCAAAACCACTCCGATAAAAATTGAACTGTCAGCTATGTTAAACACGGGAAACCTTTCCATTATAAAATCGGGAAAATCCATAGAAAAGAAATCCGTTACAGGCCCAAATATAACCCGATCTATCAAATTGCCAAACGCTCCACCTAAGATCAAACCATAAGCGAAAACCTGAATCTTGTGCTGCGCATAATATAATAAAAAGATAATGATGGCTACTACCAGCAATGTAACTCCAATGAAAAATATCCGATTAACCAAATCGCTGCCAATACCAAAAGAAAAAGCAGCACCGGTATTTTGCACTCTAATTAAAATAAAAGTATCACCGAATAAATTTTGCCAAAGAGGAATGCATTCCTGCATTTCCATATTCACCCGCACCAAGGTTTTGGTTAACTGGTCTAAAACTAAAACCAGCAGCATAATAAAATATGCCGGAGCCGTCCTGAATTTAGTGCCAGATGATTTCACCGTCGTTGCCGCCTTTTTTTATCTTCATTTTTTTCTTTGCAGGCAACACAACAAGTAGCATAAGGAATAACTTCCAAACGGGATTCCTGAATAAATTCACCGCAAAATTCACAAATACCGTAAGTTCCATCTTCAATTCTTCGTAATGCTTCATTGAGATGACGGATTTTTTCTCGTTCGCCTTCCAACATCATAACCGTTTGTTCCATAAGGTTTGTATCCGAACCCTGATCTGCTTGATGATATGCATAGCTGGATAAATCGCCACTGCTTTCCCGGGCACCCAAGCTTTGCTCTTTGTTGATACTTTCAATATAAGCAATGCTTTCCCGTAATTCAGACCTGATTACTTCCTCGTAATATTTCAGTTTTTCAGGCGCTAACTTCTTTGTTGCCATTTTGTTCTCCTTCGGAGTTACGCTTTTAAAAAATAAACTTATTCAAACATTATAATACCAATTATGGTGTCAATGAAAAAGTCCTTGCCAGGCGTGGAATCAGTTCTGCTATTATCTTTTGTAGTTTTTCCCCGGCTACGGATGCTACCGCTTGAATCTCTTCCTGACTATGAGCTAAATTATGAAAAAGATTACTGTAGTTCGTAACTATTGAATAGGCAAGAACTCTTAACCCGCAATGAATGGCAGTAATAACTTCCGGCACTGTGGACATCCCTACAATATCCGCTCCCCATAAAGCAAAAGTAGAACATTCAGCTTTCGTTTCCATAGAAGGTCCCGTTACCGCTATATAGACCCCTTTAGCTGTTTCAATTTCCAGTTCTAAAGCCACTTTATCTGCCATTGAACATAATTCAGGATCGTAGGGTTGATTTAACGAAGGAAACCTTTCCCCGATATCATCATTTATACCTATTAAGGGATTAGTGCCCATAAAGTTAATATGATCCTGCAGCTGCACAATTGTTCCCGGCGAATAGTCCTTTCGTAAACTACCGGAAGCATTGGTAACCAGTAAAACTTTTATTCCCAAAGACGCTAAAACCCTTACCGGAAAAACAACTTCCGCCATTGCATAACCCTCATAATAATGAAAACGCCCCTGCAAAAAAAGAACCGGAATTCCCCCAACTTCACATAATAGCAAGTTTCCTTTATGAGTGGGAGCAGTGCTTTTAACAAAACCCGGAATCTGGTTATAGGGTATAGAATACAGCAACGGAAATGATTCTGCCATATTGTTTAATCCCGTTCCCAGAATAATTGCAATTTGTGGCTTGCGGGGAAGTTTGCTTTTCAACCAGACAGCTGTTTCTATATAACTATTCATCTGTTAGCCCTTTGTATTTCGGGTTTCTGTATTATCCGCGGGAGGAATGATTTCTTCTTTTATCTGATGGAATTCGCTATCCAACCTTAATTCGCTGTCTTTGCTTAAAAGCGGGTCTTTATTAATCCTATCCTGAAAACTTTGCAGTTCCACCTTAAACTGGATCAGGAACTGGCGTTTTTGTTCCTTAAGCTGCAAATATTGGTGTTCCAAAACACTTAAGTATTGCTTCGCTTCCTGGATAGCTCTTTTTGCTTTCAGGTCTGCCTCTTTAATAATGTTTTCAGCTTCTTTGCGAGCGTTGGCAATTATATCTGCCTTCGTTTTTTCAGCAAAAACAAGAGTGCGGCTGATAAGTTCTTCCCGCCTTTTTAATTCTTCTACTGCATTTCCGGCTTGCATTGCTTCTTGTTTCACTTCGGTCTGTTTTTGTTCCTGACGGGCTATTTCCTTTTCCAGCTGTTTCTGAAATGCCTCAACCTCGGAAGCAACCTGGTCTAAAAAAGCACGCACTTCTTTTTTGCTGTAACCGAACATTACAGTTGAAAACTCCTGATGTTTTATGTCCAAAGGGAAAAGTGCCATTAATTCCTCCACCTTATATTAACGAAATTAAAAGACGAGATAATAAATCAAGTAGAAAAAAAGCTATAATCGGGGAAAAATCCAACCCCATCATTGGGGGTAAAATACGACGCAAAGGACCTAACACCGGTTCAGTGATAGTTAGTAAAAAATGATATAACCTGTTATAAGGATTCCGAATTACCCAGGAAGCCAAGACCCTTGCAATAATCAGAATATTGTAAATCTGAATTAGCCGCACAGCAAAGAATAATATGGAACCCGTGAAACTGGTAGGATATATCAATCTAAAACCTCATGGCAATTTCTGCATCTTGCTTCATAAGCTTCCGTAGAGCCGACTAAAATTTGTTCATCTTTATGCACCGTGCGTTGAGTTCTATTGGCAGGATTACCGCAGACCATACAAATCGCCAAATTCTTGGTAACATATTCCGCAATCGCCATCAGCTGAGGCATACTGCCAAAGGGCTCACCTTTATAATCCTGATCCAAACCCGCTATGATAACTCGGTAACCCTGGTCTGCCAAATCATTACTGATACCCACTATGGAGGAATCAAAAAACTGCGCTTCGTCTATAGCAATAATTTTCACTTCCCCATCCAGATAACTGTATATTTCTCCGGGAGTAGTAATAGGAATGGAAGGTGCCTGCATTTGGGAATGAGATACAATATTATTAGCATCGTAACGATTATCTATCACCGGTTTAAAAACTAAAACCTTTTGTTTGGCATATTCCGCACGCCTAATTCTCCGAATCAATTCTTCTGTTTTACCACTGAACATACTTCCACAAATAACTTCTATCCAGCCCGTTTTTTGATTTACAATATTCAGCATTAGTTATCCTCCCTGGGGAAAAATATTTCTATTACCAAATCCTGCATCTCCCTTTTTTTGTCAATTCTTCATTTACCTCATCCCTTTCGTAACTTCCATCATAGCTGAGGAAAACTATTATAGAAAGAGGATAATTTATTTAGAGACCCCGATAAATATGTAATTATATTTCCTGAACTTACCTGAATACTTGCCTGCTCAGGAATTATAAAACGCTTTACTTTATATAAGGAATAATCTTACCCAGGCAGTAAAAGACGGATTTCCTGCTCTTCTATAGTTTCCCTATCTCTGAAACTATTAAGAAAATACGCGTAAACCCCTCTTCCAACAAAAAATATCTTTTTGCCGGCGTAGCTTATATATCAAAGTCCCGTTGTCTTATTTGAATATCGCTAAGCTTTTCTTACTTTTAAACATCCTTCAGGCAACTACAAAGTTACCGTTCCTAATTCATTTCCTACAGCTCAATGTTCTGTTCCCTTTCCTGAAATTATCATCCTAACTGAAAACAGAAACAAAATAAAAGAGACCTGTTCTCTGGAAACAACACTACAGTATCAATTTCCTGTTACAATGGTGTCATACTTTGTCAGAAAGAGAAGCCAGGTAGCGTTATAATCCACGGTAGAAATATTGGTTATACCACCATTTTCCGCTGCTTTGGCTATAGCCCCATTTTTATTCGCAACAGGAAGAAAACCCAAAATACTTACTTGGGTATAAACACCTTGCTTTTCCCCTGTTGGGTTTGAAGTAGCGCAAACAGGTAAATTCATTGTGCAGGAACTGATGATTGCCAGTAACAGCACTACTGCGAGAAGTTTTGGAAGTTGTTTCATTTTTGTTTCTCCTTATATTAAGACACCTGTCCGGGTCTTATATTTATAATGTAGTTGATAGAAATGTGAACCTTGCGCCATTTTTGAAACACCAAGCCAGGTTTCATAGTAATAGATGACGCTTCTCTTCAATGGTATTTTTATTTTGCAGAACAGCTCTGAAGAATATCCTTCGGGTAAACATAGTATCCTTTCAGCAAGGAAATTTTCCATAATCACACTCCTTTTATAACACAATTACACTTGGAAATATAATTATAAATTTGTCAAGGGCAAATTATTTTTTTTCACCGATATTATCACCGATAAAGGTTCCAGATTCCTTCTTAATCATACATTTTTAAGCTACATCAAGGTAGTAAATTTAATCCTTGGTTGTGTATAGCCAATGGAAACTTGGCAGTAATACATCCAAATAAAAAAGAATTCGTTTTTCTTGACAGATTTCTTTGATAAATTAGAAATGTATTTAGGAGTTAAGAATGGTAGCATATAAAGCGATAGACCTTGATAGCTTAAAAGAAAATGTCCAAAAAAAAATAAAGTATTATAGCAATAAACATAACTATTCTCAGCTAACCGCTATTGAAACATCTTCTATAGAACCAATTCAAAATGAATTTGGAGAATGCATTATAAAAGTAGCTGGCAATATACCTGTTTCTTTACCTGTAAATACAAGTGACAGTTTTCTTTTCATCAGTTCTGATCAATCCAAGTATCTGCATGGTATCCACAAATATCCTGCTAAGTTCTTTCCGGAATTACCTCGTTGGTTAATTCAAAAGTATTCAATAGCAGGAGAAACAGTTCTTGATCCTTTTGCTGGAAGTGGGACAACTAATCTGGAAGCAATATTACAGGGTAGAAACACTTATGCTGTAGATGTTGAAGATTTCTGCCGATTATTGATCAAGGTAAAGACCACACCTATCCATCCCCGAATAATATATCAGACGAATAAAAACATCTTAAATATGCTGGAAAATTACTCTCCAAATTTCGTCAAGAAAGATGAAATACCTGTTTTCCCCTATAGAGATACATGGTTTGAGGATTATATTATCTATGAATTAGCATACATAAAGCAGACAATCTACGATTTAACCTTTGATAAGGATTTATTAGATTTTTACCTTATCTGTTTTTCTTCTATCATCAGGACTGTTTCTAATGCAGACGACGGTTGCACCAGAACAGTAGTAAGAAAAAAACTACAAAAGAATATCTATCCTTCCTTGGCAATTTCCAAATTTATTGAGACCTTGCTAATTAACTCCTACAAAATGGAAGAATTTTATAACATCAGTTCTTCCTGTTCCCAATGTATTATCCTTCCTGATTCGGAAGCAAGGTCAATTCAATTAAGTAATAATTCTATTGACTTGGCAATCACTTCACCTCCTTATGTAAATGCAGTGGATTATCCCCGAACGCATCAATTGGAATTATACTGGCTGGATTTGGAAAAAGGTTCTTTAACCCCCTTAAAAAGAAAACATATAGGAACGGAAACAGTAACTGTTTCAGATTATTCTGAAATGCACCTCACTGGCATAAATCAAATAGATCAAATCCTTATGGATATCTATAAACTGGATAAAAAACGCAGCTTTATTGCTTATAAATACTTAGTAGATATGAAAGATAATCTGAGCGAAGTATTTCGTTTGCTAAAACCAGGAAAGAGATATGTTATTGCTGTTGGTAATAATAGAATCAGAGGATATTTATTTGAGACATGGAAATATATTTGCCTACTTGCTGAACAAGTAGGTTTTGATATTGAAATATGGTTTATTTCAGAAATAATAAAGCATTTTATCAAAGTCCCGAGGGAAGAAAGAATCAATCGGGACTACATAATTGTTTTGAGGAAACGAGAAAATGCCTGAGATAAAAGAAGAAAAAGGAAAACAGGCAGCGGTTGAGGGCTTTGCAAATGAGCATATCGTCGTCGGTTTACTAATGAAGAAATTCCAGAATGTATCGTTGGTTGATTTGCCTCTATCACCTTATGATATTATTATTGTTCTTCCTGATGATGGTAAAGAAAAGATAATAAGAGCTCAAGTTAAAACTTCTTCTAAGCAAATATCATTTACCGGCGGTAGTAGAGGTGGTGTAGATAGAGAGTATAAATCATCGGCAAAAACTTATATCCAATCCTCTAAAACGGCTGATGTGGTCATTGGTGTAAAAGCTCTGAATAATAATACTTTTGATTTGTATTTCGTTCCTACTGTCCTCATAGAGATTTTAGATCAGAAAAGTATTTCCCTTAAAAAAATACCCTTTCTGAAAAATAATTATGACATCCTGGAAAAATGCCAGGATAGTGATTATGTTTTAGAGTTTGTTACTAAAAAAGGATTACTGAAAAACAAATAGATTATAATTTCTATTCAGTAGTTACATCAAATTAGTTCTGACTAAGGATGTAAGCTAAAACGGCAGCAGAGGCAGATACATTCAGGGATTCCATTTTCCCCGGCATAGGAATAGAGATTATTTTTTTGGCTATCTGCAAAACTTCCTCAGACAGACCCTTAGTTTCATTGCCCAAAGCAACAATGAATGGTTCTGCAGGAGGAGTGAAATTAGCCAAAGGAATTTTCCCTTGCATATCTAAAGCAAAGACAGATGCTTTCAGCTTCTGCAGATTTTCCGCCTTACAAAAGATAAATGGAACTTGATAAACAGCTCCCAAAGAGGTACGAATCACTTTAGGAGAGCTTACTTCACAGCTATCAGGAGATAGGATTAAACAATCAATATTAAAAGCAGCGGCAATTCTGAAAATTGTTCCCAAATTTCCGGGATCGCTAATATCATCCAGATAAAATGCCTTCTGAAAAGCTGTTTTCCGGGGTTTGGGCAGGGAGAAAAGGCCTGCTATTTTTTGCGGCTGTTCAGAATCACAAAGTCGTTTCATTCCCTGCTCCGAAACTGTATAAATAATTTCTGTGGAGACAGTTGGCTCACCTTCAACGAGGTATAATTCCCGGGGTTTAATTCCCCAAGTAAAAAGCTGTGCCAATGTTCTTTTACCTTCAACGATTACCAGTTCTTCCTGCAAGCGATATTTCTTTTGTTTCAGTTTGGCAAGATAGCGCAGGCGTTCATTACTCAGCTGAGGGTAGGCAATTTTTTTTATCATCAATTATCCTTAATCTCAAGTTCTCATATTTTTTAAGCAGATAGGAAGTTATCCACAAGGGTGGTGGATAAGTCCCTTTTTATATCTATCTGCAAATTATGGAGGTTATATTTTGTAGAAGGTTTTCCACAAAACTTATCCACAGGTTATCCACAATATTCTCAAGCGCATAATTTTAGTATAAGATAGTAAATTTACGGGTAAATTTCATATCACCCAAATGCAACCTTAAAAAATACACTCCGGCAGGCAGAGAGCCAAATTTCGGTTCGGAGTTAAGCAAGAAATTTCCTTCTCCGGCAAGCACTTTTCCCAAACATTTACTTAGCACTTTCTGTCCTTTCAAGTTATAAATTTCCAATTGAATGTTCCCTTGCAGACCTTCATTTGCCCACCATCTTAAGACAGCCGCAGAATTAGGGGAAACAGGATTGGGGTTAATCATAACGGACATTTGCGGTTCCTGATAATCATAATTTCCGATTAAGGGTTCGCTTTTGTTTCCGCTTTGATCAATAGCTTTTATTTGATAAGTTCCGGGCTGGTCTATTTGCAGCATAATTAAAATTACAGCATCTTCTGGAGAGGTGTGTAAATATTGATAATGCTGTCCTTCGTCTATAGTTATTTCATAGTATAGGGAATCGGGATCGGGGTTTGCCTGCAGGAAAATTTGCAAGGTCTTATAAATAAGGTTTTGGGACAGTAGTTTTGGTTTTTCGGGAGGAAAAGTATCGTCTCCCAGAGCTGCATTTACAAAACCGAGCCAACGGGAGTGAGCAAATTCCAGCTTCAGATATTGTTTCCAGCCGTTTTCAAAATTGAATCTGCTATCGGGAAACCAAATTGCAGCGGTGCCAATATTGCCAATTTCTTCAGGATTGGTAAAAGCACTGCTAATAACCATTGAATTCCACAGGGAGAGTAAATTTTGAGCACCGCTATCGTAAACCGTTTTTGCCTTTTCCAAAAAATCTCTGATATCAATATCTGCAAGTCCTGTATTCATAGAATAGCAGGAATTGCGCACCGGAAAATATTTGGGAGCCATATTTCTTTGATTAACGGCAAAGTTTTTAATTTGTTGGACAAATTGAGGCACTAATTCCGTTTTAATTACAGAGCAGGTAACAGCCCAATAGTTCCATCCTTCGTTAATCCCTTCTCCCGGCAGATAGGAAGAAACATATAGTTCCGGAATCTCGGCTAAAAGCTGAGTAAAGTCACCTCCAAAAAGAGGGATTATGTCCTCATAAGGAAAACCGTTTTGGGGAACGGAATCTTCCGAGCCGATAACATAATCGGCATAAGAATAGACCTCACTAATTACTTCAATGCTTTGCATACTGCAAGCATCAAAAAGCAAAATATCCAAACGAGGAATACCGGTAAAAGCTAAAACCAGTTCTCCCCCGGCAACGCTTATCAGGTCTTGAGCATTATCATCAGGACAAATCCATTTGCCCGTGTTGGCTTTAAACCAACTATCTCCATGAGACCAGATAATAAGCATTTTGCGCTGAGTAGGATAGCGGTTGTAACCCCATTTTATGAAACTGTTCAAAGTATTGGGATCGCCACTGTTAATATTACCCAAATTGGCTAAAATCGGTGAAGTTATCTGTTCCGAATTATCCTGCTGAATTTTATAGCGTTTCGCTCCTTCAGGAAAATCAGCTTGAACAATTAAGTTCAAATTCGCAGGTTGGGCAACGCTTTCCATTGTATTAATATCTAATTTGCCCATTTCCGCCAAATTATTATCAGCAGCCATATAAACAAGGACAGTCCAATTTTCCGCATTAAGATAAATGCCGATTGTAAGCAGAAGGGTAATCAGGAAATATTTCAATAGGGATATTCCTTGGCTTCTTCAGTTCCGTTTAAAATTCTTATCCCTCCTTGGCAGAGTGCTTCCATTTCTTTTTCTCCGGGATACAGGTAGATCGGAGCAATAAACTTAGTATGTTCTGTAATGAAATTCACAATATAATCATTATATACTAAACCGCCACTAAGATATATGCCTTCTACTTTTCCGGCAAGCACTGCAGCACAGGAACCTATTTCACGCGAAATTCTGTAGCACATAGCATCTAAAACAAGTTTTGCTTTAGGGTCACCTGCCTCCACTCTTTTGCCAACTTCAATTCCGCTATCGGTTCCTAAATAAGCCATAAGTCCTGCACCTTTGGAAAGATAGGTTGTAAGTTCTTTTTTCGTATATTTTCCTGAATAGCACATATCAATTAAATCACCAATGGGAAGTGAGCCGGCTCTTTGAGGAGAAAAAGGTCCTGTCCCTAAAAGAGCGTTATTTACATCTACTACTCTGCCGTTTTTTATTGCAGCAACGGAAATTCCACCTCCCAAGTGCACTCCGATAAAATTAGCCCTGTTTAAAGGAATAGATAATTTTTCCGCCAGTAGCCGGCAAATATAACGAATATTCAAAGCATGAAACAAACTTTTATGTTCAATTTCCGGAATACCTGCCAAGCGAGCTATATCTTCCAATTCGTCAGTTGCTACAGGATCAACTATAAAATAGGGTATGCCAAGCGGCTCGGCAATAGCTTTGGCAATGAAGGCACCTAAATTTGAAGCATGGCTTCTTCCCCAAATTGTTATGTCCTTCAAATCTCGTAACATTGCTGCATTTACTTTCCAGGTTCCGCCACTTACGGCACGAACTAATCCGCCTCTACCAACAATAGCATTCAAGGTTTGAGGATGGACATTATTTTCTTCCATCGCTTCCATTACTAATGCCTTCCGAAAATCGGTCTGATTGAAAAGATCACCGAATTGATTTAATTCTTCGGGATCGTGCCGCAAGGTTTTTTCAAAAACGGAAGTGCTGTCGTCATAAACAGCAATTTTAGTTGATGTTGAACCGGGATTAACAGCGAGCACACGATATGTCATTTTTCCTCCAGGATGTTAAAATTATTTTATTTTTCTCAAAAAATACAGGGCTTAAAACCGTCAATCAAATTTCTTGCTACTTTACCTTATAATTCATTTCACTTATGGGCAAAACATAGCTGCTGGAAGTGTAAGAAACAAGAAATTCCTTTTTAAAGAAGAAATTGAGAGAGCAATAGAAACTTTACCCGAAAGTTCCGTAGTTCGTGGGAATATATTAAATCCAAATAATGCAATAGTAACCCAACGCTATAAGAAAAGTTTTGCCTATTTTTTCTCCTTCACTTGTATGTTTTTTCCCAAATTTTTTGGTTGCATTGTCCACTGTTCCATAACCTCGGAGCCCGAAATTTTCTCCATAATCCTCCGATATGACTCCCGTATCGTTCTCGTATCGCGATATGGGAACGATACGGGAATTTCATCCGCCGCATATCGCAAAAAAACAGGAACTGATTAACAAATATTTGGTAGCAGAAAAAGAATAAAGTCACCAGAGAGTATTTTTTTTCGCTTTCTGGTGTTGTTGGTTTATACCGTATGAATAAAGGGTGATTGATAGTTGAGTTGGATGGGTGCTTGCTTTAACTTCGTTAAGAAATCGTTAAGGAAGGTTTAAAGAAGCATAAAAGATTCTACCTGGTAATGATATTGCATAGACATTTCAGGTCTGCTGCTTTCACAGAAGGCAACTTCAAGGGGGATACTTTTTGCCTTTACTACCCGTGAAAACAAAGATTTACCTTGCCAGAATTCAGCCCGCAAAAACTGTGACTACATTATAAACAAGGAGTTTCAAATGTCCGAAAAAGAAATCAATACCCCTATTCCCGAAGAAGAGCATATTTGTGATGATGAATGCGAATGCGAATGCGATGATAATGTTATAACCCTGGAAACCCAGGATGGAACCAAAAAAAATTTCGTCCTCCTCGGTAAAGTGGAAAATGAAGGTAAACTTTATCTTGCTTTAGTAGAAGAAGGCGATAACCTATATGAAATATTGCAACTTACGAATAATGACGAGGAAATTCTTTTAACCGAAATTGAAGATGAAGAAGAATTCACCAAAATAGCCAATATGTTTGAAGCCCAATTTGCCCAGGAAATGGAAGAAATGGCGATGAGTGACCATCCCGAATTATAAGTAAAGGGTATATTCTCTACTTTCCTGCCGGAATTTTATTGTTGCCGTCAGAAAAAGCAGAGAACTTTTTTTAAAATGCCTAAGGGATAGCTTTAGTATGCTATTCCTTTTTTTTGCTGCTGTTTTCTTAGCTAATTACGGATAATTTCTTCTTCCTCCACTCTTCGTTCAGTATTTGAAAATAATGTGTTCTGACTATGCAAGAGGCAAAATATATTTGTTATGGTGATTTCTACCTGCGGAGGAAAGCCCAAGAAATTTGTTTTAAGAAATGATTTAATCTGCATTGTAGCAATTCCCGATCTTTATTTTTCCCCGTGCTATTGGTGCCCAAAGTGCCCCCTTAGTAGATACTATAAACCCTCACCCAAATTATGCAAATTCCGTTATATTTTATGATAGCTTGATAGTATGTTTGTTGTGGGTTGATGAAGACATCAACTCTCAGGTATTTCTTCATCATGTTAAAATCCGTCGTTAATATCTGTCGTCCCGCTGGAACTTAAATTAGAAATCCTCTTAATCCTATAATCCTTAAATCCTTGTTCCTAAAATCTAATCCTTAAATCCTTGTTTCAAAAATTATATCTGCGTAATTTGAGAGAAGCATTACTATCCTCAAAAACTGGTGATATAAAATATCCCCGGATTGGGAACAGTACAGATAAAGCAGTTACCTACTACTATATATTCATTTGCATAATTTTCGCTGAAACTATCCACTCTGTTTAGTTCTGATTCATTTCCCAGTTGATTGCGGTAAAAAAGATGTGCCGAATTTATGAGAGTAACATCAGAAATAGGGAGATATAAATACGGCTCTTGGGTAGCTCCGATAATATTATAAAAATCAGGATTAATTGTCACTCCAGTAGAATTTGAAATATTAACCTGGTAAGCAGACAAGAGGTTAGAAACTCCAGAAACATTATTCAATTTGCTCATATTGAGAACTGAACCAACAGGTACACCCTTATTAATAAAAAATTTAGGTAGCACAAACTGCGCTTGATAGAGAGAAACAACTTTATCTTGGGTAGAGTTATCAACAGATAAGTTTACGCTATTATGAGGATTGTTATCTACAAATGAAGCATAAGAACCGCTATTAGCTAACGCGATGCCATTAAAGCCATTATCTATATAAAAATGCCAAGGATCAAGGGTCTCGCTTTCTGTATAAGGATACAACCGATAATAGGGTTCTCGTTTTTCGTATAAAAGCAGATTCTGTCCTTTAGTGATGCGCGGGAAAAATAACACTGGCTGGAATAGAGAAAAATTATCTTCGGAATCTGAATTAATTGTGTAATCAGCAGAAGTATAACTGAGGTTATATTGGTTAGCAAGAATGCTATAAGGATCTGCCAGTGCATTAGTTTTATATATGCTAAAGATTGTGTTTGCTGCTTGAGGGGCATTGCCATAAGTATAAAAAATGAGATCATTCCAGAAAAAGTTCATCGTGGAATAAGTTCTCAGTTGTAACGGATTGGTATAGTTTATGTTGCAATTTATAATTATCCCTGGAAATTCGGGATAGATATTCAACCAGCCATTTTGGATAGAGCAATTTGCTGTTCCCTGGATATAATTTTTTAAGCGCGGATAGGGAAAAGTGGACAATAGAAGATAGTTTTCCTGTGGACTTAAAACGGGCATTGCAAGATAAAAACCCGCAGGCAAAGAGCTTTGCCTCTCATTATTTACATAGAAACAAAAATCAGCCAATGCATTCGCAGAACTAATATAAAACGGTTCTCCTTTCAGCCAAGGATGATTAGGAATAGTAGGTTTGCTATTTAGAATAAGATAATCGTAGTCAATTTTACGCGTATCCCACCAACTAATTATGGTGTTTTCAGTTTGCAAGTATTGCTTTTTTTTGTAATAAGGAACTTTTAGCTGCTTTGGAGCTGTTTGTAAAAAGCCATAAAGATATGTTGCAGAAGATGTTATGCCAGAATAAATATAAGAATTAACTTGGCTATAATGATTGGCATCATAGCTTGGTCCTGAGCTTTTATAGGTGATTATATCTTGAAGCTTATCTCGGTAAACGCTAAATAAGAAATTACGGGAATTTTCAGGTAAATTAGTGAAAAAGCCAAATTCTATCCAGTTATTTTCGGGAAGGGCGGTTATAAGTTCAGAACCCTTATAAAAATTGATAACAAATGCCTGCACAGTTGAACTGAAAGAATAGGGATTATTTTGGAAGTAATCGGTTACTATTGAAGAAATATCAGGAGCGATATTTACTTTCATTTGGGTTTCCGGTAAAGAAATTGAATGTAAATCAAACCAGATTTGTTGTAAAAAAACGCTATTTACGCTTCCATCCAAGGGGACAGTTACTTCATTTTGATTTTCCAGAGGAGTAAGCAGAAAATATTTACCACTGCCTTTTAAGAAACTGTATAAACCATTGGAATCTATCCACCAATTTGAATTTCCTGAAGCAGGATCGTTTTCAGACCAGCTATAAACAGAATTTTCGGATAGATATATCCACTGTCTGCCAAAAAAACCTTTACCTGCATTTAGTATCCTTAAGAAAGCAAGACCGTTGGCTAATTGATTTTCCGTGTGTAAATCTACAACAGGATAAGAAATAGCAGCATTGGGATAGTAGGCAGTTAATTTATAGTATTCAGGTAAGTTATCCTTCAAACTAATAGTTATATTTCCAGCCATTGATGTGTATGCAGCAGGAAAATTAACAGCTACCTGAGCTTTAGTTTTATTAATTAAAACAGCATAGAAATTATCTCTACCGTTATGTTGCACGGTAGGGTTTTCTTCTTCAGGAATAGAAAATAGAGCATATTCTCCGGTAGCAGACACAGGAAAATGAGCTCTTTTTTTACTATAATAGGTAGGATTAATGGAACTGGCTTGCAGATAATAATTGAAACTAATTAGATAAAAAGGGTCTGAACTTGGTTTTACTTCAGTGTATATTTCTGCCATATTGATAGAAGCAATGAGGTTAATTATAGTTCCGGAGCGTAAAACACTAAATTGATAGGTATTACTTTGTTCTTCAGAATTATTTTGAAAACCTAAGGAATCACGCAGAGAAAATGTTTCCACTTTGCGAAAAACAATTTCGTCACCCAAGTGAATCAATTCTTCAGCTATAGACTCTTTATGCAGCAACAAATAGGAATCGTCATTTTCGGCTTTAATTAGATAATCGGAAAAGATCTTGATAGTGTTTCCCGTTTGATAATCCGCTGCAGAAATTTCGGGAGGTAAAAGTAAATTTTCCCGTAGGTTACAGGAAGAAAGCAAAACAATTAACCACAAGCCAAAAAGGATACGACGCATTAATAAATACCTGCAAGCGAAAAATAGATAATGTTTTCGCTATCCCACTTTTGATGATAGCCATATAAATAGAAATGCTGGAAAAGTTCCTTGCCTAAGGAAATACCATAATAGGAACCGTTTTGATTGAAGGTATCAATAATCACTCCGGAATTATCTATCATCCAAGTATCATTTCCAAAACCACAATATAAACCCAGCTTAAAATTGCGGGGCAAAAATTTGGTGAGAGAAAACTGTTGAGCAAAATGAACACTATCTGTGGAAGATGGTTCATTATCCATAAACACGCTGTGCAAAGCATAGGCAAAAGTAAAATCACGCCAGTAAACTTGGGGTTGGAAACTAATCTGCTGGACATTAAAACGCGGGTAATGACTGAGAGAAACAAAAAGCTCCGGGTTCAGAGCAATTTTTCCTGGATACAATTTTGGACATAATTCTGCTCCTAATTGCCAGGCAGGATAGACGCGTTCATCTTTTCCGGAAAGATAGCTACCATTTATTCCTGCTTCCAAAGGAGTAAATTGGTAAGTAAAATCTGCTCTAAAGAGGTCTCGGAAATAGGCATTATCCAATTGTAAATATTCATAGTCAAGCTTTAACTTAGCAGATTTATATTGTGCAGATTGCATTAAACCATAGGCAGTTTTGTTTTTCCCCGGAACTTTATAATAAACAGTGCTATTAAAAGAAGGTTTAAAAGCAGGTAAAGGTCTGTGGCTAATGAAAGCTGCCCGTGAAAAATATGTCTGTGCTTCAGGAAAGTTATCCAAAGCAAGATAAGCATAAGCTAAACCTTCACACGAAACTTCATTTGCCAATGGGTTAGCAGGCATATTTTCCAATGCCTGTTTATAATAAAACCTGGCTTCGGGAAAACGGTTTTGCATAGAAAGAGCATAGGCATAATAATTATAAAGTTTCTCTGGCTCTGGCAGTTTAATTTTGGCTTCAGAAAATGTCTTTAGGGTTTTGCGAAATTTGCCTTGTGCATTAATAGCCCAAAGTAAACCTTCCCAAGCACTACTTTCTTGTGGATATAAAATGGCTGCTTGTTGATATTGTTTTTCGGCTATTTCATAGTTTCCGGTAAGCATATTATTATAAGCCGTAGTAATAAGATTAAACTGCAAAGGGATAATATCATCTGAAAATAGCAGACCAGGGATGAGGAGAAGAATCAGCCAAAGATAACGCATTCCGCTATTTAAAAATATTAGAATATTCCTTTGCCATTGCAGAATCGGGTGCATACTTTTTCAATATCTGATAATGTTTACGCGCATTTTCTATATCCTTAGCAAGGTATAGATTATTAACCAGATAGCCCCTGGATTCCATATCCCAGGGAAAAATATCAATAATGCGTTGATAATAATTAGCAGTGGCTTGATAGTCCTGAAGCATATAGGTGGCATAAGCAGCTTTGCCAAGCACTAACATATTTTGCGGATATTTTTTTAAAATTTGTTCTGCTTGGATATGAGCATCGTTCCATAATCCCAAAGCTAATTGACAGTTCAGAATACCAGTTTGGGCATCCAGAGAAGGAAAGATATTATAAGATTTCTGATAATTTTTCAGTGAATCATTATAGCGACCAAGTAGATATTGCAACCAGGCAATGCGTAAATTGTAAAAGCTGTCATTGGGGTCGGTAGTATTCAGGTCTTCCATAATTTGAAGAGCACGAGCGTAATTTCTGGCGGTCTCGGCATTGTAAGAATCGGTTATAGATGCTTTACCCTGACCCAGAAGAAATCCTGCCACCAAGAGGAGGAGACAGGACAGAATACATTGTTTCATAATATAACTCCTTATAAAATTAAAATGTTTCGGCTTTCAATAAGGTCTTATTTTTCTTTATCAGCTCTAAAGCTGTTAATCCCTTATATTTTTCTAAGATTACTTTTCCTGTTCTGTTTCGGTATCGGATGCCTAAAATGCGGTAAGTGATATCACTCTCAATTTCAATAACCTTGGAATTGGTCTTTACTTTACTATATATACAAGCTGAAAAAAGAGGAAATAAGGGACTGAAAAAAAGGACTATATGCCGTAACGCAGGACTAATAATAACCGAAAGAGCCGGTTCATCAGTTAAATAGATTTCTTGTTGTTCTATGTAAGGCAAACGAGAAATTATCACCGCAAAAGCAGCAAGAGCACTTTTACGATTCCCTTTTAAAGAAAGAGAATTGTATATTCCATCATAAACGCTAAAGCCCAGTTCGGTATGTTTTGTAGATTTTATGGTAAAATTGCCTAAAAGATCAAGATTTACTTTCCAAAATTCAGTGCTTTGTTTTTTACCACACTTTATTTGTAATTGCTGCTCGCTATGCTGTTGTAAAGCCAAAATGCTCTGTAAATGTGGTTCTGACACTAAGGCAGAAATTGTATCTCCCTCTTTGGGTATGCCACTACCGATAAATTCATAGGTCTTATCTTCCTTAACGAGTTTGTAGTTAATAAGATGTGAAAGACGGGTAGGGCTGCCAGGTTCAATTCCCAATTGAACTTGAAAATGCAAATGGGGAACTGAAGAGCGTCCTGAATTACCTAATTGAGCTATACAATCACCTTTTTGAACATAATCCCCAACTTTAATTCTGATGCTACTCTGTTTAAGATGAGCATAAAAAGAGTAGAGTCCGTAGCTATGAGAAAGGCAGACATAATTGCCCCAATTTTCTTTAGTATTAATCTGGCCAATAGGATTATCAAGAATACCATCAGAAATTTTAACTACATAACCTGCTGCTGAAGCTAAAACAGGTTTCCCATACGAAAAATAGTCATTCAGATTATTATCTTCTTTATCGTAGCTTCTTTTTTCACTATTCAACATCTCAAAATCCCAAGCATAAGCCCAATCCAATTTATGAGTATAAATACCATTATTACCTTGTGTGATCGTCCACAGACCATTCAACGGTATGGCAAATTGGGGGATACCTAAATGACTGAACCTTTTATAGCGTTCCTGATAGGTCTGCAAAGACAATTCGGGATTGAAAACACCATAATCATTCATTATAGGTTTACTTACTTTCAGCCGTAAGCGTAAACTGAAAATTACCAGCAAAACAACTATATTGAATGGAAAAGCAAAAACCGGAACTAACAAAGGAGTATATAAACCCGTAAAAGCATTATAATGATAATATACAACATTGAACAGCACAGTAAATAAAAAACCGATACCTGTTGCCAATAACCCAATTAAAATAGAGCTTTTACTTGGTAAAAGATATATTCCCGCAACTGCATACATAATTAAAATAGCATTAAAACCTGAATAAAAAACTCCACTACCTGGTTGCACTCCCATCAAACGCATTAATATGAAATTTAGCGTCCACCCTAAAAGTGCCAAACCAAATCCAATACGCGTAATAATTAGTAAAGCTAATGAAACTAAAATGCCTGCAGAAACTTCAGGAGTGAAAAATATAGAACCCAAAGAAATAAAGAATAAACGCCAAAATTCAGGTAACTTAGGTGCTGGACTAAACAGCAGTATTTTATCAAAGGGATAATTGGATAAATATCCTATGCGTGCAAAGTAATACCATAGCAAGATAGCTACTATGGAAAAAGATAAACTCATAGAAGGTAAACGGAATAATTGATGGAAAAGATAACTGCTAAACAGATATAGTAAAAGAGTGAGCAAAGAAACTAACAACAAAAAACAAAGATAATTTATAGGGGCACTGCTGATAATCTGCATTGGATAATAATACCCAACCATCATACCTGTTAAAAGGGAATTGAAAGCAGTTATTCCACTCTTTGATTCCCAGTGCTCAAATCCTAAAATGCGTACTGCCAAAATTGCTACAATTAAAGAGAATAAACCCGATAATCCAACAACAGGAGATAATAATGTAATAGTCAGTAAAATTAAACCTAAACATACCGAATCCGAAAACAAAACCGTGGCATAGCTATCTGGAATAGCTAAAATCACTGACCCCACAGACCTGAAAAATCGTGTCCAGTTCATATCTTCCGTAAATGATCTGGAATAAATTCTCGGGAAGTTATGTCCGAAAGATCTTCACGGAAACGAATAACATCTACTTCACCGGTTTCGTTTATTAAACAGACATTAGGACGATATTCTATAAATTGCATCCATTGAGTTACATTATAAGCACCAACAGGAGAAATAATAACTGTATCGCCATAATAAAGATCAGGAAAAGGCATAGCACTGCGAAGGACATCAATATTCATACACAGAGGACCATAAAATACGGTGTTTTGATATGTTCCCGGAAAAGGTTTGGTAGGTAATACGCGTTGTTTATACCACCAGGCAGTAATGTTTATATTCACTCCTGCATCTAAAATTACAGCACGCTCACCAGTGGGAAGATTCTTTTTGCCCAGCACACTGGCAATAAGATAACCAGATTCGTCAATTAACACTCTTCCAGTTTCTAAGATTAAACGGGGATTGTGTTCTTTAACATAATACGATGCATTAAAAGCTGCTCCTATTGCTTCAGCATACTGTTCCAAAGAGGGTGAAGCCAGTTCTCCAGGAGTGTATTGATCAATTAAAGTATTTGAAGAAGCAAAACCACCACCCATATCTATATACTCTAATACGATACCAAAATTATCCTTAATCGTTTGAGCAAAATTCAAGAGTTTGGTGGCAGCCCAATAATAAGCGTTTGGGTCTAAAATAAAAGTGCCAATATGAGTATGCAAACCCACTAAGTTTATTTTGCCTCCCGAAACCAGACGCTGGACGGTTCTATAAGCTTCACCATTTTCATAATTAAAACCAAAACGCGTCCACATTGGACTGATCCCTGTATCCATATTTACGCGAATAGCAACTTTGGGCTTGATAGCAAGTTCATCAGCAATATTTTCTATTAGATACAGTTCCTCTAAGTGGTCAATATGTATATAGGCACCTTCTTGTATAGCTAATTGCAAGTCCTGCTTACGCTTGGAAGGTCCATTAAAATATATTCTATTCCCAGGGATACCATTACTCCTTGCTTTTTCATATTCCATCCGACTAACTACTTCTGCTGCTGCACCTTCTTGATGAAAAATATTACAAATAGCTGCAAGATAATTAGTTTTATAACTCCAAACAATTTCTGCTTTGGGATAATGAATACTAATTGTTTCCAGTAATCGCCTGTAGGAATGTCTAATATGTTTCTCAGAAAAGACAAATAGCGGAGTTCCAAATTTTTCTACTAAGTTCTTAATGGGAATACCATCAATATTATCCTGATGTCTAACAACCGTGGTATGAGCATATTTATTAAGATTTCCAGCGCTATTGCGTTCAATGTATGGAGCAGTATAATGTTTTTTCATTTTATTTCCTCTTGCTTTTTTTGCTTTCTGATCAGTTCACCATTAACAGAAATTTCACCCAGAAGGTTGATATTACTGATAATATCTTCTGAATGACGGATAAAAAGAACTCCCGGTTTAAAAGGAGGCAATTCTTCAATTTGATTACCTAAAGCCAGTAAGACAGTCGCTGCAGGTTGATTTTGGCCACATCCTTCCGCTAAACGAACCCAGGCCGGAAAACGAGGATTAATTTCCAGTAAATGAAAAACTCCCTCTTTATCTTTAATAATTTCCAGTTCGCAGGGTCCTCGCCAAGAAAGTGTTTTTATTACTTTCTGCGCAAATTTTTCCAGAGCAGGATTGTTTACTACTACGCCTCCAAAACCTTTTCCCTTATCTGTTATAACCAGTTTTCGTTGTGGAACCATTCCCAAACAGTTTCCTTTACCATCTCCTAAAATAACTACATTAAATTCATCACCTTCAATAAGCTCTTGCAGAATAACCGGTAAGCCCCATTTTGCCTGGAGCTCCAGAAAATACTTTTGAGCTTCTATATTATTATTGGCTTTATATGCTTCGTAGAGATAACCTTTAATAAAAACTGGAAACTCTATTTCTTGGATAGCTTTATTGATTTCTGCGACACTATTCAATAGGACTGTTTTAGGAACAGTAATATCTTCGGATGTAAAATAATGAAACAGTTTGCTTTTATCGCGCAGGTTAAATTGCTTCTCTGTGCAGATAAAAGTATGTATGCCAAGTTCTTGGAGCTCTTTTTGTAAACGAATATAAAGCGGAATTTCTGAATCCAAAGTAGGGATAATAACATCAATTTTACTTCTGGAATTGATATAACCCAAGCGAGTTAAAAATGATTCCGCACCAGTGGAAGGATAAGGCATTTGATAAATCTCGTCTGCTATATCTTCCAAATAAATTCCGGATTCCATAGCATCATAAACAAAACCAATTATTTTACCTTTAAAACCAGCAGCTCTAAGAGAACGAATTACCGGAATTCCAGGTTGGGGATTATCGCCTGTTTTTAACCCAGAAACAGCAATACTAATCTGTAGATCATCTAATTGCAACATTGCTCTTATTCCTCAATCAAATTCAAAGCTTTAAGCATTGCCATAAAATGATCTAAATCACTTTCAGCATTCTTCGGGGTAACTTCATATTCTTCGGTTAAACAGTTGATAATCTCTTCTTTTGTAACACCCGATTGTAATTTCTGCAAGATAAAAAGACCTGTTTCGTTTACAGTATAGCTTATCCCATTTTCAGGATCAAAAACAAAGCCATTTTTATTTACAGCAAGGGTCATAAGTTGTTCTGTATTCATTTTTCCCTCAGCATTTAGTTTGCAGGATATAATAATATGTATCCCAATTATCTTCACTACTTTGCAATTATTATGCCATTTGCCTTGAAAATAATAAAACAAGAGATCTTGGAACTATTAAACTGAGAATAGCTAACTACTTAATAACTATTACTTTATAACCGATTATAGCTTATCGGATTAAGAAAATAATCGGTTTTTATTTTAATAGTAAGTATTACTTTTAAAGCCCAAATATGTTTTAGGATTGTTAAAAAGAGATTTACAGGCAGCGATCACTTCTAAATTTGCAAGATCACCAAGGTCTTCGTATTTCCTTTTGACTCATACCAATTAAATCTGCAATAAAGCTAAATCTGTTTGAGAAAACCTTTTCCCTTGACTCTGTAACATTGCATTATTTTAGTGGTTTAGTGTAAAAATATTAAGGAAAAACTATGGTCGGAATTGTTCTTTCATATACAACCCTCGGAATTGATGCTTATCAGATTTCAGTAGATACAGAATTTGCTTTGCCTGCGAGAAAAAAAACAGCTTATAAAACTCTTTGACAGAAAACTGCCTTCCAATTTTAATAGTTTAGATAAAAACAAGGAGTAAGAGATGTCCTTCGTTCATTTACATAACCATACGCAATATAGTATGTTGGATGGTGCTTGCAGAGTTGATAGAATGATCAATTTGGCAAAGGAATATAATATGCCTGCTGTTGCCATAACGGATCATGGTAACCTTTTTGGAGCCATTGATTTTTATAAAACGGCACAAAGTGCAGGTATCAAACCTATCATAGGAATAGAAGCATATATTATTAACGGCGAATTGGAAAGTGAAAGTAGCAAGAATGAAAGCCGTTATCACTTGATTCTGCTGGCACAAAATGAGCAGGGCTATAAAAACTTGATGAAACTCTCTTCCATATCTTATATTAAGGGTTTTTATTATAAACCCCGGATTTCCAAAGACCTGCTGCAACAATACAACGAAGGGCTAATTTGTCTATCCGCCTGTGTGAAAGGAGAAATTCCTGCTCTAATATATAATGATCGGCTAAAGCAGGCAAAAGAAGTTGCCTTATGGTATAAAGAACTGTTTCAGGACAGATTTTATATTGAATTGCAAAATCACAACTTGGAACCGGAAAAAAAGGTTATGCCCCATTTGATTAAATTGGCAAAAGAACTGGAAATTCCAATGGTCCTTACCAATGATTGCCATTACCTCCATCAAAATGATTATGAAGCTCACGATATTCTATTATGTATTCAAACCGGAAAGCTGTTGAACGATCCCGATCGGATGCGTTATGGGACTAATCAGCTTTATTTTAAAAGCCCGGAAGAAATGCGGGAAATCTTTCCTGAAGTTCCCGAGGCATATACAAATACATTAAAAATTGCGGATATGATTGATCTGGAACTGCACTATGACAAATTTCTGCTGCCTAATATTGAAACGCCTCCCGAATTTAAATCTATGGGTGAATATTTAAAGTATCTCTGCTATGAAAATGCCAAAAGCAAATACTCTGAGGTGAATGATACCATTAACCGGCGCATTGAATATGAGCTGGAAGTGATTGACAGAATGGGCTTTAATGGCTATTTTCTCATCGTGAAAGATATCGTTGATAATGCCCGAAAACAAAATGTCCCCGTAGGACCCGGTCGTGGTTCAGGTGCCGGAAGTATTGTTGCTTATTTACTTGATATCACGCAAATTGATCCATTAAAATACGGACTGGTTTTTGAAAGATTTCTAAATCCCGATAGAATTAATATGCCGGATATAGATATAGATTTCTGCGCTCAAAACAGAAGTAAAGTGATAGATTATATAGTTCAACGCTACGGAAGGGAAAATGTTACTCAAATAATAACTTTCTCCACTTTGCAGGCAAAAAGCGTAATTAAAGATGTTGCCAGAGTGCTAAGTGTTCCAGCTACCGAAGCAAATGCCATTACTAAAACCATTCCGGGAAATAATAAAACTTTGGAGGAAGCATATAATCAAATACCGGAATTTGCTGCGTTAATTAACAGTAACGAAGTTTACACCAAAATTTTCAAATATTCTAAAGTGCTGGAAGGATTAGTTCGCCAAACAGGAGTCCATGCTGCAGGAGTGGTAATTGCCCCCGGAGATTTAACAAACTATGTTCCTCTTGCCTGTAGCAGCCAAAAAGGTGAAGAAAAGGTTATTCTGGTGCAATATGAAGGAAAATGGCTGAATGATTTGAAGCTACTGAAAATGGACATATTGGGTTTAAAAAATCTGACTCTGATCCAAAAAACCATAGATTTGGTGAGACAGGCGCAAAATATTGATTTGGATATAAATCACATCTCTCTGGAAGATAAAAAGGTCTTTAATTTATTAGGAAAGGGTGAAACCGACGGCGTTTTTCAGTTTGAATCAGACGGAATGCGTAAATACCTTATAGCACTAAAGCCCAACAAAATTGAGGACTTGATTGCTATGGTAGCTCTCTATAGACCGGGTCCTATCCAATTTATAGAAACATTTATCAGCCGCAAACACGGACGCGAAAAAGTTGTGTATGATCATCCCCTGATGGAAAATGCCTTGAAAGAAACCTACGGAGTAACTATCTATCAGGAACAGGTGATGCAAATTGCTCGCGAAATGGGTGATTTTACAGGCGGCGAAGCAGATAGTTTAAGAAAAGCAATGGGTAAAAAGGACTCCGAATATATGCAACAATATCAGGAAAAATTCAAACAGGGCGCTAAAGCTAAAAAGGTTCCTGATGCAGTAATAGACAAGATTTGGCAGGATTGGCTACGCTTTGCGGAATACGCTTTTAATAAATCCCATGCTACCTGCTATGCTTTAGTTGCCTATCAAACGGCATATTTAAAAGCATATTATCCGGTGGAATTTATGGCTGCTTTACTTTCTTTGGAAGATGATCCGGCAAGAATACCTGCTAAAATTGAGGTCTGTAAAAAAATGGGAATAAAGATCATCCCCCCCAATATAAACCGTAGCGATAGTGAATTCAGTGTTCACGGAAAAGAAGTTCTTTTCGGTTTACGAGCTATAAAAAATTTGGGCGATGCTGCAATGCGAGATATTATTGAAGACAGAAAACAAGGAGGAAATTATAAAAGCATTTTCAACTTCTGCAGTCGTTTAGATAGCAGCAGCGTGAATAAAACCATTCTGGAAAGCTTAATTGCTTCCGGGGCAATGGATGAACTGGAAGGAAACCGGGCACAAAAATGGGCTGTAATTGAACAGGCATTACAATTCAGCAGTAATGATCAGAAGGATAAAAAAAGAGGACAGAGCACTATTTTTGATTTGATGGACGATGCCAACGAGGAACAAAATTACTATCCTCCTCTACCTACAGTTGAACCCTGGTCTTATCTTCATCAGCTGGAAAAAGAAAAAGATGTTTTAGGATTCTATTTAAGCGGCCATCCCTTATATGAATACCGCTCTTTGATAAAACACTTTACTAATGCCGATTCCAGCACCGGCAAAAGTAAAAATAATGGTGAATTGCTGCTTGCCGGAATTGTGACCGGTATTTCCAAAAAGAAGGACAGTAAAGGAAATCCTATTGCTTTCATAGAATTTGAAGACCTGGCAGGAAAATTTGAAGTGCCTCTGTTTAATAAGGACTTCAACCTATATATGAAGAAAATCGTTACGGGAAAGCTCTTTTTCATCATAGGCACTAAATCTACTTTTAACGGTAACGAAGACGGCATTTTAAGAGTGCTGCCGAATGCTTTAATTGATTTCGCTGATTTGGCTTCTGATTTGAGCGGAGAAATTAAACTGAATTTGCGTAGCGAGCATTTACAAAAAAATCATCTTGCCGAATTGAACAAAAAACTAATCCCTAATCAGGGAAAGTTTAAACTCATAACCCGAATTCAAAACGACGAACTAAGCGGCTATCAATTGGAATCCCGCAAATTCTTCTTTCCTGATGAGACCTTGCTAAACTGGATGGACAAAGAAAAGATGGAAGTTCAAATAAGGATTGCTATCAATGGGAAAACTTATTAGCTGTTGCATTCTGCTGTTTACCTTCAGCTTTCTTTCCGCTCAGGAAATCTTTTATGAATACTACGCCAACCAGGTTGAGATATGGGTTGTTTTTCCTTACAGCACAATCAATTTTAAAAAAGGCAGTGAAAAAGCGCTCTATCAGGTATCCTTACAAATAAATAACGCGAAAAAAAAGCAGGTGGCTACCCTGGGAAAAAACCAGGTAATTCTTAAAAGGGAATGGTTAAATGATTGTGGAATCCCTGTCCGCTTTCAGCAGGAACTTCCTGCGGGCTCTTATTCTGTAAATTTACAGATCAAGAATAAGGAAATGGGCGATAACCGAAATTATAAGCGGCAATTTATTGTTGACCCTTCCGGCACAGAAATTGGTTTAAGCTGGATTATAGCCAAAAAAGAAGGAATTGAGTTTATTCCCGAAACCCTTACCGCCTTGGATATTGAAGAAATAAAGCTGTATCAAAGCTATTCCATAGCCCTGGATAGTTTACAAGTTCAGATAGATAACCAATTGCTGACTGTAACTAATCCTGAAAGCCCTATTATTCTTGACCTCCTGCCTTACCTGAAAACCGATTCCCAAAATCAAATGAAACTAACTTTCTTTGAGAAAAATATCCACTACCAAATGGAACCGTTTTTGTTTTCACCCTGGTATGCCTATTCCTTGCGCTATTCTCTGCAAGACCAAATTTCTCAAATTCGCTATATTGCCAACCAGAATGATTGGCAGGTCTTAAGACGCCTACCCAAAGAAAAACAAGCAGAAGCAATTGAAGCATTCTGGAAAACTAATGACCCCAGCCCGGGAACAATACGCAACGAACTGCGTGAAAAATTCTATCAAAGAGTGCTAACCGCAGACGAACGATTTACCGTGCATAAAAAAATTGCAGGATGGACTACAGACCAGGGTAGAATTTATATTAAATATGGAGAACCGGATGATATCTACTCGGAAGTTTATGCTTTAGATAAATACCCCTATATTATCTGGTATTACTATAGCCAAAATCGGGAATTCATTTTTGCGGATATAACCGGCTTTGGAAAATATACCTTGAGGAATAAAGATGAAGAATATTAAAATTTCCTTGCTCGCAGGTTTGGCTCTATGTTCTTTCTGTCTATTATATGGCTCTGAAAAGCTGAATATGTATCTTGACTATAACCGATTTCTGGATAAAAATAAAAACACTATCCTCCTTGTTGATTATCAAGTGCCCTATCATAATTTGGCTTTTATTGCAAAAAATAACGGATACTTTGCGGAATTGCAAGTAGCTGTAAAAATAGTTGATGGAGATAGTGTTCTTGCTCACCACGAAATAAACGATATTATTGGAGTGAAAAACAAAGCAGATACCGGCAGTAAACAAAAATCCTATCTAAACCGACTAAGTTTCGTTATGGATAAACCTTTCTATACTTTACAGTTTAGTGCCCTGGATATAAATAATCAAAAACAATTCTCTTCCGAATTTAAGATTATCGCCCTGCCCCGAAATAGCTTGCTTAGCGATGTGGAACTGAATAGTGAAGTCCGCCCTGATACTTCCCAATATATGATAAAATTTAAACGCGGGAATATGCTTTACCATTCACAGCCATCAGTTCTTTTCAACAAAAACATAAATGATTTTATCTATCTTTATCTGGAAAGTTATATCCTTAGTTCTACAGCCGAAAGCTGCCTGCTAAACCTTTCTCTGGAAAAGGATTCTCTAATTGTGATGGATGAATATATTGATTTTTTACCTGCAACCGGAAGTGAAGCAATCAATCTGAAAATTCCCCTCCAAGACCTGAAACCCGGTTTGTATAACGGAGCTATTGTTTTGCAATGCTCGGAAGGCACTGCAGAAAGTAATTTTGATTTTGCCGTTATTGAAGAAAGTGAAGAAGAGTTTTTCCTGTTTGCCAATCCGGATGAAGAATATAACCTGATGCGGATATTTTGGGGTAATAAACTACCTGCCGACTGGAAAAACTTACCCCAGGATAAAAAAAGAAGGTATTGCACCCAGTTCTGGAAAGATATGGCTTATTCCACAAACCGCAGTGTTCAAAGCATTATGAACCTCGTGCAGGAACGCATAGATTACGCTAATCGTAATTTCAGTCACTTAAAACAGGGCTGGACTTCCGATATGGGAAGAATCTATATCAGAAACGGTCCTGCTGATGATATTCAACGCAACACCAGTTCCGATGAGACAAACTTCGTAAGAAAGGACTACCAGATATGGAAATATTCTTCAGGTAATAAACCCGTGTATATGTTTATTGATATCCAAATGAATGGCAATTTCCGTTTAATCTATGTGGAAAATGATGATCTGGAATCCTCCAACCCGGACTGGATGCGCTATGTTGGTTCGGATTTTGATTCTTCCCAGTTGGATAATTAGTATTCTAAAATCGGTTCAAAGGCATCCTCGTAGTGTTGCACTTTGAAAGTATCCGTTGATTCGTAATAAAATACGATAAGAACATCAAAACGAAAAATGTGTTTGGCAAATTGAGGATTTTCGTTAATATATAATTGTGCCGCTCTGGATATTTTTTTCTGTTTGGTATAATTGATAGAAGCCAGAGCCCAGTTTAGAGAGTGAGAAGTTCGGGTTTTAACTTCACAAAAAACGAGGTGTTGACCTTTTTCCACAATGATGTCTATCTCACCATAGCGTTTGCGGAAGTTACGGCAAATAACAGTATAGCCGTTACTTATAAGAAAGCGGGCAGCGAGGTCTTCACCTATACGAGAAAATTCAGGACGAGAATATTTTTGCATGAGGCAAAAAAAAACTTGACGGAATTTATGTCAATGAGAACAATGAACCTTGATAAGAAATGAACACCGAAAGGTGGAGGAAAACATGAAAAAAATTTTGCTGACCATTATCGCACTGGTCACTGTTTTGGGAATAGCCCAAGCAGCACCCTTTCAAACTCTGGGAATGTTAAGGACCCCTGATGCCTATGTCCTGCCAAACAAAGCTGCAGAATTTATGCTTGTTGGCTACTATCGGAATACACCTTCTTTAAGCTACCCAAGCGGCTCTGTCGGTCATATTTTCCCATACACAATGATAGGTGTGGGAGTTCTTGATCGGGTAGAACTCGGTTTATTTATGGGTGACTATACTCCCGCAGATCATTTAGTTTATTTTATGAATGCCAAAGTAAAAATCATTGAAGAGACACGGAATATTCCGCAGGTTTCAGTCGGTATGGATAACATTTTTTCTCCGGTAACAAAGAGAGTTCAGGATATAGAGATTGGTGATCACTTTAGCGATCACCCTGATGCTGCTGCTTATGAAGCATATTCTCCCTATGCCGTTGCCTCCAAACAAGCTGTCTTTTTGAGAATTCCCTGGATGTTTAATGCTGGAATAGGAACGCAGCGTTTTGTAGGCCAAGTAGGCAGATCTCGTATATTTAATGGTTTTTTTGCTTCCGCTGAAGTTTCTCCTATTCCTGATTTAGCTTTGCAAGGTGAATTTGACGGGCAAGATTTTAATGTGGGTGTTAAATATTCCTATAGAAACTTTGGGTTTAAAGCAGGGATTAATGCTTTTGAGGATTGGTTCAAAGGAAGTGAAAGCAATTATACAAAAAATATCCGTCTTGCCTTAGGGGTCTCTTATTTATTTGATAAATATGCAGAAGCCAAACGCCGTCCCGATCTTGGTCTTTATGCCAGTTATGGAAAGAAACCAGCTGTTGGCGGAGAAGTGGTTGAAGTTGGCGAAACTCCTATTCAGACAGGTATTGTAGTACCTCCAACAAGTACTACTGTTAGTCCTTCCGGAGAAATTGTAGTTGTTCCACCTACAGGGACAGCAACCAAACCTCCTGCTGGAGGAACGGTTACACCTCCTGCTGGAGGAACAGTTACTCCTCCTGCTGGTTCAGAAGTTGTTGTTGGTCCTGGTACCCAATTACAAACCCCTGGCTTAGTTACACCTGGAACTGCAGGTTATGAACAGCTTTCTCCTGAAGTTCAGGATTTGCTGAAAGAGCTTCAAATGCTGAAAGAAGAAAGGCAAAAAGCTCAGCAGGCGATGGAAGAGTTGCGTAAATGGATAGAAGAACTGAAGCAACAAAAGCAATAATTTAATCTATACACTAAAGCGTGTATGGATTGAGGAATTATGTTTCCCAAAATAAAGATGAGGAAGGTTCAAGATAGCTTTTACGGGTAAAAGAATCTTGAACCTTATCATCATCGGAAAAATAAGAGAATTTAAGAGAGCGGGATTATGAAACATACTGTTAAGATTATATTCCTAATTATTATTGCAGTGTCTTTCCTGGCAGTAGCTTATGCTCAGGATGCCGATCAAAGTACCAAAGAAGAGCTTCAGCTACAAATAACCCAGGAAAAACAAACTATAAGAGAATTAGCTAAGATGTTTTTAATTGATGCCCTGCCGGAATTATTGAATGAAGATCCAACCCTTGCTGAACAGGCGTTAGTAAAATACAAAGCAGTTTTTTCCGGGATGGATCAAAATGATTTTATATATTTACTGGGTCATTTCTATGCACGGATGGGTGAAAATACAAAAGCAATTGGCTATTTTACTTCTTTGCTTAATACTCAGCTGAACAGCGATGCGCGGAAAATGCTAAACTTGGCACTATATCAGCAAGTAGTGAATTTTTTGGAGACAGGTAATCGCCAGGCAGCTAAGGATTTTTTAAGCGCTATTATATTTGAGAATTACAATATTGATACTTACTATCCTACTTATCTATACATTTGGGCTGATATGGCTGCCGATGACGGTGAATATGAAAGTGTGCTCAATACCTTAAACAGCTACATTCAAAACCGGGATATTATAATGAATCAGCTGCTACCTGAAAAAATGGCAATCCTGGCAAGAGTGCAAAACTTGAATTTACAGCCCTATTATGCTAACCCCAGTTTTGGTGAATATACGAAGTTGGCTTCTGAAATAGATAACATCAAAGCAGATTTAACACATAATTATAACCAGCTAATCTCATTGAAAGGAATTTTTTATCTTGATTCCATTATTAATATGCATTCCGAAGAAATGGTTTTGCTGGATTCACTAAAGATAGTTATTCTGGATTATGTTGATCAGAAATTACATTCTGAGGAAACAATTGTGAGGGGTAATTTGCTGTTACAGCAAGTGAAACAAATCTCTACCAGTTATCAAAAACAGCTTGAGATAATGGATGGAATTCTGGAAAAGCAATATGAACGGTTTATGAATAATGATCCCAGTATTCAGGGTCACAACTACAGTGATATGGAATTGAAACGCCTCTATGATATTGAGAAAAACATTATGCTCTATAATAATCTTATTGACGAACTGGATAAAGATATTGCCGATCCTCAATTAGCTTCAATTCAAGACCAGTTGAAAAGAACCAGAGCTGAGTATTCGGAAAAACGCACCAGTTTGCAAATCCGCAAAAATGACTTGCTGCAAACGCGTAAACATACTAACGAAGTAGAAGAAAAAATCTTTAATGCTCTTTTGGAAGAGTATTACTCTCTCAACCAAGATAAAAAGGATATTGATATTCAACTGGCAGAGATTGATAAATTTATGCAGGAAGAGACGAAGAATATTTTTACGGATGAGCAGCGCAACAAAATTAAGAACCACATCGCTAATCAAATAGCCCTAACTGCTGATCGCAGCAATCGTAATGAACCCATTCGTAAAAACGCCCAGGACTTGGTTGCCAATGTAGAATTCGTTAAATTGCAGCTGGACTATCGCAATCTGCATATCAAAGAACAAGCACGATTAGCAGAAGCACAAAAAGGAACTTTAACCGAGCAGCAATTGATGCAACAGCAGGCGAATATTTTAACTGAAAAGAAAGATTTAATTACCCGGATACAGAATTTTATAAACAACAATCCTAATTTCCAAGCAGTTGCTCAGCCCAACGGAACCTATCTTATCAGTAATGCTGATCTTTATTACAATCTGGCAGAGCTTCAATATGCTGTTTATATGGATACACCAAATATTGCTTTGGAAAGTTATCGCAAAGTTGTTCAGCTTGACCCCGGCAATGTGAATATGGCTGCTACACTGTATAATATAGGTTTCATCAGCAGTCAGCTTAGTTATCAAAGAATTGACACAAATAAGAGTCGTTTTTATGAAATACACAAAGCAGCGCTTACTCTTGACGATGCCAGCAGATATAAAGAATCAGATTTTGCAGAGGCAATCAGCTCCTATCAAAAAATCGTAGATAATTATACTACCTCTCCTTATTATGAAGAATCCCTATACCGCTTAGGTATCTTATACTATTTTATTGCTACCGATGCTGATCAACCGCAGCGTTATTATGCTATTGCTACCAATTATTTTGATACAATAATCAACAAACCGGACAGCAAATATAAATATGATGCTATCTATCAGCGTGGCTGGTTACGCTTAAATTCTTATCAGGAACAAGACCTTAAACTGGCTATGAACGATTTTCTCACTTTGTTGAATGCTGTGGATAGCGGACAGATTAGCGATCCCGTAGTAGCTAAAGATTATCGTGATGACGCCGTTGATAATATTGCCTTCTGCTTAATTGCTTTGGATGGAACGGATTTCAATTCCTATGCCAAAGGTGTGCAGGAAATTCAAAATCTCGTAAACACCTACAAAAATCCCGAAGTAATAAACCGCATCGTTGATAAAGCTACTATCAATAAACTGGACTTGGCATCCACTTTGCAAGCCGTTGATTTTATCTGGCTGAAAATAAATATGAACCCTCTGGCAATTGAAAATCCTGCTTTGGTAGATTCTATTTTGAAACTGTATGCCGGAGCTAAATATGAACTGCGAGAGGGAAAAAACTTTGAACAGATTTCTCAAGAACTATACCAGAATATTATTACTAACTATGGTAAAAACTCTGCCTGGTATGCGGCAAACAAAAATAATACCAAAATTGCCCCTCAGCTGGCAGTGATTAATAATGCTTTTGAGAAAAGAGCTAATTTCCTGTATAACGAATTTCTGGACAATCCTGTAAACGAGAGCAAGCTCCTTGCTTACAACCAGCATATAGAACAATATGCCGATTTCCCGGAATTGCAGGGAGCGAATTACGCTACCTGGAAAGCTCAAACGGATAAAACTAACTTACTGCTTGTCAACAAATTGGCTGAGAGTTCCAATCTGCCCAAATACTATTTAAGTGCAATTAAAAACCTGCAGGAGTTTAATGCAAAATATCCTCAGGATGAGGACTACTTCCTGAATGAAGGGCTTATTTACACTTATTCTTATAATGTATATAATCTGATGAAAGACCTATATGGAGATGGCTATCAACCTGAACCTGGTTTACCTGCTAATGCCGATGAGCTTTTTGCTATGTTTCAATCAAATTCACAACGGTTTATTGGTGTTCTGCGCAGCGATGCCTATAAAAATCCTGAACGGGAAAAGCAGGCAGTGGATATTTTGCTTAGTTTGGCAGATATTCAATATGATCGCGGTAAAATGCCTGAGGCAAAAGCGCTCTATTTATCTGCATTGGAGAATGAATCCTTAATTCCAAACGGAACTAAATTTACCGTTTACGGAAAACTGGCTTTAATAGCAGATAGCGAAAAAAATTATGCCCAGGCAGAAGCATACTACCGTTCAGCACTCACTTATGCCTCCACCCCTGCAGAGCGGGAAACAATTACCAGTAATATCCTCTACCAGATTCAAAACAGTTACGAAGCAGCTGAAAGAGCCGGTAACTATTCTTTAGCTGCCAGTGAACGTTTGCGTCTGGCTACAGAAATGAAACCTGCAGAAACCAAACGCATTACAGGTTATAAAATGGGAGCCCAGGAAGCATATCTCAAGGCAAAGGAATATCAAAAAGCAATAGATATTCTGCTGGAACTTGCCGGTTCAGGCACAGATATAGATAATATCTACTATTATTATTATCGGGCTTATGAAATTGCCAATGCTGATACTGCAATGAATAATCCGGAATATGCCAATACTATTCTGGATAGCTTCATTTCTAAATACCCAAGCAGCAATCAGGCATTTAAACTGCGTTTAGCAAGAATTGAAGAAATGGAAAAAAATGTTACGCAGAAGAATGCTGCTGCAGAAGCATATCTTGCCCTCTATGAAGAAGTTAAAAATAAAAATATTAATACCGGTGAGATTACTCCGGATTATCTTTTAACCAAAGCGGCAGATAATTACCGCGATGCCCGCAACCGGGATAAAGAAATTGAAACCTATAACTTAGTTATAGCAACTTATCCTAAACATACTAATGTAATACCTTATATGCAGCTAATGGCGGACTATTATTTGGATAAGGGAGATACACTGAAGTATGAACAATTAGCAAAAGAAATTCACCAAAAAGATAGAACCAAAAGCGCATACTATCAGTGGATTGCCAATGCTAAACTGAAAAAACTGATGGATAAATTTGATAATGCCTATAAAAATAAAAATTATCCTGATGCCTTTAAATACCGCGATGAATATAAGCGCGTGGAAACAGCATATAAAAAAGATGGCTTGAATTTTGAAACTGAGGAATTCAAATCTTCCGTAAATTATGCCTATTTTGCTGCCGTGGAAGAAGAATATAATAACCTGCAGAAGCGAATTACTTTCCTGAAAAACTATGATAACCAGCTTAATGCTATAGAGCATGGAACCTTGCTCACTGCTTCACCTGGAACTTTACTAAAGGTTAATCAAAGCACTACTTGGAATAATCACTTGATTGGAGGTTCCTATCGTCGCATTCCCAATTTTAAGGCATCTGTTAAAGCTGAAGTAGCTAAAGTGAATAAACTTCTTGCCAATGCGGATAAAGAAAAGATAGATTTAGAAAACTACCGCCGTTTACATGCTTTGAATTTAATTGCCCGCATCTATGATAAGGGAGTTACTGTTATAAATACTCAAATTGGGGTTTATGTCCGCACCGCTTTTGAAGCAGAAGCTGTTCGTCAACAGTATGCGGATGGTTTAGATGCTTTTATTGCCTGGATCAGTAATGAACAAAGTAATGATCTGCTTAACTTGGAATATACTACTCATTTGAACATCTATAACTTTTATCAGATGGCTGGTTACACCGATTATTATACGCAACAGAGCTTTGCCAAACTGCAGGAATGGAATTTAGTGCCGGATTATAAAATTGATGAATACATTCTCTCTTCTGACTGGACGCAAAAGATAGATCAGAATGAAAGTAGATTACCGGTTAGCAGCATCACTTCGCCCAAAGGTATTCGTTTGGGCTGTATGCAACTTCCAGCAGGTAAAGAACTGAATTTGAACCGCACAATTAATGCCAAACTCCTGCCTGAATTTGCTTTGCTGCACCTTGTTTATCCTTATGATGTGAAAATACGGTTGAATGGCACGGATTTAGAGCCAGGTGTAGTCCCTACTGATACCTTGGATGTTAATCAACCTGGAACTACTACCCGTTACGCTTATTTACTGCCTTCAACTGCATGGGCTGAAGGACAAAACCTAATAGAATTGACCGTTCCGAATAGCAGTTCCGGACAGCAAAACTTATATCTGACTTTGCAGGTCTTTACTGACCGCCAGAAAATAGCTGCCTCCATTCCTCCGGAAACAGTGATGCTTTACACTGATCCTACCTGGAGAATTGTAACCGTTAATCCTGAAACCGGAACCGAAACAACTATGCCTGCAACAATAACCAGCAATTTTGGTATGGCTTTGGATAAAATTGCAGGGCTGGAAGGAAATTATGCTAAACCGATTTGGGCTCCCGAAACAACACCTTTAAGCAGTGTTATCTTGGAGACAGATTTTTACCTGGATACTGAATTCCGGGAGGGACAGATCAGTTTCGTAGCCCCTGATTTTGCTTCTATCTATCTAAACGGTCAGGAATTAACAACTGATGTCAGCCCTGATATTGTAACTGAACCTTTTGAGGTAACAGCCGTTGCAGTTACAATAAATCCTACAATGGTTACTACGGGTAAAAATACCCTTCGCTTTGTAGTAACTAATAATTCCAACTACCGTGGCTTTATTGCAACGGTAAAAATTATTAAAGCTGGAAAAGGAGATATTAGATGAAGAAATTGATTATCATTACCATCGCGCTGCTAATTTTTACAGGTATTATTTATGCTCAGGCAGCTCCAGCAAGAACCCAAACTCAACCTCAGCAACCTGTTAAAGGTTTTGAAAATGCCGTTAAATATGTGGAACAGGAAGAATGGGAAATTGAAATAAAAGCTTTAATTCCTCCCACTGGTGTCTTTCAAGATAAAACCGATACTTATCAGAAAGCAGGAGAATACAAATTCTCTTTTACGATTCAAGATATCCGTGAACAGAGTGACAAACTATTAAATAAATGGCTGAAGGAGTCAAAATGAAAGTAAAAAATATCGTCCTGGTGATCATCTCACTGATTATGTGTGTTGGTCTATTTGCTCAAACCGCAGCAGAAACCGCAGCTCCTGCTGCACCAAAATCGCAGGGTTATAGTATCACCCAAGTTTTTATTGATAGCGGGCAATGGGCTTATGCTATCCTTCTTGTTTTTGTTATTGGTGTTGTATATGCAATTGTTCGCTGGAATCAGCTTTATCGTAAAGAGAAAATAGATGCCGGCGGTTTCTATTTGAAATTACGCAATTACATTAAAAATGACCAACTGGAAGAAGCAACAAAAATAGCTGAAAGTTATAAGGGAACTACTATGGGCTTTATTTTCTGGAGCGCGTTAATGGTTTTTAAAGATGCCAGGAAAAGCGGACAGTCAGGAGCCGATCTTAGAGCTTCAGTTCAAAACTCTCTGGAAGAGGCAGTTCTCCAAACAGTGTATAAACTGGATAGCGGCTTATTCTGGTTTGATACTTTAGCTCAGGTAGCTACCTATCTTGGACTTTTAGGAACAATTTGGGGTTTGTTGGAAGCGTTTGCCGGATTGGCAGGTTTAACAGGTGCCGCACAGCAAGTTGCTCTTACGGATGGTATTAAAAAAGCAATCGGAACAACCGCTCTGGGTTTGCTGGCTGCTATCCCGTTAACCATAATTAAGGGCTGGCTGCTATCCAGAGCAAACAGTATTATAAGCAATATAGACGAGTTCAGTGTTAAATTGATCAATACCATAAACAACGCCATCAAGGATTAAATTATGGGACAATACAGACCATCCGCAATGCGCCAACAAAAGTCGCAAACCGTGCCCCAGGAACCAAACCTGGTGCCGATTATGAATCTGTTTTTAACCATCATTCCGATGTTATTGATGATGGTGGCTATTTCACAGATCGCACTTTTGGCGCTGAATTTCTCGCAAGGGGATAGCGGTATTAGTTCTGGTCAAGGAGGTGGCGGAGGTAAAGGCGGACCTGCAACCGAAAAAGTTGAAGTCCATATCTTCGGGGTAGAATATGCTCAAAAGAATAATACTTCATTAGGTATGGAAATCCGCGAGCCGGGTGAAAAACCCAAGAATATCCCTGCTATTAATGAATATTATGATTATGTATCCCTGGACACCTCTCTGAAGGAAATTAGAAACCGCAGAGGAACTCTTAGTGATATCACTGTCCTTGCTTATCCTGATGTTCTCTACGGAGACCTGATGAAAACAATTGATATCTGCAAGAATAATGGCTTTACTCAGGTTCATTATACTGCACCAAAAGTTCAGTATTATTAAGGGAGGCACTTATGCAAATAGTAGATAAAATAAAATCTTCTGATAAGAGCCAGCGTAAGGTTCGCAGAAAGTTTGAAGATGCAAGAGGATTATCCATTACTTCTTTGCTGGATGAATTAACTATTATCTTGGTCTTCCTGGTGAAAAATATCTCTACGGAAGCTGTAAAAATTAGTGCCGAACCGGATTTAACTTATCCTACAACGATGACCAATGATAAGCTTTTGGAAAAGGCAGGTACAACTCCAATCAAAATCTTTCCAGATCGTGTTCTTGTAGGAACAGAAGCATTACAATACGGTTCACCGGCAGATTTGGTTACTGACCCCAAAAAGCGCGAAGCTCTTTTTACATATCTGAAAATGGAAGCGGATGATATTGTTACCCACCAAAAAGCAGAGACCTGTCTTCTGGTGCAAGCCGATTATTCTATCCCCTGTAATTATATAACTGAAATTGTCCGTGCTGCTACGGCAGCTGGCTACTCGTATGTTTATTTTGCTACGCTTCAGGATAATGATTGGCTTAAAAAATATAATGTCAGTTCCACTCATTAATAAGGAGGGATAATGTCCAAATTACTAAATTTAACCTTACATTATAAAGGCAAAGTGCTTGATCGGGTTCGGTATGGCAAAGATTTTAAGAGCAAGTTCTTTATCGGTTCCAGTAAATATCTCTTCTGGCAAATTCTGGATGAGTCATTCCCGGATAAGCACTTGTTCTTAACTAAAAAAGGGGATCAGCTTTACCTGCAATTGCCTCCGGGAGCAAAAATCAGTTGTTCTAAAGGGGGAAAACCGGTAGATAACTCCTTTCTGCAGAGTAATTATATCCTGCAGGAAAATAAACTTTTACTTGCTCCTGATATGACTGGAACTCTTTCCATTGCACCTGACTGGGAAATTTCCTACGAGTTCAAAGAGCCATATATAGCAGTTCTTACTCCGGAACAACAACAACTGGCAGCTCAATTTGCTCGCCGTCCTCAACCTACGGCTATTGAAAGATTCAACCGTAATTTGATTCTGCTGTTTATTTTGCTGACCGCTGTCTTTGTTATCATCTTTGACCTGTTTCTAAAAAAACAAATTACTTATGACACTACTCTGGAACAGAAAATTAAGACCGTTCAGAATGCAGAACGAATACAGGCAGAAGCATTAGCTAAACCCAGCACTTTTGAAGAAGCAGGCGAAGTTGCAGAACTCCCTCAAGAAACAGCCACCGGAAAAGAAACACAAGGTGTCGCCGGAGGAGTAGCGGGAGGAACAGGAACTGCAAAGTCAGCGGGTGCTATTTTTGGCAGTGGTATAGGTTCCTTTAATCCCAGCGCTACCTCACTTGCAAGACCAATTTATGCGGTTACTATTGCTGAAGGTTTTACAACATCTCGTGCAGGTGGAGGAGGTGGTGGTGGAACAGGACCCGGAGGTGGAGGTGCAGGATCAGGAATCGGAGGAGGTTACGGCACAAGCTTTAATCCCAATGCTCCCAGAACTTCAGCTGCCGAACTTGGTTCCGTTGCAACAAAAGCTCCAGGCAAAGCCGGTTCTGATATTAGACCTCAAGGAGTTGCTATTGCTAGTGCGAGAGGCGATCTAAGTAAATTAGAGCCCAGCGGTGTTGCCTTTGGACAAACTGCTCAAACATCTCAGTTAATTAGTAGTTACAAATCAAAAAATGTAACTAAGGTTACTGAAGAAACCATAGCACAAGCTCCTGCTTCAAGTAAAACAATGGTTACCACGGTTAGAGATATCGTTAATTCCAAGAAAGGGCAGATACAAGCTCTTTATAGTAAATGGAATGCTATTCAGCGTTGCAGCGGTAGCGTTACCATTCGTTTATTGATTAACTCTTCCGGAAAAGTGCAAGATGCAATAATTACCCCTAACGGTAGTTTCCCTAATGGCTTTTTAACCGAATTGGAGCAATTGTGTGAATCCTTTAGTTTTCCTATAACAGAAGAATTGGATTATACTTTCAAACATAGGTTAGGTTCGTTATAAACATATCTTTGTAACCAATAAATCTCAAAACCCTGCTTTGCGGCAGGGTTTTGTGCATTTTTGTCTCCTGCCGCATTACTTCTATTCTGTAAAGTCAACCTAATAATGATAAATGTTCCGTCTGACCTTATATACATTCAAATTGAGAAAATATAAAAGGAAAATACGGTTTAGCAGGTTGAGCAAGTTTTAAGGGTTGAGATACCTAAAAGCTCCTAAGGGGCTTTTGGGCAAAGGGCTGAGGGCGAAGAGATATTTTTCCGCATTTTACGAGGGGCTTACGCCACCATCGCTATTTTTGTGTCGCCTTTAGGGGCTTTTTTTATTCGGAAGAACGACGTCCTCGTCGTTCAAGCATAAGAAGGGGTTGACCAGGAGGTCAACCATCCGATCTTACCCTAAGGGGCTTTTTTTATTCGGAAGAACGACGTCCTCGTCGTTCAAGCATAAGAAGAGGTTGACCAGATGGTCAACATTGCGATGTCACCCTAAAGGGCTTTCAAGCATAGAGCAAAAGGCGAAGAGTTTGTTTTCCATCTTTTCCCAGTGTATCACTTTTCGCTTGCCAATTTGTACCATTTTTTATTGCCATCCCCACTTTTTATGTCTTTTCAAGCTGAAATGTATTTTATTTCCTGCCAAGTTGAATCTTTTATGCTTCTTTAGACCTTCTTTAACGACTCCTTAACAAAGTTAAAGTATCGTTAAAGGATCGTTAAAGAATCGTTAAAGAAGTGACCAGGCAATAAGTAGTTAAGCAAAGTCCCTTGTTATTTCTCCACAAGCAGGAATTTAGCTGTTATTGCTTTGTTGATAGTGCTTCCAATCCGAAAAGGAAAATGCGCTATCTCACCATCTCGCTATCTGATAAGTTCATCTATCTGCGAAATAAACATTGACAGTTTTCAGAAAATAAGAAATGTAAAAATATCGCTTTTCTCCAAGGAGGAAAAATGAAACGAATTCTACCTCTGCTGGTCTTATTACTATTACTGCTGTCCTGTTCGGATGAACCTACCAAGGTTACCATCCACGATGATAATCAGGATCAGGTAGCTCACTTAAGTCCTAACCCTGATTTGCTTGGAAATACCGAATTGTTCTTTATTCCTGGCACTATTCAGGGTTCGGCAATTTGGGTTATTAATGGTCCTGGAGCTAATGTAGGATTGGATATTCGGGATAAGGACAGTTCCAGTTTTATCTATTTTGCAGATAGTTATATCGGTTCGGGTGATAATACTGCACAAACCGGAACTCAGATACCCTGGAATAAATGGATGAAAGTTCGTCTGGTAGTTTATAAATCTGGTTTATCAGGTATCATAGTTAGTTTTATTCAGGCATTGGGATTGGATTTTTTTGATTCCCTGCAGGATTATATGATTGAACAGGTCTTTGAGAATGAGGTTTATTTAAGTGGTAACGGAACTCAACAGAAAACGCCTCCTAAATGTTATTACAAACTCAACAGGTAAATTTCTTTTCTTGTTTCGGGAGTTCCGGGAGTTCTTCTTATCTCAGATGGGTTTGCGCTTTTTTGCCGGAGAGCAAAAAAAGTGTTTGCTTTTAATCCATAGCAAATTAGTATGTATTAGAGAGAATAATTACCAGGAGTTCGTAATGGCAGTTAATACGCGCACGGAATATGCACTTAGAGCTTTATTGGAAATAGCGGATAGTTCCAGGGAAGCTGTTAGCGCTAAAAAAATTTGCCAGCGGCAAGCCCTTCCGAAAAAATACATAGAACATTTGCTGGCTGATTTGAAAGCGGCGAATCTTATTGTAAGCAGTTCCGGCGCAAAGGGTGGTTATTTCTTAAGCAGAAAGCCGACAGAGATTACTTTAGCGGATATTCTGAAGGCAGTAGATGACGATTCTTTAAACCCGAACTGTAATATTAATGCCAAGCGGTTTTGCCCTGAGGGACACTGTCCTTTGAGCAGTTTTTTCCGTGCCTTGGGAATTAAGATAGATGTAATACTAACTCAATATACTCTGGCAGAGATTTATAATGCCTGGAAAGGAGAAAAATGATGCAACCGGGAAGAATATACCTTGATAATTGTGTAACTACTTGTCCTGCTCCGGAAGTTTTAGCGGCAATGCAACCTTATTTTCAGGAAAAATTCTGGTTTCCGGGAACTTTTATCAGCACCGGGGAAAGCACTAATGATATGATTTCCCGTTCGCAACAGCTAATTGCTGATACCCTCGGTGCCAAACCTAATGAAATTCACTTCACTTCCGGAGGCACTTTAGCTAATAATATAGCTATTAAGGGTTTAGCTAATGCCTATAAACAACAGGGCAGACATATAATCGTTTCCGTTGTGGATTATCCTGATTTATTAACTAATGCTGCCTATTTGGAAAAAAACGGTTTTGAAGTAACTTATTTAAGCTCGGATAGCGAAGGTTTTATCTCTTTGGAGGAGCTGAAAAACGCTATCCGTAAAGATACTATTCTGTTTATGACCACATTTGTGAATCATACTGTAGGCATAATTCAACCGCTTTCCGAAATTAAAGCTATTTTAGATAGTGCCGATCATAAGATTTATTTCCATTTGGATGCAGGACAGGGCTACGGAAAAGTTCCTTTGAATGTAAAGGAATTGGGCATAGACACGATGTCTATCAGTGCTCATAAAATACACGGACCTCAAGGGATTGGGGCACTCTATCAAAAAACGGGAACAAAACTGGCGCAGTTAATTCATGGGGTTAAAAGAGTTGATAATTTGCAAACCGGAGGTTTAAGCATTGCTTTAATAGCTGGTTTTGCCAAGGCAGCAGAGCTTGTTTTCAATGATTTTGAAGGGAATGCCGCTTATTTGAGAGAGCTATCCAATTACCTTTTAGAAAAACTGGAGAAGGAAATCCCTTTTGTAGAATTAAACGGACCCCGAGGTGAAAAAAGAGCTCCCCACAATATCAATGTTTCAATTGATTTCATTGAAGGCGAGGCAATTACTATGATGCTGGATCAGAAAGGAATTACCGTTGCCACAGGAAGTGCTTGTGCTTCGGAAGGACTAAAAGCAAATTATATTTTAATGGCAATGGGAAAAACACATATCCAATCCCACGGTTCAATGAAATTTACTGTTTCCCGCTATACAACCAAAGCTGAATTGGACGAAACCGTCCGGGCTTTGGTAGAAATAACACAAGAGCTGCGAAATCGCAGTCCCCTTTATTTAGCAATGACTAAGGAGAAATAAAATGCAATATTCACAAAAGGTTTTAGACCACTTTATGCATCCGCATAATGTAGGCAAAATGGATAACCCGGATGCTGAAGCCACGGAAGGAAGTCCTGCCTGCGGAGATCAGGTAACCGTGTATCTGAAAGTTAATGATGAAACAAAGACCATTGAGGATATCAGCTTCCTGTCTTATGGCTGCGCTTCCAATATTGCCACCGCTTCAATAATTACCGATATGGCAAAAGGAAAAACCCTGGAAGAAGCAAAGAATATTACCTGGAAGGATGCAATGGATGCTTTGGATGGACTTCCCCCCGTGAAAGTGCATTGTAGCGTTTTAGCTGCCGATACATTACAATCGGCTATTTCCAATTATGAAATTGAACACGGTTTGAAAAAAGTTCCTGATTTCGGGAAGGCAACTATTGAAGAAGAGCTGAAAAAAATCATCTATCCGCAAGTGGGAGAAGATATTATCGCTCTTAAAATGGTGAAGTATATTGGCTTTCAAGATGGCGAAGTGACGATTGATCTGAATATAATGAAGTTTGATCAGTGGAGAGAAAATATAGCGGAAGAGATTCGGGAACACTTATTGAAATACCCGGAAGTGAAGAAAATAACGATAAACTTACCTTAGAAACTGATTACAGGGTAATGTGGAAAGCAGTAGTAAAATAAAGATGTCACTCATAAAAAGTGCTGAGGACTATTAGAAAGGATTGCAAATGCGTAAACTGGTAATATTAGCGTTTTTATTTTGTGTTTGTTTGCACGCAACGGTCATAACTATCGGTAACGAAAATCAGTTGAATAAAGGATTACCTATAGAGCCGATAGCACATTTCAGCTATTCGCAGCAATTGTATCTGCCTGAAGAAATAGGTTGTGCAGGAATGATTACTGCTGTTAGTTTTCAATACAATGTAAGCAGCAATGTATTTTTTAATGCCAATAAAACCTGGAAAATATGGATGGGGCATTCTCCGGTTGCTGCTATAACGAATTGGCTTCCGCTTAACAATATGCAGGTTGTTTATAATAATAATCTGCAGGAAACGGATTTTCTTAATGGCTTGCCGGGTAACGGATGGTTGGTTATTCAATTGGAAACCCCCTTTCTTTATAATGGCATTGATGCTTTGCTGTTAGCCGTGGATGAAAACAGCATCGGCTATGGCAGTAGTTCCGATGATTTTAGCTGTAGTTCCTGCCCCCTGAATTATGCTATTCAATATCAAAGTTCGCAGATAAATCCCGATCCATTATTGCCTCCGGAAAGCGGCTGGACTTTGAAAAACTTTCGCAGTAACCTGCAATTGACTATAGAGGCACAATATTACACACCTATTACGCCCAATCCAGCTAATGGGGACAGCAATATTTCTGTGGATACAACTTTATCCTGGACAAGTATCTGCAGCAGTTTTTCTCTCTTTTTGGGAACGCATCCGGATTCTTTACAGCAGGTTGTTAGCCAAACACCGCTAACATATTGGCAACCGGAAACTCCTTTTCAATTCAATAAGACCTATTACTGGAAAGTAAACGGTTACATCAATGACTGTGTTTATTCTTCTTTACTTTGGAACTTTACTACCATAGCGGAATACATCTCTCCCCCTCAGAATTTAAGCGGTTTTTATAATGGTTCTGCTGCCCAATTATCCTGGAGCGCTCCTATAACGAATAATCAAAGCTATTACAAGATTTACCGCAATGCCAGCTTCTATACATCTACCTTGGAGACCTTTTATTACGATAATAATGTGCAAGCAGGAGTAAGTTATTATTACTATGTAACCGCAGTAAATATTTCCGGCTCGGAAAGCACTCCTTCCAATGTAATTACTATTACTGTTCCGGCAGGAGGAGCGGAAAGGATATTGTTTCAGGGCTTTGAAAATTGCCCTTCTTTTTCCGGAACAATAGCCCGCTGGCAAAATTTGGATTTGGATTTGGCAGCCACTTCAGATTGGCAAAATGTAACTTATCCCAATGAGGGCAATGCTTCTGCCTGGATATGTTTTGAGCCCGCAAATACGATTCCTCCTTTAACAGAGCATCCTGCTTATGCAGGAAATAAAATGCTGGCTTCAATCTGTTCTATTCCACCCCCGAATAATGATTGGCTAATTTCACCTGTTATCTATTTGGGAACAGAATCCACTTTGCAATTTGCTGCCAGGTCTGCTTATGCCAATTTTGGACTGGAACGCCTGAGTGTCCTTATTTCCAATACCAACGACGAACCAGGGTCTTTTGTTCCTGTTCAGACGGATGCTTATCTTTCCGTGCCTGTGGAATGGACGGTTTATCAATACTCTTTATCTGCCTGGAATAATCAAAATGTGTATCTTGCCTGGCGTTGTCTTTCCGTGGATGCGATGGCTTTGTTTTTAGATAATATTGAAGTATATAGTCATAATGGCTATGTTGCCAATACCGATTTGCATCTCCCTCAGCCGGGTTTTTATTGCTATCCCAATCCTTCCAGGGATTTTTTTACTGTAGAAAGCAAAGCTGGCACTCTCTTTACTTTAGAGCTCTATAACCTGAAAGGGCAATGTCTGCATCGGGAAAAGGATATCCGCAATTGGCAAAGCTCACAGCTGCCAAGCAAGTTAGCCAACGGCATTTATTTTCTGCGGCTGGTTCAGGCGGGAAAAGTTGTTACCCTGAAGCAGGTTATTGTAAAATAAAGCCCTTTCTTGAATATAAGGGTTCTCTCTCAAGCAGGAAAACGGATAATTTGTAATAATATAACTGTTTAGGGAAATTACAAGCTCTTCAGGGCTTTTTTAAGTGCAGAATCAAGCAAAGCAGGACTAATAGCATTCATACAATTAAAATGCTGCAAAGGGCATTTTTCTCTGCCATGCAAAGAGCAAGGTTGGCAGGATAGTTCAGCGCAAAGAATAATGGCTTTCTTGTTCAGCGGTTTAAAACCTAAGCGGGGATGGGTTCCTCCGAAAATGGCAATTTGGGGTTTATGCAAAGACGCCCCCAAATGCATAGGTCCGGTATCGCCACTAATAATAATATCGCAGCAATTAAGTTCCGCCACAAGTTCCCGCAGAGACAATGTAGAGCATTTATTCCTGCAGTTTGGTAAACACTTTTGGGCAATAGAGGCACATATTTCCGCATCTGCTGGAGAGCCGAAAAGAAGGAAATTATATTGCGGATTGGAGTTTATCAGTTGTATCCAGTTAGCTGCCGGATAGCGTTTGGTAAAATGATTGGCACCCGGGAAGATAGCAATTTTTACTGCATCGGTATAAGTATTCTTTTGTTTGGCAGCCGGGGAATTTGGTAATTCCTTGCTACATATTTCATTTACCTGCAAACGAGGATAAGACCACGGTTCATTTATTCCCAGTTTCGTTAACGCAGAAGCATAGAGAGCAACCGTGCTTTCAATTCTTATCTTTTTATCTCCTTTCACAATCCGCTTTCTTTCCCGGCGTTGTTTATTGTAACGCACTTTTTGGGAAGCTCGTAAAAAAAGCATTAACAGAAAAGTGGAGAATTTACTATGTAAATCAAGAACAAGATCATATTTTCTTTTGCTCAGCCACAGATGAAACTTTAAGGTCTTTTGATAGACCAGAACATTAACTGGAGGAGCAAACATTTCCGGCAGTTCTTTAAATTCCTCTTTGCAGAGAAAATCAAGATGGCACTCGGGATATACTTTTTGCAAAATAGCACAGATTGGCTGAGTGAGAATAATATCGCCCAATGAAGAGAGACGCAGGATAAGAATATTCATTTAGATGGAACTAATGAAATCAGTCACATTTTCCAGCACGGAAGCCAGTTTAGTAATGTCTTTTCCGCCAGCCATAGCAATATCAGGTTTACCACCGCCTTTTCCATCTAATTCCATAGCCAGTTTAGCTACAATCTTTCCTGCGTTATATTTAGGAATAAGATCAGTGCTTACAACGCAAAGAATATTCAGTTTATCCATATATAGATTAAACAGCACAGCAATTGTGCCCTGCATTCGGGCTTTTAATTGTTCCGCAATTTGTTTCAGTTCTGCGGGATTGGTAAAATTCGTTTGGGTTTTAATCAGTGAATAATTTTCCTGTTTAGTTGCATTATTCAGCAGTTCCTGAACAATTTTTTCGTTTTCTTTCGCTTGTGCGGTTTTAATTTCTTTTTCCAGCTCGGCGATTTGTTCCAGGGTTGCTTCCAATTTGGTTTCCAGGTTTTTCAAGGGAGAATTCAGCAGCGTGGCAATTCGGCTAAGTTTATCCTGCAAATCCTGAACCCATTTTAGGGCAGAAATACCGGTAATTGCTTCAATGCGTCTAATTCCTGCAGCAGAAGAGCTTTCGGAAATAATTTTGAATAAACCGATTTCCCCGGTTGCAGAAATATGAGTTCCGCCACAAAGTTCTTGCGAAAAATCCTGAACGCTTACAACCCTCACCCGTTCACTGTATTTTTCGCCGAAGAGAGCCATCGCACCTTCTTTTTTAGCATCCTCAATATTTTTAACGGTGGTGCTAACTTTCCTGTTATCCAAAACTATTTGATTAACAATATCTTCCACCTTTCTTAGTTCTTCCAAAGTTAAGCTCCTGAAATGGGCAAAATCAAAACGCAGATAATCCGGGTGCACTAAAGAGCCCTTTTGCACAGTATGCTCGCCTAAAACTTCTCTCAGTGCTTTATGCAAAAGGTGGGTAGCTGTATGATTGCGGGCTATACTTTTGCGCCTGGCAATGTCAATTTCAGCGGTAACGGGGGCATTATTCAGCATTCCTCTTGTCAGGTTTCCATAGTGAAGATAATAATCATCCATTTTACGCACATCGGTTATTTCCACTTCAAAGGCAGCATTATATATTTTTCCTGTGTCTGATACCTGTCCACCGGATTCTGCATAGAAAGGTGTTTGGGCAAGTTGGATCAGAATTAAACCCTTTTCCTGAACGGCATAGCGTTGGATATATGACTGCACAGCAGTTTCCGTGTAACCGACAAAGGCAGTAGCAGTTACAGGAGAAAGTTCAATCCACTCCTCATTATTAACGGAGAGGGTAAATTTACTGGCTTTGCGAGCGCGTTCTTTTTGGTTTTGCATTTCCTTTTCAAAGCCCGCATAGTCAATCTTCAAGCCCTTTTCGGCAGCTAAAATAGCGGTGAGATCCAACGGAAAGCCATAAGTATCATATAAAGTGAAGGCATCGGCACCGGAAATAACCTCTCCTTGCAGCTTTTGCGTTATTTCCGTAAATTTTTCCAAACCGGTATCCAAGGTCTTATTAAAGCGTTCTTCTTCCGCTTTAATCACCATTTTAAGATAATCCTCTTTACCGTTCAGTTCACTGAAATGATGCCCCATTTGCTCAATTACCAGCGGCACCAGCAAATGCAGGAAGGGCTCTGCAAAACCGAGCAAACGACCATACCTGGCAGCTCTTCTTAAAATTCTGCGGAGAACATAACCCCTTCCCTCGTTGGAAGGAAAACCGCCGTCTGCCAAAGCAAAACAGAGACAGCGAAGGTGGTCGGCAATAACTCTGTGCGGCATTCCCGTTTCCTGAGTGTAGGCAACTCCGGATAGTTCCTCAATTTTATTTATAAGCGGCATAAAGAGGTCGGTTTCATAGTTACTGTTTTTATCCTGTAAAACCTGGGTTAATCGCTCAAAACCAGCTCCGGTATCTACAAATTTGTTTTTTAGCGGAGAAAGTGTCTTATCTGCTTGGCGGTTATATTGAATAAAAACCAAATTCCACAATTCTATATACCGTGAGCAAATACCATTGATTTCACAAATATGCCCCGGCACATTTTGCATCGTGCAATGCGAGATACCTCTATCAATATGAATTTCCGAACAGGGACCGCAGGGTCCTGTTTCTCCCATTTCCCAAAAGTTATCTTTATCATCAAAGTAGCTAATATGCGTGGCATCAATATCCGTTTCCTTTTGCCAGAGCTCAAAAGCTTCGCTATCGGTTTTATAGACAGTGGCATAGAGCTTATCTTTCGGAATTTTCCAGACCTCAGTCAGCAGTTCCCAAGCCCAGGTAATTGCCTCTTTTTTATAGTAGTCACCGAAACTCCAGTTACCGAGCATTTCAAAAAAGGTGTGATGATAGCCGTCTTTGCCAACTTCTTCCAGGTCATTATGTTTACCCCCGGCACGAATACATTTTTGGCTATTAACCACTCTTTTATGTGTTATCTCCTTCTGTCCCAGGAAGATACTTTTGAATTGATTCATTCCCGCATTGGCAAAAAGCAGGGTATTATCATTTTCCGGAATCACAGATGAAGAAGGAACAAAAGTATGCCCTTTGCTGATAAAAAAATCAATGAACTGCTGGCGTATTTCTTTACTGCTTAACACATTAAATCCTTTATTCCGGTTTCAGGGAAGAGTAGTTTTCCGTAATCCATTTTTCGGCGCTCCAACCGGCTATTGCTCCATCGGAAGTAGCGGTTACCACTTGGCGTAAAACTTTTTTCCGGATGTCCCCCGCGGCATAAATTCCCGGTAAATTGGTATGCATAAAATCATCGGTTATTACAAAACCGGCGCTATCCAATTCAATACGAGATTCCAGCAACTTATTATTAGGTAAAATTCCCACATAGATAAAAACGCCATCAACAGGAATTACGCTTAGGGAATTGGTTTTCCTGTTGTAAACCTCCAATTCCTGAACTCTATTTTCCCCGCGAATTTCTTGAACTACACTGTTCCAGACGAATTCCATTTTAGGATTTTGAAAAGCTCTTTCCTGAATTATTTTTTGGGCTCTAAGCTCGTCACGACGGTGAATAACGATTACTTTTTGGGCAAAATGAGTTAAAAAAATCCCTTCTTCAATAGCCGAATCACCGCCACCAATAACGGCTACAATTTTATCTCTATATAGGGCACCATCGCAGGTAGCACAATAGGAAACACCGTGACCGGTGAACTTTTCTTCCCCGGGAACATTAAGTCGCCTTGGATAAGCTCCCGTGCAAAAAATCACTGCCTTGGTACGATATTTATTTTCCGTGGTCTCAATGATTTTGCATAGCCCTTCCATTCCCAGAGCTGTTACTTCTTCATCCTTAAATTCCGCTCCAAAATGCTCTGCCTGACGGTGCATTCTATCCGTCAGTTCATATCCGGTTATGGCTTCGGCAAGACCAGGATAATTTTCCACTATTTCCGTAACATTTATCTGACCGCCAATAAGCCCTCTTTCAAACACCGCGGTCTTTAAGCCGCTACGCGCACTGTAAATAGCAGCACTTAAACCGGCAGGTCCGGCTCCAATGATTATTACATCATACATTATGTTCTTTCCTTTAGCTGTTTTGAATAATAGTAGCTAAAACACTAAGACGGGCTCTTTCGTCAAGGAAAATTGATTTACTGCACCTAATTTTCGTATCTCCCAAATAATTTATTTATGTATCATCCACTCTTGGTGCCAGTATGTTTCCGATATGATTCCCGTATCGTTCTCGTATCGCGATATGGGAACGATACGGGAATCTATTCTTCAGCAGACAAGGTTTTAGTATCTATGGAGTTCGCTGAAACTCTGCTTTTTAACTATGAATCATTTACAGCTTTACAATTTTGTTCCCTAAAATAGTTTTCGCAGCGTATTCTACTCGTGACACCCTGGAACATTTTCTCTTTCAGATTACACTGATATCACTTTCTTATAATTAATAATTCTTCCCTGAAATATAAAAATTTTATTCTATTTAAAGTGCAATATATGTTCCGGATGCTGCATTCATCATTTTAAAGCTGGCACGATTCCTCACTGCTAATATAATTGGTAGATAGGGTAAAAATTATTTCCGCAGTAGCCAAGCTTTACTTTAAGTTGCAGCCACGCCAAGGCATTTACTAATAGAGGATAAGCTTTTCTTTATCAGTTAATTGGGAGAAGTATATTTTTTTCAGCAGGGCATTTTCGGGCAGGTTAAAATCCGGATCAGCACGCACAATTTCAAAGGCATCCTGCCTGGCTAATTTTAATATATCCTGGTCTCGGACTAAATTAGCAAAGCGAAATACAGGCATTCCGGATTGTTCATAGCCGAAAATTTCACCGGGACCGCGCAGTTCCAGGTCTTTTTCGGCAATAATAAAGCCATCCGTAGTTTTAGTCATAGTGGTTAACCGCTGCCAGGCAACTTTGCTAATTGGATGATGTTCAATTAGATAGCAGTAAGCTTGGGCACTTCCTCTACCTACTCTGCCCCGGAGCTGATGTAATTGTGCCAAACCAAAACGCTCTGAATGCTCTACAATCATCACACTGGCATTGGGAACATCCACACCTACTTCAATAACGGTGGTAGAAACCAAAATTTTTATTTCCCCGGCTTTGAACCTTTGCATAATGGCATCTTTTTCTTTCATCGGCATTCTTCCATGCAAAAGACAGGCGGGATATTCCGGAAAGACCTTTCGGGAAATATATTCATAGAGCTTGGTAGCATCCAGAAGAGCTACTTTTTCCGATTTTTCAATTAAAGGACAAACGATATAAACCTGCCGTCCCAAGGCAAGCTGTTCCTCCACTTCACTATAAACAAGATCAATTTTGCTGGAAGGACGGATAACCGTTAGCACAGGTTTACGCGTGGGAGGAAGCTCATCCAGAATGCTCACTTCCAAATCTCCATAAACGGTCATCGCCAAACTGCGGGGAATAGGTGTTGCGGAAAGATACAATAAATCAGGATGCAAAGCCAGTTTTGCTAACCTGGCTCGTTGTTCAACTCCGAAACGATGCTGTTCGTCAACGCAGGCAAAACCTAATCGCTTAAAGCTGATATCTTTTTGTAACAGGGCATGAGTTCCGATTACAATATTTGCCGCACCGCTGGCAATTGCTTCTTTAATTTCTTCTTTTCCTTTATACACACCTCCCTTCAAAAGACAAACCCGAACCTCAAAACCCTTTAGCAGGTTAGTGATTGTTTCATAATGCTGCTCTGCCAAAATTTCTGTAGGAGCCATCATTGCTGCCTGATAACCGTTTTCTACCGTTAAGAGCATTGCAAACAACGCTACAACCGTTTTTCCGCTACCCACATCTCCCTGCAACAAACGACTCATCTGCTTTTCGGAACACATATCAGCAAAAATTTCCCACAGCACTTTCTTCTGAGCTTTAGTAAGCGTAAACGGCAGTTTTTTATAGACCCCGGTAGTTAACTGCTTCTTATTGATGAACATAATTCCTTTGGTTTGGGTGGTGTGGAAGGTCTTGTGCCTTGCCCATAAAAGCTGCGTGTAAAAAAATTCCTCGTAGGCAAAACGCCTTCTCACGATTCCTGTTTCTTCAGGTTTTTGACTGAAATGCATCTTTTGCAACGAGGAATTCCTGTTCTCAAAATGATGTTTGGCAATCAGGTAATCCGGTAAGTTCTCTTCTATCAAGCTGGAATACAGAGAAAAAGCATTGTAAATCAGCTGCCGCATAAGCTTTTGCTTGATGCCTTCCGTTAATGAATATATCGGTAAAACCTCACGCTTCTTCCAAAAATCGTCCTTCGTATCCTCCGGATCATCAATCAATTCAAATTCCGGATGTAACATTTCCAGCTGATTGTTAAATTCTGTAACCGTTCCATTCAGCCAAATTAAGCGTCCCGGTGTAAATAGCTTGGTGTAAATTGCCGGATAGGAAAACCAGGAACAAATAATCCCTACCTTGCCATCACTAACCCCTACACTCAAAATGCTTTTCCCCTTGGTTGATAAATGAACATCCACCCAGGAAATCATTGCCGTGAACGCTAATATATCCCCGGGATGTAAATCCGATAAAGTAGCACTTAACTTGCGACTGATATAATCCTTGGGAAAATGCTCCATTAAATCTAAAATGGTTTTAATCCCCAGCTTATTTAAAAGCTTTGCACGATGTTCTCCAACCCCTTGCAGGTATTTAACTTCGCTGTTTAAATTCGTTGTTTTTTTGCTTTCCGCCATATTAAAAGCCATCTTGGCAAAGAACGCAAAATTGTCAATTGCAGAAACTTTTCCTAACTGACGCCAAAAACCTTATAGTAGCTATCCTGTAACTATGCTAAATCACTAAATTTTGCTTCTTTTGCTTGACAGAATTTACAATGCAGACAACAAAGTAATAATGTTAAAAAAGACCTGAAGAAATAGGAAAAAGATGCTAAAACGCTTATTGGTGGTTGTTTTGTTCCTGCTAATTTTTTTGATAGCTGAGGGACAAAACTTTGCCCAATTTAAAGAGGAATTGCTAAATACCGGAGATTGGAATATCGCCAGGCAGAAAATTATTGCCTATATTCCAACTACTAACGATGTAGAAGAACTTAGAGAACTGCAAAGTATTTGGGAAAGCGTAGAGCCGGATGCCTGCAAACAATATTTCGTTGATGCTGCAAAAAATAATCCTAATTCCCCGGTCTATCAATATCTTGCTTTACGATTGGAAGAAGATGAAACACTCCAAATGAAAGGTGCCGAAGAACTTTGCCGAAATTATCCTGATTTTTACTGGGGCTACCGACTTTATATTGTGGATTTTATGGCTTGGTTGCTGAATGCGGAACTGGAAACTCCAAGTCCTTTAAGCGGTCAGGAACTTGCCCTAAAAATCTTTGATGAGGGCTATAAACAGTTTCCTGATGATGACTATTTTCATATTTTTCAGTTTCACCGCTATCGGTTAACCCAAGATTATCCAAGGGCAGAAAAGGAACTGAAACTGACAAAAGACCGCAACTTATTGATGGCTAACTGGATGCGCATAAAGTATTTTCTGGTGCAGGAGAAAAATGCAACCCTGTATAGTTCTTATATGCCTCCCCTTTTGTCTGAACTAATTAAAAGCGGTCAAATGGCTTCTGCTGATAGTATTTTTGCTTTTGCTGAGGGCTATGTGGAAATTTTGCAGGAGACGGAGAATTGGCAAGGCATAGAACAATTTTTTACCCAAAATCCCATAGTGCTGAATTCTGCATCCTATTTTGATGTTTACGCGGGTCTGTTAGCTCGTCAGGAAAACTGGTATGAGCTTAGCAATGAACTCCTTTCCGCTTTTAACAGGAAAGTGATAGATAGTGAACACTTAAGCCAATATCTTGCTAAATGGGAAGATAACCTTTGCCAGCAACCCCATTGGCAGGAACTGAAGCAAAAAGCGGAAACCCAATCTCAGCTTCCTTCTCCTCAATACTGATATGAAATTGAAAAATCCGCTGCGTAATTTTCTCACTCCCGATGAACAAAAAATCTTGCTATTCATAAGTATAACTATTCTTTGCGGCTGTTGTCTGGATTTTTTTGGCTGGAATCCACTTCAGGCAACTCCTGCTGATTTAGATTCGCTAAAGCTGGTAGTTCAAGAAGATAAGCCCTTGCAACTGGATATTCGGATTGCTACTTTGGAAGAACTGCTTTGTTTATCCGGAATTGGAGAAAAAAGAGCCAAAGATATTATTGCCTATAGAGAAGCAAATCCCTTCACCTCAGTAAACCAAATTATGAATATTAAAGGCATCGGGGCAAAGACCTACGCCAATATTCTGCCCGATTTACTTGCCTTTGGCGATACTATAAATTTCAAGCTTAATCCAACCCCTGCTTCCGCTTCTAAAACTAAATCTGCAACTCCCGCCAAAGCAAATAACACTGCTATAATTAATCTCAATACAGCTAACCTGGAAGAACTATGCACCCTTTCCGGAATTGGAGAAGTGAAAGCTCAGGCAATTATTGATTGGCGAAAGGAAAACGGCAGTTTTGCAACTATTGAAGATTTAGTGAAAGTGAAGGGAATTGGACCCAAAACTCTGGAGAAAAACAAAGACCGCTTAACTGTGCAGTAATGATTACAGCTGAACAATGTGGTTGATGAGGACTTCAACTCTCTCAACCTTCTCAACCTTCTAAACCCTCTCAACTTTCTCAACCCTCTCAACCTTTTTAATCACCTGCCACTTTCCAGACCTTGGTAACCGCTTGTTTATCTCCACTTTGCACTTTTATCAAATAAACTCCGGCAGGAATATTATGTCCCTTATTATCTTGTCCTTGCCAAAAGACCTTGTTTTCTCCTGCAGATAATACGCTGCTTTCACTATAAACCAATTGCCCCTTGAGGTTATAGATAGAAGTTGTTAATAGAGCTGACTTTAAAGTAGTGATGCCAATGTTCAGTTCAGAAATAAAAGGATTGGGATAAACAGCATTGATTGTAAACTCGGGAACAGCAGGTAAAACAACATCCTCTACATCATTTCCGCCCCATATTTTAGCTACAAATTCCGGATGGTCAATATAAGGATTGCGGTTATTTTGGTAATTATAAACACCCGTGTTACGAGTAATTTCTGCAGCATCCGGAGGATCAAAGCTATGCCAAATAAGCAATGTAGGTAACATATCCACATTTTGCTGAACTAAACTTTCTCCGCTGTAGCGAGTATAAAAATAAAGTAACGCCCTGGCAATATTACCCTTAAATTCATCTGCGGGCTCAAAAACCATTCTGTTTTGAGCATTATTACCCCGGTAACTTTGCCAGGGTGTGTAAGTGTAATAAACAGTGGCAGTATTATGATTGGCAACAACATCAAAAGGATAATTACCCCGAGAACTGTTTACCACGGAATTAGTTATAAACAGATGATGGAGGTCTGATTTCTTTTTATCTGTATTAGTTCCATTGAACCAGCTTTGGGCATAAGTATGTTCCGTATTGGGATTGGTACTTCCCGTATAGTTAAATCCCACATTATATTCCTGTCCCGTATAAACACAGGTTACATAGCCATCAAAGTTATCCAGGGTTTGATAGAGAACAACCTTAGAGGCATCATAACTGGTATTGGTATTATTGGAAATTAAAGTCCGTAAACCATTGAAAAGAGCATCACCGGTTAAATTGATAACGCCGTCGTAATAATCTGCATTCAGGCAAAAAGCAACAGTGAATAGCAGTATTAGCAGAAAGGGTTTTAGTTTATTCTTAAACATTTTTTCCTTATTTTAGCAGCATAATTTGGATTGGGGATTTTCTTTAGGATTTGTAAACAGCTCATATTCTATCAATTCAATCAGCAGATGGATGATAATTCCATGAATTTCCTGAATGCGAGCTGTATTATCAGAGGGCACGATAATTTCGTAATCACAGCTTCCTTTCAGTTTGCCGCCTTCTTTTCCTAATAAAGATGCTGTGAAACATTCCTTCCTTTTAGCTGTTTCCAAAGCGTTGATAATATTGCTGGAATTGCCGCTGGTGGAAATGCCCAAAACCAAATCCCCTTTTAAGGCAAATGCCTCCACACCTCTGGCAAAAACATTATCCCAGCCATAATCATTGGCTACGCAACTTAAATAACCGGGATCGCTTAAAGCAATAGCCGGAAGTGCTTCACGGTCTTTATTGAAACGCCCTGAAAGCTCTTCCGCAAAATGAATGGCATCACACATTGAACCGCCATTTCCAAAGGCAATCAGTTTACCCCTTTGCAACAAGACAGCAGCCATTTGTTTTGCCATCGCCTCAATTTGTTGCAGCATAATTGTGTTAGTAAGCACTTGGGAAATTGTGCGTTCCGCCTCTTGTAAGGTATTCCTGATTATGTTTTGCAAAATAAATGCTCCTTACAGGTTTTCCTTCATTTTAACTTTGGTTTTCAATTCCTGTTCCTCAATCTCATCAATTTCTTTCAGGGTCTGATTTATTAACCGCACTCTTTCTTTATAGGGCAGAAAGGCACTTTTGAAACCGTTTAAAATGATATATTTCACGGTAGCGTAATCTAAACCGAGTTCATTTATCGCCAGCATATATTCATCGGTTACGGTAGTATTGCTGATGGTTCTGTTATCGGTATTAAGCGTAACCCGCAAGCCATAATCTATATAAAAATCAATAGGATGACTGCGGATATCGGAAACAGCTTTTGTATGCAGATTGCTGGTTAAACAAATCTCTAAAGGAATCCTGTGGTCATTAACATAATTTAACAGGTCTCCATCTTCCACCAACCGTGTTCCATGACCAATTCTATGGGTTCCGCAATAGTGTAATGCCTGATGGATGCTTTCCGGACCATAAGCTTCACCTGCATGGATAGTAATATTCAGGTTATTGTGCAAAGCCAAATCAAATGCCTCTTTATGGTCTTTGGCGGGATGTTTATATTCACCTCCAGCGAGGTCAAAACCAATAACTCCTTTGTTTTTGAAGGCAACTGCCAATTCAGCCAGCTTCAAAGAAGTATTGGGATCCATATTTCTAATACCGCAAATAATAACACCTGTCTTAATACCAAAATCTCTTTCTCCCTGTTGTAAGCCATCAATAACTGCCTGAGAGATTTCTGTAAGTTTTAGTCCCTGATCGGTATGCAAAATAGGAGAATAACGCACCTCCATATAACGCACATTTTCTGCTGCGGCATCTTCTGCCAGTTCATAAGCAGCGCGTCGTAGTCCTTCCTCATTTTGTAAAACGAGGTTTACGATGGGAAAAGCGCGTAAATAATCATCCAAGCTTATTGTTTGTTCTCCGCAAACCAAAAGTTTGCGTAATTCAGCAGGTTCCATTGTCGGCAGCTTGATATTATACTTTTTTGCCAAATCAATTATGGTCTCAATGCGGACGCTGCCATCCAAATGCACATGCAAATCCGTCTTGGGTAGTTTTTTAATGAATTCTTTGGTCATCTTGATTTTCATTTTTTCATCCTCTTTCTTCTTTAACAGACATAATATTTAATAAAAGCCAAATGTCAAATAGTTTTTATGTTATACAGGCAAAACAAATTAGGCAAAGGGATTTATAGCTTAAAATAGCAATATTATTTCCACTCTCTAACAGCTATTTAATCTTCTTCATATCACAAAGAAATCTGCCATAACTAACAGGGCATTTTAGCAATAAGGTTTTAGAACTTGAGTTCCGGGCAAGAGCGTAACGCCAATCATCAGGTTTGTCATTAAACTGGCTTACTATTCTTTTTAAGACATTCTTTGGATAGTTACTGTTAGGGTCTTCTTTTTTCCCCCAAAGCGATTCCGGTTCTATATGACGATAGGGTTTAGGAGGTTTTTTCCCAAAAACTTTTAAAAAGGCATTTTCATCTGCCACCAGCCAAGATTCTATCATTGCTTTGGGAATCATTGGAATACCGATTACTATATCCTGATAGCAGGAGAAACCTTCAGTGATATCTTTATAAATTTTCTCAAAAGGGTTTTTATCACAATCAACATAGCATATTGCAACCATATAATGATGTAAAATAGCGTATAAGCAAAGTTTTTCTGCTTTTACGGAATGACCTTTCAACGATTTTACTTTCTGAATCTTGGGCAATTTATGTTTTTCTATGCCATCAATCTGCAGCTTTTTTGTAGAAGCATTTTTTATATAGGCAATGGCGGGACCATCTATCCACTGAGAAGTTTCATAATCTCTTTTCCCTACATCAGTAGAACCTTCACCACAGACGATAACTTTAATTGTCATTCGGTTTTAATAATTCCTTTTCAGTAAGATTAATCCAGATTTCCCCCGGGCTCATATAATCCAGAAAGGTCTTGATTTTTTTTGTGTTAAAAACTTTCTTTGTTTTAATCCTGCCATCATTGTCACGGTAAACATAGATAATATCTTCCGGCTTAAAATCATCCAGCATTAAAGAACTATGAGTGCTAAGCAATAATTGATGTCTGGTTTGAGAAGTAAATTTATAAAGAAGTTCTACTATTTTTGTAGTGATATAAGGGTTTAGTCCGTTCTCAATTTCATCCAGCATCAGCAAACCCGAATCGTATTTTGTATTCAGAAGAGCAACGAAAGCCAGGATACGCAAAGTGCCATCACTTATATGATAGGGTCGCACTTTAATATCATTAGAGCCGAATTTTTCGTTTATAAATAACTCTACCCAACCTGGAGTCCCTTTTGTATAAGCATCAATTGAATCCATACTATTTAAAATTGAATGCACTGCTTTAGTGTAATCGTCTTTTTGCTGAGGATTCATCTGTTTTATAAAAGCAGCCAGTTGTTTTCCCCCGATACCGATATCCTCTGTAGTTCCTCTACTTGATCTACGCATATTTTCAGCTGCCAGAGTTTCAAAATTCGTTGTATGTTCAAGGAATTCTTTCAGCAGGCGAATTTCTTCATTATCAGAGAAATCAATAATTTTTAGCCCCGAAGATCCCAAGGACAAATAAAATTCTGATTCTTGTTTTTTTGCTTTCTGATCATGAAATGCTTTATAAAGCACAATCCCGTCTCTATAAACGTATAATAGCATTGCCCTTTGATAAAGCTCTTGCTGTTTATCTATGTTAGAATATGCTTTCTTCCATTTGCCATTTACCTTTAAAATGCTTTCCTTAATTAGATTAACACTGGTAGCAGAAATGAGCTTAAATTCTATCTGCCAGATAAGAAGAAAGGGTTTCCCGTTTTCTTCAAACTCAAAAATTGTTCTATAGGAAAGCAATGAACTTTTGGATATTTGGGATTTAATATCAGAGACCTTCCAATTTTTATCCTTTAAATATTCCGTTACATCTCGGGAAACGCAATTTGCCAGTAAATCCAATGCTTGCAGAATAGTAGTTTTTCCGGAAGAGTTGATACCAATTAAAACATTTATCTTATCAAGGTTTAAGGTGAGATCAGTAATGCCTTTAAAGCCCTTTATTGTTACTTGTTTAAGCATCTCTACCTCCAAGGCAGTTAATTTATTTTGCTTTTTGCAAAGATGTTATACTCTCTGATAGTGTCAAGGTAAAAGCCGTGAACTATATCATTCAGGCAAGTTTTCTATCTGGCTGGTAGTTTTGAAATGCAGTTTGGCAACCTCGCCCAAGCGTTTTTCTCCGTATTTTTTAATAAAATCCTGAGCATAATTTATAACACTGCTATTGGCACCTTGGGGAAAATTCAGCTGATAGAATTCACGCATTGCAGCAAATGCCTCCAGAAATTGATAGCGGGCAATTATGGAAGCAGCAGCAACAGCAGGATCAATTTCAGCTCCGGTTCTTTCAATGCAGGGAAGGGGAAATTGCTTTTCCAGCAAAGTAAATCTTGTTTTTTGGTTTATACTGAATTGGTCAACCAGCACTCCTTCGCTTTCCGGATGTTTTTTTTGCAAAGCGATGATGGCAGTAGAATGCAGCCAGGCAAGCAAATCGTTCAGGTTTTTCTTTTGAGCTTTGAATTTGGCTATCAGTTCGTTATATTTTTCCGGTTTAATTACAATGCAATGAATGCAGTTAGCGTAATTCTTATAGAGGTATTTGGCAATTCTGATTATTTCCTCATTGTTAAGTTTTTTGCTATCCGTCACTCCGATGTGTTTAAATTCCTCTTCCTGTTTTCGTTCAAAGGCAAAAGCGCAAACGACCAAAGGACCGAAATAATCGCCTTTGCCGCATTCGTCACTTCCTATCCAGGCATTCCAGGTATGCATTGGAGGTAGTTTCAAATCAAGTTCTTCCTGAAATTTGCACAAATCCCATAAGAGTTTTTTTAAGGAGTTATTTGGTCCCATCGGGACAGGGGTAATCCCTTTTTTATGTGAATAATAGATATTCAGAATGCTTTTATAATTATGTCGGGAGACCTTCAACTGGATGCCATATTGCAGTTCTATCTGTTCTTCAATAGTAATTCCCGTTTTCTGTAATTCCGGCAGAAGATGGGACAGGTATTTTTCCAGTTCTTTATGCATTATCCTTTTGAGTGGAAAGAACTTCTCCTACTGTATAAAGAGACCCGCAAACAATTAAAACATCGTCCGGACTGCATTCTTGAACAGCCAAAGCATAAGCTTCAGCAACGGAAGGAGCTGTTTTACAGGGTATCTCATATTTTGCTATTACTGAGACCTGTTCATCTACCGTAGCAGCTCTTTCTGATTGATTTTGAGCTACATAGACCATTTCTGCCCGGGAACAGATAAGAGAGAGCATTGCAGGATAATCCTTATCTCTTAAGATGGAAAGCATAAATTTCACCTTGCGGTTAGGAAAAAGTTTTTCCAGGGTCTGCATCAATGCCTTCACACCATGCACATTATGAGCTCCGTCAAGGATGATAATTGGTTTGCGAGAAAGAACTTGCATTCTGCCTTGCCAGGAAATATTTTTCAGGGCTTGGCGAATAGCTACCTCGTCAAGAGGTAGTTTTTTCTTTTGGGCATACAGAATAAAAGCGGTTAGAGCCGTTCCAACATTTATTGCCTGATGTTCTCCAATCAGATTTACTTCCAGATTAGGCAAAGTATAATTTCCGAATTGATAATCCAGGTTGATGCCGTCAATGCTATCATTATTTATAGAGGTCTGCCAATCACGCTGATAACGAAAGACAGGAACTTGTTTCGCCATTGCTACAGCTTCAATTATTGCCCGGGGGGAATCTTCCATTGCTCCCAAAACCAAAGGAATACCTTCTTTTATAATGCCTGCTTTTTCTCCGGCAATCAATTCCAAAGTTCCCCCTAATGTTTTAGTGTGGTCCAGTCCGATATTAGTAATTACAGCAACATCGGGAAAAAAAAGGTTGGTAGCATCCAAACGACCACCTAAACCAACTTCTATGATAGATACATCAATATTTTGTTCACTAAACATTGCAAAGGCAAGAGCAGTAGTAATCTCAAAGAAGGATGCTTCCCATTTATCAAAGAGGGTCTCATAACGCTGATATAAATTTAGAAGCGTTTGCAGGGAAGGTTCTTTGCCGTTAATCCGAAAGCGTTCGTTATAATTTATCAAATGAGGAGAAGTGTTCAGCGCTGTTTTTAAGCCGCTATCCCTACAGAGAGCTTCCAAAGTGGCACAAACACTACCCTTTCCGTTAGTTCCGGCAATATGAAAACCGTTTAACTTCTTTTCCGGATTACCCATATCATTAAGTAAACCTTGCATCCGGTTCAGTTCCAGCTTCACATTTCCAGAATAGCGTTTGAAGATATGTTCCAGAAAGTCATTGTATAGCATCGGGTTCTTCTTTTTTTAGCAATTAGTTGCTCTTAAACAAGTTAAGCTGCATATTGGGGTAGTAATACCGTTTACAATTCAGTAGCATCAGTTATCCGGATAATTGGCATAGTGCAATATCCAATATAGATTCCAGCTTGCGCAGGAATAACAGGTTGGATTTCATTCCGAAGCAGAATTCGGAAGCTTACTGCTATTCGCTGACAGCAAATTTTTCCGGGAAAAGGATAGCTTTAAGAGCAGTATTATTATCTTTGCGTTTGGCAAATGCCTGAGGATCGGTTTTCCAAATTTCCACATATTTATTCAGCAGCTCAACTTTTTTAGCGCCGTTTGATCCCGTTTCGGTATCTATATAATCAATATCCTCAATCATATAGTTTTGCAGCTGAGTAGGTTCCATATTTTCATAGAAAGCTTTGGGAATAATATGTTTCGGAAATTGAGTTAAATTCGGGCAAAAGATAATCACTCCATAGTTATGTTTTGTTTCGGTACCGATTTGTTCCGCTACATACTTGCCATAAACCATATATTCTTTTTTCTGGTGGCTGGTTTCGGGGCAATACAAATTGGCAGGCAAATAAGTATGCTTATTGTCATCTTTTTTAGGTGTCTTTATCAGCAAAGAAAGATCACCGTTAAAATCGGTATTTGTATCGCGCATATAATCGGTAGTTGCCACCCAAATTTGCTTCATATTATTAACACAGTCCTCAAGGTTCTTTTCCTTATCCAGATTAAAGAAATTCGGTACTGCCAGAATGAAGACCAGAGCAATAAAAAGGATGATACTGAGAACAGTATATACCGAGATTCCATGTTGATTATGCGGCATAAATCACTCCTGAAATGAATTCTTTGAATTATTGTTTTTGGCAGTGGCTATTCTCGTCAAGCTTTATTTTTAGGATAAAGGATTTTACTTATATAAGAACGGGTTTCCGGAATGTCCTGAAAGCAAGAACGATAATCCTTATCCTTATCAATTTGAATGCCATAAATACGACGATTTACATTACTTTCGCCCCAATTATATGCAGCCAGAGTTAAACTCCAGTTGCCTTTGTATTTATCTTTGAGGTAAATTAAATACTTGGCTGCCAATTTCAAATTGTATAACGGTAAAAACAAATAACCCCTTTTATGGTCTTTGTGAATATAAAAGGCGGTGGATTCCCTGATCTGTCCAAGACCTATCGCTTGAGCATCAGAGATAGCAAAACTACGAAAAGAACTTTCCGTTTTTATTAAGCGATAAAAAACAACCGGATTGATGCCATAATAAACAGCCACCCCAATAGTTGCTAACCGCAGAGAAATGGGATTATAAATCAAAATGAGCAAAATCAATAAGATCAGAAGGATGCTGATCATCCTTCCGGTATGGTGTTTTGTACCTTTTCTATGTTTATGTTTGGTCATTATCGCTTGTTTTTATCCCGTTATTTTATCGGAAGCGCTTATTTTTTATCCTTTTTTACGGCTCCTCAAGTTCTATCAGTTTCTTTTCGCTGTTTCGGGATTTCCCAAAATTAAACTGCTTCTGAATAACTGTTTGTTACACCAGTTTTTGCTTCATCTCGTTTAGTTTTAAAATATGGCTTACTTCTTCATTGATTATTTTGCGCAAAGCAGTATGGGTTTTGGGTTCGTCAATAGTATCGGATAGGGTATGAAAATAGAGCAAGGTGTCCTTTTCAAAAGTAATCGCATTATCCACAATTTCTTTGATATCTTTAGCATTGGCTGCAAGTTCAATAGCCGAGGACTCGCTGTTAAAAATTCTGCTTTCTACAATTGTTCTCAGATATTCGGCAATAAGTTCCCAATCAACGGAAAGCTGTAAAACCTGGATATCCACTTCATCTCTCAAACCCATAAAGGTTTTTTCATGCTTCAATTCTTCATCCCGTAAATAACTTAGAAAGTCCTTCGCTTTTTCATCAAGGTCTTTTCTTTTAGCTGCTTCATTATAGAAAGTGTAACCGCATCTTTCAATTTGAACAGCCATTTCAATAACCTTGTTTATAGAATATGTAACCATTTTTTCCTCCCGCAATATTTATTATTTCCAAGTTATGATCTTATAAAGATAAGTCAAGCAAAAAATGCAGGACTAATTCTTCCCGCTGAATAACAGCTTATGATGTAATTCTATTTGCTTCCGGAAAAGCTTCCTTTCTTGTTTCTTTGATGATTCTTAAACTTATCTTTAACGACTCTTTAACCCTGCTAAGGAATTGTTAAAGAAGTGTTAATGCCTCATTAAACAAAGGGCTCAGAAAGAAGAACTTATGTGTTTTAACGGGAGTGAGATAATATTGAGGAAAGTTGGTGTTACTGTGTTGTGCAAAATATTTCCGCTTTTACAGGCATTACCCTGAAGCATTTCTTTGATAACCTTGCAAAGGATAAGAGTAGTATTACTCTCTGTGAAACTTACCTAATGCTATTTGGCATTATATTCAGGTATAGTATGTTACGCAATCCGGCTAAAAAAAACATTGACAGACAGCTGATAGCAATTAAGTGTTATTTTATTCTGATATTATAGTTGAAAATAACAGCAGGCATATTTCGTTTATGGGTTAGCGACTTTTGATTTTGCATAAACCGAAGTTGTGCTTACAGTTAGAAACTTTAGTTTAGATAACGCAGAGGGAATTTGCCCTCCCGTTTTTTTTCAACGGCAGCATAATAGTAAAAAAACGAAGCCATATCTTTATTTACAGGAGAAGGGAAATGCATAAACTCGCAGAATTGAAAACCCCGATATTTTGGGCTGAAGGTCATCCGGGCTCATTACCAAGAGAAAATTGGCAAATTACAGTAACCGGAAGTTGTGCTAATCCGCACATTTTTTCCTGGCAGGATTTGCTGGCATTGCCCCAAAAAGAGGTAACTGCTCATTTGACAAGCGTTACCAGATGGTCTGTTGAAGGGCTTTGGAAGGGAATTCCACTTGCCGAAATTCTACAAGTTGTCCAGGTCTCTGAGAGCTGTTCTTATGTTCGTTTTTGGAGTATCAACGAAATTTACGATACTTCTATTCCCATAGCCATTGCCAGAAAGGAAAAGTCCCTGCTGGCATACAGTTTTGATGGCGAATTCCTCACCGAGGATTATGGAGGTCCTGTTCGGGCTTTCATCCCTTATCTGTGGGGCTATAAATCCGCAAAAAGTGTTGTAAAAATTGAGCTTATGGATTATTATGTCCCCGGTTTCTGGGAAAAAAGAGGTTATACTGATAGCGGAGAAATTGAGGCAGGCAATTGCCGAGACCTTAACGACGGCGGGAAAATTAAACATATTCCTGCCGGGGAAGTGTTAAAGTTTAACTGATGAAACTGTGGTTCACTTACCTGAAAGCTTTTCTGGCAATGCTCTTTTGGTCTGCTACCTTTATTTGGTTTAAAATTGCCTACCGCACCTATTTGCCCTATGAGGTTACTTTTCTGCGTTTACTGCTGGCGTCTATTTTGCTTTTTCTGGTTATGCTGCTAACGAAGAAAAGAGAGAAACTCCGCCGGAAAGATATTTTTCAATTGCAACTGGTGGCATTTTGCGAGCCCTTTATGTATTTTATCGGCGAGGCAAATGGAATGAGAATTGTCTCTTCCACTTTGGGTAGTTTGGTAATTTCCACCATTCCCATCTTTTCTGCTATAGGGGCATGGCTGATTCTGAAAGAAAAATTGCCTTTTTTGGTTGTTTTAGGGCTAATTTTATCCACTTCCGGGGTAGCTGTGATGAGTATTTATAATAATGACCTCTCCGCAACCCTCAAAGGTATCCTATTATTGATGATAGCTGTTTTTGCCGGTGTTTTTTATGGCATAACAGTGCGCAATCTTACTCTGCGTTACAGTCCTTTAACTATCGTTACCTGGCAGAATTTTTTTGGAATGCTCTATTTTTTACCTCTGTTTCTTGCGGTGGAAGGAAAACACTTTTTCAGTGTTCAGCATTCTTTAGAAGGGCTGGCAACTATTGCCGCAATGTCTGTTTTTGCTTCCGTGGGCGCTTTTATTCTTTTTACCGGAGTTATTCGGGATTTAGGAGTGGCAAAATCCAATATTTTTACCAATCTTATACCCGTTTTTACGGTTGTTCTGGCTTATTTTATTTTGGGCGATACTCTCACTTTGGCAGGTTGGATAGGTATTGGTTTAGCTGTTTCGGGGCTCTTTGTTTCCCAATATCCCGATTTGCACAAATTCCTGAACCAAAAAAGATTGGTATCTTCTTTTACGACTGCTGAAACCGGAGACAAAAAACAAGGAAACTCAGGATAATTAGTCCCGCTATTTTGACAGATACTTAAGCCGGAGCTATAATTCAGACGCATCTATTTATCAGCCAGAGAACTCTTTTAATAACCTGGCATTAGCCAGCCCCTTCACGATGGCATTGTTTTTAGTTTCGGCAAAATAAATTTCGTAAGCAAAACAAATAAATCTTGACGAGAAATAAACATTAGATATTATGCACTTTTTGAGAATTTATCTCTAATAACGGATAAAAGGAGTTTACGGTGCTAATCAAATTTACTGTGGCTAATTGCCTATCTTTTAATGACAAGACAACCTTAGAGTTCTCAGCATCCAAAGACCATAATTTAAAAGAACAGCTTTGGATTTCAGGCAGCAGATATATTCCCAATATTTTGAAAGCAGCATTCATCTTTGGTCCCAATGCTGCAGGTAAATCCAATCTGATAAAGGTAATTCATTTTGCTAAAGCCATTGTTTTAGGAGAGCCAAATCCGCTTAAAAACCGAACCATATATTTTAAGCTTTGCCCTGATTGTCCTCAAAAACCGGTTTACTTTGAATTTGAGATGCTAATTGAGCGAAAAATATATCGCTACGGTTTTGAAATTAAGGAAGGAGTTATTTCCCGCGAATGGCTGTGGAAGATAAATTCTACCGGAGAACATAAAATCTATGAACGAACTTATGATAAGCTGCAAAAGAACAAAATCAGCTATGGGAATAATTACAAAGGTCTGCAACAAGATGAATATTTCAATTTTGTGCTTAAAGGAACACCGGAGAACAAATTATTTCTTACTGAGACAATAAATAGAAATATAGAACAATTTCGCAATGTGTTTGAGTGGTTTAAGAAAATTGTGATAATTTACCCCCATTCAAAATTGCAATCCTTCAATGTTTTGATAAATAACGAATTCCTCTTGCAAGAGTATCGGAAATTAATGAAGTTATGTGATTTGGGAATTGATGATATTAGTATAGAGAAAATTGAAGCAGATGAAGTTTTAAATAAATTGCCGAATGCCATAAGAGAAAGTTTGCGAATGGATTTACCCGGAAACATAACTTTGAAAACTGGTGAACGCTATTCAATGAACTTTAAAAATGGTATTCAAGAAGCTTATAGAATCCTTATATCTCATAAAATACCAGCAACGGAAACGAAAGTAGAATTTAAAATTAATGAAGAATCCGATGGAACAAACCGTATTTTTGACTTAATTCCCGTTTTACAATTATTACAGGAAGATGCTATTGTGCTTGTAGATGAACTTGACCGCAGTTTACATCCTTTAGTATCCAGAGCATTTATCAAAGCTCTTTTTGCAGCCAATAAGCAACATCAGGGTCAGTTTATAGTAACTACCCATGATGCAACTCTATTGGATGTTAATTTATTACGCAGGGATTTAATTTGGTTCATAAGAAAGAATTATCAAATGGAATCCACCTTGTATTCACTCCAGGAATTTGAACAGGTCAGAAATGATAAGGCATTGCAAAAAGCATATTTAGCAGGACTATATGGAGCTATCCCTATTATCGCTGATGAGGATGAAGAATGAGTTATGCCCGTAAATCCAAGAAAAGAGTTCCTCGTAAGATTTTCATTTTTACTGAAGGTAGCGTAACTGAACAAAAATATTTCCGGGAATTTATTCAGTTCTTTAAAATATCGCAGGCACAAGTAAAAGTAATAGATAGAGAAACATCAGCTTCCAGTCCAAAATCTGTTATGGAGGCGATGGATTATTATAAGAGTAAAATTAACTCCTTTACTACTAAAAACGATATTTATTGTATGGTTATAGATACTGATAGATGGGGTAAAAACTTAAAAGAAGCAGTTGCTGATGCTCATCAAAGAAGATATTTGGTTGCCTTGTCCAATCCTTGTTTTGAAATATGGTTGCTGATGCACTTTCAGGATGCTGAAACAATCTTAAAAAACGCTGATTTGCTTAAAACAAAGGCAGATATAAATACCCAAATCCATAGTTATCATATCACCGGCAAGAATGATAAGGATTACTTTCCCAGAACTGATTCCGCAGTAAATACTGCTGCTATTTTAGATATTAAACCGCAAGAGAGATTATTACAACAGATTGGTTCCAGAGTGTATTTGTTAATTAACATCCTCCAGGAATATATCTGATTGCCTGTTTATTTTCCATTCCAGTTCTGATATAATTAGCTAACTTCCTTCAACTATATGCTGTTAGAAAAAATTAGCAGACAAGAGAAGGGACTGCTAATTATTTTACTTGCCTTATTGGTTTTCCTGATTATATTTTCTTTCAGTTGGAGGTATATATGAATACACAAAGATTTACGATAAAATCACAAGAATTGCTTGCTGATATGCAGGATTTAGCTTCCAGTTACGGTCATCAGGAAATTAAAGACCTGCATTTATTACAGGCAATGTTAGCTCAGGAAGAAGGGCTTATCTTACCTGCCTTGGAAAAACTGGAGGTCTCCATTCCCAAAGTGAAAAGCGAAGTAGAAAATGCCCTGAACAAACTGCCTAAGATTAGTGGAAGTTCGCAACAGTATCTATCTCAGGAAGTTCTGGATATTTTACATCAAGCGGAAAAGGAAGCAGACCAGTTTCAAGATGATTATATTTCCACGGAGCATTTGCTTTTGGCAATTCTGGCTAAAGGCAAAGAAGCAGCGAACATCTTAAAAAATGCAGGTTTGCAAGCGGATAAACTGCTTCTGGCACTGAAAGAACTGCGTGGCAATCAACGCGTTACCGATCAAAATCCCGAAGCCAAATATCAGGCATTGGAAAAGTATGCTCGGAACTTAACGCGCTTAGCCAGGATGGAAAAGCTGGACCCTGTTATTGGTCGCGATGAAGAAATCAGGCGTTGCATCCAAATTTTAACCCGCAGAAGGAAAAATAATCCGGTTTTAATCGGTGAGCCGGGAGTTGGGAAAACCGCTATCGTAGAGGGTTTAGCGCGCAGAATTGTAGCCAGAGATGTGCCCGAAAACCTGATGGACAAAGAACTCCTGGAATTGGATATGGCAGCAATTATTGCCGGGGCAAAATTCCGAGGCGAATTTGAAGAACGCTTAAAAGCCGTGCTTTCGGAAGTGGAAAAATCAGAAGGACGCATCATTCTCTTCATTGATGAATTGCATACAGTTGTAGGAGCCGGCGCTGCAGAGGGTTCCGTGGATGCATCCAATATGTTAAAACCCGCTTTGGCAAGGGGAAATTTACACTGCATCGGAGCTACAACCTTAACCGAATATAGAAAATACATAGAAAAAGATGCTGCTTTGGAAAGGCGTTTCCAACCTGTATTAGTTACAGAACCCTCGGTGGAAGATACAATTTCCATTTTAAGAGGTATCCGGGATAAATATGAAGTTCACCATGGTGTGCAAATTAGCGATAATGCCTTGGTGGCTGCAGCTCAGCTTTCAGAGCGGTATATTGCCGATAGGTTTCTGCCTGATAAGGCAATTGACTTGATTGATGAGGCATGTGCATTACTGAGAATGGAGATTGATTCTTTGCCTGTGGAACTTGATGAATCGGAAAGACGGCTGAGACAGCTGGAAATTGAACGCCTCTCTTTGGCAAAGGAAAAAGACCCTCTTTCGCAGGAACGCCTGGAAAAAATTAAAGAAGAAATTGCCCAACTCAACGAAGAGAACAAAGCATTACGCCTGCGTTGGGAAAAAGAAAAACAGGTGCTGGAGCATATTCGGGCTTTGAAAACCGAAATTGATACTCTTAAAGGTGAAGCCGATAAAGCAGAACGCGAAGGAAATTACGAAAAAACAGCTAAGCTGCGTTATGGAACAATTGCTGCCAAGGAAAAAGAACTGCAGAATTTGCTGCAGGAAGAAACCCTAACTAAAAAAGACAGATTGCTGAAAGAAATTGTGGATGAAGAACTGGTAGCGGAAGTTGTTTCCAAATGGACAGGCATACCTGTTTCTAAACTTGCGGAAAGCGAAATGCAAAAACTTTTGGAACTGGAAGATGTTCTTGCCCAAAGAGTTGTAGGACAGGAAGAAGGTATCAAAGCATTGGCAAATGCTATCCGCCGCAGTCGTAGCGGCTTAAGCGATGAAAACAGACCCATTGGTTCTTTCATCTTTTTGGGTCCCACGGGAGTTGGTAAAACGGAACTGGCAAAAACGCTGGCAAGTTATCTTTTTGATACCGAGAAAGCATTGATTCGTTTAGATATGAGCGAATTTATGGAAAAACACAGTGTGGCTCGTTTAATTGGAGCTCCTCCCGGCTATGTGGGTTATGAAGAAGGTGGTTATTTAACGGAAGCTGTGCGTCGCAGACCTTATTCCGTGCTGCTTTTGGATGAAATTGAAAAGGCACATCCGGATGTTTTCAATGTGTTACTGCAAATTTTGGATGACGGACGCCTTACGGATGGAAAGGGTAGAACGGTGGATTTTAAACACTGTGTAATCATTATGACCAGTAATATCGGTTCGCAGGAAATTTATGAAGCGTCAAGCAGCCAGCTGGAACAGCTGAAACCCAAGCTGATGAATATCCTGCAACAATATTTCCGTCCCGAATTCCTAAACCGGGTGGATGATATCATTCTTTTCCACCGTTTGAATAAAGAGCACATAGCAAGAATAGTTAAATTGCAATTGGCTCTTTTAGCTTCGCGTTTGGAAAATCGCAATCTCCAGCTGGAGTTTTCGGATAACCTGATTGAGCATTTGGCAGAAGAAGGTTATGATCCCGCTTATGGTGCCAGACCGCTTAAACGCCTGATCCAAAAAGAAATTGAGGATACTATGGCAAGATACATTTTGGCTGGCAAATTCACTGCCGGAAAGAAGATTATGCTGGACTGGAATTCCTCTCAGGGCTTAATTGTAACGCAATAACCTGCAATTCAAAATACTTGTTTTACAGGGCTGGCTTACAGTCCTTATAGAAATGTATGCCAGCCCTCTTGTTTATAAACATCTATCCTTTATGATAAACCGGTTGCGGAAAAGATAATTAGCTTAAAGTTTTAGCTTTGCATTGCCTTTTTTGCCAGCATTATGGAAGGCAAAGTATCTTTTAAAGAGATATAATTTTGTTCTTCTTTCACCAGGTTGCGTAAAAGAATTTTTCCTTCGCGGATATTATCATCCCGCAGAATTAGCATTATGGGGCAATCCTTGTTTTTGGCAATATTGATTTCCTTATTTACAGGTCTGCATTCGGGAGAAATAATGGTCTTAATTTGTTGGGAATGAAGCTCCTGAACAATTTGCAGGGTCATCATTTCCAGATTGGGACTTTCCGCACAGATATAAACACTGAATTCAGGATCGTTTTCCTCAAATAATTTCCGGCTGTCCATAAGTTCAAAAATGCTATCCAGATTCAGGTAAAATCCAACAGCGGGGATTTTTTTCCCTGTGATAAGAGCAGAAAGATTATCGTAGCGTCCTCCGCCTCCAATAATAATTTCCTTGCTATTGTGAGTCGCTATAAAATCAAAAACGGTTTTGTTATAGTAAGCAAAGTTCTTATTAAGAAGTGGATTAACCTTGTATTGGTTACCCAGATTTGCCTGAATGCTTTTTACTTTGTTAAAATCTGCTTTACAGGATTTGCAGAGGTAATCATAAATGTGAGGTCCGTCCTGCAAGGTTTTTTTGCAACCGGGCTTTGAACAATGAACCTGACTGAAAGGATTGGCGGAAAGTTCACGATAACAAGAACTGCAATATTCACTTTGATGCTCTTGCAGATATTTATGCAAATCAGTAAAAAAAGGTTCCCTACAGGTGGAACAACCATAAGAATTTAGATCAAGGCGAACTTCATTCAAACCGAGGGTTTTACAAAGTTTCATTCCTAAAGAAATTACTTCGTTTTCCGAGAGAATACTATCACTGCCTAAAAGCTCCACCCCCAATTGATAAAATTCCATCTGCTGCTGATTGTTTACCTTGCGAAACATAGGACCCGAATAATAAAAACGATGAATTTCATCCGGATTCGTAATCCGCGCAGTATGATGTAACACACTGATTGTGCCTTCCGGACGCAAACTTAATAAACTTAATTGATCATCGGGAAGCGAAAGAGAAAGAACTCCTTTCATTGCACTATCGGCTTCCTGACCTTGAATTAAAGCAGTTATGCCATCTTGTAAAACCTTGCTGTCCTGTAAAACTGAAAGCCGAATCTCCTGAAAATCATGCAAAGATAAGACATTATCCAGCTTCTCTTCCAGTTTTTTCCATTTCCAAACCTTGTCGGGCATAAACTCGTGAAAACTTTGAGGTTCCTGAACCATTTTGTTCTCCTGAACAGTTCTTTATAAACCAAATTACAAGATAGAACAAATTTGGCAATAAGATTTTAGAATCACCTCAAATTTGGAGTTTTCGGTGATAGATTTTGAAACAAGGATGATAGGATTTTTAGAATTTGTGTCGTTCTTAATAAGTTTGCACTAAATCAAGCAAAGGAGATATTGAAAATAAGGTTTACGCCTCTTCACCCGATAGTTCCAAAGATATTTTATCTACCGTCTCTTTTACTTTTGTGATGTCTTCTATGTTATCTATTATAGGTAGCAGGTATGCTTCTCCGAAAACAACAAAGCCATTTTTGAGACGGATAAAATATTTTTGAAATGCTTTAAGTGAATTTTGGTAACCCTTTTTATCTTTTACCCTTGGGCTTTTAATCTTTCTTTCAAATTCTTCAATATTAAATACTGCATAAGGGATAGTAACCAGTGTTTTCTTTTTACTGGCGCTACGCGCTTCTTTTCTATTACTAATTTTAGCAACTTGAAAGCCAATATTTCCAACTTTAGCGTCAACCCCTCTGGCATCTAAAGCAGCATTGCATTCCAGCAACAAAGTTTTACCTTTTCTGGCAGAAAGAACCTGAAATAAATAACAGAAATCCATTTGGGTAAGCACAGATACCCAAGTTCTATACATTCTGGCTCTAAAACCTTTTTTGAACCAGCCGTTATTATCCTTATCAAAGTAATATTTTTTAAATTGGTTAAGTACTTCTTTACTTGGAGAATTAGTATTAATTTCCATCCAAAAAGTATCAAACCATTCTTCAAAATCCAGAAATTGTCTGTCTTCCCAGTAGTATTTGAATATTGATGCCAGAGGTAGTATCTCCTTAGGCAAATCCTGTTCAACCCATTTAATATCTTTTAATTCTTCGCGATATTTATCCAAGGGAATAGTTTCCAGAAAATCCCGATATTTTCTGAAATCTTCAATTGTTCTGTCACTCACAAAGGTTCTCCTTTTTAATAAGTTGCCAAGCTTCTGCATTCGGAAGAGGCAAATTCTTTAGCTGAGTAATACTAAGATGATAAGTAATTTCCCGGTAGGTGTCTTTTACATACTTTTTTACATAATCAGAATTTAAGTAGGCAACAACATCTTCTGGTTCCAAATCAAAATGGCAGTTAAATAAGTTTTCTTCTCTTATAAGATGATAAACATCGCCCATCCAGGGATAACATTTTTCATCTAAAGCAGCGGCAACTTTGCCATTTTCTCTAAAGCCCAATCCCATTACGATATGAGGGTAGCCAAAAGACATTCTGATTTTGGTTACATCTTGCTTTTTTACCCAATAACCAGTAAGATTGTTATAATTTATTCTATTACATTTCAGATTTTTTCCGTTTAATAAAGGAAGATATTCATTTTCACCGGGCACTGTTTCTTTCACTATTATGTTACTTCTTTTTATTTCAGGAGTTCGGGGAGAAATTCTAATATTGTAAATATCTCCTAACCTATAGGGACATAAGCTTTCCAATTTCTGAGTATAATCCGTATCAAACTTAACAACTTCACCTTTCCAGTGAAAATTACTTTTTAGCGTCCTTATTCTATTATCCTGAAATTCTTTCAATTCCAATCGGGAGATGTATTTATCGGACTTAATAAAATTTAATACTACCGAGGAAACATCAGCTTCCGGTTTAAATATATCAGCCCCCAAATAGATTATTTCCGTTCTCCCGTTTTGCGATAAAAACACCCGGAGTTTTTTAAATTCATCCAGAATCATAAAAGTTGGGGGAACAATAAATATCAATTGGCCGTTATCTTTAAGCAATTTGATTGATTTTTCTATAAAAGCCCCATAAACATTATACTTCCCAAACCAGGTTGCAAAAAGTTTTTTATATTTCTCCTTGGTTGCAGGATGTGTTTTTATCGTGTAGTGTTCAGATAAACTGGGAATACCATACGGCGGATTACCAATAATTAAATCAAAATATGACCGGGTTTGCCATAAAAGATAATCAGCTCGATACAAATCAATTGCCTTTACAATGTTCAAATTAGATACATAATTGATGATATCCTGATTGATTTCTACTCCAAAGAGTTCTGCCTGATTGAATAGTGAAGGTTTATTTCTCTTTACTCCTAATAAAAACTGGGCTAAACCACAGGCAGGTTCCAAAATCTTAATGTCTTCCTTTTCAACATAATTGGTATCATCAATCAGGTTAACCATAAAATCCACAATCCATTCCGGAGTAAAGAACATTCCGGAATCTCGCTTGATATCCCGAAGATCGTTATTTACTATAGATTGATGAAGATTATAGTCCATTAGCGTCTTTTCTTGTTTAGCTAACAATTCATCTGATCTTTGCTCTTCACTTATTTCTTTCATCTTTTTAATTCTCTTTTAGTTCTAAACCTTGCCTATTTTCTTAAAACAGTCGTCAATTTTATGATCACTGCCAAATTCATTAAAAACAGATGTAAATATAATGTCAATGGATTTCTGGTTTAATACCAATAACACTCCAATATGACTCTCGTATCGTTCCCGTATCGCGATATGGGAAAGATACGGGATTCTCATTAGCAGTATAGCGCAAACAAGAAGGACAAGTTAATCAACTAATTTTGAAAGGAAATAGGGTAATTGATTGTTCGGTTGGAAAGGTGCATGCTGTTTGTTTTGACTCTAAACCGATTCTTTTTGTGGTTGAAACTATCTGCAGAAGCAACAGGAAATTTATCCTTTGTCCGATACTGTCAAAGCTGAAGCTCGGTTTAGAGTTAAAACAAAAATTCGTTTGGAAGGGTGTATGCTGTTTGTTTTGACTCTAAACCGATTCTTTTTTTAGTTGAAACTATCTGCAAAAGCAACAGGAAATTTATCCTTTGTCCGATACTGTCAAAGCTGAAGCTCGGTTTAGAGTTAAAACAAAAATTCGTTTAGAAGGGTGCATACTTTTTGTTTTAACTCCCAATTTTTCAGCTTTCAGACCAGCTAAAGAGCGGTTGAAAGTGAACGAAAAGTGTGGGATGTGGTTACACTAAAGGCAGGTGAAAATTGTAAGTCAAAACTTCCGCCGCTTGCATCGTATAATTTACGATGGGTTTACGCTACCATCGCACTCAATATATTGCCCTAAAGAGTTTTAAAGAGGAATAAAATCCCGGCAACTTGGACTACCTGTTATAAAAACAGGAAAACCTGAGTTTCGGGATTATCGGACTTGACAGATAGCATTGAAATTATAACTTAGACAAAAAATGTAAGGAGCATAAAATGCAATCAGTTATGACGCATCGTGCCCCGGCTGCGATAGGACCCTATTCGCAAGCCATTCTGATGAACAATATACTGTTCATAAGCGGCCAGTTAGGAATTGATCCTGGCACTTCTATTATCCCGGAAAGTTTTGAGGAGCAGGCAAATTTGGTTTTCAATAATATTAAAGCCATTTTGGATGCTGCAGGAATGGGGATGTCCAATATCGTGAAGGTAAGTGTTTTCATAAAAGACCTGGATGACTTTGAACTTCTGAACGATATTTATACCCGTTATTTAAGTGCTCCCTACCCTGCCAGAGAAGTGGTTCAAATTTCCCGTCTGCCGAAAAACGGTAAAATTGAGATTTCCGTAATTGCGATGAGATAGGAAATGAGCATTGTAACAAAAAGCGGAGATAGCGGAAAAACATCTCTATTCTCCGGAGAAAAGGTATTTAAAGATGACCCGCGCGTTCAGGCATACGGAACCCTGGATGAATTAAATTCCTGGATTGGAGAATGCAAAAATTATCTTTCCGACCCGAGGCAAAAAGAAAACCTGCTGGAGATACAAAAGACCCTTTTTCGCTGTATGGGGCAATTGGCTACAAAAAAAGGGACTTATCCCCAGCCAATTACAAATAAGGATGTTGATAATATTACGGAGCTTGTTTATTCTCTGGAAAAAAACCTGCATCTCAAAGGTTTTGTTATTCCCGGAGGAAATACTGTTTCGGCAAAACTTGATATCTGTAGAACCGTTGCCAGAAGAGCAGAACGCAGAATTATTTCGCTATCCAGGCAAGAAAATATTGCTCCCGAACTGCTTAGTTATGTAAACCGCTTATCCGATTTCTTATTTGTTTTGGCAAGAACAGAGGACAACCAATCTTAAAAAGGAGTTAGTTATGTATAAAATAGTTTTACTTCGTCATGGCGAAAGCACTTGGAATAAAGAAAATCTGTTTACCGGCTGGACAGATGTTGACCTTTCCGAAAAAGGTATTGAAGAAGCGCATCTTGCCGGAAAACGACTAAAGGAAGAGGGCTTTGTTTTTGATGAAACCTGGACTTCCGTATTAAAAAGAGCAATCAGAACTTTGTGGATTGTTCTGGATGAAATGGATTTGATGTATCTTCCTGTATATAATGACTGGCGGCTGAATGAAAGACACTATGGAGCGTTGCAAGGTTTAAACAAAGCCGAAACAGCTGTTAAATATGGAGAGGAACAAGTTTTACTTTGGCGTAGAAGTTACGACACACCTCCCCCACCCCTGGAAAAAAGCGATCCTCGTTATCCTGGAAACGATCGCCGATACGCTAATTTGAGGGAAGATCAACTTCCGCTATGTGAATCCTTGAAAGATACCGTTAAAAGAACAATGCCCTTTTGGAATGAAATCATCATACCTCGTTTAGCTGCCGGCAGAAAAATGATAATTTCTGCTCATGGCAATAGTTTGCGAGCCATAGTGAAAAGCTTGAGTAATATCAGCGATGCGGATATTGTTGGTCTGAATATTCCTACTGGCATTCCCCTTATTTATGAATTTGATGATAATTTACAACCGGTTAAAAATTATTATCTGGCAGATAAAGCAGAATTGGAAGCTGCCCAAAAGGCAGTTGCCAATCAAGGCAAGGCAAAATCCTAAGCTTTCAACCCGGCTTTATAATCCGAAAACTTCTTCTCCAGCTCTTTATCTTTCAACGCTAATATCTGGATTGCAAACAGGGCTGCATTTTTGGCTCCGTTAATTGCCATACACGCAACTGGCACTCCAGAAGGCATTTGCACGATGGAAAATAGAGAATCCAAACCGTTCAAGGCACCGGAAATAAAAGGAATTCCTATAACCGGTAGAGTTGTATGAGCTGCAATGATGCCCGGTAAATGAGCAGCCATACCTGCTCCGGCAATGATAATTTCTATTCCTTCCGCTTTTGCATTTTGAGCAAGGGCAATTGTATTTTCAGGATTACGGTGAGCTGAAGAAATATGCAGGTCATAAGAGACATCAAACCGGTCCAGTATTTCCCTGGCAGGAGCAATTTTATCCAGATCACTTTTGCTACCGATAATTATACGGATTTTTGGAGGCATCTGTTTTTTTTAAGCTTGCTCGGGAATAATAGTTAACAACTGGTGAATTTCATTAGCATCTTTAGCTTCCGTCAGCCGTTGCAAAATATCTTTATTCATCATTAAGCGGGAAATATATGAAAGCGAAAAAAGGTGCTGTTTATCGTTATGCAAAAGAAGCATAAAGAAAATATTCACAGGTTGATTATCCGGTGCATCAAAATCTACCGGTTCAGATGAACGGCCGAATAAGATGCTGGGTGTTTTAATTTTGGAAGGATGCAAATGACGGGGATGCAAAAGGGCAACTCCATTGCCGATAGCGGTAGAAACTAATTCTTCACGAGCTACTACAACTTCATAAAGCCAGCGTGCATCACGCACAAGTTTCAGGTCTTTTGCCTTTTCACTTAAAATACGGATGGCATCGTATTTGTTTTCTGCACTGAAATCCAGAAAAATATTCTCCGGACGCAGATATTCTTCAAAATGGCAGATAACTCTTTTCAGAGCAAGCATTTTTTCTTCTGTTTCGTTAAGATTTTCCAGCCATTCATTTAAGGAATCCTCGTCTATTTTAACATTTTTGCCTATGAGTTTACTTTCAAAAACATTCGTGGCGATCATTTCCTGAATGACTCGTTCAGAAACCTTTAACTTCTTGGCAGCTTCGGCTTTAGAGATAAATTTCTTAGCCATAAAAACCTCCTTTATTACGGTTTTATTTTCGTTTTTTTCTATTTTTTCAAGGTTTAGCTTGACAATTATATAAGCATTTTTGGGAGATGGAATAATGGTCAAGAAAATTATTTATTCCTTGCTGCTGTTATGTATCTTAAGCAGCTGTTATTATTCTGTTTATTCAAATGCCTACCCGCATTTGCGTAAAATTAGAATTCTGGCTTTTGAAAATAGAACCAGTGAATATGGTTTGGGGGATAAACTGCTTACCTATTTGAACCGGGAAATTAGAGAAGACGGTCGTTTAAAACTGGTAACAGAAGACCCCGATTGCACCCTGGAAGGCACAATAATCAGTTTTTCGGAAACTGTTTACAGCTACGATGCAGCGAACCAAGTTCAGGACTATCAGGTTAAAATGGTGGTCTCGGTTACTTTTACCGATTTGATAAATAATTCAGTGCTTTACCAAAACAGCGGTTTGACGGTGACAGAATTATATGCCGTTGCCGAAGGCGGCACTGCCAAATTTAAAACAAAAGAGGAAGCAGTTGAAGAACTCATCTCCAAACTCTATAAAACCATCCTCCAAAACAGTATTGAGGGATGGTAAAACCCTTCGTCTGAATCGTTATATTGCTGATTGCGGACAAGGCAGCAGAAGAAAAGTAGAAGAATTCATCACTTCCGGCAGAATTAAAGTTAACGGCATTTTGGTGAAAGACCTCAGCCAGCGTGTAAATCCTGCGGAAGATAAAGTAACTTTGGACGGAAAACCGATCCACCCGCAAAAAGAAAAATATTACCTAATTCTTAATAAACCCCGCGGTTATATTGTTTCCCAAAGTGATGAACTGGGTAGAAAAACGGTTTATTCACTTTTACCACCCAAAGGAAAACAGCTGGCTTATGCTGGCCGACTGGATAAAGATAGTGAAGGGCTTTTGCTTTTTACTAATGACACAGCTATGATAAATTTATTAACGCGTCCTGAAAATAAAGTGGATAAGGTTTATAAAGTAGATATCAACCGTCGGCTAAACAATGCGGAACTAAATCTGCTTCGTAACGGAGTAGAAATTGAAGGGGGAAAAACACTTCCTGCCGGAATTTATGTAAAAGCGCAAAGTCCTGACAGTATGAGCTTAAAAGTAGTAATCACCGAAGGCAGGAAAAGACAAATCCGCCAAATGATAGAAGCAATTGGGGCAAAGGTTACTTATTTAAAACGCCTTCAGTTCGGTCCCATAAAACTGAAAGACCTTCCTGTTGGTAAATGGCGTCTATTAGAACCAGCGGAAGTAAAAGCGCTATTATACTTGAAAAAGGATAAAAATAGATGAAAGCGGCAATAATCGGTCTGCCTAAAACAGGTAAGACAACAATCTTCAATGCCTTAACCCGAAGCGAACAGAGCACTGATAAATATGCTACCCCTGCCCGGGAAGCCAATATCGGCGTTGTCCAAGTTGCCGATGAACGCATTGACAAGCTTGCCGAGCTCTATCAGCCCAAGAAAACTATCTATGCTACTATTGAGTTTCACGATTATCCCGGTATTTTTTATAAAGACAGCGAAACCTCGGAAACAGCTATGCTTGCGGATATAAAAAATGCCGAAGCGTTTATCCTGGTATTACGCTGTTTCAGTGATGAGGAATTGGAAGGTCTTTTCCCCTTGGGAACCCCTTTAGAACAATTTCAGCGCTTTCAGGAAGAAATGTTGCTTTACGATATGATTATGGCAGAAAAGCGATTAGAGAAAATTGAGCTGGGTTATAAAAGAGGAGTTAAAACCCCGGCTGTGCAAATTGAAGAAAAGGCCTTGCACAAAATTGTGGATTGCCTGCAAAATAACCAGCCCTTAACAGCTATTACTTTAAATTCTGAAGAGGAAAAAGCAGTGCGGGGCTTTCAATTTTTCTCTGCCAAGCCAATGTTGATTTTGCTGAACTGCAACGAGGATAATTTAAACACCTGGGATGAAACCCTGAAGTCCTTTACTAACAAGGGTTATCAGGCACAGATAATAGCCGGGAAGTTTGAAGAAGAGCTCAGCAAACTGGACAACGAAGAAGCACTAATGTTTATGGCTGATATAGGTATTAGCGAATCTATTTGTGACCGTTTGGCACACTGGACTTATCAGCTGATGGGTTATCTTAGTTTTTTCACTGTCGGTCCTGATGAAGTTCGTGCCTGGACAATTGAAAAAGGTGCCAATGCTGTAACTGCAGCAGGAAAAATTCACAGTGACCTGGCGCGGGGTTTTATCCGGGCTGAGTGTTTTCAGTATGCAGACATTATTACTTACGGCAGTGAAAAGGCACTTAAAGAGAAAGGGCTTTTCCGTTTGGAAGGAAAGGATTATATTGTTAAGGATGGAGATATTCTTTCCATCCGCTTTAATGTATAGAAAATCAGGGAGCGTATCATCTTGGCAAATAAGCAGCAACGCAAAGGAAACAACACCAGAAGGCAAAAAAAGGTAAGCCCGCTAACCAAAAGGATTATCAGCGGAATAGTATGTTTGCTGTCCATTTTAATTATTATAGCTCTTAATATGGGTTATAATTCCATCAAGAATGATATGGATACTTTAGCTGCCGGGGGCAACATATTTTCCTGGTTCAAGGAAGGTAATTCCACAACTGATAATCCAATTGGCATTTTCGGCATTGTTTGCGGTTATGTTTTTATCTATCTTTTCGGGTTCTGGTTTTCCCTGATTGGTTTAAATATTATAGCGGTGATGTCGTTACTCTATTTTTTAGCTCCTGAAGCCGATAAATACAGGAAAAAGGGCTATGCGCTGATGATAATTATGTTCTTGCTGCAAGTGTTGTTAGTTTCGGGGCAGCAGGAATATTTTCATAGTATTGTGCCCTTATTTGTTTACCGGATTTTAGCAGCTGTTTTTTCAGGAGCAGGCGCTAAGATTATTTTAATCGGCGCTGTAGTTTTAACAGCTGTTATGCTGATTGAATATGAACGGTTAAAGAGATGGATTTTGTCTGCTGTAGAAAACTGGCAGCAGCAGAAAGAGAAAAAGCCCAAAGCAGCCAAACCTACCATCACTGCCAATAATATAAATCCTGCTCCCCAAGAAGCAGAGGAAACAATTCCGGTAATCCAAAATCACAATCGTTCCGTTCCTGTTCCGGAGCCCTTATTTGAAGAGGTTGTAAAGCTTCCTAAAGAGAAGAAACCCAAGCCGTCTTCTAAGGAAGAGGATACGGATAGAGAATATCAGCTTCCAGTCATAGATGAATTTTTGGAAAGCCCAATTAAACTTTCCGAACGCGAACGCAAAGAAATTGAAAATCAAATTATCTCTACCAGCCAAATTTTAAAGAGCAAACTGGCAGAATTTGGAATTGAAGCTGAAGTAAAAAATGTGAATATCGGTCCCATTATTACTCAATATGAACTGGAACCTGCCAAAGGCATCAAAGTAAGCCGTTTTACTTCTCTGGCAGATGATTTGGCACTAGCTATTAAAGCAAAATCAATCAGAGTGCAGGCACCTATTCCGGGACGAGGGTTAATCGGAATTGAAATTCCCAATCTGGCAAGAGATATGATTTATTTGAAAGACCTCCTGCTTTCGGAACAAATGCGGCAGACAACATCCAAATTAGCATTCGGTTTGGGCAAAGATATTGCCGGTAAACCAATTGTAGCTGATTTGGCAAAAATGCCCCATCTTTTAATTGCCGGTGCCACGGGAAGCGGAAAAAGCGTTTGTATCAATACCATTATTATGAGTTTGATTATGCGCACCAAACCTGATGACCTGCGTCTAATTTTAATTGATCCCAAGAGGGTTGAGCTGGCGGGTTACAATGAACTTCCTCATTTGATTGGACAAGTTGTAACCGATGCCGATACTGCCTTGGAAACCTTTATTTGGGCAGTGCGCGAAATGGAAAGGCGTTACGAAATTTTGCAGGAAGCCAAAGTGCGGGATATTATTGGTTACAACGAAAAATGCAGTGAAGAAGAAGGCCTGGAGCCCTTGCCTTTTATCGTTATTATCGTGGATGAATTTGCCGATTTAATTATGACCAGCGGGAAAGATATTGAATTGCCGATCACGCGTTTAGCACAAATGGCAAGAGCGGTGGGTATGCATCTTATTTTAGCTACTCAGCGTCCTTCCATTAAAGTTATCACCGGTATTATTAAAGCAAATTTCCCTGCCCGAATTGCCTTCCAGGTTTCTTCCCGAGTGGATTCCCGCGTTATTTTAGATATGATTGGAGCGGAACGACTTTTAGGCAATGGAGATATGCTGTTTTTACCTCCGGGAAAAGCATTGCCGGAACGCATTCACGGTGCCTTTGTTTCCGATGTGGAAATTGCCAGGGTTTGTAACTTTTTGGCTACTCAGCCCAAGCCCACACAGGATTTTTCGCTAACTATGGAAGAAAATGAAAGCCCCGGTTTCTTTGATTACGATGATGATTTATTTCCCGAAGCAGCAAAAGTAATTGTTACCACCGGAACTGCTTCCGTTTCTATGTTGCAACGGCATTTTAAAATTGGCTATGCCAGAGCGGGACGATTAATTGACCTTTTAGAAAGAGCCCGCATTATCGGACCTCATTTAGGTAGTAAATCCCGCGATGTTTTAGCAACCCGGGAAGATTTAATCCGCATAGGAGTGATAGATGAAGAACGCTAAAATAATTACCCTTATCCTTTTACTGTGCTGTAACCTGCTTTTGGGCATCAGCAGTGAAGCGCTGTATCAAAAAATAGCCAAGACCTACGGAAGTTTAAGCAGTTTTCAGGCAGTAATTAAGCAGGATAACTATTTTGCTTCCCTTGAAAAAAGCATCACCTACAACGGAAATATCTATTTTACCAAAGGCAGGATGGTTATTCGTTACAATAAGCCCTATTTTCAGCGCTTAATTGTTTCCGGGGGGATTGTTGATCTCTATGATTCACAAAGTAACACTGTCTTTCGTAGCAAAATGCGTCCTGAATTCGGCAAAATGAACCCTGTGGAAATTCTGCAACTGTATTGGAAAAAGTCCACCGTCAGTATTCAGCAAGGCAAAGGAGACCTGGTGAATGTTTCTCTGAAACCTTTTGACGACCCGATTATCGTCTCTATCAGTGCCTCAGTAAATTCAGCAACAGGAATCGTGCAATCGTTAACCTGGTCAAATCGTAATAATGATAAGGTCACCTACAATTTTTCCAATATCAAAACCAATGCCAAAATTCCTGCCTCCATTTGGCAATACACATACCCTAAAGATGTGCAGGTTGTAGAACAATGATCGCCCTAATTATGGCAGGGGGAGCAGGAACCCGTTTTTGGCCTCTTAGCCGCAAAAATTTCCCGAAACAGTTCTTACGCGTTTTGGGTGACCTTTCGCTTTTACAGATGACAGTTAAACGCCTTTTACCCCGTTTTTCTTTTGCCGATATTTATATTGTAACCGCAGCAAATCAGATAGAACTGATTAAACAACAGCTACCGGAACTTCCCATCCAGAATATCATTATTGAACCATTTGGGATGAACACTGCACCCTGCATAGCGCTTAGCGTGGAATATTTGAAACGCTTGTATCATCCTCAGGAGGCATTATTCATTTTGCCTGCCGACCACATAATTCGTGAAGGGGAAAAGTTTCTGGATATATTAAAGCCCGCAGAAATTGAGGCACAAAAGGGGTATCTTATCACTTTTGGCATTGTTCCTTTGTATCCTACTACGGGATATGGCTATATTGAAGCTGGAAAAGAGATTGCCCCTGGCGTAAGAGAAGTATTGCAGTTTAAGGAAAAGCCCGATCAACAGACCGCAGAACTGTTCCTGGCACAAAAGAATTACTATTGGAACAGCGGAATGTTTTGCTGGACTCTACAAACTATTTCTCAAGCATTTGAGGTCTGGTTACCGGAAGCGTCCAATATCGTTAGCGAAATTGGTAACAAATGGCAAAATGAAGGTTTGGATACAGATATTGCCTCCCTCTATGCTAAAATGCCACACCTTCCAATTGATATCGGTATTATGGAAAAGGCAGATAACCGGGGAGTTATTCCCGTAACTTTTGATTGGAGCGATGTTGGCAGCTGGAAAGCGGTTGCTGATTTAACAGAGAAAGATAAGGAAGGAAATTATTTTTCCTGCTGCGGTAAGGCCTTATCCGCTACTAATAACTATATGGCTACCAATAAATTCACAGCTTTAATTGGAGTGCACGACCTTTGCCTGATTGAAACTGACGACGCTATCCTCCTTTGTAATAAGGATATGGCGGAAGATGTGAAAAATATCGTGAACTTTCTGCAACAACAAAACCGGCAAGACCTGCTGTAAAAAAAGGAAAAACAAAAATGGATATGAAGACCTTTGGCTATTTGTATTATAAAACCCGGGGCTATTCCCGCGAAGAAATTATCAAACAAGCCGAAATCAGCGAAGAGGACTTTGCTTTTTTTGAACAAAATCTGCAGGATGTTCTGAAAGAAATTGATACAATGAAACCTGAAGCGGAGAACATCGGTTTGGAATTTGTTCGCTTAACCCGCTATATCTATGAACGCGAAAGCGACCAGACCTTAGGAGTTCCTCGTCCGGATGCAATTAAAGCTCGCAGCGGAGAAATTATTGCTTTGCCGGCAACAGGAACCCTAAAAATGCCGGAAATGCCATTAGCCAAAGCCATTGAACAGAGAAGAAGCTTGCGTAAATACAGCGATGCACCTCTAAAACAGGAAGAACTCTCTTTTTTGCTTTGGGCTTCTTCCTGGGCAAGAGATTTTCGCTCTACGGAAAAGATGGAACTTACTTTTCGCAATGTTCCTTCTGCCGGTTCACGCCATCCTTTGGAGACCTTTTTAGACATCCGTAAAGTGGAAGGCATCAAACCCGGTTTATACTATTATCATCCTGTAAAACACTGCCTGATTTTATATAACGATTCTCCCGAAATTGCCGCTAAAATTCACGAGGGCTGTATGTTCCAGGAAATGATACCTCAAGCAGCAGTGAATTTTATTTTTTCCGCAGTTCCCTATAGAACTGTGTGGAGATATGGCCAACGCGGCTATCGCTATCTCTATCTGGATGCAGGACATATAGGACAAAATATCCATCTTGCAGCGGAAGCCATTGATGCCGGTGCCTGTATGATTGGCGCTTTTTTGGATGAAGTAATGAATGAAGCATTGGGTTTGGACGGCATTGAAGAATTTGTAATTTATATTGCCAGTGTAGGGAGAAAACCCTAAATCCCATCGCTGCCTGAGATAAGAAAGAAATTATTTCCTCTTTTAGAACAGGGAGTTTGCATTAACCGATTTGGCTTACGCCATTATCGCTATTGAAATAAAGAAGGGTAGCCGTTTTTAGTACCGGCGGACGCCGTTCCGCCGAGTCGGCGCTACAGCGAGCGCCGGTACACATTCCGCCTTTTTTTATTCGGCGCTACAGCGAGCGCCGGTACCAAGAAAGCCCCTCGGAAAATTTGTTCTTTTTTCCCTCCCCAAAATCAGCCGTATAGCAGTTCCTTCTTTTTGGGGCTATGCGGCAGATGAGAATCCCGTATCGTTCCCATATCGCGATACGAGAACGATACGGGATTCATATCGGAGGGTTATTGAGAAAATTTCAGGTTCTCTTTGGCATTGATATATAATATTTTTTTCTATCTCTAATACACAGTTATATTGTAGAAACCACCAAAGCTCTCCCCTCTTTTGTATAAAATCAGGTATCTTATTTGAAAACTTGTCAGCAATAAAATGTATGTATATCTTGCCTTTATATTCAGAATTATTAGAGAGAGAAATAATTTCAGGCATTTATCATCCCCAGATATTTGTCTTTCAGCTGCAGCGAAAGAGCCGAAAATATCTTTTCCGCTAAAAGAGGGTATTCTTTTAACAGAGCGCAAAGTTTGGCAAAGGGGATAATATCTGCCTCTACATAAGTTAAGGTAACAACATTGGCAGTTCTGCGTGTAGGAATAATAAAATTCATTTCGCCCACAAGGTTTCCTGAATGGATGCGTGTAACTTCACGCACATTGCCTTCAAAATCTTCAACCTGGATAGAAACGCTGCCTTCTTCCAGGCAAATTATATCCCGATTGCGTTCTCCGAGGTTGATTATTGTTTCGTGAGCCATAAAGCTTTGGGATTTAACTATTGTTTTCAACAGTTTTTTCTCTTCCGGGCTTAAGAAACAATAGAGCGGGTGGTCATTATACTTAACCATCTAGACTTCCGTGAGTTAACTGAATTATTTTCAGACATAAGGAGTCATTTACAGCTGCCTGAATTCTGGCAGCCAAATCGGGGTCACCGGCAATAAATTCATTTAAGGCAGAGAACTTCAATTTCAATACTCTGCAGGGTTTAACTGCTTTAATTTCTAAAGGGCTGGGAAAGGACTCCAGGTAGAAAATCTCTCCATAGTATTCACCGGGGAAAAGGGAACCCAAATATTGCTTGCCTGTAAGTTCCAATTCCCCTTCCTGCAAAATAATAAAGCTATCAGGCAGGGAACCTTTTTCCAATATAACTTCCGCGGGCTTTAGTTCTATGGATTCTGTTTGGGAGAAAATTTGGGCATATTGAGCATCGGAAAGATACTTGAAAAGGTCTGAATCCTGAGAACGAATATAGATGTTCATAGTAATAATCCGTGGTAGAAGAGGACTTCTACCTTCCGAAAGTTAGAATCCTGAGAACGAATATAGATGTTCATAGTAATAATCCGTGGTAGAAGAGGACTTCTACCTTCCGAAAGTTAGAATCCTGAGAACGAATATAGATGTTCATAATTCCTCACTGGAAATAATAACGCAACCGCAGCCAGGTGATAAAGCCAAAAACACAAGCCATTAAAACCGAAATAATTATATCCGGAAACAAAGTAGAGACCTCCTTTCCCCAAAACTTCATTTCCGGTGAGAGAAAAATATTGCGTTGCTCATTCAGATACTGTCCATCGGCAATAGATATTGCCTCTTTAATAAGGTCGTTACTGTATTTACTTGCCGGGTGTTTTTCCAGAAAAGAATTATGGGACTCTACTGCTTGCATATAGGTCTGATAATTTACTGCAGCATTATGAGAAAGAGAATAGAATTTACGATTCTCCCGCTGAATAGTATTTAAGGTAGCGGAAGAAATCATCCAGCCCTCATAAAGCCAACGCGAAGGTATAAAATGACAAAATTCGGGAATTTCGCTCTTTTTGTTAATCCGCAACGCAGAATTCATATCAGCAAATTGGATAACAGCCCCGCTGAATAATATCTGAGGTATTATCACCAACGGCAGGATATTGATTACAGCACTGCGGTCTTTGATGATGCTGGAAAACATCAAGCCAATGCTGTAACCGATAATTCCACTCAGTAATAAAAAAAGACAATGGGGAACTAAAAAACCCCGCAAACCCAAAACCCAGGCAGAAATGCAGTAATAAAGCAAAACCTGGATTAAAGTCATTATAAATAACACCAATCCCTTGGCAAAAAGTTGCTGAAACGCAGAAACATTTAGTTTCAATTCTCGCATAATACTGCGTTTTTCACTTAGCAGGTCATCAATGCTATTAGCCAAGCCGATGAAGATGAAAATAAGAACCGAAATAAAACCAAAAAGCCAGGAATTTTGATTTTGACCAAAACTGTAAACTTCGCCAACCGGAACACTACGCAACATAAAAGCGGTAATAAAAGCCAAAAGCGGAGCTGCCAGTAAAGTGAGCATTACATTCAATTTGCTTCTGCTTTTATTCAGAAAATTGCGGGCTGTTAAAAAAAACAGATTGGCAAAACGATAGGGTTGTTTTGCTTTGGGAGCAGCCGCTATTTCTCTTTCCGGATTAGAGCCCAAAAGTTCAAAATTGGTATCCATCGCTTTTTGAAAACGGTAATTACGATATTTCCTCTGCCAGTATTCCGGAGGGAATTTTCTATTGCCGGCGGAATCAGTCAGCTCAATGATGTCATAGCAGTAATCGGGCATCAATAGTTTTCTTTTTAGAGATAGCGCTTCTTTTTGTTTACTGCTTTGGGCAAGTTCTTCCTCAAAATAGTTGAAGACATCTTTGCCGGAACCGAAATAGACCTGTCTGCCACCCTTATCCAAAAGCAAAACGCTGTCAAAATAGTTAAAGACAGTAGCGTTGGGCTGATGAATTGTGCAGATAATAATTTTGTTTTGTTGTTTCAGCTCGTTCAGAAATTCCGCTATGTTTTCTGAATCCTTGGAGGAAAGTCCGCTGGTGGGTTCATCCAGAATAATAATCATCGGGTTCAAAACAAGCTCCAAAGCAATATTTAACCGCCTTCTTTGCCCCCCGCTGAGCTTTTTATTAAGCGTATCTCCAACCAACATATTTCTCTGTTCATAAAGCCCAACGGTCTGCAGTAAATTATGTATTCGGCTCTTTATTTCCTCCTTGTTTTTCAGGTAGGGTAAAGCCAAATGGACACGAAAGAGCAGATTTTCATAAACCGTTAAATTGGGGAAAAGTAAATCGTCCTGTGGCACATAGCCAATATACTTTCTGAAAAAAGGATAATTGGAGTTAAAATCCAATCCGTCCACTGTTATTTCACTATGCGTAGCTTTTATATCTCCCAATAGAACTTGCAGTAAAGTTGTTTTGCCACTGCCACTGGAACCCATAACTGCCATCATTGTTCCTTGTTTTAAATGAAAAGAAATACTGGCAAGCCCTGTTGTGCCATCCTTAAATTGGTGCGAGATTTCAGCAACATTGAAGTTTTCAATCTGCAAGGGAATTTCAATCAGCTCCCGATTGCGATTGATAAGGTAATTGGTTTCCGCAATAGAAATAATATCCTGATTGATGGTATAATGTTGCTTACCGGTAAATGCATTCCCGTTTAGGAAAACCTCCCCGGTATCTATTTTTTCTACCCAAAGCTCTTCTTCTTGCTGAGAGAAGTGTAATATTGCTGAAGCGGAACTATTGGAACTAAGATAAAAGCCCTGACGATTACTGCACAGATAATAATCCCGCTCTTTGAACAGGTCTTCTTTTTCGCTTTCTTCTTGAACTAATATCTGCAACAATGTTTGTGAACTATCCAAAACCGGATCGTCCAAGGCAAGTTCCTCTGTTTGATGCAGCTTGAATTTAGCTTTGCTTTCCAGCCCAAACCGGCGGTTTTTATACTTCAGTTTACATTGATGAAATTCAGGATAATGCAGCTCCCGGGCTGAAAAACTCAGGTTATAAATAGTCCACAGGTCTTTTGTCTGCAGCCGAATTTCCCCTTTTGCACCCTGTAAAATAATAATGCTATCTTCCTGCAAACGATGAAAATGCCCTTGCTCCAAAGTCCGCAAAACAGTTCCTTCCACTATAGAACAGATTGATTCCTCGCCTTGAGAACAGGGATTTACTAAAACCAGGGATTCAATCATAATAAAGAGGAGTTTGGCATTATTATGCAGACCCCGGAACTTAAAATCACCTCCTTCCGCTGACCATAACATAGAATTTCTCAGCAAGCCCGTTTCCATATCTTTATAAGAAAGCGATAAGTTTATAAAATCGGTTTTACCTTCAAAAAGGTCATAAATGGCATCCAGCAGATTCACTTCCAAGCGAAGAAGATCTACTAAAACAACAATTTCCACACTGCCTAAAATATTTATTTTACTGCGTTCATAATAGGCAAGGGATATCAGGTTCAGAATAATTTTGGTGCGATCGGCAGCATTTAAAGTCCTATTCAAAAAATTGGCTGCTTCCCTTAAGGAAAGTGCCTTCTGCCTTGCCTGCTCAATTTTATAAAGAGGAATTTCACCGCCAAACATACTTTGCAGAATGCGGTCAACAAAATTTATCTCTGCCCCTTTCAGTTTAGCCGTGCGTGCCATATACAGATAAACAGAAACAACTGCAGAAAGAAGTTTATCCTGCAGCTCATCCTTTCGTTGTTTCTTTTGGTTAAACATCATTGCTCACAATGGTGTAACTGGAGGAATGGCATCCTTCGTCTATAGCTGTAATCCAACAATCGTAATATCATCCCGCTGTTCATAAAAATCCAGCATCGCTTTTATTTTTTCTGCTAAAAGGGTCTTCTGTTCAGCTAAGGGCAAAGAAACAAGCTCGGAAATCAGTTTCAGCCAGAGAGCATTGCCCAAACGCTTTATTTTTTCTGAATCGGGAACCGGTTGGTCTATTATTCCATCGGTATAAAGATAGAGAAGCAGGTTTGCTGAATAAGGCAAATTATGTTCCGTCAATTCCAGTTCCCGATGTCTTTTCAAACCACCTAAGCCATATCTATCTCCCCGAACCTGATTCAAGGTTTGGCTCTGTTTATCATAATATACTAAATTGAGTCCCGCACCGCAAAAAGTTATCAGCTCCTTAGTTATTTTCAGCAAAGAAATTTCCACTCCATCCTGTTGTGCTTCAGGATTTTCCTGATGCAAGGCAGCACCAAATTCCTGATGCATTGTTTGTAAAATGGCAGAGGGCTTATCCATTCCAATATCTTTAATTAAATGATTGAGAAGAGAGGAAACAGTCATAGACAGCAAAGCACCCGGAACTCCATGCCCCGTGCAATCAATAACAGCAAAAAAGACCTCCCCTTTTTCGTTTTTATGCAGCCAGTAAAAATCACCTCCCACAGTTGCTTTGGGTTGCCAGAGTACAAAATGGGAAGCAAAAGCATCTGCCATATCTGAATCCTGAGGCAAAGTTGACTTTTGAATAAAGAAGGCATAGTTAATTGACTCCTGAATGTGCTTTTGTTTTTCAATTACTTCCTGAGTGCGTTCTGCAACTGTCTTTTCCAGGGCTAAATTACGCAGTTTCAATTGCCTGGTACGCAGTTTATAAATTCCCCGAATAGAGAAAAGAAGAGCAATAATATATATCAGATACGCCCACCAGGTAGCATAAAAAGGAGGCGAAATACTGAAAAACACACTGATGGGTTTTGCCTTTTTACCAATGGGAGAAGTGCCATAAATCTGGAATTCATAATGCCCCGGAGGTAGCATTGGATATTCAATCTGAGGAAGATAATCACGCTGTTTCCAATTCTTTTCATAGCCCAGCAGACGATAAGTAAGTTTCATCTTTTCAGGATACATTGTGTTTAGAATATCCACCGGAATGATAATATTGTTCTGCTTATGATTAAATTTATTGGCTACTCCGGAAGGATATAACTTGCCGTTTACATTCACCGCCGGAACTATTAGCGTAGCTCCTTCCTCTTCCGTGATGAACTTATAAATTCCACTGCAGGTTACAATGAAATAATCACCTCCCAATTCATACATTGACAATATATTTTCAGGCAGACCATCACTTTGCCTGAAAATGAAATCTTCTTTAGAAGCCATAGAATGACGCACTAATGAATTACTGAAAACAAGCCATAAATCATTATTTATTTCCGTAACACCTTCCAGTTCTGTGTATTGGGAAAAATCATCCAGATTAACAGTATTCCATTTCTCCTGGTAAAGGTAGTATAGCTTATTACCAATCCTAGGATAGTAGTTAGCTTTATCTGTAAAAATATCGTATCCAGGTAATTCATTATTAGTAAGTTGATAAATAAAATCCGTATTGGATATAACAACATCCTTATTCGCATAGTTGCTTATTCTTAAATAAGTCCCTTTTTGTGTCTTCTGGAAATGAATAATATGGACTTTCGTTCCTTCCAATGTCCTACAAAATAAGGGAGTTATCCAGGTAGGTTTTTCCTCTATCTTATTTTGCTTACAGTCATAAATTAACGGAACAGTATTCAATTTTTCGGGTGGACTACCAACCAATGCAGTTTTTGCTGCTGGTAATGTTTTTCTGGAATAGAAAGGCATACCTGCGGATAATTCGCTCTCACCTTGTTCATTCTTAACAATTTGATTTACACTGGAAGAAACAAATATTGTATTTTCATCTATTACTTGGGGAAAGAAGGAGGAATATAACTGCTCATACTTAATATTATATGCCTTCAATATATCTGCCCAGGGGTTTATTATCTGTTCCAAATTTCCTTTTCTTGTTCCTTCGGAGTTCTTTAGAGTAAAGCAATGTTTATCATCTATCAGTAAAAGATAATCATCCAAAGTGGAATAAGAAAGTATGTTTTTGTATTTATCTTCTTTTTTCACCTTCCCGCCGGATAAATCAAATTCAACAATGTGCAAAATGGAATTATTTTCATCCAGCATATATAAAGATACTGCTTTCTGACTATTCATAAGTTTTAAAGTTGGGTAATATTTTCCTTTATATTCATATAGCTTGTTGATGCCCTTGTCGTTATGCAATAACAATAAGGTATTGTATTCCTTCACTTTATAATCATAGTTTCCTAAATTATGAAGTAATCCCCTTGAGTAATTGACACTTGTAAGCCAGTAATCTTGATATTGGTATTCATATAACAAATCACTTTGCTTAGAGATACAGACCTCTCTGATGCCTTCCTGTCCTGCAAACATAATACATTTACTTACCGGGTTATAATCAATTAGCGTAAGATAAGTTGCTTTATCAGCTACGGAGATACATTGAGAAATATTGGAATCTACATTTGTAATGTATATTCTGTGCACTCCAGGTATTTTTTTATCAGCTACGCTATACAGCACATTATTATTTTTAATAAGTATATTAGTAAACTTCCTCCAATAAACATATTCTCCCTTTGTTGATGCTTCAGGCATTGTAACAGGAATTAAGCAATCAATACCGGGAATTGCTGTCAATACTAATGCCTGGTAGTTTACTCTTTTTTTATCAACAGCTTGAATAAAACTATAATCATTCTTATAAAGTATAAAGCAATCCTGATCAGGATTATAGTCAGGATAATAATATTCTTCTTTGTTGTAGTTAATGCCGCTATCAATTTCACTGAAAAACAGAGTATCATTTCTGCAAGAAGTAAGAAAATTACGGTGAGTCCCATAGCAACTATTAGAATCAAGTAATACGCCTTTAGCCAAATTAACTTTTTGAAATAATGAATTATCGGGGTTCAGTTTGTATATATATTCAGTCCTGTCGCAGAGAACATAAATCTCATCATTGTCCGTAATTTGAAAAGAAGGAACAAATTTCTTCTTTTGTGCTGTGAATTGCTTATTCAATTCTTCTTTTGTAATACAAGGGATATTCTTAAGACCTTTATCAGAATAACGAGTAACTACAAAATCCTCTCCATTATCTAAAAATACCGTTTCATAATCAGTATTAGTTACGCTTTCATAATGAAGCTGGTATAAACAGTCATTTTTATCTAAGATAAACTCTTGCTCCTGCCAATTTAATAACCCACGATCTTTAAAATAACCATACGCATAAAGTCCCTCCTGAACATAATGTTTTATTGGTATTCTGATATATTTCCAGGAGTTATCTTTCAGCACAGCATAGCCCTTATCGCCCACTGCCAGAATTTTGTTTTTTATCTTTTTGCATTCTCTGATTCTATCATCCTTGGGAAAAGCGTATTTAATTATCTTATAGCCATTCCATTTATAGATGTAATGCCTGCCACCAAAAAATATGTTCTTATTATTATCCCTAATCAAGGAATAATCAAGCAGAGAATCTCTTTCTACTTGAGGAAGGTCTTTAGCTATATTCTGAAAGGAAATTCCGTTAAACTTAAAGATATTTGGAGGATACACTTCCAGCCATAAATAACCGTAGTTATCAACAATACTATTGTAATAATTATCCTTGGGAGCACCATCTTCGTAACGGAATAATCTGTTTTTTTGGGTATCGTATTGAATCTTTTGATATTGAGATAAAATATCGGTAGAGGAATTTTGTGCTGATTGCAGAACAGTCAGCAACAGCAAAGTAAAAATAACTGCCGTAATTCTAATTCGTTTTGCCATCTATCCTCCTTTTTCCGGAAAAATTTAGCTCTCACAGATTACACAGATAACACAGATTTTTAATTTTCAATTCTCCATTCTCAATTCTCCATTCTTTTCACCTTTCACCCTTCACCATTCACCGTTCACCTTTCACCCTTCACCTTTCACCTTTCACCGTTCACCGTTCACCGTTCTCAAGTTTTAATTAATTTCGCCACCTCTTCCGGGCTGATTTTTGTTTTATCGTATTTTATCAATAAGTCCTTTTCTTTATCTTCAATCACCACAATGTTATCCTGTTTCTCTTCCCGGGGACCATAGACCTCGTAGGCAAGCTGTGTTTTAGAAAAGCCCTTGAGTTTTACTTTGCGGGCTTCAGAGCAGAGAAAATGGTCTTTAATTATGCCCCAGGTATCATGAGAAATCAGAATTTGATCTGCCAAAGCCAGTGTTTGTAAACGGGAAGCAAGGTTCACCGGACTGCCAATTATAGTATAATCCATTCTTTCACTGCTGCCAAAATTGCCAACGGTAACATAACCGGTAGCAATACCCATTCTAATATGCAGAGGATAGGAATAGCCAAGTTTGAACCATCTATCCTGCAATTCGCTCATTTTATGTCGCATTTCCAGAGCCATATTTACGCAGCGGAAGGCATGCTCAAAATCATTGGTAAAATCCGGGTCGCCAAAGAAAACTAAAATCCCGTCACCGATATATTTATCCAGAGTTCCCTTATAGGCATTAATGATGTTTGTCATTTCTTCCAAATAGGAATTTAAAATAGCGGAAAGTGCCTCACCTTCCATATTAGCGCTATGAGAAGAAAAGTCAACAATATCGGAAAAGAAAATGGTAAGTTTAACTCTACGGGTTTTATTCAGTTCCACTCTTTCTTTACCGCTGGTTATTTTTTTATACAGCGGAGGGGAAACATAACGCGAAAGACGGGAAAGCAAATTGTTCAGGCGTTTTTCATCGGCATCGCTTAAGCGGGTAAGTTTGGAGGTTTGTTTCAGCAGAATTTCGTAAGCGGACGCAAGTTCAGCATATTTTTGTTTATTTACTTTGTCCTCTTCTCCAAGAGATGCCAATATATCTTTTGCTTCGGAAAGCAATATTTCTTCTTTCCAGAAGAGACCTTTATCGCCTACAGTCATTTTTCTTAATCTTCCGGCAGGGGAATTATGTTATAAGGAAATGTAACATCCTCCAAAAACATTTCCCATTGTTCCTTTTGTTCAATATCGCCGTCGGTGTAATACCAGGTAATATTTATGTTATGCCCCGCGTTAGAATAATTCTGCAAAAGGGTTATGATATCGGTTAGCATTTTTTTGCTGGAGGTGCTGATAAAATCCAAATTCAGTTCAATTTGCAGTTTTTGCTCCGGAGCGGTAAAATACTTTTCCAGCTGTAAAATTAAAGGTTGATACACATCCATCGCATTTTCGGGATAAGAATCACCTGTTATGCGTAAAAAGTTGTCCTTAAACGAAAGCTCAATCAAGGGAGTATATTTGGTGGGAGTAATAATATAGTTTTCCATTTTTCTAATCCTCTACCTTAACATAAATCTTTAGCTCAAAAAATACATTGCCATCTTCTAAGGGAGAAAAACTGTATTCTATCGGGCGACCGCTTTGCCTTGCTACTTCATAAAGTCCCAATCCGGCACTTCCATCTGCAGTAATAGTTCCTTGTTTCAGTTGTTGTTGATAGCTTTTATTCAATTCCTCGCGGGAAAGATTGTTGATGTAGAGCAAACGATCTTCAATTGCTTTGGCTTCAACGGAACCGACAATATTGCCGGAAAAAACAATAAACATATTGGGTTCCGTTTTTCCTATCCCGATTAGCCCAATTCCCGTTGCCTTGTTGGTTTCATCAAGATAAACCTTTTCGGAAGAGTATTTAAGAATATTATGCGCGGTCTCTACTAAAACGGAAAAAATCCTGCGGACTACTTTAGTGTCACAATCCTCATTATTCAGTTTTTCTTTAATAGTATCACCCAAAGTAATTAGAACTTCCTGCGTTATCGGACCCTTGTAAGAAAATTGAATTTGGTTGTCCTGCATCAGTGAGTAAATAGTATATACATTCATTTTTGAGCTCATTTGAACCCCTTTATCCAGTATATTTTATTTTGTTTAAGCAAAAATAAAGGAGTAATAATCTGTCAAGTTTTATCTTCAACCCTATCTTCCCATTATATAGTTTTCTCATTGATAAGGCATAAATATTTTCCTGTCTTATCGTGGATTTTTGCATAAAAAAAAGTCCGGAGCTATCTATGCAATATCACTGCCATCCAGTAAAAGGAAATAATGCTAATAGAGAAAAGGAAATGGCGAAGAAAGAATATGCGTTAACCTTTTTCCCGCTTGTGCTGTTCATAATTTATAGAGGGCAATATAAGATATTTATTCTATGTAGTAATAAGCTGGCTTGCCATTGGCGAGACCTTTACCTGTTTTTATGTTGCGCATTAGTTCCTGCCAAGTTGAATCTTTTATGCTGCATTAACACTTCTTTAACGATTCCTTAACGAAGTTAAGGCAGTGTTAAAGGGTCGTTAAAGAGTCGTTAAAGAAATGACCAGGCAACAAGTAGTTATGGTATGTTAATAATGTATGGTTATGATTATAAGTTTACGAACTAAGGGAAAATATGGCTTACCAAGAAAATGCTTTATTACCTATTCCTGTTTTGGCTCGTTTCTGCTATTTTTACCGCCCAAGTCAGAAAAAACGGAGTTGGCAATTGACGAGGAATTTATACTGCTATCGTTTTGCTATGTCCCATTACGGACTCTGAACATTTTAAACTACCCATACTATGATAATAATAACTATGAGCAGGACAGAAAGGGAAAAGGTTTGATATTCCCTGTTTTTTATCCATAACTGAAAAGACCATTTGTATTTCAGCTTTTGCCAGGAAATCTTTTTAGGGAAGTATCTTCCTGTCGTTTTAGCGTAGTCAATCCACTGTTCAGGAAATTTATTCCGCAGGGAGTTTTCCTCTCTGCTGATGGTAAAAGGGAAAATAACAAGAATTAACAGGACTGCTACTATCCAAGCCCAAATATCATTAAGATATAAAACAGCCCCAATTAACATAAGCGAGCTGCCGGTGTATAACGGATTACGATTTATGGAATAGGGTCCTTCCTGCACCAGACGATTGCTCTTTTGAATAATTCCGGCAGACCAGGACCTGATAAAAGAACCTAATGCAATTAAAATAATGCTGATAATGATACCTGCAGGATTGGATAAAAGATGCTGAATACGCTCTTGGTAATTGATGATAAATTCCACTGCCACAGCAAGACACAGGATACGAGTGATGAGCAGGCGTTTTTTTGCCAGGAACTCGGTTAATTTATCGGGTTTTTTCATTGGGGCTTTCTCCTTTTTTCTTTTTGTGGGGGAACGACAAAAATGCCGTTCTTCCGGTTCCGGAGGGTTGACCTCCCGGTCAACCAATTCGGAAGGTTGACCTCCCGGTCAACCAATTCGGAGGGTTGACCTCCTGGTCAACCACACATTATTATCTATTTCGTTACCGAATAATTTACTTTAAAGAAATAGCCGGGTTGTAAGTGGAACGACAAGGATGTCGTTCTTCCGGTTCCGGAGGGTTGACCTCCTGGTCAACCAATTCGGAAGGTTGACCTCCTGGTCAACCACACCATATACTTTCATTCGTTACCGAATAATTTACTTTAAAGAAATAGCCGGGTTGTAAGTGGAACAACAAAAATGCCGTTCTTCCGGTTTCTCCTTTTTTGCAAAGGAACAACAAGGATGCCGTTCTTCCGATTTCTTATTGGCGATAGTAAATTGCCTGAATAGGATCAATTCCGGTTGCCTTCCATGCGGGATAAATTCCGGAAAGAAAACCAATTAAAAGCGAAAAACCGATTCCTACAGCAACTCCCTGAACAGGAAGATACAGGGGAAAATGTATAGCTTTAGCGATCAAAACAATCAATAGCCAGGCAAGAATTACACCTAAAACAGCTCCTATAAAAGCCAGAGCCAGTGCTTCAAAAATAAAATAGAAAAAAATGTCCTGTTCCGTTGCTCCAATGCTTTTACGGATGCCAATTTCGGTCATTCTTTCCTGAATGCTGATCAGCAATGTGCTGAAAAGTCCTATTCCACCTACAATTAACGAAATGGAAGCAATGGCAATAAGGGTTACATTCCATTTATCCATAACTTTATTAATTTCCGCAGTGATTTTCAGGATCATATCGCCAATATCCATAAATTGAAAATTGGGATACATATTATGCCTGGAAAGCAGTATTTGCCTGGCATCGTTTTTTAACTTGGCATAGTCATCGGTGGAATATGATTGCAAGTAAATCTGGTGGATAATTCTATTCCGTTCTAAATAAGTAGCCCCATATTTTAAGGGAACATAAACAGCTTTTAAGTCCTTTTCTCTTTCCCAGGGGTTAAAATTCATTCCATTACCGGTATTCAAAATATCGGAAGCCAAAACCCCTACAACAGTAAAACGATGCGAACCCAAAGCCAGAACTTGACCAATCGGGTCTTTATCCTTAAAGTATTCTTCCGCAAAATAATAACCCAAAACAGCAACCGGGATATTATTTTCCTCTTCGTAAGCATTGAAATAGCGTCCCTTGCCAATAGGATAAGTATTATTTTGGAAGAACTCCACCTCCGTAGCGCGCAGAATGATACTATTTACTTTATTGCCAACCCGGTATAAGCTCTGTTTAGAGATTGTTCCGTAAATACATTTATACTTCAGGTTTTCTTTCAGAGCCAGATAATCTTCGTAATTCAAAAAGGGAACACTCTGTTTCGGGCGTCTAATATTGCTGCGGTTTTTTCCTGTTTCCAAATCAATATTGCCTACGCTCGGGAAAATAACTATGGAATTATCCCAGCCCATACCTTCCATATTATTTTTGATTAGAGTTTTAATAGCATACACACTGGAAAACATTGTTACCACGGCAAGCACACCAATAACAATTCCTGTAAGAGTTAACAAAGACCTCAGTTTATGGCTGAAAATGCTTTGAAATGCGCTTTTGACACCATCTTTAATGTTCATTACCTATTCCATTTCGGTTTTACATTTGGGGCAGATTTTAATTTTCCCTTTCTCTTTTGTGTATTTTTCAACAATATAAGGATTTCCGCATTGGGGACAGGTTATCGGAAGGGGCTTATCGTTCATAATAAATTTACAGTCCGGATAGCGATTACAGGAATAAAATGGACGCCCTTTTTTGGATTTGTGCTCTGTCAATTCCCCTATGCCACATTCGGGACATTTTACTCCTAAGGTTTTGGGACGGGAATACTTGCATTTGGGATAATTGGAACAGGCAATAAATTCTCCAAATTTACCGTTTCTAAGAATTAATTGAGCTCCACATTGAGGACAGGTCTCAGCTAAGGTTGCAGGAATTACTATTTGAATGTTACCATCTTCATCACGAGTAAAACTCTTGGTATTTTTGCATTGAGGAAAACGGCTGCAGGAAAGAAAATCTCCCCCCTTGCTATGTCTGATTAACATTGTTCCCTGTTGGCAAACATCACAAACAATTCCGGTATCCTGCACAAAGTTATTTTTCTCTTTTTTTACATCCACTTGACCGATTAAGGTAATAAGCTGATCGTAATATTCCTGCACTACTTCCTTCCAGGAAATTTTGTTGTATTCTACTTCGTCCAGTTTAGTTTCCATTTCAGCTGTGAACTTAACATTGAAAAGACAATCAAACTTATCCACCAAAAAGCGATTTACATCATTTCCCAATTGCGTAGGCAAAAATGCCCTTTTCTCCATAGAAACATATTTACGCTTTCTCAGGGTTTCAATTATAGCAGCATAAGTAGATGGACGCCCAATTCCTTTTGCTTCCAGTTCTTTAATTAAAGATGCCTCAGTAAATCTTGCCGGTGGAGTAGTAAAATGCTGTGATTTTTCCAGAGCACTATGTTCCAGAACATCCTCTTTGGCATAATCGGGATGAATCTTCTCGCCCAAAGGAATATTGATGTAAGGATATGCTTTCAGGAAACCTTCTTCCACAATTTGCGCCCCCGAAGACACAAATTCCGCTTTCCCGGCATTAATTTTTACACTCGTAGAAAGTAATTTAACACCTATCATTTGGGTAGCAATAAATCGCTGCCAGATAAGAGTGTATAGTTTTAGCTGTTCTTTGGTTAAATATTGAGCTACGCTTTCCGGTGTTCGGAAAGGATCGGTAGGACGAATTGCCTCATGCGCATCCTGAGCACTCTGTTTATTTTTGAAAACACGCACTTTGGGGTTCAAAGCTGGTTCTCCGAAACGCTCTTTGATCAGGTCTTGGGCTTTGGCAATTGCTTCTTCTGCCATGCGGGTAGAATCGGTTCGCATATAAGTAATCAGACCTGTGCTTTCTCCGCCTAAATCTATTCCTTCATAAAGAACCTGGGCAATGCTCATTGTTCTGTGTGCCTGAAAACCAAGCAGCTTACTTGCTTCCTGTTGCAAAGTACTGGTTATAAAAGGAGGAAGGGGTTCCACATTACGATTGCTGCGTTTTATTTCACTTAATTTTGCCTCTGCATTCTGGATATTTTCTACAATTTCTATGGCGTTTTTTTCATCCGGGATTTCTATTTTTTTACCTTCAATTTTTTCCAATACCGCTTTGAAGGGAGGCAAATTACCCTTCCAGAAGTCCGCTTCAATTTTCCAGTATTCTTTAGGGATAAATGCTTTAATTTCTGCTTCGCGTTCACAAATCAAACGCAAAGCAACGGATTGCACTCTGCCTGCGGAAAGCTCTTTAGTAATCACTTTCCAAAGCAAGGGGCTTACTTCATAACCCACCAGGCGGTCTAAAATTCTTCTTGCCTGTTGAGCTTCCACTTTTGCCATATCAATTTGTCCGGGGTTTTTCATTGCCTCGTTTATAGCCTTAGAAGTGATTTCGTTAAACACAATCCGATAAACGGGTTTATTATTCAGTTCCTTTTTCAGGGCTTCGGAAAGGTGCCAGGCAATGGCTTCTCCTTCCCGATCATTATCACTTGCCAGATAAATGCTATCGGCAGATAAAGCCGCCTCTTTAAGTTCTGAAATCACTTTGCTTTTCTTTTTATCTATTACATAAACGGGTTTGAAACCCTGCTGAACATTCACACCCATTTCGTGTTTAGGCAAATCACGAATGTGCCCCATTGATGCCTTCACATTGAATTGGTTCTTCAGAAATTTAGTTATCGTTCCTGCCTTGGCAGGGGATTCTACTATTATTAGTCCTTTACTCATATCTTTCCTTTTTCGGTTAACAGGTTAGCAGGCAAGCGAAACTACAGGAAGAACAATATCCTCATCGTTCCACTTTCAACTGCGCTATTTCTTTATCTCCAACTTTTACTTAAGCTCTATCTTTTATATTGGTTGACAAGGATGTCAACCTTCCGGATGCCCTCAGCTCTCAGCTCTCAGCTCTCTGCCCTCAGCCCTCAGCTCTCTGCCCTCAGCCCTCTGCCCTCTGCCCTCTGCCCTCTATATTTCTTCATTTATTCCGCAGCATTTTTTATACTTTTTCCCGCTTCCACAAGGGCAGGGATCATTTCTTCCTACTTTGGGAGCTACTTTTACGGGTCTCACTTTTTCCACTTCTCCCCCAGGATTATTATATTTAGGAGGTGCGCTCATATTTTGCACCATCTGTTGTTCCTGCTGTGAATGTAGAAAAGCGTTTATATCCTGATGAGACAGATTGGCATTTTTCAGCAGGTCGTTTATTTGTTCCTGGGAAAGAACATAAGTAGTAAATACCTTACGGGTAACATTTTCTTGAATGCGGGCTATTAAACCCTGAAAAAGTTCAAAGCTCTCTTTTTTATACTCAATTAAGGGGTCTTTATTGGCATAAGCTCGTAAATATACACCATCCTTCAGCAGGTCCATCTCGTGTAAATGGTCTCGCCATTCATCATCAACAACTTCCAGAAGAACGCGCCGTTCAATATCTCGCAGCTGTTCCGTCCCAAGCTGTTTTTCTTTATTCTCATAAGCAGAAAGAGCATATTCCAGCAAAGTGTTCAGCAGAAGGTCTCTGTTCAGATGGTCACTGGCAATATCCTCAAGGTGTAATCCCAAATTCAAGCTCCGCTGAAACCATTCGCAGATATGTTCCAAATTCCAGTCCTCAGGATAGCTGTGAGGAGTAATAACTTCATCCACAAGATTGGATATAGTTTCAGCAATCATTTCCAGAATTTCGTTCTTCAGGTCATAGCCCTTCAGCACACTGCGACGATAGGCATAAATCACTTCGCGTTGCTGATTCATCACTTCGTCATATTTCAACAGTTCTCTGCGGATTTCAAAGTTATGCTCTTCCACTCTCTTTTGTGCTTTTTCCACGGCTTTGGTCATCCAGGGATGGCGAATTACATCTCCCGCTTTTAAGCCCATTTTAACCATCATCGGAGCTATTCTATCCGAACCGAAAAGGCGCATTAAATCATCTTCCAGAGAAAGATAAAAACGGGAAGTTCCAGGGTCACCCTGACGGCCTGCTCTTCCGCGCAGCTGTCTATCAATTCTTCTGCTTTCATGTCTTTCACTGCCAATTACATGAAGTCCATCCAAAGGTAAGCCGTAAGGATATTCTTCGGTTAATGTTTTAGGCAAATTCAAATAGCTTTCGTAAGAACCTTCCACAACGCCTTTACCAAGCTTAATATCGGTTCCCCGACCTGCCATATTGGTAGCTATAGTTACAGCTCCGGGTTGTCCGGCTTCGGTAATTATTTCTGCTTCGCGTTGATGTTGACGGGCATTTAGAACATTATGAGCTATTCCTTTCCGCTTTAGTAAACGGGAAAGAACTTCCGACACTTCTACACTAACTGTTCCCACCAGAACGGGTTTTTGTCTTTCGTGCCAGTAAATAATCTCATTGATGATTGCCTGATATTTATCATTTTTACCTAAGTATATCAGATCATCGTGGTCAATGCGGGTAACGGAAACATTTGTAGGAATCACCATAACCGGTAAACTGTATATTTCCATAAATTCAGCTTCTTCCGTAACTGCGGTTCCGGTCATCCCGGCAAGTTTATCATACATCCTGAAATAGTTCTGTAAAGTAATCGTGGCAAAAGTTTGCGTGCCGGCTTCAATTTCCACATTTTCTTTTGCTTCCAGTGCCTGATGCAAGCCATCTGAAAAACGGCGTCCCGGCATTTGGCGTCCGGTAAATTCATCCACAATCACCACTTTGTTATCTATTACCACATATTCCTGGTCATTTTCAAAGAGGGTAAAGGCACGGAGTAACTGATTGATATTATGCAGCTTTTCGCTTTTATCCATAAAGCGGTTGGTCTGCAACGATTTTTCTTTTTGCTTTTCCTGTTCCGAGAGCTCCGGATTGTTATCTATTTCCGCTAACATTTCATCCAGAGATTGCACGATGAAGAGGTCTTTATCTTTTTTGGAGAGAACTTCGCGTCCTTTTTCACAGAGGTCAACGCTATTATGGCGTTCTTCTACTACAAAGAAAAGATTTTCGTCCAGTTCGGGCAGCTTTTTATCTCGCAGGTAGATACCTTCAATGTCATTGACTATTTTTTTCAGTTCACCTTCCTGCATCAATTTGATGAATGCCTTATTCCGGGGAGCAGCTCTTTTCACTAAAAGCAGGTTGCGAGCTAAACGGTCATTATTGGGACGGGAATTATTTTCATCCAGGTCTTCTCTGATTTCGCTTAAATATCTTTGCACCAAAGAATTCTGTAGTTGAACGAGCTGAGCTATTGCCGGACGCAATTCCCGATAGAAATTTGTATCCTGAGCTATGGGACCACTAATTATAAGAGGTGTTCTTGCTTCATCAATTAAAATGCTATCCACTTCATCCACAATAGCAAAATAGAAATCACGCTGAACAAGCTGCTGGGGAGAAGTTGCCATATTATCCCGTAAATAATCAAACCCGAATTCACTATTCATTCCGTAAGTTATGTCACAATTATATGCTTCTTTGCGTGCCTCAAAATCCATTCCGGTGGTAATGCAGCCAACGGTTAATCCGTGAAAATTAAAAATCGGGCTCATCCATTCGGCATCCCGACTTGCCAGATAATCATTAACCGTAACCAGATGTGCTCCGCGTCCCACTAAAGCATTTAAAAACAAGGGCATTGTAGCAACGAGGGTTTTGCCTTCTCCAGTTGCCATTTCAGCAATTTTGCCATCGTGCAAAGCCATCCCGCCAATCAATTGCACATCAAAAGGCACCATATTCCATTCTACTAAATGACCGCGCACTTCAAATTCCTTACCTGATATGCGTCTGCAGGTGTCTTTAACGATGGCAAAAACCTCTGGAAGATAATCATCCGTAGTGCTTTTAGTGAGCTGTTTCAGTTCTTTCTTTTTACTGTCTATGATGTTATCCAACCGGTTGCGTTCGCTATCTTCTCTGGTTTCCCGATAGTTTTTTTGCAGTTCGGAGAGTTCATTATTCAGCGGTTTAAGCTTATCTGCAATTTCCTGTTTAATTTCCTGCACCCGGGCAATAAGTTGTTCATCTTCATACTGTTCCAAACCGGAATATATTTCATTTATTTCGCTTACCATGGGCTCGTAGCGCTTCAGGTCTTGACTATTCTTATCGCCAAATATTTTCTTCAGTATTTTCTCTAACATTTCGTTACCTTCTTGGGGTAAACCGACAGCTTATTCTCTAAGCCGTAAGTTGATATCGTTTTTTCCTTTTTTTACCTTTTAAATTCAGTGGGGGGATTGTGTCAAATAAAAAAGCATTTTTAAGATTAACCTCTCACAGATTACACAGATTTCACAGATTAGATTTCCCGCAGATTCATTTCCCGCAGATTGCGCAGATTTATCTCTCGCAGATTACGCAGATTTCGCAGATTAGATTTTATGATTTTAGTTTAACTCTCTATTTAATTCCTTGGTATCACTTTTCACTGTTCACCGTTCACCCTTCACTTTTCACTGTTCACCGTTCACCGTTCACCTTTCACCTGTCAAAACGCCAGCATCAGCAAAGATTCCACTTCCACTGCCGTAAATCTGCTAACCATTCCAATGCGGGGTGTAGTCATAATCATATTAACAATCTTGGGCAGTTCATTTTCTTTAATACCCAAATCCCGCAAGGATTTTGCCATACCCCAGCTTTCCAGTTTATCTCTAAATCTATGCAAAGCCCGGGAAACATTTTCCTCATTCCAAACATTTTTCGCCCAACGCAGAAAGCGGGTAGGGTCTTTTTCGCTCATATATTCAATCCAGGCAGGAAAAATAACCCCCAAGCCCTCACCATGAGCTATTTCGGGATGCAAGGCAGAAAAACTATGTTCTATATCATGGCAAGCCCAGTCGCCTCCTTTTAATCCAATTCCGGAAATTCCGTTTAAAGCCATTGTAGCGCACCAAGCCAAATTTCCTCTTGCCAGTAAATCACCGGAATTATTTTGCAGGCGGTCAGTCATTTCCACAATAGTTTTCAGTAAAGCATCATCAATAGCCAAAGTAGCAATAGCGCGGTCATCGGCAAAATAAAACTCCAAAATATGAGCCATAGCATCCATTGCTCCATTGGCTGTTTGTTTGAAAGGTAAACTGGATTGCACGGACGGGTCTATAATACTTAAACGAGGATAAATCAGCGGAGAATAAATACCCCATTTCTGCATTGTTTCAGTATTTGTAATAACTGCATTGCCATTCATTTCACTACCCGTAGCAGAAAGCGTGAGAACAGTATATACAGGAAGGGCTTTATGGATTTTCTCTCTGCCCTCAAAAGCACTCCAGATATCTTTTAAATAAATTCCGGCAGCAACTGTTTTTGCTGTATCTATAACACTTCCACCGCCAACAGCCAAAACTGCTTCCACTTGTTCCTTTCGGGCAAGTTCACACAGTTCCATCACTTTTTCCAAAGTGGGATTTGCCTGAATTCCCCAACCCTCAACTTTACAAATTTCCGCTTTTTCCAAGGTTTCACAAACCTGGGTATATATCCCGTTTTTCTTAATAGAGCCACCCCCGGCAATCATTAAGCATTTCTTAATTCCTGCTTTCTGCATATCCATACCCAATTTCCTGATTGAACCTACACCAAAGTCAATCCGCGTAGGATTATAAAAGCTGAAGGATTCCATCTCTATCTCCTTTACTTCATATTCTTGTGCTACCATCACAGACGCTATAAATAAATATAACGCAAACGAAGGATAAAACAAATGAAAAGGTGAAGAAGCAAAAGGGGAGGTGTAAAAAAGAAAAATACTGAACCATCAAGAAAGCATCTTTTTTTTTAAGGAAAATCCCCCGGCTATTCCTGCAACAGCTAAAATCTGAATAAAATAGAGTGTTTCCGCAACACTGCAAAATCATCTTTGTAACCTCAGAAGTCCTTAGGCAATTACTCTACTGCCAGTTACCGTTTATCTCAATTTCCTTTTCCCAATGACAGCAAATCATAGTCCCGAATTTAATTGATTTTCCTAAATCCGTTGCCAGTTCCGGCTCCACAGAGGCAATTTCTTCCAAAGCACGATTGATAGCCCGAACTATTCTTCTTTTGGTCTTCTTGGCTTCATCATTAAAATTCCGGATATGATTATCCTTATGATAAACCTCATACAGATAAGAACTAAGTTTGTCCTTACGGTCTCTAATTTCATCAGCACGCGCATAATCACAATTTTCCTCCAGTTCCGCCAATTCTTCAATCAGGGATAGCAATTCCTCTTTCACTTCTTTAATAGTTTGCATATCTGTCTTCGGAATTGGAAGGAAATTTTCCTGCACTTTTAACTGCTGGATTTGCACCTCTTCCAATGTTTTAAATTGATTGTAGGCACTTTGCGAACTCCCTCCTGCCAATTCTATGCTGTTGTAAGAAAAATTAAGCTCCGGATTTTCCAGCAAAGCAAAAATATACTTCAAACCCTTACTGAAGAAAAGAGTATGTTCTCTGCCCTGATGGCTGAGAAAAACTCTATTGTGTTCACAACGGAAGGTATAGACCTCAGGAATATGATTCGGAACTACGGACTGCATTTTTCACCTCTTTTGCGATATTAGAAATTACTGGGATTACAATTTCCAAAAGCACATATATAAGCAGCACTAAATATGTCAAGCATAAATTTAGCAATACTAATAAATCCCCTTTATTTGTCCTGATATTAGCACTACTAATTCTATGTCAAGATGATATTTTCTAAGGTCTTATCCCTTATCATCCGCAAAATGCATTTCTATTATTAATTCTATTTACACCCTGGCGGAAGAGAAATTATTTCCTTTCTCAGATGATAGTCCCGCGCCATTCCTGTGAGGCAGGAAAAAGAAATATTGGTTTTCTTTGCCCCAGGATTTTCCTTGTTTTTTCGGAATAAAGTTTAGTCCGTTTTTATAGGGCATAAGCTTTTCTTAAAATGAAATTGCTGTTTCAAAAGGACTGCCTGCCTGCAAATTTATTTCCGCAAATTAACCTGTATGCATTATTGTAAAAGGATTTCTGAAAGCACCGGGCAGCCCCGCAAGATTTTTCCCTTGACATAAATCCTAAGGTTTTATCTATGAATACCTTATTGCTGAATTACAGCAAAATAGTGAAAAACTAATTTCAAGGAGAAAAAAAATGACAAAAGCCGATTTAGTAAAAATCATTTCGGAAAACACCGGAATTATCCGTAAAGATGTCGCTGTTGTTGTTGATGCCCTTTTTTATGCCATTAAAGATAGTATGGCTAAGGGAAATCATATTGAAATTCGTGGTTTTGGAACCTTTAAACTAAAAACCCGTAAACCACGCGTAGGTCGTAACCCCAAAACAGACCAAAAAGTTCCTGTTCCTGCCAGAACCGTTCCTACCTTCAAATTTTCCCGCGAATTTAAAAACGCTGTAATTAGCGTTAAGACAAAGTAATAAGAGCTGCAATTATGCCATGCGGGAAAAAGAGAAAACGCCATAAAATCGCAACCCACAAAAGGAAGAAACGCCTTCGCAAGAACCGTCATAAACGCAAATAGAATAGCCGAGCGCTGTCTATTTCATAAATTTTGCCGTTTCTTTTGGGGAGAAACGGCATTTTTTTTCTTAAATTTTTGTTTTAACTTACAATTTTCACCTGCCTTCAATGAAACCACAACCCACAATTTTCTTCACTTACAACCACTTTTTAGCTGGTTTGAAATCTGAAAAATTGTGAGTCAAAACAAAAACATTGTTCGTTTTCCATCCCCAAAATACTTGTTTATCAGTTCCTGCTTTTTTGCGTTATGTGGCAGATGAGATTCCCGTATCGTTCCCATATCGCTATACGAGAACGATACGGGAGTCATATCGGAGGTTTATGGAGAAAATTTCGGGATTGCTTAGGGATATTGTTTTGACTTTAAACCGATTCTTCTGTAGTTGCAACAAGATGCAGAGTTTACAGGAAATTTATCTTTTGGCCAATACTGTCAAAGCTAAAGCTCGGTTTAGAGTTAAAACAATAATTCAACTCCGAAGCCACCATTGCTGAACAATTCCAACTCAACCCTGCAAATGAAAAAAAATATCTTCTTTCGGTGAGCACAAAAATAGAGGGGTTGGTAAAGCGCAGTTGCCAGTGTACAGAATTCTTGTTTTAACTCACAATTTTGCAATGAGGAAACCAATAATAGCGCAGTTGCCAGTGTTTGCCAATTTGCGGGTTGTGGTTTCAGCGATGGCATTGGCAAAATTGTAAGTCAAAACAAGCTGTTTGCCTCGGTAATTTCCCGAGGAGCTAACGCCATCCTCGTTCGTTCATGCAAACGAAGAGGTTGACCAGGAGGTCAACTTTCCGATGTTGCCCTAAGGAGCTAACCTGCTAAATCCTATTTTCCTTTTTTTTCATTCAAGGAAGCGGCATAGGCAAACATCTGTTCCAAGGTTTTAAAACGGTCAAACAGAGAAATTGCTTCCATCAACTGTTTATCCTGAGAAATGGTTATTTTATATGCTTCTTCGTCACCTTGCACTTTACGAACAAGTTCACTTTTGATAGAATTCCGGATAAAGCTATTGGCGCTATCCACATCTGCCTGGGTATATTTAATGTCGTTTTTAGATACATAAGCCAGAAAATCGTTCATAATTTTACTGTCAATTTGGGTATGGGCATCAAACTGGTGATTGTGTTGCACCAAATAGTCCACGGCGAAATTGAAGAAGACATTCTTACGGCGTAATTCAACTCCGAAAAGGGTCAGGAAATCGCTCTCCACTGTAATATCGGGTTGAATTCCTCCCCCTCCGTAAACCTTACGATTTTTGGCAGTATAATAGACCTGTTGGAGGTTGTTTTCGGTTTCTTTTTTCAGGTCTTCTTCGCTCACTTCTTTGCCTTTAAGCAAGTTATCATTACTCATTTTATGTATGCAGCGTCCGCTTTTGATGTAATAATAGGCAGTAGTAATTTTAATTCCGTTGCCGTTGGAAAGAGGAATAAGCTGTTGCACACTTCCTTTCCCGAAAGTATTTTTGCCCATCACTAAGCCCTTATCCCAATCCTGCAAGCTGCCGGCAAAAATTTCTGAGGCGGATGCCGATGCTTCATTAACAAGAACGACAATAGGATAGTTTCGCTCTTTAACATTATATCTGGTATAAAGTTGCTTGTTTTCCGTTCTACCTTTGGTTTCCACTACCAAACGGTCTTTTCCGATAAATTCATTAACGGTATCTACTGCCTGGTCTAAAAGTCCTCCGGGATTCCAACGCAGGTCTATAATCAAACCCTTTACATTTTGGTTTTCCAGGTTATCCAAAGCAGCCCTCAACTCGGTTACAGTATTTTCATTAAATTGAGTGATACGAATGTAGCCAACGCCATTATCCAGTTTGAAACTATAGGGCACACTCTTTATTTTTATGGTCTCGCGGGTAATTTCAAAATCTATGGGTTCAGGTAAACCGGGACGGCTGATAGTTATTTTAACTTTAGTTCCTACATCCCCCCGCATTCTTTTAATTGCCTCATCCGTAGAAAAACCAACTACCGAGACACCGTCAACTTTGATAATTCTATCCCCGGCAGTAATCCCCATTCTATAGGCAGGAGTTCCTTCAATTGGAGAAACGACGGTAATATATTCGCCGATTTTATCTATTTGAATTCCCAAACCTCCGAAGGAACCTTTAGTGGTAGTTGTAAATTCCTTAAATTTCTCGGGAGTAAAATAGGTTGTGTGAGGGTCTGTAGAACCAAGCATACCGTCAATGGCAGCTTTAATAAGTTCTTCGTCATCCAAGTCGGTTACATAATATTGTTTCAGCTTATATAAGACCTCACTGAAAAGTTGCACCTGGGAATATAAATTGGTACTTTGCGGACGGGTTTGAGCGTAAGCATCCGTTGCCACAACAAGAAGCAAGGCACTTAACACCCAAATGCTGATAATTGAGATTAGAGCAAGTTTCTGCTTGGGTTTAATCATTTTATTCTCCTATAAAAGGTTGCAGAGTGGAGAGAATCTGACGGTGAATAATTTCCGGTTGGCTTTCTCCATTAAGAACAATATATCTGGAAGGGTATTTATTGGCAATAGATAAAAATTGCTTGCGCACTTTTTCGTGAAAACCGAGGGCTTCCTGTTCCAGGCGGTCTAAACTGCGATTTTTAATTCTGGCAATGCCAATTTCTACAGGAAGGTCTATAAGAAAAGTAAGGTCGGGAGTCCTGCCATAAGTTGAAAATTCGGTAAGCACATTGATCAGTTCTTCGTTTAGCTCTCTGGCAGCTCCCTGATAGGCATAAGTGGAATCAAAATAACGGTCACTAATCACTATTTTCCCTTCAGCCAGGGCGGGAAGAATAAGTTCTGCCGTATGTTGAGCTCTGCTGGCACAATATAGCAGTAATTCCGTTTCCGGTTTCATTTCCTTAAATTCCGGATTGAGCAGTAATTCGCGAATAGCTTCCGCAATTTTAGTGCCCCCGGGTTCGCGCGTTGTTACATAAGGCAAACCTTTGGCTTTTAGAAAATCCACCAGCATCATAATCTGGGTGGTCTTTCCGCTGCCCTCAATGCCTTCAAAGGTTATAAAAAGTCCCTTGTCTGATGAGGCATTAGGAGTGAGATTTTCACGGTGAGAGCTTTCACCGGAAGAATTCTTACCTTGTGCAACATTCAAACTAAATAATGGTGTCATGTTTATAGTGTTCATCATCGTGATAGGGGTTATCTACCAAAAAATGCGCTCCTCTGCTTTCCTTACGCATTAGAGCACTTCTTACTACAGCAATGGCTATAATTGCCATATTGCGTGTTTCCACTACTTCCTTGCGGACTGCATTATGCTGGTAAAAGTTGTTAATTTCGTTATAGATGTTTTCCAATCGGGAAAGAGCATAATTCAGCAAACGCCTGCTTCTTCTGATACCTACATAACCTTGCATAATAGTTCCCATAATTTCCCGGTTGTGACTAATCACTACCCATTCGTTTTCATTGAATTCCTCAATCACTTTCCATTCCGGGATACGTGGAAATTTAACTTCTTCCCAATTGGAAGGATGATTTCCTGCTTTATATGCCATCACCAATGCTTCCAGTAACGAATTGGATGCCAAACGGTTAGCTCCATGCAATCCACTGCAGGCAACTTCCCCTGCCACAAATAAATTGCGGATATCCGTGATGCCCTCAATGGTAGAAAGCACCCCTCCACAAAAATAATGCGCTGCTGGAGCTACCGGAATAGGATCAACCGTAAAATCAATTCCCTGGGCTTTCAACATACTGTTGATGGAGGGAAAATGTTTCAGCAATTGCTCGGAAGGAACTCTTGTGGCATCCAGGTAACAAAATTTCTCTCCCCGCTTCTTCAATTCACTGTCTATGGCTCGGGAAACGATATCCCGGGGAGCCAAATTACCTTGCGGATGGTAATTTTCCATAAAGGTGCTGCCATCTGAAAGACGCAAAACAGCTCCTTCTCCTCTTAGAGATTCGCTTATTAAAAAGGTCTCGCCATCGGGATTCCAAAAAGCGGTAGGATGAAATTGCACGAATTCCATATTAGCTAAACGCCCTCCTGCTAAACGAGCCATAGCCATTCCATCGCCGGTGGTAACTTTGGGATTGGTATTGGGAGAATAAATTTGGGCAGCTCCACCGGTTGCAAGCATCGTTTTACGGGCTTTAAAAATATCCACTTTATTTTCTTTGGTTTCTAACACATAGGCACCCCAGCAGGAAATTCCGGGTACAAAACCTTCATCTTGAACTACATGATGCTGAGTTATCAGGTCTATAGCGATATGATATTCAAAAATATCAATATTAGGATTTTTACGGCATTGAGCAATTAATGCCTCCATAATTTGATGCCCTGTAGAATCAGCAGCGTAGGCAATCCTACGGCGTGTGTGACCTCCCTCCATAGTAAGAGAGAGATTCTCCAGGCAGATGTCGTAAGCAGGATCACGCAAAGTGAAATCCGTTCCTAAATCTATCAAATACTGAATCAGTTGAGGTGCTGAAGAGATAATTTCCGAGATTACCTGTTTTTTCCCTAATTCCGCTCCTGCCTGATAAGTATCTTCAATATGAGCCGCAAAAGAATCCTTGGGGTCTATAGCGGCAGCGATTCCCCCTTGAGCATGGTCTGTATTACAATCGGTAAGAGAACTTTTGGTTATCACTGCCACTTTTCCATATTTGGAAACCTGCAGGGCATAAATTAAACCGGCAATACCACTGCCGATAACTAAATAGTCATATTCGCAAGTCATTTTATTTTCATTCCCATAACTATGGCATCTTCGTCGGGTTTATTATAATAATTCTTACGGATGCCGATATCCTCAAATCCTACCTTCTTGTATAAAGAATGTGCTTTGAAATTGGACATCCGCACATCCAGATAAAAATAGCGAATTCCCCTATCATACATCATTCGCATTGTTTCCGTTAGCAAATATTCCCCTAAGCCCTTTCCCTGAAAATCGGGTCGGACAGCAAAATTCACAATTACCATTTCATCTGCCCCACCGCTATAAATAATATAACCAATCACTTCATCTTCCCTTAGCAAAGTAAAAAACCAGGAAAAAAGCATCCCGGAAAAAGCTTCCCGGGGCCAGGGATTGGAAAAAACCTGCTTTTCTATTTCCTGAAAGGCATCAATATCACTCGGAACGGCTATACCTATACGAAAGGAATCATCCATTTATTTACTCAATTAACGCTACATTTTTTCGGGTGCACTAATGCCCATTAACTCAAAGCTGATTTCCATAACTTTTTTAACGGTAAAAAGCAGCATCAAACGCGCTTGCGAAAGAGAAAGATTGCGGGCATTTACGATCTGATACTTTTCGTAATAATGATGAAGCAAAGACGCAAGCTCTTCTATGTAAGTAGTTAAGCGATGCGGTTCCCGATGAATGGCTATTAAAATAAGCAATTCAGGCAAGTCCGCCATTTTTTGAATTAGCGCCAGTTCTTCCGGTTTCACGAGTTTTTTTACCATTTCTTTTTTGAAATGCTTGGGATAGACCTTCTCGCTACGAGCTTTTTTCATTATACTGCAAATCCGGGCATAAGCATATTGGCAATAGTAAACAGGGTTTTCGTTATTTTTCTTCAAGGCAAGCTCCAAATCAAAATTCAGATGTGCATTTGCCTTGCGCGCTATGAAAAAATAACGGGCTGCATCTTTTCCAACAACACTGATAAGATCGTCCATAGTTACAATTTTACCCGCACGCTTGCTCATTTTCACTCTTTCCCCACTCTCAAAGATATTAACCTGCTGCAGAAATATGAATTCCAGGATGGATTCATCATAATTCAAAGCCCTAAAGGCAGCTCTAATCCTTGGTACATAGCCATGGTGATCGGGTCCGAAAATATCTATCAATTTAGTGAAACCACGCTGAATTTTAGTTAAATGATAGGCAACATCGGGAACAAAATAGGTGATGGAACCATCCGATTTCATCAGCACTCTATCTTTGTCGTCCCCAAATTTTGTGCTGGAAAACCAAATGGCATCATCTTTTTCATAAGTACAATCCGCTTCCGTTAAATAGGACAGAACTTCTTCCACCACTCCTTCTGAACGCAGGGTCTTTTCGGAAACCCAACCTTCAAAAACAACACCAAATTTCTCCAGCGAATTTCTTTGCATTTCCAAAAGCTCGGATAAGGCAAATTCTTTCAAGTGCTCCAGGCGGTCTTTTTCCGGCAGCATAAAAACCCTGGTTCCTTCCAAAGCGTTCAAACGGTGAGCCAAATGCTTCACATACTCTCCGTGATATGCTTCATAGGGGAATTCGCCAATCTTCTCTCCGTGGATTTCCCTTAAACGCAATTCCAACGATTCTGCCAGAATATCTACTTGATTACCCGCATCGTTTATATAAAATTCCCTTGCCGGAGCATAACCTACATATTTCATTATTCTATATATGGTATCTCCAAAAGCAGCTGCTCGGGCACTGACAATATTTAAGGGACCCGTAGGATTGGCGCTGACAAATTCCAACAGCACTTTTTCCTTATTGCCGAAATCGCTTGTTCCGTATTCTTCGTCTTTATAAATTTCCCAAAAGACCTGCTGATATAAAGCCGGGGCAAGATAGAAATTGATAAAGCCGGGACCGGCAATTTCCAGTTTTTTATATGCCTTATTTTTCTTTAGTTCTTTAACAATCTTTTCTGCCATTGCTTCAGGTTTCAGCTTGTTTTCTTTACTTAAAACCAAAGCAGCATTGGAAGAATAATCGCCAAATTCCGTATTATTGGGAATTTCAACACTGAATTCCTTGGCATGGCTAAGTTTCAGAATATCTAAGACCTCAACAATATTCTGATGCAGAAGCTCTTTTATCATTTTTCACTCTCTTGCAACGGTTTATTTACCAATTTGGTTAAAAGCTCGTCTATATTATAATAATCTCTTGTTTCGGGTAAAAAGATATGCACAATCAGTTCTCCAATATCAAGCAACACCCATTGCCCATAGTCCATACCTTCTTTGCTTAAAAGGGTCAGTTTATTCTCTTTTGCCATCTCTACGATGTGATTGGCAATGGCTTTATTATGCACATCGGCGCTGCCTTCACAAACAACTATTACATCTGTATAGGAACATTTATCCTGCACATTATAAATACGGATATTCTCCGCTTTCTTTTCTTTCAACCAATTGATAACGGTTTCCAAGCTGATGCTTTCAGCCAAAATTTCCTCCCTTTAGTGAGTAATGAACTGTTCATAGTCCCTGCCGACGATAATTTCAAAATCGGCATTAAAATATTCATTATAAGCGCTTGTCCATCTTTGAATGCCAGTCATTTTCTTTAACCGTTCCAAATCTTCATTATCGCCCTTCCGGACAACTATTATTGTTTTATCATAAATCGGTTTGGAGGTTTCCCCTAAACTGACCACTTCAATATTCTTATCCTTCAGAGCCAAGGCAAAATCAGCTGCCAGATGTTCATATCCGCATCCATTAGTAACCACTACTTTGATAGCGGGAAGCTGTTCTTCGGTATAGGCAATTTTGTTTACCGGGCTCTTTTTCCTGCTCGTAAAAAACAGCACAACCGCAATTATAACAATAAGAACCAGAATAATGGGTAACCATATTTTCCTTTTGGGGGTCAAATTATTTTCGGGCTGGTTGTTTGTCAAATTCAACCGATATCCTCTTGATTTTTTATGAGGTTGGCAAATTCCGGCGCTAATTTCTGAAAGGTAACTTCAAAGGGCTCCGGAATTACTCTTTCCCCTCCAATTACACTCATAAAGTTGCTATCCCCCTTCCACCGCGGAACTATGTGAATATGCAAATGTTCAGCAATTCCGGCTCCGGCTGCACAGCCAAGATTGATGCCGATATTGATACCGTCACAGTTATACACTTTTTTCAGGATTACTTCCGCATCTCTAAGCAGAGCAGTCATTTCCTGCCAGGTTTCAGTATCCAGATCTGCCAAAGCGGCACAGTGCCGATAGGGAATAATCATCAAATGACCGTTATTATAAGGATAGCGGTTAAGCATAATATAACTGTTTTTTGCCCGGTGCAAAATCAAATTTTCCTCATCGTAAACGGAATTTTGATAGCGGCAGAGAATACAGTCCCCGGGTTTTTCCCCTAAAATATAATCTAAGCGCCAAGGTGAATAAAGATAATGCGGTTGCTCTTTGTTACCGTTATTGTTATTCATATTGCGTTTCTTCAATTATTTGCGAACCGAAATGGAGAATATGATGTTCCGGGATAATTGCATTCACCAGGATATTATGTCCCTGCAAAATTGCCTCAGTAGATACAGTGCTATTTTCCAGAAAGCTGCAGGGACCAATCACGCAACACTTTTCCAGAGTGCTTTTGCCTTTGATAACTGTATTCTGGTGAATTTCCACATCCGGTTCAATGATAACTTCCTCTCCAATATAAACGCTATGAGGATTGTGTATTATTACACCGCTATTAAGCCATTTTTGACGAATGCGGTCTATATAAATATCTTCCAGAGCAGCAAGTTCTTCCTGTGAATTTACTCCCGAAACCTCCATCAAGTCATCCAAAACAACATTGGAGATAGTTTTACCCTGTTGATAGAGAATGCCAATCGTATCCGTTAAATAATATTCGCTTTGCTGATTATGATTGGAGGTCTTTTTCAAGGCGCTAAACAATTCGCCAGCCATAAAACAATAGATACCGGTATTCCATTCCTTGATTTTTCTTTGTTCTTCGCTGGCATCTTTATATTCTTTAATGCCGCAAATTTTGCCTGTGGCATCCCGTAAAATTCTGCCATACTTTCCTGCATCATCCAAAAAGGCAGTTAGAACCGTGCAGGCAGCTGACGACCTTTTATGCTCTTCATAAAGCCGGGTAAGGGTTTTAGCTGAAAGCAAAGGCACATCTCCGCATAAAATTAAAACATCCTGATTAGGATCGGTGATTAGAGGTTCGGAAATCATTACGGCATGTCCTGTTCCCAGCTGTTCTTTTTGTTCTACAAAGTCAATTTTAGCGTTATCTTCAACTGCTGCAATTACATTATTTTTCATATAGCCAACTACTATATATATCTTTTGGCACTTGGCAGCCAAAGCGGTATCCACAACCCTTTGAATCATTGGCTTATCGGCAAGGGGTAAAGTTACCTTGGCTCTCTCGGATTTCATCCTGGTGCCTTTTCCTGCAGCAAGAATAATCGCTGCCAGATTATTCATTATTTTCCTCCTGAGCTACTATAGTATAATATAACTCATAAATGGTTTTATGCATTAGCGGATGTTCGGTATCGGGAATTAGTTCATTCAGCAAGCGCAAAGCGAATTCCCGGTTATGTAAATCGGGATGGGGAATAATAACCTCCGGAGCGTTCTTTGCTAAAGGAGTTATTCTACTATCCAAAACCAAATCGTCTGCCATAAGAATATCAATATCTATTTTACGCGGTCCCCATTTTTCTTTTCTGATGCGTCCCATCGCTTTTTCTATATCTAACAATTTTTCCATCATTTCCTGGGGCTGATAACTGCTTTCTACTTCCAATACCTGATTAAGAAAATCGGGTTGATTCAGCAATCCATAAGGTGCAGTGGCAAGGCGTTTGGAACTACGCAGAATTCTTATTTGGGGTTCGCTTTCCAAACGCTGGAGAGCTTCTTCCAGTTGACTGTCTGGATCATCTAAATTGGAGCCGAGGCAAAGATAATAGATCATTTGTTCTCAATATCCTCTTGCTTATTTCTGGCTCTATTTAAAATTACTTCCACCGATCTCAAACTTCCTTGAATTGGCACGGAGGGCTTTTGAATGCAGATGGTTAATTTTTCCAGCAGCGGGAAATCTTCCAGCAACTTATCCGCAATTGTATTAGCACAATTTTCCAGCAGGTAAAATTGCCGGCTTTCCATTATTTCTTTTATTTCCGCATATACTCTTGTGTAATCAATCGTATCTTCCAAACGGCGGATAAATTTATCTACGGTGGAATTGGTATAAAGGGTAACGCTAACAATAAAGCGTTGCCCTAATGCCCGTTCTTCAGCGTGCACACCATGATAACCGTAAAAGACCATTTCATTCAGTTTTATTTTCAAAGTTTCCTCGCAATGGTGATTTTTAACTTCTTACCGTATCTTTTATCTATAATTCGGACTATATAGAAGGAAAGAGCCATACCCGCAAATCCAATTAAACTGGAGAGTAGTTCCGTAAACCACTGCGAGGCAATTAAGTAACCCGCAAAGAGAAACAACAGGGGCATCCCAAAAACCAGCAGGGAAACCAAAGCTCTGCCTACAGGGGAAATATCCAACTGCACTTTGTCATTAACTTTCAAAGGAATATCGGTAACTATTTCAAATTCTGACGGCTCGCTTTTATTAAAACAAAACCCCTGCATTTTACAACTGTTGCATCCTTTGCCGCGTTCAATCTCTACTGTAACGCTTTTACCTTCTACCTTTTTTACTATGCCGCTATCTTCAATGATTTCTTCATTCATTTAACAATCCTGTTTAATTCGTTCAATAATATTGGTAGTGCTAAAGCCCTGTTCGTAATTCAGGGAAAGAACTTTACCACCTTTTTTTTGTACAATGTCCGCACCCACAATTTTGTCAACTTGCCAATCCCCGCCTTTTACTAAAACATCGGGTTGAATAAGTTCAATAAGTTCCCAAGGCGTATCCTGTTCAAAAATACAAACATAATCCACACTTTCCAAAGCAGCTGCAACAAGGGCTCTATCCCTTTCCGGAACGATAGGACGGTTATTTCCTTTCAGGCGTTTTACGGAAATATCGCTATTCAATCCTAAAATCAATACCTCTCCCAATTCTTTCGCTTTTTCCAGATAGAGAATATGCCCGCAGTGCAAAATATCAAAACAGCCATTGGTAAACACAATCTTTTTTCCCTGCTGATGAAGGGTTTGGCTTAATTGAGCTATTTCCGCAAAAGGTATAATCTTATTTTGGAGCATTAAAACTATCCCGAATCTCTTCAATCGTTACACTGGCAGTTCCTTTCTTGGCTACAGCCACAGCAGCAGAATGATTGGCTATTAAGGCAGCAGTTTCAATATCCCGGTTATATAGATAAGCCAAAGTTAAAGCACTGATAACTGTATCTCCAGCTCCGGAAACATCATAGACCTCACGCGCGAAGCTGGGTAAATGCTGCACGGGCTTTTTCCCCGAAAAAAGATACATTCCTTCACTCCCTTTGGTCACCACAAATTGTTGAATATTCATTTTTTGCCTCAAATCAGCTGTAACTCTTTCAAATTCTGTGTTATCGGCAAGCCCCCTGCCCAGATACATTTCCAGTTCACGATAGTTTGGTTTAAAGATTTCCACATTGCAATAAGCACTAAAATTCAAATATTTAGGGTCAACCGCTACCATTTTGTTATATTTTCCTGCCAGATGTAAAACCTCTTTTATCAAACTATGGCTAAGCAGCCCTTTATCATAGTCCTCAATTATCAGGGCATCGCATAGCGGAATAACTTCAGCCAGATAGGCAAGAATTTCTTTTTGCATACCGCTATCTAACATAGAGGTCTCTTCTCTATCCAAACGCACAATCTGTTGGCTCACAGAACCGATTCTGGTTTTTAAAGTAGTGGGGCGGGAAGGAACAAGGAAAATTCCTGCGGTGGACATTTTTCTTCTCTTCAATTGCTGCAAAATAATCCTGGCTTGACTGTCTTTTCCGCAAACCCCCACTAAATTAACCTCTGCGCCAAGAGCATTGAGATTTACAGCTGCATTAGCTGCACCTCCCAAACGGTAATCAGTATTGTTTATTTCTACAATGGGAACAGGGGCTTCCGGAGAGATGCGTTGCACTTTTCCCCAGAGATATTCATCCAGCATAATATCGCCGATAACAATTATCCGACGGCTGGGAAAGCTTTCCAGGATTTTATTCAGTTTTTCGGGTTTAATTTGGTGCATTATGAACTCCTATCCAAAGAAATAGTCAGGCGTCTGCTATTAGTGGTTGACCGGGAGGTCAACCTTCCGAGTTTAATTTGGTGCATTATAAACTCCTATCCAAAGAAATAGTCAGGCGTCGGCTATTAGTGGTTGACCGGGAGGTCAACCTTCCGGGTTTAATTTGGTGCATTATAAACTCCTATCCAAAGAAATAGTCAGGCGTCTGCTATTAGTGGTTGACCGGGAGGTCAACCTTCCGGGTTTAATTTGGTGCATTATAAACTCCAACAGGATAATTTCCGTCAAAACACGCATAACAATAATTTTCAGCACAGTGCACACAGGTTTGCAGATCACTTAACGATAAGTGCTTTAAGGAATCTACTCCGGTAATTTCCCGAATTTCATTTAAAGTTCTACGGTTGGCAACTAATTCTTGCGCATTGGGGGTATCAATACCATAATAGCAACTGTGTTTTATTTGCGGACTGCCTATTCTTAAGTGAATTTCCTTTGCACCGGCATCTTTAATCAGTTTCACAATTTTGCGGATAGTAGTTCCCCGCACAATGCTGTCATCAATTAAAACAATCCTTTTACCGGTAAAGAAATTGGGCAGGACATTAAATTTCTGGCGGACGCTTTCATCGCGGACTGTCTGTTCCGGCTTGATAAAAGTTCTGCCGATATAGTGATTACGAATTAAACCCAAAGAAAGGGGAATTCCGCTTTGATTGGCATAACCCAGACCGATAAAATTGGATGAATCGGGAACAGGAACTACCAAATCAGGATTTAGCCCTTCATCTTGCATAGCCAAAGCTGCACCAATCTTTTCCCGCACGGCATAAACATTTTCCCCGAAGTGAAAACTATCGGGACGAGAAAAATATATTTGTTCAAAGATGCAGTGTTTTTCTCTCTTTCCTTCCCGATAGAGATTGGGGTCGTTATCCAAGACCTCAATTGTGCTATCGCTAATCCTGATAATTCCTGCAGGAGGCACTTCTTGTCTATCCTGCACTCCCAAAGTATCCAAAGCACAGCTTTCGGAGGCAACTATCACAGTTCCTTCAGGAGTTTTACCCCAAATCATAGGTCTAATGCTATAGGGATCGCGAAACATATAAAGTTCCGTGGGGGTGCACAGAACACTGGAATAAGCACCTTTAATATCCTTCATCAAATTCCTGATTGCATCACCAATCTTGTCTTTATGGTGTAAGATACGATAGGCAATATATTTAACCAGCAGTTCACCATCGTTGTCACTTTTAAAATAGACCTTTTCCTTTTCCAGCATCTGCCGCACCTGCTCATAATTAACAATATCACCATTGGAGGCAAGAGCATAACAAGGTCCGGAAAGAGTTTCCACTAAATGAGGTTGGGTGTTAAATTCCGTGGCACTGCCTTTTGTAGGATAACGCACATGCCCGATGGCTATTTTTCCGGGCAAGGCATTAAGCTGTTCATCGTGAAAAACCTCTTTTACTAAGCCCATCCTTTTGTGCAAACGAATTAACAAGCCATCGCTAACTGCCATTCCGCAACTTTCCTGCCCTCTGTGCTGTTCTGCAAAAAGACCGAGGGCAGCAATTCGGGCAGCGTTATCGTTTCCGAAAACGCCAATTATTCCACACATTTTCTTGTTCTAATTTCCTTTTTTTGTAAATTTCAGCTTGGGTTCGGTTTTATTAACTAAGCGCTCCAGATTGCTTTTATGTTTGGTGATAATCATTAGAACCACTATCGTTACTAAAATCAAAGTGGCATAATCTGGTTTTCCAATTTTCAGTAACCGATAAAAACAATGCCCTTCCAATACAAAAGCTGCGCAAATGGAAGCTACAGATACATAACGGAAAACTGCTGCCACAATGATAAAAGCAAGCAAAGCAAAAAGTAAACTGACAGGCATTAAAGCCAAAAAAGCGCCGGCAGCGGTTGCTACCCCTTTTCCACCTTTAAAACCTAAATATACAGGAAAAATATGCCCTAAAATAACAAAAAGCGCCGTTAACGCAATAAAGGGGCTACCCTTTCCTAAAAGTGAAATTGCTAATATAACAGGAAGATAACCCTTTACCATATCCAAGAGCAAAACAAAAAATCCCGTAACCGTGCCAAAAGCTCTTAAAGCATTTGTAGCGCCGATATTGCCACTGCCTTCTTTACGGATATCTTTATGGTAAAATATTTTACCAGCTAACAACCCGAAGGGAATGCTTCCCCAAAAATAGGCAAGTAACAGCATAAGCCAAGGTAGAATATTACTGAAGCTCAAGTTTATCCTCTTCTTTTTTGCGTCCCTTGAAGATTAGTTTGATGCTAACTCCTTCAAATTTGAACATTTCTCTTAACTGATTATGAAGATAACGGCGATAATTTTCCGTTATCAATGCAGGCGTATTGCAAAAGAAAATAAAAGTTGGTGGTTTCACCGCTGCCTGTGTAATATAGAATATTTTTATGTGTCTGCCGCTGGGATGAGTTGGAGGTCTATGCATAATAACTGTTTCCATAAAACGATTCAGTTCCGAAGTAGAAATCCGCTTTTCGCTTTCTTCCTCAATTTTAGCCACTGTTTCCATTATCCGATGAATGCGCTGAGTTGTTTTAGCAGAAATAAAAAGCACAGGAGCAAATTGCAGAAAGGGCATCTGGAAATACAATTCCTTCAGATACTTATTGATGGTATTGGTTTCTTTTTCTACCAAATCCCATTTATTATAAACCACCATAATTTCTTTCATTCTGCGTTTGGCATAGCTGGCAATTTTAATATCCTGCACGCTAAGTTCTTCCTCTGCGGTAAGCACTAAAATAACTATGTCCGCACGGTCAATTGCCTCAATTGTTCTTAAAGTGGAAAAATATTCCACGCCGTAGTTAATTCTGGTCTTTTTTCTTAGCCCTGCCGTGTCAATTAGCATATAATCTTTATTATGATAGCGAAAAGGGCTGTCTATAGCATCTCTGGTTGTGCCTGGAATTTCAGTTACAATCAATTTCGGATTTCCCAAAAGCAGGTTTACGATAGAACTTTTGCCAACATTGGGTTTTCCTACAACCGCAATACTGGTTGCAGAGGATTTTTCTTCTGCCTGTAAAGTAGATTGGGTTCCGGAAATGCGTTCAGTTACAATATCTAAAAAATCGCCTGTATTACGACCCTGAGAAGCAGAAACAGGAAAAGCATCACCAAAACCAAGCTGCAGGAAATCATAGACCTCCCATTCGTATTTTTCGTTATCAGCTTTATTGGCTACAAGCATCACCTTATCTTTATGTGGATAGAGAATTTTGGCAATTTCTTTGTCAATATCCGTTGTGCCGGTTTGAGCATCCACCATAAATATAATTAAATCGCTTTCCTCAATGGCTAACATTACTTGATGCCGAACCATATTATCTATAGTTTCAACACTGTTAAAAACGATGCCCCCGGTATCTACCAGCTTAAATATTTTGCCGTTCCACTCCACATCTTCATACTTACGGTCTCTGGTAATGCCGGCTTCAAAATCAACTATGGCAGAACGCTTTCTACATAAACGATTAAAAAGAGTGGATTTTCCTACATTAGGACGACCCACAATAGAAACTATGTATTTTCTCATTGTTTATTATTTTTTTGAGTGCTGAAGTTCATTAGGGCAAAACTTCTGGAGGGCAAAATTTTTGCAGCATTTCTGATAGAAAGCTGAAAGTTAGGTTGTTGCTTCATCAGTTTTACCATCTTTATTGAGCTCGGTAAGCTGAGACCGAACTAAATCTATCTGCTTAAAGACATTATTTGTTTTATCTTCATCAAGATAACCTAATCTTTTGGCTAATTCTATCTGGGTTTCTAACCTTGCCAATTTACCGGCAACAATATCTGAATAATCAGTATCATCTTTACTATCGGACAGTTCTATGTCATTAGCATAATTAGCGGCTATTGCTAAAGCCGTTTGAGTCATTTCCTGAACTAAGCCAAATCTTTCTTCTGCAGGAAGTTCATTGCATAATTTATATATATTTGCCGCTAACTCCATTTTGTCTTGACCTATTTTCTGGTCTTTACAGGCACTCATTTCTTTTCTCCTTTGCTTATTAACTCTATTATTTCCATAATATTGAATAATAATACCAAATTCTAAATTGCCTCATTTTGTCAACCTTCATCTGCCGTCAAGGTAACCATTACCCACAAGTCATTTTGCACTTACAATTGCATTTATGCTGGTCTATAAACCGATAATTGGGAATTTAAATAAAAAGTAAGCACGCCTACAACCGAACTATCAATCACCCTCTATTAAAATAGTTTAGAATAGCAACCCGCAAAACGATAAAACAACATCTGGAAAAATTACCCAATTTCCTTTCAAAAATAGTTGATTAACTAATCCTTACTCTTTGCGATTTGCGCCGGAAGAGATTCCCGTATCGTTCCCATATCGCGACACGGGAACGATACGAGAGTCATATCGGAGGGTTATGAAAAAAATTACGGGATTTCTTTGGGAACGATATATTTTTTTTGCAACTTCATAGTTCTATTTGCCAAGACCATTAAATTGCTTAATTTATTTTATACGCTGTGGCGCAAGAGGAGGAAAAAAATTATGAATAAGGCATTTGGCGAAAAGCTTTCTCATCTTAGCATTGAGGGAACTGCCGAAGAAATTGTCCATCGTTTTATTGAACATCTCAAATATGATTTGGGTAAAGATGGATATTCGGCTTCACCTTATGATTGTTATGTAAGTTTTGCTTCCGCAGTAAAGGATATTCTGTTAGACCGCTGGTTGATAACTCAACCCCGGGAATATGCTTTGCAGCGGAAAAGGGTCTATTATTTATCCTTGGAATATTTAATCGGTCGTTCTTTAGGCAATGCCATTCTCAATCTTGATATTCAGCAACAAAGTATTAAAGCCCTTACCGATATGGGTTTTGACCTCTCTCTGCTAAGCGAATTGGAATGGGATGCCGGTTTGGGAAATGGCGGCTTAGGTCGTCTTGCTGCCTGTTTTTTGGATTCTATGGCAACTTTGAAAATTCCGGCTTACGGTTATGGGATTCGCTATGAATATGGCATATTCTTTCAGCATATCCTTAACGGAGAACAAATTGAAACACCTGATAACTGGTTGCGATATGGTTCTGTTTGGGAAATTGCCCATCCCTCTCGTCTTTTTCCTGTTTCTTTTGGAGGCATAGTAAAAGAGGAAATAACTGCGGATAATAACAAAAAAATGGATTGGATACCGGACGAAACCGTGATGGCTATGGCTTATGATTATTTGGTACCCGGGTTTCAAAACAACTATGTGAATACTTTACGCTTATGGAGTGCTAAAAGCAGCCGGGAATTTAACTTGGCATATTTTAACGAAGGTGATTATATGCAGGCAGTAGCGGAAAAAAATCATGGTGAAATGATTTCCAAAGTCCTCTATCCTAATGATAACAAAATGCAGGGAAAGGAATTGCGTTTGCGCCAGGAGTATTTTTTTGTAAGCGCTACTCTGCAAGATATTATTCGCCGGTTTCTGAAAAAAGAAAATGATTTACGCAAACTTCCTGAAAAAGCTGCCGTTCAGCTGAACGATACTCATCCCGCTATTGCCGTTGCGGAATTGATGAGAATTTTAGTGGATGAAAAAAACTTGCCTTGGGAAACTGCCTGGGAAATAACAACTAAATGTATAGCTTTTACAAATCATACGATTTTGCCTGAAGCGCTGGAAAAATGGCAGGTGCTTCTTTTTGAAAAGCTATTACCCCGGCATTTACAAATTATCTATGAAATCAATGAGCGTTTTCTTTCCTCTATAAGGATTACGGGTTTATACGATGATGATTTTATTCGGCGGGTTTCCTTAATTGAAGAAGAACCTGTAAAAAGCATCCGTATGGCAAATTTGGCTATAGTTGGCTCACATAGCATAAACGGTGTTTCCGAATTGCATACCGGAATTTTGAAACACTTGGTCTTTAAGGATTTTTATGCTCTTTGGCAGGAAAAATTCAATAATCAAACCAATGGCATAACACCTCGCAGATGGTTGCTGCTTTGCAATCCGCGTTTAAGCAATTTGCTAACTCAGGCAATCGGTTCTTCCTGGAAAAAGGACTTGCAAGAACTTACAAAACTGAATAAGTATAAGAACGACAGCACATTCCTGGAAGACCTGGGAGAAATTAAAAGGCAAAATAAACTGGAATTCTGCAAGTATTATGAAGACCTGCATAAACGCAAGCTTAATCCGGACTCCATCTTTGATTTTCAGGCAAAACGCATTCATGAATATAAACGCCAGCTCTTGAATGCCTTGGGGATTATCCATCTGATAAATCAAATCCGGGACGGACACACTCCCTTTCATCAAAGTTTCTTCTTTGCCGGAAAAGCAGCTCCCGGTTATTTTATTGCCAAATTAATCATCCGTTTTATTTGTGCTATTGGAGATTACATTGAAAAGGATAAAGAACTCTCCCGCTACTTAAGTGTTATATTTTTACCCAATTATCGCGTAACTTTGGCAGAAAGAATTATGCCCCCGGCAGAAATTTCCCGCCAAATATCCCTTGCCGGAACAGAAGCTTCCGGAACAGGAAATATGAAATTTGCCCTCAATGGAGCTCTTACTATCGGAACTTTGGATGGTGCCAATATAGAAATTCGGGATGCCGTTGGAGAGGAAAATTTCTTCCTCTTCGGAATGACGGCTGCAGAAGTGAAAAATTTGCAGGAAAGCGGTTACCATCCTTATGAAATGATGCACCAAAATGAAGATATTAAGCGCATCATAGATTTTATTGCCTCCGACGAACTGAGCCCTCTAAATCCAGGATTGTTCTCTCCGCTAACTGATTTACTGCTGTTTCAAGGAGATAAATATTGCCTGATAGCTGATTTACCTGATTTTATCAGGGTTAATGCTGAAGCCGTAACGGTCTATAAAGATAAACAAAAATGGAATAGAATGTCCTTAGCTAACATTGCCAATATGGGAAAATTCTCTTCCGACGAAACCATAAAGGGATATGCAAAAGACATTTGGGGTGTTTGAGACAGAAAAAGATTAACCCGCCGATTCCGCTCACTTGCTATTTGGTTATAGGTAGGGGGGAAAAGGATTTGCGGAATATTAGGGTAAATAAGCAGCTGCTTTTTCTTCTTTTTAGCCAAACGCTATTCCTATAACCGCTGCCCCAATTAGCAGATAGAAAGGATTGAGCTTAAATTTCCAGCTCGCTATAAAAGATGCAATAAAAACTAAAACGGAAAATAGGTCACGAAAGGCATCGCCAGCTATCATTATAAAAGCTGCAGCGATTAGCCCTAAAGATAACAGCCGCAGCTTCCTGAAAATATTCTTGAACCAGGGTTGATTTTTAAGCTTGATATAGGTTAATGTAATCAGGGTCATAATAATTAAGGAAGGGAATATTACCCCTAAAGTGGAAAGGACTGAACCTAAAAAACCCCCTTTTTGATAACCGATGAAAGTAGCTGCGTTAATTGCTATAGGACCTGGTGTCATTTGTGAAATAGCCACAATATCCATAAACTGGGAATGGGTAAGCCAGGCATTTTTTAACACTACTTCCTGATTGATCATTGCCAAAATGGCATATCCGCCACCAAAACTGAAAAGCCCAATTTTGAAAAAAGTGTAAAAAAGAGCCAGGTAAATCATTCTTTCCGCTTTCTTAAGCCCTGATACACAGCAAAGGCAATAGTCAGCAAAATCAGATAAACCGGGCTTATTTTCCCAACACCAACTAAAAGGGCAACACAAAGCGGAAACCAAAAATTGGATAGAGCTAATCCGCTTTGTTTGCTCATCTGAATTAACGGAACCGCAATTAAAGCTACAACGGCAGAACGCAAAGAATGAAATGCCTTTTGGACTAAAGTAACTTCGGCAAACTGCTGAAACAGCATAGCTATTATAAGGATGGTGATAAATGAAGGCAGAATTGTGGCTAAAACAGCAGTTGCCATACCTTTACCTTTTGCCAGATGGAAACCGATATAAATACTGAGGTTGATAGCTATAGGTCCCGGACAGCTTTGCGAAGCAGCAAGTCCATCTAAAAATTCGTCTTCGCTCAGCCAGTTATTTTTCTGGCAGACCTCTCTTTTTATTAAAGGTATCATTGCATAAGCACCGCCAATAGTAAAAGCGCCTATTTTGAAGAAAGTTAGAAATAGTTTCAGCAGTGTCTTCAATGCTTAGTGATATAATCCTTAACTATAGCCACAAGTTCTGTAACCAAAAATTCTTCCGGCACTTTTTTCAACACATTGCCGCCTGCAAATAGCAAACCTTCTTTGATGCCTCCAGCAATGCCAAAATCTGCTTCTTTAGCTTCTCCGGGTCCGTTTACCGCACAACCCATAACAGCAATTGTTAAAGGATAATCACTATAGGGCTCCAGTGCTTTTTCCACTTCCGTAGCCAATTTAATCAGGTCTATTCTTGTTCTTCCACAAGTGGGGCAGGAAATGAGATTTAGCCCTTTGCGTAAGCCCAAAGCAGTTAATATTTCTTTGGCAACTTTCACTTCCTGAACGGGATTATCGGTTAAAGAAACTCTAATTGTATCGCCAATCCCTTCTTCCAAAAGGATTCCCAAGGCAATAGAACTTTTTATGGAACCCCGAAAAACAGTCCCGGCTTCAGTAACTCCAAGATGTAAGGGATAATTACAGGTATTGCTTAAAAGACGGTAACTTTCCAAGGTTAAAGGAATTGAGGATGCCTTAACCGAGATCTTAATTTCATAGTAATTCAGCTCTTCCAATATCCTTATATGCCGTAAAGCTGATTCTACCATTGATTTTGCACTAACTCCATATTTTTGTAGTAAATCCTTAGGCAGGGAACCACTATTTACTCCAATGCGAATAGGAATATTTCTTTCTTCCGCGGAAGCAACTAATGCTTTTACACCTTCAATTTTGCCTATGTTGCCGGGATTGATACGCAGACCGTCAACTCCATTTTCTATCGCCGCAAGAGCCAAACGGTAATCAAAATGAATATCTGCCACCAGAGGAGCTTTAGCAATTTCTTTCAGTTCCTTTATTGCCTTGGCATCGTCAAAATCCATAATGGCACAACGAATTATATCACAACCGACGGATTCCAGTTCCTGAATTTGTTTGATGGCTTTTTCCAAATCGGATGTTTTAACTGAAAGCATTGATTGGATGCTTACAGGTGCACCTCCACCGATAGGAACATTTCCTAATTGAATACGCCTTGTTTGTTTACGCTTTATTTCCTGCATATTGCTATAATCTTTTTCGGGGATAAATCGTCAATGGAATTTCTATTTTTCACCGTTCACCTTCACAGTTCTCCGCTTAAATTTTTTGCACAATTCCTTCTCCGCAATTGCGGCAAATTTCAAATGCAGAACGATTATTTAAAACTGCCTTACGCATTTTCTGCATTTTTTCTCCTCTCCAAAGTTCCGCAAAGCTGTGTTCTTGAATGTTACCAATTTTAATGCTGCCGTTTTTATCGTAACAGCAGATATTCATTTCACCGTCCCAATTTATAACTGGCTGTGTCCATAACCGTCTGCAGCGGTTTTTCAACTTTGTTTTCAGAATAAAATTATCACCCTGTTGAAGATAACGATTGTATTTATGTCCCGCAGGCAGAAAAGCAAGGTCTTCGGAACTATATATTTGGGCAGTTTTGAATTCCAGTTTATCAACTTTAAGTTCCTTTGCTATTTTTTGAACTTCTTCAATTTCGTTTTCGTTATGTTTCATAACTATAAACTGCCAAACGAGATAGGGCTTGCTGCCAGGTAATTTTTCTTTCCGGCGAACTATGTCCTGCATATTTTTCAGCACGAGTTCAAAATTGCCGTTTACCCGGTATTTATTGTAGGTATCTGCCGTAATTCCATCCATTGAAACAATAATCTTTTGCAGACCGCTTTTTACAATGCGTTCATTATCCAGCTCCAAACTGGCATTAGTGGAGGTCATAGTATAGAATTTTTTCCTGGCAGCAAATTCCAGCATTGCATAAAAATCAGGATTCAAAAAGGGTTCGCCTTGATTCCATAAAATCAGCATCCCAATTTTATCTTGAACTTCCCTGCAGATTTTCTTAAAAAGAGATAAAGACATCATTCCCTTGGGACGAAGCAATTTTCCATTTCCGGTTAAGCATAAGGGACAGTGTAAATTGCAAATATTTGTCGGCTCCAGCATCAAGGCAGGTGGATAAAAATGCACCATCGGTTTCCGTAACGCAAGGGACAAAAAGTAATTACAGCCGATTCCACAGGTCTGCCATAAACGCTGTTTTGGCAAAAATGCCTTAGCCAGGGATAAGTAATCTGTATTCATAATTTTCCTTTTACTTAAAAGGGCTAAAAAGTCAAGAAAAAAGAGAAAACAAAGCATAAGCTAATTACATTGAACACTTCAATTTTACAGAGGTAGATAGCAAAAATTAGAGCTGCTAATTAAAACAGTCATAGTAACTTTTTATGGCGGATAGTATTTAAAGAGCAATAACTGTTTGTTGCCTGGTCATTTCTTTAATGACTCTTTAACGATTCTTTAACGATGCTTTAACTTCGTTAAGGAGTCGTTAAAGAAGCTTTTAAGCAGCATAAAAACAGGTAAAGGTCTCGCACATTGCACGCTATTTAGTAAAGCCATTGATAAATTCCAAAGTAAGGCAAAAAAACAGAGAAGTTTTCCTTTTCCAATTATCCGTTAATATCATTGCCAATGAAGATATTTTCTCTATGGGAATATATATTGCAAAATATATATAATCATCGCAAAAATATAGTATGTAAGGAGAATGTTCAAAAACATAGTTAAAACCTCTGAAATCTCTATCGCTTGCTCTGTATCTATAATTGCATAGTATCAGGCAGGGAAGGTATTTAGGAAGTTATAAATCTGAAGAAGAATGCTCACCTTACCTTTCGCAAAAGGAGAAAGTATGTCAGAAAAGTTTGCGTTTAAGCTTATAATACTTATGGTATTGTTAGCAGCAACTCCCTTCTGTTTTGCCAACGCAAATCAGAAAGTAATTTTCAGTGATAGTGGCAACAAAGCCCTGTTGTTGAACAATAGTGAAACGGGCTTTGAAATGCAATTTCGGAATCAGGAATATTATCTGGAAGAGGTTGCTACTCCTTCCGGCAAATTTACCTGCATTAGGATGGAAGGTTTTGGATATTCTCAAAGGATTGGTGAACCTCAGTTACCGGTTTACAGTTCTTTAATTGCTGTTCCTATAGGGGCAAAAGTAGAATTTTCCTTTGGTCGCAACAATGAAATAACTTTGCAGAGTGCTGAAACAAATATTACCAATCGTATTTATCCTGCTCAGCCCTCTGTTTCCAAATCGCAAGACCCGGCTTTAATTCCCTTTGAATTTCAAACGGATATTTACAGTAAAAACGAATTTTATAGCGGAGAACTTTTCTCCGTGGAAGAAATTGGTTTTCTGCGCGGGGTTAGATTATTCCGCATTGATTATGCCCCAATGCGTTACAATCCTGTAAGCGGAGAACTGAAAATAAACACGGAATTGAATGTGCAGGTTAAATTCGTAAATGCCGATTTTTCTGCTACTCAGGATTTATTAGCCCGCACTGCTGCTTATGAATTTGATTCTTTATACAGCAAGATTTTGCTGAACTGGTATAAAAATGAACGCCTGAATGTAAATCGCTATCCCACAAAAATGGTGATTCTTTGCCCTCCCAATTACACTGATGAAATGCAGACCTTTGTTAACTGGAAAACTATACAGGGCTATAAAGTGATTGTTACTACCGTGGGAACAGGTGGAACCGTAGCTAATACTACAACTGCTATTAAAAATTATATGCAGACATTGTGGAATAATGCTACAGCAAGCGATCCTGCACCTACCTATTTATTAATTGTGGGTGATACTTCAACCAGCGGAGATAATATTATTGCCAATACTGGCAGCACAGATAGTAGTCATATTACAGACCTGAATTATGTGCGTTTAAACGGAACTGATTATCTGCCGGAGCTCTATTATGGTCGTTTTTCCGTTGCCAATGCTACAGAACTAACTAATGTAATTAATAAAACCATAACCTTTGAAAAGACCAATATGCCGGACTTAACCTATTTAGGTAAAACTGTTTTAATTGCCGGTGCTGATGCAACTTACGGACCAACGCACGGGAATGGAGCTATAAATTATGGCACCACTCAATATTTTAATACCGCTCATAATATTACTTCCAATACCTATCTTTATCCTGCCTCAGCTTCCAGTGATGCTCAGGTTATAGCAAATGCCTCGGAAGGAAGGGGTTATATAAATTATACAGCTCATGGAAGTGAAACCTCGTGGGCAGATCCTGCATTTAATATAAGCGATATAAACGGTCTTGCCAACACTAATAAATATTCCGTAGTAGTAGGTAACTGCTGTTTAACCAATGCTTTTGATACAAGCGTTTGTTTTGGAGAGGCATTTCTTAGAGCAACTAACAAAGGTGCAGTTACTTATATTGGCGGAACAAATTCTACTTATTGGGATGAGGACTACTGGTGGGCAGTTGGCTCTAAAGGCACTGCTAATGGCTCAGCTCCTGCCTATAATGCTTCCACTTTGGGTGCTTACGATGCTATGTTTCATACTCATAGTGAGGCATTTACTAATTGGGCTACAACAGTTGGCGAAGCAGTGATGATGGGTAATAGTGCTGTAGTTCAGGCAAGTAGTTCTCTCATCAATTATTATTGGGAAATTTATTCCATAATGGGTGATCCTTCTTTAATGCCTTATTTTGGCGTGCCCACAACCAATACAGCTACTTTTCCTGCTTCAATTTTAATTGGTACTACCTCTATAAATGTAACTGCCACACCCTATTCCAGAGTTGCTCTTTCCAAAGATGGAGTTCTGTATGGCTCAGATTTAGTTCCTGCCAGTGGAACTTTAACTTTAACTATAAATCCTATTACAACTGCAGGAACAGCTACATTGGTGATAACTGCTCAAAACAAGATTACCAGAATAGAAAATATTACTGTAACTGCCGGTGACACACCCTATATCAAAGGCATTCCCACAAAAAAACGATGTGGATAAGTCATAACATCTTGTCGCATAGTTAGATATATGGTGCAAATGTCC
>Ga0209099_1000026_pt1 | contig 167616 bp, 143 predicted proteins | sample AD_JPNHW2_MetaG_FD_184430 | JGI IMG/M metagenome (GOLD analysis project Ga0209099, IMG submission 184430) | Active sludge microbial communities of municipal wastewater-treating anaerobic digesters from Japan - AD_JPNHW2_MetaG (SPAdes) (version 2) | ecosystem: Engineered > Bioreactor >...
ATAGCCTCAGAGGAACTAAGGAATTAGCAAAACGCAAAGAGCAGGAGGAATATCTGACTGCCAAATTTAAGTATGATGAAGCAAATGCTGCCCTGATAGCACTTGAAGTAGATCTGACCAGAATGGACAACAATTTGAACGCCATGGGGGATCTGGACACTAAATACCAGCAGGCGGTACGGGACAAGGAAGAGTACTTGCTTGGCTCTGGTGGATCTGAGGCCCAGCGCTTGTTTGAGATGGCCGAACAGTTGGGCTGCTTAAAAGCCGAGGAAAAAGAACTGCAAGAAGCAATTGAAGCCGGTAAGAAAGTGGAAAAAGCATTTTCTAAGGTACAGAAGAGCTTGGGCAGTGCGCAAGGATGGGGGACCTTTGACTTGTTGGGGGGAGGCCTTATAACTACTGCGATAAAGCATTCACGCATCGGTGATGCCCGGAATGAAATTGACCAGGCCCAGCTGTTGCTGCGCAAATTCCAGCGGGAACTGGCTGATGTCAAACATACGATTGATACCATTGAAATAGGCGGATTAGAAACATTTGCCGATTTCTTTTTTGATGGGTTATTATTCGACGCAATAGTTCAGTTTAAAATCAACGATGCCCAGGATCGCACCAGGCAGCTGCAACGTAAGCTACAGGAGATTAATCACGACCTAAACATGATGAAGGAGCAAAACAGTCAAAAACTATTGGATCTCGATCAAGAACGTAGGCAAATAATAGAAAAAGCCGGCCCCGGGAATTAGCCTTAAGGACTTCAATCGCGCAAAATCTCCAGCTTAAGTAATGAAAGAGGAGTTCCCTATGGGCTGCCATGAAATAACCTGCGAATCATCAGCATTGTTCCATTGCCATGGATATTTGTGACAGATCAAAACAAGCGGCAGTTTTTATCGTAATTATAAGAAATTGAACAGCTCCCACTGTTTTCCAGTGGGAGTTGTTTTTATTTGCAAAGCATTCTGACGCGTCATCCAATTCTAAAACTATTATGCAAATTTATTATTATACATATAACTTATAGTTAAATTTATTCATTGACGCTCATCTGATAACTGTTTAGGATTATTAGTAGATATGACTTAAGTCGGGGGTTGTCAAATGAATTATATTGGAATCGATATTGGCTCTACCGCCGCCAAGACAGTTGTCCTGGACGGGGAAAAGGTAGCGGCCTCTTTTATTTTGCCTACCGGCTGGAGCAGCAAGGAAACGGCTGCCCGGATCAAAGACCGGCTAGACGGGTCGGGGATTGATGTGGGATCTGACCAGACCAAAGTCATCGCTACCGGGTATGGACGGATCTCGGTGGATTATGCGGATAAAGTTTTGACTGAGATCACCTGCCATGGTAAAGGCGGGGCTGCATTGATGGCCGGGGACTGTTTGATCATTGATGTGGGCGGGCAGGATACCAAAATAATAACGGTGGAAAAAGGAACGGTAGCACGTTTCTTAATGAATGATAAATGCTCGGCCGGCACCGGCAAATTTATCGAGATCATGGCCAATCGTATGGGGGTCGACATAGACGAGCTTTTCACGCTGGCTCAGGCCGGTACGCCCATTCCCATCAGTTCCATGTGTACGGTTTTTGCCGAGTCGGAAGTCATCAGCCAGATCGGCGCCGGCAAATCGAAGGAAGATATTGCAGCGGGGATCGTGGAATCAGTGGTTTCCCGGGTCGCTCTTTTGGCCTCCCGGCATGACTCATCGGCTAAATGTATTCTTACCGGGGGCTTGAGCATTAATCCCTATTTTGCCAGGCGGCTGGCTAAAAAATTGGGACAGGAAGTTGTTACCCACGAGATGGGTATTTATGCCGGCGCCCTGGGAGCAGCGCTGCTGGCAGCAGATAAATTCAAATAACCTGCCGTCAGTATCGGCGGCATATATATAGGGGAGGAATGGAAATGTTGAATTTGCCGGAGAATTTTCAAAGTTATTCCGAAGCCCGCCAGCAGGGATTTATGCGCATGAAGGGTTTAAAAGAAAACGGTAAAATGGTGGTAGGTACTTTTTGCACTTATACCCCCACTGAACTTATCCTGGCCGCAGGGGCAGTTCCGGTCGGTTTATGCGGGGTAAGTGACGAGCCGATTCCATTTGCGGAAAAAATCCTGCCCAAGAATCTATGCCCGCTGATCAAATCCAGTTACGGTTTTGCGGTATCTGATACCTGCCCCTATTTTTATTTTTCCGATATGATCTTAGCCGAAACCACCTGTGACGGCAAAAAGAAAATGTATGAGCTGTTGAATGAGCTTAAATATACCCATGTTATGCAGCTGCCCCCGGGCAGAAACAGCGAAATGGCACTGGAAGGCTGGCACAGTGAAATGCTGCGCTTAAAAGAAGTCCTGGAAGAGCAGCTGGGGACAGTTATCACTGATGAGGATGTCAGGCAGGCCATCCGCTTGAAAAACCGGGAAAGAAAAGCTACGCTGGATTTCTTTGAGATCGGCAGACTGAAACCAACTCCGCTTTCCGGTTATGAAGTAAGTACGGTGATAGACACCAACAGTTTCCTTTTTGATACTGAAGAAAAAATTTCCCTGCTGGAAAACCGTACGGCCCAGTTAAGAAAGGATTATGAAGAGAATTTTGCCGGTAAACCGTCACGGCCCCGGATTCTGATCACCGGCTGCCCCTCCAGCGGTGTAAGGGAAAAGATCATTCGTCAGATCGAAGAGTTGGGTGCTGATATAGTCGGCTTTGAAAACTGCTGCGGACCGCGGGCCCAGAAAGATACAGTCGATGAAAACAAGGATCCGTATTTAGCCCTGGCGGAAAAGTACCTGCGGGTCAATTGTTCGGTAATGAGTCCCAATCCGGGCAGGATCGAGGCCATGGAGGAAATGATCGAAGATTACCAGGCGGATGGAGTAATAGAAGTGATCTTGCAGGCTTGTCATACGTTTGCCATTGAATCTGACCGGGTAAAGAAATTCGTAACCACAGAAAAAAATCTGCCCTATCTCTGCCTGGAAACCGATTATTCCCAGACTGACACCGGGCAAATAGGTACCAGGATCAGTGCTTTCCTGGAAATATTGCAGGGTTGATAAAAAATTACGACCAAACAAGGGGACGGTTCTCGCGTTTGGTTTTGAGTGTTTCTCACATGGAACAAAGTTTCCCAAAAACCAAACGCGAGAACCGTCCCCTTGTTTGGTTAAAAAGAATTAAGGAGGAATTGTAATGGCTGATTATCATCAAATGTGGTCTGACCTGGGGATGGACCTGGAAAAGCATGAAGCCCTTTGTGAAGTATTACCGGAAGCTTTTGGGGGAGTATACCTTTCTCAGGAAAATCGCCCCAAAGGAATGGATTTCTATGATTTTGTGGTATCCGAGATCCATGGCATCAGACCGTCAGAACTGATCGCCCATCAACAAAACGGCGGCAAGGTATTTGGCACATTCTGTGTCTATGTGCCTGATGAAGTGGTTTTCGCGGCCGGTGCTATTGCGACCGGTTTATGCGGAGGCTCGCAATTCTGGGTGCCGGGCGGGGAAAAAGTACTGCCTGCCAACACCTGCCCCCTGATCAAAGCGTCGGTGGGAGCCAGATTAGACAAGACTTGTCCGTTTTTCATGATCGCTGATATGTTCGTAGGGGAGACGACCTGTGACGGCAAGAAGAAGGCCTGGGAGGTACTGAATCAGGAAGTTCCCGTCCATGTAATCGATATTCCCCAGATGAAAAGGGAAAAGGATATCGCGGCTTTTGAGCAGGAAATCATGGACTTCATTAAAGTGGTCGAAGATTTTACCGGTAATAAAATTACCCCGGAAGCCCTGGGTGAAAGCATCAAATTAATAAATAACAAGAGAAAGACCCTGCAGCGAATTTACAACACCCGCAAGGCGTCACCGGTTCCCATCAGCGGCAAGGATGCGCTTTTGGTAACCCAGATCGCCTTCTATGACGACCCGGCCCGCTGCGCCCAAATGGGTGGCCAACTGGCGGATGAGCTGGAAGAACGCATCAATAAAAAAGAAGGAGTATTCCCGGCGGATGCCCCGCGTATTTTGATCACCGGGACCCCGATGGCGATACCCAACTGGAAGCTGCACCATATTATTGAGACTGCGGGCGCGGCGGTAGTAGTCGAAGAACTGTGTACCGGAACCCGCTATTTTGAAAATCTGGTCGATGAAAGTGCGACCACCATTGCGGGTCAGGTCAGGGCTCTGGCTGAACGTTACATGAAGACCAACTGTGCGTGTTTCACACCGAATCCGGGGCGGTTGGAGGATATTGTGCGTCTGGCCAAAGAATATAATGTGGATGGAATAATCGATACCAATCTGCAGTTCTGCAACCTTTACTCAACTGAAAGCTTCCTGGTCAAACAGAAGCTGGATGAGCTGGGCATGCCGGTTCTGCACATTGAAACCGATTACAGCGAAAATGATTTTGAACAATTAAGGACCAGAGTCGAGGCATTTTTGGAAATGCTGCGGAAGTAGGTTATTATCTTGGGAGAAACATCTGATTATAACTGGTATATCCTTTTCCCCAATCATAATGAAGGCCTGAAGTTAAGCGGGGAATTGAAGCGGTGCGGCATTAAATATACAATAGCTCCGACTCCCCGCGCCGCCAGCATAAGCTGCGGCATATCGCTGATAGTATTGGAAGAGGATTTGCCGGCCATTAATCAGGTGATCAGGGAGCAGATGATCAATATTGAAAAAATTGTTCAGCTGCCCGCCATAAAAAACTGGAAATTCAGGGGGTGCTAAAATGACCAGAATTGTTGATGCCCGCGGGTTGACTTGTCCCCAGCCGGTGATTTTAACCAAACGGGTGATGGATGAAAAGAGCGGGGAAGAAATCGTGACCCTGGTAGACAATCAGACATCTTTGGAAAATGTGTGCAAACTGGCCGTCAGCCAGGGTTATGATTATGCTGTCGAAAATAAAGGTGCAGAAGATCATATCCATATGACTAAAAAAGAGGCTGAAGAAACTGCCCAAACGGCTCCGGCTCATGATCTGACGATTCTCATAAAATCTCAGTATTTCGGCCAGGGAGACGATGAACTGGGGGCTATTTTGATCAAAAGCTTCCTGTATACTCTGACCGAAACGGACTCCGAGCTCAAAAATATGATTTTTATGAACGGCGGAGTGCATCTTACTACCGAAGGATCCCCAGTACTGGAGCACCTGCAATTCCTGGAACAAAAGGGCGTGCAGATTTTATCCTGCGGAACCTGCCTCGACTTCTTTGCTAAAAAGGATAAACTGATGGTCGGCCAGGTAACCAATATGTTCACCGCCACAGAACTGGTGATCAACGCCTCTAAAACCATCATCCTGTAAGTGATGCCTTGGGGCAGACCATGCTGAAGAGTAGCAGGGGCACATACCCTATAGGGCACAGGCATTGTGTGCCCGAACCTTTTTGCACAAATGCGAGGTTACTTATAATCGTCCCCTGGTTTGGCGAGGGGGTAGGGGATGCCGAGCTGTTCCCATTTGTAAACGCCCATGGTGTGGTAGGGGAGCAGTTCGAGTTTGACTACGTTTTCCATGGGTTTTATCCATTCATTCAGTTGGTTTAAGCTTTCCTTATCGTCGGTGAGGCCGGGGATAACTACATAGCGGATCCAGACCGGTTTATTGATCCTGGTCAGGTAGCGGGCCAGGGCATGGGGACGCTTGCTGCTGCCGCCGCATATTTCCGGATATTTTTCCGGATCGGCGTGTTTTATGGACAGCAGTACCAAATCGGTGTAATTCAGCAGTTCTTTTACCTTTTCCACTTCGGCGAAACCGCTGGTATCGATCGCGGTATGAATATTTAAGCCTTTAAGTTTTTTAAACAGGGTCAGGAGGAATTCAGCCTGCAAAAGGGGTTCACCGCCGGAAGCGGTGACTCCGCCCCCGGAAGCTTTAAAATAGGGGAGGTATTTTTTTATATCGTCAGTGAGCTCATCGGCAGTCATTTTCTTTCCGGCCCCGATGCGCCAGCTATCAGGGTTATGACAAAATTTGCAGCGCAAGTGGCAGCCCTGCAGGAATAATACATACCTGATGCCCGGGCCGTCTACTGTACCGAAGGTTTCAACTGAATGAATATAGCCGGTATTTTCCATTCTGCCTCCTATTGTCACGGATTCTGACTTCTGACTAACTATCCAACTGTCCACACTATTATATTTTTATAAGGAACGGGCGATCACTGATCGCCCCTACACCGCTTGGAGCCGAGGTTTAGCCTCACGCCTACATCCGGGTGTGGAAAGTGCGATGTATCACATCCAGCTGCTGTTCGCGGGAAAGCTTGATGAAATTGACCGCATAACCTGATACGCGGATAGTCAATTGGGGATATTTTTCGGGGTGCTGCATGGCATCTTCCAGGGTTGCTTTTTCCAGCACATTTACATTGATATGATGGCCGCCGCTTAAGAAATATCCGTCCAGGACGGCGGCCAGATTCTGGATGCGTTCCTGAGGCTCGCGTCCCAGCCCGCCGGGGACGATGGAAAAGGTGTAGGAGATGCCGTCCAAAGCATATTCGTAGGGAAGACGGGCGACTGAGGACATGGATGCCAGGGCTCCCTGGTGGTCGCGGCCATGCATGGGGTTGGCCCCCGGGGCAAAAGGCTCGCCGGCTTTCCTGCCATCGGGAGTGCTGCCGGTTTTACGGCCATATACTACATTGGAGGTAATGGTCAAAATCGACATGGTGTGATGAGCTTTGCGATAGGCCGGGTACTTCATGAGTTTATTCATAAATGTTTTCTGCACCAGTACGGCCAGATCGTCGGCGCGAGGGTCATTGTTGCCGAAAGTGGGGAATTCTCCTTCGACAGCGAAATCGATGGCAACTCCTGCGCTGTTGCGGAAAACTTTTACCCGCGCATATTTAACTGCGGACAGGGAGTCCGCCACTACGGAAAGGCCGGCGATGCCAAAAGCCATGGTGCGGTGGATCTGAAGATCATGCAGGGCAAACTGCAGCCGTTCAAAATCATATTTGTCATGCATGTAGTGAATGATATTCATGGTGTTGACATAAACCTGCGCCAGCCATTCCAGTATCTCTTCATAGTTTTCCCACAGCTCATCAAAGTCCAGGTACTCGGAAGTTATAGGGGCATAGCGGGGAGTTATCTGCTTGCCTAAAATTTCATCGGTGCCGCCGTTGACTGCATAGAGCAGGGCTTTGGCCAGGTTGACCCGGGCGCCGAAAAACTGCATTTGTTTTCCCACCCGCATGGCGGATACACAGCAGGCGATGGCATAGTCGTCCCCCCACAGCGGCCGCATCAGGTCGTCGTTTTCATATTGTATGGAACTGGTTTGAATTGAAATACGGGCACAGTATTTTTTAAAAGCTGCGGGCAGATGCTGAGACCATAAGACGGTCAGGTTCGGCTCCGGGGCCGGGCCTAAATTGGTTAGGGTGTGCAGCATCCGGTAAGCAGTTTTGGTGACTCTGGTCCGGCCGTCAACGCCCATTCCGCCCAGGGCTTCGGTGACCCATACCGGGTCGCCGGAAAACAGTTCATTATATTCCGGGGTGCGCAGAAATCTTACCATCCGCAGTTTCATTACCAGCTGGTCGATGATCTCCTGGGCGGCGGATTCGTTAAGGTCGCCTTTATCCAGGTCCCGGGCAAAATAAATATCCAGGAAAGCGGAGATGCGGCCCAGGCTCATGGCGGCGCCGTTTTGTTCTTTTACGGTGGCCAGATAGGCAAAATAGATAAACTGGGCGGCTTCGCGGGCATTGCGGGCGGGTCTGGAGATGTCGAAGCCGTAAGAGGTTGCCATTGCTTTTAATTCTTTTAAAGCTTTTATGCCTTCCGATAGTTCTTCCCGCATCTGGATGACTTCTTCGCTGAAGACCGGCCGGTTAAGGCTTTTTTGCAGGCTGATACGGTCCTGGACCAAAAAGTCTACACCGTAAAGGGCGACCCGGCGGTAGTCGCCGATGATCCGCCCGCGCCCGTAAGCATCCGGCAGGCCGGTAATGATCCCGGCTTTACGGGCTAATCTGATTTCAGGGGTATAGGCATCGAATACTCCCTGGTTATGGGTTTTACGGTAACGGGTAAAAGTTCGCTCCATTTCCGGGTCGGTTTCATAACCGTAAGCTTCCAGGGCAGCATTTACCAGGCGGATCCCCCCGGCCGGCATCACGGCTCTCTTAAGCGGAGCATCCGTTTGCAGGCCGACGATTATTTCCAGTTCCCGGTCCACATAGCCGGGGGCGTGAGAGGTAATGGAGGATACGGTACGGGTATCGATGTCAAGTACTCCGTTTTGCTGATGCTCCTGCCACATCAGTTGCTTGACTTTATCCCACAGTTTGACAGTTCGTTCGGTGGGGGAGGCCAAAAAGGCTTCATCTCCTTCATAAGGAGTATAGTTTTTATCGATAAAATCGCTGACATTTACTTCCCGGACCCATTCGCCGGCATTGAATCCTTCCCAGGCGCTGTACTGCATATCAGTCTCCTTTCACCGCTCATGATCTTTCCTTAGCAGTTTGCATATCGGGCTGTTTATATACGAATAAAGAAAATTTTTGTGGCAGGATATCATTTAATAAGATAAAATTAATATAATATTTATAAAAGAATATGATATTATGTTTGTAGTTAAGTAGTTCAGTAGTTTAAGCAGTATGGAAGAGACAGTTGGTTTCAGACTCAAAAAAGGGTAGTAGGGCAGTACGGTAGGGATAAGGGTGTCATCGTTTTCTGTGTGTATCAATAGGCAGAGAATGGTTTGACTTTTCTTTGAAAACCCTGCAGGGTTTTTTTTATTGCCCAAATTTAAAAAATTATTTTGGGAGGATGGCAGTATGGGAAAAGGTTTGGTAAAGGGTTTAAGGTGCAAGGGAAAATTTTCAGCCGGCAGGATGGTAATAGCAGGTATCCTGCTGGTATTGCTGCTTACCATGGTAAGCGGCTGTGACAAAAACGAGTCAGCATCTGCTGACGCGGCAGATAATGATGGAAAGCAGATCGAACTGAAACTGGCACATTTCTGGCCGGCCACGCATCCGGCGGAGACTGATCTGGTGCAGCCCTGGGCAGCGGCAATTGAACAGGCTACCGATGGGCAGGTCAAGATAACCAGTTACCCGGGAGAAACGCTTTTAAAAGCGGCGGATATTTATGGCGGAGTAAGAGATGGCATTGCTGATATCGGCATTTCATGTTTTTCATACACACGGGGAAATTTTCCGGTCAGTGAGGTTTTTGAACTGCCGGGGATAACCTACAATAACTCCAAAGTTGCCAGCATGGTGGCCTGGCAAGGCCTTATGGAACTGAATCCTGCCGAAGTCCAGGATACTCACCTGCTGATGGTCATTACTACCGGCCCCGGTGACTTGTTTACCAGGGAACCGGTCAACAATTTGCAGGATCTGCAGGGCATGGAAATCAGGGCTACGGGACTCAGTGCAGCCACCTTGCAGGCGCTGGGAGCGACTCCGGTGGCGATGCCGCAGTCCGAGGCTTATGAAGCATTGTCCAAAGGAGTGGTAAAAGGTAATCTGGGGCCGCTGGAAGTTCTGCAGGGATGGAAGCAGGCGGAGGTTACCGATTACATTACCAGGACTCCGTTTCTCTATAATACTTTGTTCTTTGTCACCATGAATGAAGATGTATGGAATTCGCTCGACCCGGAAACCCAGCAGACCATTGAGAGAGTGAGCCGGGAGTATTTTGAGCAGGTCGGCATGGGATTATGGGATAAACAAGACGAAGCGGCTATGAATGGCGCCATAAAAGACAATGCCATGGAAATAATCACCTTGACCCCGGAAGAGACGGACAAGTGGATCAAGCTGGTCGGGCCTGTGCAGCAGGATTTCGTCAGTCGTATGGATGAACAGGGTTTAAACGGGCAGGAGATCCTGGATAAGGTCAAGGCACTGGCTGATAAATACAACCGCGAGTTTAAATAGAGTTTTAGGAGAGCTTATAATGCAAAGGTATGCCGAACTGACAGGGACTTTATGCCGGGTATTGGATATAGTATCAGCGATCTGTATTGCTGCCATGTCTTTCCTGGTGGTGGCAAATATATTGATGCGGGCCGTTTTCAGCCGGCCTTTGACCGGCACCATGGATCTGGTCAATATTTTGATGGTCCTGGCTATAAGTCTGGGCCTGGCTCATTGCGGATTAAAAAACGGCCATATCGCGGTGGATTTTTTTGTGGAAAGGTTTTCGGACCGGGTCCGGGGTATTATTGGGATAATGATAAATGGGACGGCAATAATCTTCTGGGGAGCCGCAGTCTGGTTTATGGCTGCTTATGCCCGCAGCATGATGGTTTCCAATCTGCTGGCCGGGACGGTTTCCATCCCCTTGTACCCGGTCATATTTATGGCAGCATTCGGTATTTTAGTACTTACAATGGTTATCGTCATCAAACTTTTTGATGCAGTCAGGATGGCAGTCAAATGAGTGCTTTGGAATTAGGTTTGATCGGACTGCTGATCTTTTTGCTGCTGATATTTCTGAAGATGCCGATTGCATTTGCCATGGCTCTGGTCGGCTTTGCCGGTTTCAGTTACACAGCTTCTGCTGAGGCGGGAATGAATATGGTGGTCCGGGAAATATACAGCAGTTTTTCTTCCTATACTTTAAGTGTTATCCCCATGTTTGTCTGGATGGGATTCTTGGCTTATTATTCCGGCATCGGCACCAGATTATATGTTTTTGCTTACCGGCTCATCGGCCACTGGCCGGCGGGCCTGGCGATAGCTACTCAGGTCGCTTGTGCGGTGTTTGGAGCTATCTGCGGTTCCAATACGGCTACCGCTGCTACCATGGGTGCGATATCCCTGCCGGAAATGAAAAAGTATAATTATGATAATTCCCTGGCCACTGCCAGTGTGGCAGCCGGCGGGGTCTTAGGGGTACTGATTCCTCCCAGCGTGATTTTTATCGTATACGGGATGGCTACCCAGCAGTCGATCGGCAAACTGTTTATCGCCGGCATTTTACCGGGTATTTTGCTGATGCTGCTTTATATGGCGGTCATTTACGTTATGGCGCGGAGAAAACCGGAGATCGGCCCGCCGGGACCCCGGGCGTCCTGGCAGGAAAGGGCTGAGTCACTTAAGGGCGGGCTGCTGGAAGTTATCATAATATTTGCATTGTCTATGGGAGGGCTGTTTGCCGGCTGGTTTACCGCTACCGAAGCCGGTGCAGTCGGAGCTATGGGTGTCCTGTTGGTATCGCTGGCCGGGAAAAACCTCAGCTGGGACGGTTTGAAAAAATCACTCTTTGCCGCTACCAAAACTACTGCCATGATAATGTTCCTGGTGGCTGGCTCAACTATTTTCGGCAGATTTATGGCGGTAAGCCGGATCCCCTTTGAACTGGCCACTTGGACCGGTTCCCTTGATATGGCTCCCTTCGCCGTTATGGCCATGATCTTGCTTATCTATCTGATCCTGGGATGCTTTATTGATGCCCTGGCTCTGGTGCTCTTGACTATCCCCATTTTCTATCCTATTGCAGTCGAGACCCTGGGTTACGACCCTATATGGTTTGGAGTGATCATTGTGCTGGTAGTTGCCATGGGAGTAATTACCCCTCCGGTAGGTATGAATGTTTACATTATCAAAGCAATTGTGCCCCATGTGCCACTGGAGGTAATTTTTAAAGGTATATGGCCGTTTTTATTGGCGATAATCGTATGCCTGGCCATACTCATAGCATTCCCGCAGATCGCCACGTTCCTGCCGGGGCTGCTTGCTGCCTGATGTTTAAAATTTTAAGTTCATTTGGGCGTTTATCAAAACCTTTTTCTGATCGCAGATATACAATTTATGTCTGAACAAAAGGCTGCGGTTTTAATCTTTGACCTGATAATGAACAGGGCAGTATTCCTGACTGGATTATTTGCCCTGTTTTGCATTTCTTTGGCCGGGAAAGCCACATGTTCAAATCTTCACAAAGTTACGGGACAATGATATAATAGAAGCAGGTTACAGATTAAGGTGGCAGTAAGATGAATGATATAGTTGAAATAATAGGCATCAATGAACAAAACTGTACCAATTGCCATCAGTGTATAGCCGTATGCCCGATAAAAATCTGCAGTGACGGCAGCGGTGAGGTGGTCAAATTCAACAATGACTTATGCATCGGCTGCGGTCGGTGTGTTGAGGCCTGCATAAAAAGCCACGGCGGGGTGGCTGAAAAAAGCGCCCGCTATATAATTGATGATACACCTCAGTTTTCAGCGGCTTTGCCGCATAAGGAAATGGCAGCCTTGCTAGCGCCTTCGGCCCAGAGCAATTTTGATTTGAAAAAACTCATTACCGGCCTTAAAAAACTGGGGATCAAGTATGTATATGATGTCTCTTTGGGAGCGGAAATTACCGTTGCCCTTTATCGTGATGCAATTGAGAAGGGCACTGTGAAAACGCCGCTGATTGCCACACCTTGCCCGGCAGTAGTCAAATATGTTCAAATCAATCACCCGATCCTGCTTAAGCATCTGGCCCCATCCGGCAGCCCGGTACACAATCTGGCGGTTTATGTAAAATCATTGCATCCTGAAGCAGAACTGGTCTTTATTTCCCCCTGCATTGAGAAAAGACGTGAAATACGGAACCAGAATATTGTTAATTACAATGTGGTCTTTACTTCGCTGCAAAAGATTTTCCGGGACCGGGGCATTGACCTTGCATCATTGCCGGAGGGGGAATTTGATCAAAGCGTCCCGGCCGGGATCGCCACAAACTTTTCAACCCCGGGCGGACTGAAGGAATCTTACCTCTTCCATTATCCTGATACTCCGCCCAGTTCCATAGCCAGTATGGAAGGCTCGATTTTGTTTAACGGTTACCTGCATAACCTGGAGCGTTCCATCAAAAAGGGCAATTCTCCGCTGCCCCTGATCGTTGATGTTTTAAGCTGCGAAAAGGGATGTAATATGGGAGTCGGGTGTATCAACAGATCCATTGGGGAAATAGAATATGCGATAGCGAAGCGTTCGGAACAAAGCGTCAGCAATAAAACCGTCAACCGGAAACTGGATAAATTCATTTCAGGTGTAATAGAAAAGTATGATTTTTCAGCCGGGCTTTATGATGACATTTCATATTTAAACGATCTTAAAATACCTGACGATGAGCAGCTGCAAAAAATATATATCGATATGCATAAACTGCAGCCCAGGGATTTCAGAAATTGTGCAGCCTGCGGCTACAATTCCTGCAAACATATGGCAATAGCGATTTTTAACAGTTTGAACAAAGTTGAAAACTGTCATTTATATCAGGAAAAAGAACTTATTAAAGAACAGCAGGCTATCCGCAATATGCATATGGAATTGAGCGATGTCTTCGATACCATGTCCGACGGAGTAATAGTGCTGGACAAAGATGGACGGGTATCGCAGTTTAATCCTGCAGCCCGGAAAATTATCGGCTATTCGGATGAAGCTCTGATAGGTGTCCATGTGGTGGACCTGTTCAGCGGCAAAGCTCCCAAAACGTTAAACCTTCTGGAAACCGGGGAAGCATTTGATGACCGGGAAATTTTGCTGGATGGTTACCGGGGCAAAATACATGCGATGGCATCAGGAAAGCCAAGATTTGACGAGAATAACAATGTTGTCGGTGCTACTATTATTCTCAGGCCTATAGCGCATGTCCAGGAACTGGTCAATGCATTTACCGGCACCCAGGCTACCTTTACTTTTGATTCTATAACAGGCGAAGACCGGCAATTAAAACGCTCCATTGAGCTGGCCAAAAGAGCTGCAGTCAATTATTCGACTGTGTTGCTGCAGGCGGACAGCGGAACTGGCAAGGAAGTATTTGCCCAGGCTATTCATAATGGCAGCCCGCGCCGCAACGGGCCTTTTGTGGCTATAAACTGTGCCGCCCTGCCCAGGGAACTGGTGGGCAGCGAACTGTTTGGCTATGTGGAAGGTGCATTTACCGGTGCCAGGCGGGGAGGGAGACCAGGCAAATTTGAACTGGCCAACAAAGGAACTCTCTTTTTGGATGAAATCGGCGACATGCCCCTGGAACAGCAGGCCATGCTGCTGAGGGCTATCCAGGAAAGGGCTATTTTAAGGGTAGGCGGCGACAGCCTGATAAATGTGGATGTCAGGATCATAGCAGCTACCAATCAGGATCTGCTGGATTTGGTGGAACAGGGAAGATTTCGGGCTGACCTTTATTACCGGCTCAATGTTGTAAGGATAACTATCCCGGCTCTTAAAGAGAGGCCCGGTGATATAACGCTGCTCTTCAATTATTTTATCAGGGAAATGTCGCAGCGGTTTGACCGGCATATAACTATGGTCGAGCCTGCCGTTATAAAGTGCCTGGAAGCGTATGACTGGCCTGGCAATATCCGCGAACTGCAGAATGTGGTGGAAAGGATCCTGCTGGTGGCTGAAGATGGCCGTATTGCTGTAGAACACCTGCCGCGGGAGATAGTAAATGAAGCAGTAGGCCATTCCCGGGAAAGATGGAAATGGATACCCAATAACTTCGGGGCTGTCAATGGTGCCGGGGCCGACCGCAGCACCCGCAAGCTGTATCTGGTCGAACAGGAAAAGGAGAATATTATCAGGGCTTTGGATATGCACGGGGGAAATGTAAGCAAGGCAGCTGCCGAGCTGGGCATTTCACGCAATACTCTTTATCGTAAAATGAAAAATTACGATATAAATAATTAGAATCAAACTGTCATAAAAGTGTAATCATTGTGAACAGCGGAACAAAATAGTTACACTTTTGCAACAGTTCTTTTTTTAATAAAAAATAACAGAAAAAATATTTATTTAAAAAAACGCCTGGAATAAGGCGTTTTATTTTTTTATTGAAAATATTTGTGCAGTTGGCACGCATGTTGCGTATATAGGAAGTCAAAATCAAGTAAAACATTATGCGGGAAAAACAGATAAGCAGAACGGACCGGAAGGAGATGACAAAGATGTTAACACTGGCACACAGAGATATAAAAGTTAAATTTGCTTTAAGGAGGAATGCGGTTATGAACAAGGCACTGGCAATGAAAGAATATGAAACTGAAATGGAAAGAGCAGCAAAAACCGGCATTGCAACAGATAAAATTGCCGAAATTGGAACCTGCCCCCGCAGTGTTGATGAAGTATTTTCGCTGGGGATCAAATTACAGTATTACATCGGCGGAGTTTATATGGAAATGGCAGAGATGAGGAGAGGCGAGGCTAAAAAATATTTTAAACAGCAGGCTGTCAAACAACTGGCGATCAAAGACGAGATCAAGTATCTGGCTGATAACAATCTGAACCGGATGCTGGACTACTTTTACGCCAACGGCGGACCGGTAATTGAACCGCCGGTATCTGATGAGACAGCTAAAAGAATTCAGCCGTTTTTCAATCGTATCGCAAGCAGTTCGCTTGACGAAATAAGAAATGTGATCGACGAAGGCAGCAATTACGACGCAGAGAATGTGGCAATGTATGTAACTGAGACCGTAGCTGACATGTACTCGGCGATCAGCAGGCTGTATGAAGCTGAATCGGCAATGACCGGAGCTTTTAAAGAACTGCTTGCTATACAGGCCAGATAAGAAATTATTTAAAGCATTGATCAAAGTAAATTTTATAAGGCAGGTGTTATATTATGAAGGAAAATGAATTGACTGCAGCGCAAAAGGTCGGAAAAGGTATATTGATGGTAATTGGGGCTCCCATAGTAATGATCGGTTTAGTGATAGCTATTTATGTAACTTTGTTTACGAGCTTATTCAATTCGATCCGTAACCATGGCAATATCAGGAAAATCAGCCGGCCAAGGCCGGAAGAACCAGCCGCAGTTGGAATCAGTACCAAGATGGTGCCCAGGTTAGCCAGATAACAATAAAATATTTAATTTAATAAAATTGGACTTGATTGTTCCCCTCCCACTTACATTACCCCTCCACTCTCCCAATCAAGTCCAATTTATTTTTCTGCCATGGATTTTTTCCGGCGGTTATTTGCGCAGTAATATAAATAAGATAATATGTATTTAAATAAGCATTTGCGGAAGGGGCAATTAAAGTTGCACGGTGCAATGAAGCCTGGCCAGCGCAATTTGATAGCAGGGTTTTTTTTGCTGATCTATGCCGGACTCAGCGGGGTTATATACGCCAGGGCTGATTGCAGGTAATTGTTTCCAACAGCTACGCTACATTGGGGCCTCCTATCCGCGTTGGCAACCGTCCTGAATTAGTAGAAATATTAGTTAAGTTCAGGTAAGCCGGGTTTATCAGGACGTCTTACTATAACAAAAGATAAAAAAGTGTATTAGATTTATTAATGAAGATATCAGTTTACATTGTCTGATAAAAAAGCTAATATTATGTTAGATTATTGTCCATTAAAATCAAGAGGGGAGGGGAATGGAATGGCTTATAAAAGCATCATCCAGAATTTTGCCGGCGTACCTGGCGGCATGTTAGAAGCTTTTCATGCAGTCCAGAATGAATATTCTTATCTGCCGGAAGAAGCAATTATCGAAGCAGCCAAAGCTTTTGGCGTACCTACTGCTGAAGCTTACGGTGTTGCCAGCTTTTATTCCATGTTTTCAGTTAAAAAACGCGGTAAAAACGTTGTCCGTATTTGTGAAAGTGCTCCCTGTCACATAGCGGGAGCGGCTGAAGTTGTAGCTGCACTGGAAAAAGAACTGGGAATCAGCATGGGTGAAAGTACACCTGATGGGCGTTTTGCTCTGGAATTTACCGAATGTGTCGGGCAATGCCAGGCAACTCCGGTCATAACGATCAACAGTAAAGCTTATCTGGATGTAACTCCGGCGTCTGTACCAGTAATATTGGCTGAATACAGATAAGGAGATTTATGGATTATTAATTATATGTTTTATGTAATTATTTCAGAGGGGAGGAAACGAAATGGCCGTGGAAATGCGCATCGCTTTGCGCAATTATGGCAAGATCGACCCGCTTAAGATTGATGAATATATTTCCCTGGGCGGCTATGCAGCACTGAAAAAAGCTTGTGCCATGGATAAAGCTGAACTGATCGACCAGGTAAAGAAATCCAATCTTAGAGGACGGGGAGGGGCCGGATTTAACTGCGGACAGAAATGGGCTTTTGCTTCTAAAGCCGATGCTGACCAGAAATATGTGATATGTAATGCTGATGAAGGTGAACCCGGGACATACAAAGACCGTCTGATCATGGAAAATGATCCTCAGACCCTGATAGAAGGTATGGCCATTTGTGCCTACGCAATAGGTGCGACCAAAGGGTATATTTATTGCCGGGGAGAGTATCCGCAGGTAGTAGCTATATTAAAGGCTGCAATTGCTCAGGCCAGGGAAAAAGGTATTTTAGGTGGTTTTGATCTTGAAGTCCGCATGGGAGCTGGAGCTTATGTATGCGGCGAGGAAACTGCCCTGATCGAATCAATAGAAGGCAACCGGGGTGAACCCCGTTTCAAACCGCCTTATCCGCCGGTATCAGGATTATGGCAGAAGCCAACTATAGTGAACAATGTTGAGACCTTTGCGGTTATCCCGGTAATCGTTGAAAAAGGCTCTGAATGGTTTGCAGCGATTGGAGATCCGGCCTATCCCGGCACTAAAGTGCTGACCCTGACCGGTGACATAAACCAACGTACTTTTTTTGAAGTACCTACCGACACCAAATTAAACGAGGTCATCTACGAATTGGGCGGCGGCATCCCGGGCGGCAAAAAATTCAAAGCAGTCCAGGTGGGCGGCACCTCAGGGGCATTTATACCTGAAAACAAATTGGATACAGCGATTGCTTTTGACAAGATGGCTGCGATCGATGCCACATTAGGCTCGGGTGCAGTTTTTGTCCTTGATGAAACCCGTGATTTGGTTGATGTAAGCACCAGAATCGCCAGATTTTTTGAACATGAATCCTGCGGTAAATGTGCACCATGCAGAGAAGGTACAATGCGTATGTATGACCTTATGGAAAAAATCAACGCAGGTGAAGGATCACCTGCAGATGTTGCGCTTCTCAACAAACTGGGAAGGGTAATGTCATATGCATGTCTCTGCGGGCTGGGACAGGCTGCTCCGGCACCGGTACTGAGCACGATCAAGAACTTTGCTGCCGACTACAATGCCAAATTTAAGTAAGAAAGAGCAAAAGGAGTGAAAAAGATGATAAATATTACAATTGACGGCATCAAGACTTCCGTTCCTGAAGGCTCTACCATACTGCAGGCAGCAGCAACAGTCGGCATTAATATTCCAACACTATGCTATCATCCCGACCAGGCAGTAAAAGCCAACTGCCGCGTATGTGTCTGCGAAGTTGAAGGCAACCGGCTGCTTCAGGCCGCTTGTTCACAGCCGGTAGCTGAAGGTATGAATATTAAAACCAGGAGCCCCAAAGTAATTGAAGCCAGAAAAACCATATTGGAACTTATTTTATCCCATCATCCCCAGGATTGTTTGAATTGTATCCGCAACGGAAACTGCGAATTGCAGGATCTGGCTGCCGAATATATTATCAGGGATAATCCTTTTGAATTGAAGATCCGTGATCTTGAGAAGGATTTCTCTACCCCGTCGCTTTTCAGGGATCCGGCTAAATGTATACTGTGCCGGCGCTGTGTGGATGCCTGTAATGTCATCCAGACGGTAGGTGCGCTGGGGCTCGAAAAACGCGGCTGCGAAGCCATGGTGGTTCCGACTCTGGGCGGCAGCCTGCTCGACAGTCCCTGCGTAATGTGCGGCCAGTGCATACACGCTTGTCCGGTAGGAGCCATCGGTGAAGTTGAAAACATCGATGAATTGCTGGCAGCGATTGCTGATCCGGATGTGGTAGTAGTAACTCAGATCGCACCGGCAGTAAGACTGGCTTTGGGTGAAGAAATCGGCATGGAGACCGGAGAACTGCCGATGGATGTATTTGTAGCCGGCCTGCGCCAGGTAGGCTTTGACTATGTTCTGCATACCAATTTCACTGCCGACCTTACTATCCTGGAGGAAGGCAACGAATTGCTGAAACGCCTGACTACCGGCGGGACCTTGCCGATGTTTACATCCTGCAGTCCGGGCTGGATCAACTTCTGTGAAAGCTTTTATCCGGATCTGTTAGATAATCTGTCCACCTGCAAATCGCCGCAGCAGATGTTTGGCTCGCTGGTCAAAACTTACTGGGCCGACAAGATGGGAATTCCCGCCAAGAAGATTTTCTCGGTATCGATCATGCCCTGTACAGCCAAAAAGTACGAAGCATCCAGACCGGAGATGAATTCCAGCGGTTACCGGGATGTTGATATTGTTCTGACTACCAGGGAAGTTGGGAAACTGCTGCGTCTGACCGGAATTGATTTTAAACGCCTGGCACCTTCTCCATTTGATTCCTGGATGGGTGCTTACACTGGCGCCGCTGTAATTTTCGGCGCTACCGGCGGAGTTATGGAGGCTGCCCTGCGTACGGTCTATGAAGTAGTGACCAAAAAAGAGCTCGAAGATGTAAACTTCCAGTTTGCACGCGGGTTCGAAGGCATCAAGGAAGCTGAGATCGATTTGGACGGGACCAAGGTGAAGGTGGCTATCGCCCACAGCCTGGCCAATGCCAGAAAATTGATGGATCAGGTACGGGCGGGTGAATCCCCCTATCATTTCATCGAAATCATGGCTTGCCCCGGCGGCTGCATAGGCGGAGGCGGACAACCTATAACCAAAGCCAATGCCAAACGGATCGAGCGCATCAAGGCGATCTATGAAGAAGACCAGGCTTTGGCAATGAGAAAATCTCATCTTAATCCTGAAGTTAAAGTACTCTATGATGAGTTCCTGCACGAACCGCTGGGACACAAGTCCCACGAACTCCTGCACACTCATTACCATGCCAAGGACAAGAAGGCTTTTTAGGAGGAAAAACAAAACAAATCGGGAATAAGGATGTAACTGAGTTTTCGGTTTAATAAAATTTGAAAACCCTGCTGATAAGGTGTACGGCTGAATTAAAGGGGTCATCATATAAAATAAATGATTGACCGCTTGCTTCTTACCGGGTAAGCGGTTTATTTTTTAAGAAAAGAAATTTTAGGAGGAGGTTATTTAATGGAAAAAAGACTGGGAGTAGTGGGGATCGTCATCGAAGATCGCCAGGCGGTACCGCAGGTAAACGCTATTTTAAGTGAGCATGCCGGGATGATCATCGGACGCATGGGCCTTCCTCATCAGGCAAAGAATATTGCCATAATATCTCTGATCGTGGACGGTACGACTGATGAAATCGGTGCCATGACAGGTAAATTAGGCAACATTAAAAATGTGACGGTGAAAAGTGCCCTGGCTAAAATCAGCCAATAGGCCGGCGGCAGGTTTAAGGACTGATACGCAAAGCAGCCAGGAAAATGGCGGTGGAAAAGTGAAAACGCTGATTGATAAACTGGAGAAAAACCGCATATTGACCAACGAAGAATTGGTGACGCTCATTTTAAACCGGAATCAAAAATTGGCTCAGTATCTCTTTGACAAGGCGGATGCCGTCCGCCGGAGGATTTACGGAAACGATATTTTTATCCGCGGGCTTATTGAGCTGACCAATTACTGCAAGAACGACTGTTTTTATTGTGGTATCAGGAAGAGCAACAGAAATGCTGCCCGCTACCGACTGACCGGGGAACAAGTTCTGTCATGCTGTGAAACCGGATATGAAACAGGTTTTCGTACTTTTGTGCTGCAAGGGGGGGAAGATAGATATTTTACGGATAACCGGCTGTGTGACTTGATCGCCAGCATAAAGAGCAGGTATCCTGATTGTGCGCTGACCTTGTCAGTTGGCGAAAAAAGCTTTGCCAGCTACCAGGCGTATTACAGCGCTGGGGCTGACCGTTATTTACTGCGTCATGAAACGGCCAATGAGGCGCATTATAAAAAACTGCATCCGGCTTCGATGTCACTGCCGGCCAGGAAACAATGCCTGTACGATCTTAAAGAAATCGGTTTCCAGGCAGGGTGCGGCTTTATGGTCGGTTCACCGTATCAGACTGCAGAATGCCTGGCCGAAGATCTTTTGTATATCCGGGAGCTTGAGCCGGAGATGGTTGGGATCGGACCTTATATCCCGCATCACGACACACCGTTCGCCCGGGAGCCGGGCGGCACGATCGAAATGACACTTTTCATGCTGGGGGTGGTCCGCCTGATGCTGCCCAATGTGCTTTTGCCGGCGACGACTGCACTGGCAACCATCCATCCGCAAGGACGTGAACTTGGCATTCTGGCCGGAGCTAATGTTATCATGCCGAATCTGTCGCCGGTGGATGTCAGGAAAAAATATTTGCTCTATGACAATAAGATCTTTACCGGAGATGAAGCCGCGGAAGGCTTCGAAAACTTGAAGAAAAATATGGAGAAGATCGGTTACAGCATAATCATCGACCGCGGAGACTGTAAACCCATGATCGATTAATTAATTTTTTCTGAAGGGAAGGAACAAAATTCTGACCCGCTTAAGAAAGGAGAATAAAATATGTATGACCGGAAGTCATCAAAAGCTGAGGATTTCATTTCCCACCAGGAGGTCCTGGAAACTCTCGAGTATGCACAAAAAAATAAAAGTAATGCAGTGCTGATCGACAGCATTATTGAAAAGGCAAAACTGAGGAAGGGACTGTCACACCGGGAAGCTGCTGTTTTGCTTGATTGCGACATTGAGGAGAAAAATCAGGAGATATACCAGCTGGCCGAGCAACTGAAGAAAGACATTTACGGCAACCGTATCGTGATGTTTGCGCCGCTTTATCTTTCCAATTACTGCGTGAACGGATGTGTTTACTGTCCATACCATATGAAAAACAAACATATAGCCCGCAAAAAGCTGACTCAGGACGAAATCCGGCGCGAAGTTACCGCTTTGCAGGATATGGGGCACAAGCGGCTGGCGATCGAGGCTGGCGAACATCCTACCATGAATCCGATCGAATATATTCTGGAATCAATAGAAACCATCTACAGCGTCAAGCACAAAAACGGGTCGATCCGCCGGGTCAATGTCAATATTGCTGCTACCACGGTGGAAAATTATAAGAAATTGAAAGACGCTGGTATCGGCACTTATATTTTGTTTCAGGAAACTTATCATAAAGAAAGCTATGAGAAACTGCATCCCACCGGGCCAAAACATGATTATGCCTGGCATACCGAGGCTATGGATAGGGCCATGCAGGGTGGGATCGATGATGTAGGATTCGGGGTATTGTTTGGGCTTGAGATGTTCCGTTATGAATTTGCGGCATTGTTAATGCATGGTGAGCATTTGGAAGCGGTATTCGGGGTCGGCCCCCATACGATCAGTGTGCCGAGGATCCGCCATGCCGATGATATTGATGCAAGTGCTTTTGACAACGGCATAGATGATGATACTTTTGCCAAAATCGTGGCTTGTATCCGTGTTGCGGTTCCGTATACCGGGATGATCGTCTCCACCAGGGAAAGTCAAAAGTGCCGCGAACGGGTCCTGCACCTGGGTATTTCACAAGTCAGCGGCGGATCGAGAACCAGTGTCGGAGGCTACGTCGAGCCGGAACCCGAGGATGAGAAATCTGAGCAATTTGATGTAAGTGATACCAGAACCCTTGACCAGGTAGTACTTTGGCTGATGAAACTTGGTTATATTCCCAGCTTCTGCACCGCCTGTTACCGGGAAGGCAGAACCGGAGACCGGTTTATGAGCCTGGCCAGGACCGGACAGATACAAAACTGCTGCCACCCGAATGCACTCATGACTTTAAAGGAATATATCGAAGATTATGCTGCCCCGGAAACTAAAATGACCGGTGAAAAATTGATCGCAGCCGAGATCAGGAAGGTCCCAAAAGAAAAAGTAAGAGCAATCGCGATGAAAAACCTTACCGCAATCGAACAGGGCAGCCGTGATTTCAGGTTTTGATCTTTGCCAACGACAGCAGAAAAGGAGTGTTAATATGCGCCTGGAACGTGATTATATCGGCGAGGAAACTTTGCCTGACGACGTTTATTATGGCCTGGCAACATTAAGAGCCAGTAATTATTTTGATGTTTCCGGCTACCGATGGCAGCGGGTCTTTATCAAAAGTATTGCTCAGGTCAAAAGAGCGGCTATTTTAACCATTAAAGAGATGGGTCACATGGAAAAGACCAAAGCTGAGGCTCTTTTGCAGGCTGCCCTGCTTCTGGAACAGGGGGAGCTCGATACACATATAGTGGTCGACCCCCTGCAGGGAGGTGCCGGAACTGCCACCAATTTTAATGTAAATGAAGTTCTCGCCAATAAAGCGCTGGAACTGCTGGGGTTCCCGAAAGGCAGTTATGATATTATCCATCCGCTTGATGATGTGAACCGTTATCAGTCAACCAATGATGTTTTCCCGACTGCATCAAAACTGGCAGCCATTTACTGTCTGCAGGAACTGGAGCCTGCAATTGAAAGGCTCCAGCTGGCCCTGCAGGAAAAGGAACGCAGCTTCGCCGGTCTGATAAAATCGGGCCGTACCCAGTACCAGGCAGCGGTCCCTGTTTCCCTGGGAATGGAATTTGGCGCCTGGGCGGAAGCAGTCGCCCGGGACCGCTGGCGGGTCTATAAATCGTTCGAACGTATCAAAGTTGTCAATATCGGCGGTACGGCAGTGGGCACCGGCATAACCGCACCCCGTCAGTATATATTCCGGGTCATCGATAATCTGCGCAAAATAACCGGTCTGCGCATGGCGCGGGCTGAAAATCTCCTGGAAGCGACCAGCAACAATGATGTTTACGTGGAGGTAAGCGGCATAATTCGTGCCCATGCCAGTAATCTGATCAAAATTGCCAATGATCTGCGCTATTTGTCATCAGATGATTGCGGGGAAATAAGTTTAAAACCTTTGCTGCGAGGTTCCACCATCATGCCCGGCAAAGTAAATCCGGTCATTCCGGAATTAATGGTTCAGGCCGGTCTTAAAGTGCTGGGCAATGACAGCATTATCGCCGTAGCCGCAGGCAGCGGCCACCTGGAACTAAATCCCTTTTTGCCTTTGATCACTTATTCCCTTATAGAATCGATGGAACTTTTAAAGAATGTCGATAATAAAACCTGTGACTTCTGTATAAATGACATCAGTGCCAATGAGAACCGCATGCAGGCTAACTTTTACCGCTCCAATGCACTTGTAACAGCGCTGCTTCCAAATTTGGGATATGCCCGGGCGGAAACCATCTGGAAGTACATGCAGGAACATGATCTGGATATCAAACAGGCCAATGCTGACCTTGGCTTTTTGGAGCCGTCTTTATTGGAAAGTTTGCTGACGGCGGAGAATCTGTTAAAACTGGGGGAGGATGAGTAAATGAGCGATCTTAATGAAACATCAAGAGGCATGCGCATTGCCATAGCTTTTCTGGGGCGGCGCAATGCCGGCAAGTCTTCGCTGCTTAACGCCCTGGTAGGATATGACCTGGCCATAGTCTCGGAACAGGCGGGGACGACGACCGACCCGGTCGATAAAGCGGTGGAGATAAACCCCCTGGGGCCCTGTCTGGTCATTGATACGGCGGGAATTGACGACAGCGGCGAACTGGGCCAAAAGCGCATTGAAAAGACCAATCTTGTCATCAAGTATGCTGATGTGGGACTGATAATTATCGGTGACGGTAAATGGACTCCCTTTGAAGAGGAGAGCCTGACTACTCTGCAGGCGAAAAAGAAACCGGTCATCGTGGTCTTGAACAAAACGGATTGTTTTGATTACGCGGAGCTGGAAAATGAACTGCAGGATCGCAAGCTTGATTATGTTGTTACGATTGCGACTGCGCATGAGGGCATAAGCGAGTTGAAGCAAAAGATCCGGGAATTGAAAAACGTCGGCGGGCTGGAGGAACCATCAATAATTGGCGACCTAATAAAAGCCGGAGATCAGGTTTTACTGGTAGTCCCTATCGACCTGGGTGCTCCCAAGGGACGCCTGATACTGCCGCAGGTGCAAACCATACGCGATATCCTGGACAACGACGGGACTGCCATTATAGTAAAAGAACGTGAACTGGCTGATACTTTGGATAAAATGGCCAGGCTGCCTGATCTGGTCATAACTGATTCGCAGGTGGTGCTGAAAGTTGCCGGGGATGTTCCGGCAGAAGTCCCTTTAACTACATTCTCAACAATATTCTCCCGCTTTAAAGGTGATCTGCGCCAGATGGTCAATGGTGTACGGGCAATCGACAAGCTGCAGAACGGCGATAAGGTCCTGATAGCGGAAGCCTGTACCCATCATGCCATGGCGGATGATATTGGCCGGGTAAAAATACCCCGCTGGATGGGAATTTACACCGGCAGGAAACTGCAGTTTGAAATTGCTGCCGGGCCTGCTTTCCCGGATGATGTTGAAAAATACAGTTTGATCGTGCAATGCGGCGGTTGTACCATCAGCCGCACTGCTTATCTCAATCGCCTGGAAACTGCTGCTAAAAGAGGGATACCGATCACCAATTACGGAATAGCCATTTCCTATGTTCAGGGCGTGTTGCCGCGGGTCATCAGTCCCTTTCCCGAGGTAAGGGACCTGGTTTGATGTCTCCGTGCTACCTTTTCACCGCAAAGGAAGCTTGGGGACTGACCCATCTGCTTCCCCCCAGGGAAGCCGGGGGTCTGTCCTCATGCTTCCTGATAAGCTGCTTCCTGGTTTGGGCACTCCTCACGCATCGCTGTTTTTATTAAGCCGTATGGTCAAAAACGCTGGGGTCCGGTCTTAAGTTTGTCAAATGCAAATGGTATGAAGCTTGGGGGAAAACTGCTTGCCCGCCTGTGCCCCATAGGGTATGCCCCGAAGGGGTATGCGCCCGAAATAGGCGGCGGGGGATCACTGATCGCCCCTACTCAGGCCGGACGCGTGATACGCGCCCCTACATCTCCTCACACCTCACGCCTTACGCCTTACGCCTCACAATAATTAGATTCAACGAAATCCCAGTTGACAAGCTCCCAGTACTTTTCCACATAACTGGCGCGGGCATTCCGGTAGTCGATGTAATAGGCGTGCTCCCATACATCGCAGGTCAGGAGGGGCTTCTTGTTTTCTGTCATTGGATTTCCGGCGTTACTGGTAGTAACGATCTCCAGTTTGTCGTCGGCGTTTTTGACCAGCCAGGCCCAGCCGGAACCGAAGGTGCCAACTGCGGCAGCGGAAAATTTTTCTTTGAAGGCGGCAAAGGAAGCGAAAGCTTCATTTATGGCATCGGCCAGTTTGCCGGAAGGTTCGCCTCCTGCCCTGGGGGCCAGGCAGTTCCAGTAGAAGCTGTGGTTGAATATCTGGGCTGCATTATTGAAAATGCCGCCGCTGGATTTCCTGATTATTTCCTCTAATGTCAGGTTTTCAAACTCAGTGCCAACGATCAGTTTGTTTAAGTTGGTCACATAGGTCTGATGATGTTTGCCATAGTGATATTCGATGGTCTCTTTGGAAATGACTGGTTCCAAAGCATCATTGCTGTATGGGAGAGGGGGTAATTTATGTTCCATAATAATAACCTCCATTTCTTTTATATTTATATAAATTTTACTATTTGCCGTATGTTTACACAAGTAATATATCAAGACTTCTCCGATTTTACCTTATTTTATATACCGTATGCGGGTATTGCCAGGCCTTTATCGCCTGCCGCATCATTATAAATACCGATGGCAGGGATGGAAGTTTTTAAAGGAAACTTGTATTTTTTACAACCCGGGCAGGTGAAAGATAAAGCTAATGCTTCCGTATCATAAGAAATGAAAAACGCAGGAGGCAGCTGTATGAAAAAACTGATGGCTTTTTTGTTGATAACCACAGTATTATGGCTTAGTTCCGGAACGGCGTCGGCTCAGCAGGATACCGGCGATTTTGCCGATACGCGCGGCCACTGGGCGGAAGCGGAAATTAAAGCTGCGGTCAGTAACGGCCTGCTAACAGGGACCGGGGTAAACGACAAGGGACAAAAAATATTCTCTCCTGATACCAGGGTTACCCGGGCGCAGCTGGGGGTATGGCTGGCCAATACCTTTACTCTGGATTACGGCCAGCTGCGATTCATAAAAGAACCCGCAGCCGGGGACTATTTCTGGGATGTGGAAAATGATGCCTGGTATGCTGATGCGGTCGTGTTATGTGCTATTAATGAGATATTTGCTGCCGGACGGGAACTGAAGCCGGAAGAATATGTATCCCGGATTGAAGTGGCCCGCTCCATTGCCAGGGCTTTTGAGGCCAAAGGGATCAGCGTGCCGATGATAATGCTGATGCCTGATTTTGCTGATATGCAGGGACTTCCCCAGGAAGATATCAATGCTATTGTATTTGTTAACAACACCGGCATCATGACCGGGAACAATAATTTGTTCCGGCCTTATGATTTGCTGACCAGAGCGGAATCAGCCGTAATCGCCAATCGCTGCTTAAGTCTGATCAGGATGAATTCAGCCGGGGAACCGGAGGAATTTTCGCTGAATGTTGGAGTGGAGGAAATCAACACCAGCACCGATTACCTGGATACTGAAGCATCCATTCCGGTGATAAGCGGTATGCAGAATGAAGCTGCCCAGCAGGAGATAAATGACATATTTAAACAGGCAGTCAAGGATTTACAGACGGAACTGACGGCACAGGCGGTTGAATATAAACAGAATGCAGAGGAAATGGATTTTCCTTTTAATAAATTTCAGCTGTATACCAGCGTCGGGCCATATTTTGAGAACGGTGAAATATTAAGCTTGTATGTGGATTATTATTTTTACAGTGGTGGTGCTCATGGCATGACTGACCGGCGGGCATACAATTATGATATTGCTTCCGGCCGGGTTTTGAACCTTAAGGATATCTTTGTTCCTGGTTATGAATATAAATCCCGGATCGATGCGGCCATCAGTGCGGAGATCAGCAAGCGCCCGGAGGATTTTTTCCAAGCGGAAATGGGATTTCAGGGCATTTCCGATCAGCAGAACTTCTATCTGCAAAATGACAGCCTGATCATTTACTTCAACCAGTATGAAATTGCTCCTTATGCGGCAGGCATCCAGGAATTCCGGATTCCTTTGCAGGATTTTTACAAAGGGCTGAACGAGGAACTGCATCTGACCGGTTATTAAAATAAAATCCCTCTTATCAGAGTAAAAAAGAGGCTGCTATAAAACAGCCTCCCAGACCGTTAAAAAAGCTAATTGCTTCCTTGATTGTATCGCTTGCGATACATTGTAGTGCCCTTGGGTGCTTCCTTGATTGTATCGCTTGCGATACATTGTAGTGTCCTGGGGTGCTGCGTTGACTTGGAAAGCCCGTTCAATCGTCATACCTCATGTATGCCTCAATCACGAGCTTCCCGGTCGCCTTGCTCTTAATTTACTCGCTCTGGCAGGGCGGTGTTATCTACAGCCACTACAAAATCGGATATGCTATAGCAATATTTCCAGGTCGCTTAACGGATAGGCGGCGCAGGAATGGATGTAACCGGCATTTTTATCTGATTTTCTCAGCAGTGTATTTTCGGTCTGATATACTCTTCCGCTTAACATTTTGACCCGGCACAGGCTGCATTCACCGGAGCGGCAGCAGTTTTCCACCACGATCCCGGCTCTTTCCAGAGAAATCAGCAGCGGTTCGCAGGCTCTGGCGGGAATTTCCCGGCCGGAGCTTAATTTAACGGAAAACACTGCCTCTTCCGATACTTCCTGCGGCCAGCCCGCTTCCTGGGTTATCCGGGCCGGGGTGCCGAAGATTTCCTGACGGATACGGCGGCGCAGAATATTCAGCTTGTTGAGTTCCGGTACGCAAAATTCATACATAGCCTGGGGGCCGCACAGGTAAAAGGTTTTACTCAACACATCGCCGACCCGTGCCTTTATCAGTTCGGCATCCAGCAAACCGCTAAGCCCCTGGCAGTTGTCGTTTGGATCGGAAATAACCAGGTCATAGGTGAAATTATCAAAAATTTTGGCCCGGTTTAGGAACTCGGCATTAAATATGGCTTCATCCGGAGTGCGGCACCCGTAGATAAGGTGGATCCTGCGGTTAAGGCACCTATCAGTTACATCCCTTATCATGCTGGCAAAGGGAGTAATGCCGCTGCCGCCGGCTAAAAAGACCAGATCCCGGCCATGGAAAAGAGGATTGTAATACAAATGACCGGCCGGGCCGGTAGAGTCAAGCAGGTCACCGGGTTTTACCCGATCCAGCAGGTAATCGGAAACAAATCCATTTGGTACCCGCCGTACAGTCAGATCATAATAAGCTGTCTGACTGGGCGGGGAAGATATGCTGTAGGGACGGCCGGTCCTGATGCCGTCGATGTCGACCAGCAAGTTTATATATTGTCCGGCCTGGAAAGGAGGCAGGTAACCTTCCGCTGCCACCAAACGCAGGGTGGAAGCATCGGCAGTTTCACTGATGATGGCTGCGACTTTTAATTTGAGGCGGCGGGGATGCAGTCTTTCCACGGCCGCCATCCACTGGCCGCGGCGGCTGGAATAATCAATGCCGTATTTGCGGCAGATCTCCAGTTCCTTTTCGATTGCCTGGTAACCTTCGATCAATTGGCGCTGGCTCTTTTTCATGCTCTCACCTCCGCTTTTGCTCTTATATCTTTTACTATCTGGCGCGCTGCAGTAAACCCGGAGGTCAGGGTGGGCTGGAAGCCGCCCGAACCTGCCCAGGCGCCGGCAAAGTACAGGCCCTTGATCAGCGAATGCGGGGAAACAAACATATTGGAATCTTTGGCATATTGGTCAAAACCATAGATAGCCCCGCCAGGTGTGCGCAGAAAGCGCATATGAGTTAATGGGGTGGCCACTTCGATTTCTTCGATATGCTCACGGAAACCGGGGAAGATAGTTTCCACCTTATCCAACAGTTTATCAGCTGCCTGATATTTTTTATCGAAATACTGCTGGGGAGGAAGTTCAAGCCAGGGTTCGGCGTATTTCAGATCAACCACAGCTATTTGCGAAGTCCCGGGCGGGGAACAGTCAGGGTCGGACAGGTTGTAACAGGAGAGCAGGACATAATCATCATCAGCGTCCAATTGGCGGAAAGAATTGAAAACTTTATCCGCATCCGCGCTGCCGCCGATAAAGTTGGTAGTTTCCTTGATGCCGACCGCTTGCGGTTCACAGTCCAGCCCGATATACAAAGTCAGGGAAGAAGGGCCGATGGTGCTGCCGCCCAGAATTTCCAGCTGCTCCGCGGGGACATGTTCGGGGTCGATCATTTCCGTGTAAACTGTCAAAGTGGAAGCATTGGATACTATATAATCGGCGCTTATAGCCTGCCCGTCTTCGGTAACCACACCAACGGTCCGTCCAGCTTCCACTAAAATCTTCTTTACCCCGCAGTTGAAACGGGCTTCACCGCCTGCTGCCAGGAATTTATTCAGGATGGCACTTGACAAGGCCTGGGAGCCGCCTTTTAAATGGCCGGGCTTCAATTCAATATAGGAAAAGAGGAGCATGGACATATCAGCAAAGGTCAGGCTGCGGGGCGGTACTCCGATATAGCCCCAGTAAACGGAAATGGTTTGTTTCAGAAGAGGATCGGTAAAATATTCATCGAGAACTTGTTGGGTATTTCGCAGAGCATATTTGAAATAGACCGGGTAATTTTCCGGAGTTGGTTTTTCTTCACGAAAGGTGGATATAAATTCGATGGCAAATTTATAGACCAAATCGAAGAAAGCGCTTATATTATCTTTTTCTGTGGGGAAATATTCGCTAAGGGTGGCAATGACCGATTCCCGGTCAGCTTTCAGGGTAATATCGATTTTGCCAGGCACTGCCAAACGATAAAGGTTGTCCATGGCTATCCATTCCAGTTCCTCGACAACGCCCAATCTGTCCAGCACACTGTACAGGGGGCCGGGTTTGTCCTTTGAGCCCAGGCCGCTCAGCTGATGCAGGGCTACTTCGAATTCAAAACGGCCGCGGCGGAAACTGGTTGCACAACCGCCAGGCACATTGTGCCTTTCCAGGAGCAGGGTCCGTATGCCTTTTTGCGCCAGACCGCAGGCAGCGGTCAAGCCGCCGTTACCGGCTCCAATAACGACTACCTCATAATCAGCCATATTCATCACTCCTCCAATATTCAGTCAGTTAAATTATATGCGCAGATTCCCGACCACATCCTTTCCTGGTAAAAGATCAATTGTGTTCTGATATTTAATGCCAGGTAATTTGAAATCGGCCAAAATTCATTCAAATCAGTCTTTTACTTAGTAATATCCTGTGGTCTGACTACTGAATAAAGACCATAGGCACCGTCCAGGTTTAATACGGTAAAGCCATGTTGCCGGAGAATCCGCTCCGCAATGTAGCTGCGCAGTCCCGCCTGGCAACTGACAACGTAAGGCTGATCACGATCGAGTTCGCTTAAACGGCTGCGCAAATCATCCAGCGGGATATGGATGGAATTTTTGATAAAGCCGATGGTATGTTCTGCAGCCGTACGGACATCGATGAGCTTATAGCCTTCTGCTAATTTATCGGGCAATTCATACCATTGAATGGTACGGGAAACACCTTCAATAACATTCAAAGCTGCATATCCGGCCATATTGACCGGATCTTTGGCAGATCCGAAAGGCGGAGCATATGCCAGCTCAAGTTCAGGGAGATCGGCCACCTTCAGGCCGGCTTTGATCGCAGTGGCCAGTACATCAATGCGTTTGTCCACACCTTCGCCGCCAACTGCCTGTGCACCATATATTTCTCCGCTTTCCGGATGAAAAAGCAGCTTGATCTCCATCCATTGTGCACCGGGGTAATATGTCGCGTGGCTGCTTCCTGATATATGCACACAGGCATAAGTTATGCCCTCCTGACGCAGCTGCAGCTCATTTAAACCGGTTGCAGCTGCTATTCTGCCGAATATCCTTAAGATGGCTGTCCCCAGGCTGCCGGCATTGTTTCTTTCCATGCCGCTGATGATATCAGCAACCTGCCGTCCCTGGCGGTTGGCTGGAGAGGCCAGGGATATCAATGTGTCCTGGCCTGTTACCGTGTGTTTGACAATAATGGCATCACCCACAGCAAAGATATCCGTCAGATTGGTTTCATAATGATTGTCGACAATGATGCCGCCGCGCTGACCGGTGGCGACTCCGGCAGCTTTTGCCAGGCCGGTGTCAGGTGCCACGCCGACCGACATCAAGGTCAACTCGCTGTGGATGATTTCACCGTTATCCAGCAAAATTGTATTTCCTCTGTCGCGGAAAGCAACCGCCGCGGTGCCGGTCAATACCCTTATACCGCGCAGCAGCAGTTCCTGCAGGACAAAGGCTGCCATCTCTTCATCAAGCGGCGGCAGGACCTGAGGAGCTTTTTCGACCAGTGTAACTTCAAGGCCCCGGGTGACAAGACTCTCAGCCATTTCAAGCCCGATAAACCCCGCCCCTATCACTACCGCCTGCCGCGGATGTCTTTGGTTTATAAAAGCGGTAATTTTATCTACATCCGGAACATTTCGTAATGTAAACAGGTTTTCAGCTTCTTCCCAACCTTCCGCAGATGGAATTATAGCTGTGGCGCCGGGAGACAGAATCAGTTTGTCGTAACTTAGCGTGTAAGTGTCAATACCGCTCCTGACCGTAACTGCTTTCGCCTCCGCGTCAATGGCGATCGCTTCACTATAAGGCCGCACATCCAAAGCAAAACGGCTTTTCAAAGATTCCGGGGTCTGCACCAGCAGGGCATCCCGGTTTTGGATTTCACCGCCGGCATAATAAGGCAGCCCGCAGTTGGCAAAAGAGACATAAGGGCCCTTTTCCAATACAATTATTTCTGCGTCTTCGTTCAAACGTCTTAATCGTGTGGCGGCGGACATTCCGCCGGCAACACCCCCAATAATGACAACTCTCATATCTCAGACCCCTTGTTTAGGATTTATAAACAGCTTTTTGTAATAATATCATGAGCAGGGATCTTTGAACACCTTAACACTTTTGAAAATAATCGAACGTTTTGATCTTTAACCCTGACAAATATTCCGGTAGGAATAAAACTTGAATAAGTATTCAAATAATAGTTGACACCTATATTAACAGGGGGATAAAATTTAAATGGATATATGAACAGTTATTCAATTGATCAAGTGAGAGTCATGGGAGGTATTTAATATGATCAGAGTCCAGTCGATTGAAAAGTGTGACTGTGATGTAATTCATGAGGATATCGTTGCGCAGGTGAAAAATATAATGCCTGAGGAAGAGACTCTTTATGATCTGGCTGAATTGTTTAAAGTTTTTGGCGATACAACCAGAATAAAGATTCTATGGGCATTGGATTCAGCTGAAATGTGTGTCTGTGACATTGCTTATTTGTTGAATATGACCCAATCAGCCATTTCACATCAATTAAGAGTACTGAAGCAGGCCAAGCTGGTTAAAAACCGCAGAGAAGGGAAAATAGTTTTCTACTCGCTGGATGATGAGCATATAAAGCAAATATTTGAACTGGGTTTAATTCATATTTCCGAGGAAGAATAAACCCTGGAGGACTGATAATGTTGAAGCAGGATGAAGCAGCGGTTGCAGCCAGAATTGAAGCGAATAAAAACCCGGGCGACGAGGACAAATCAAATTTAAAAAAACAGGCAGTGATATTTTTATTCGGCGGAACTTTATTTGCAGCCGGGGCGATTTTTACTTTCCCGGTTGGTCTGGAACTTACCGTATTCCTGCTGAGCTATTTGATTGTCGGCGGAAGCGTCATTTGGCGGGCAGTTAAAGGTATAGTCAGGGGGCAGGTGTTTAGTGAGCACTTCCTGATGAGTGTTGCTACGATTGGGGCTTTTTGTGTTGGGGCCTATTCTGAGGGGGCAGCTGTCATGCTGTTCTATCTGGTGGGTGAGATGTTTCAGGATATGGCGGTTGATCATTCCCGGAAATCGATTGGGATATTAATGGATATCAGACCGGATTATGCCAATCTTAAAATTGGTGACGAAATAAAAAAGGTATCTCCTGAAGAAGTTTTATGCGGCGAAATAATAATCGTAAAGCCGGGCGAAAAGGTCCCCCTTGACGGCAGGGTCACAGAAGGAAAATCGATGGCCGATACATCTGCATTGACCGGCGAATCAGTCCCGCGCGCATTGGAACCCGGATGTGAGGTCTTAAGCGGATTTATAAATAATAATGGTGTTTTAACGGTTGAAGTGACTAAAACATACAGTGAATCAACTGTGGCCAGGATTTTGGATCTGGTTGAAAATGCCGGCAGCAGGAAAGCTCCCACCGAGGATTTTATAACAAAATTCGCCGGGTATTATACGCCGGTGGTGGTGTTTGGAGCGTTGGCACTGGCAATCATACCGCCTTTGGCAATCCCCGGGGCAGCTTTTTCTGACTGGATATACCGGTCCCTGATATTCCTGGTGATTTCTTGTCCCTGTGCATTAGTGATTTCCATTCCCCTGGGATTTTTCGGGGGGATCGGCGGAGCTTCCAAAAGAGGCATACTGGTAAAGGGCAGCAACTATCTGGAAGCTTTGAATAAAGTGGAGACAGTTGTTTTTGACAAGACCGGCACATTAACCAAAGGTGTATTTAAAGTTACAGAAATAAATCCGCAAAATAATTATACCGGGGAAGAGCTCATCGAATACGCAGCTTATGCTGAGAGCTATTCCAACCACCCGATCGCGCTTTCAATCATAGAGGCATATAAGGCTGAACCAGATAAAAACCGGATTGAAAATTATGAAGAAATTGCCGGTCATGGCATCAAGGTAACTGTCGACGGCCAAGAAGTTCTGGCCGGAAACAGCTGGCTGATGGCTGCTGAAAACATCAAATACAGCGAAGCTTGCGCGGCAGGGACAGTGATACATGTGGCAATAAACAAGGTGTATGCCGGTCATATTGTGGCAGCAGATGAAGTAAAGGAAGATGCTGCCCTGGCCATTAAAGAGCTTAAAGCCCTGGGGGTCAGGAAAACGGTAATGCTTACCGGAGATTTAAAAAGTATCGGCGACAGGGTCGGCCGGCAATTAGGCTTGGATGAGGTTTATGCTGAATTACTGCCGGCTGACAAAGTCGATAAACTTGAAATACTGGAGAACCAAAAATCCCGTAAAGGGAAGGTGGCTTTCGTTGGTGACGGCATAAACGATGCCCCGGTTTTAGCCAGAGCGGATATCGGCATAGCCATGGGAGGACTTGGTTCGGATGCGGCGATTGAAGCTGCAGACATTGTAATTATGAACGATCAACCATCCAATATTGCAACTGCCATAAAAGTTGCCCGCCGAACCAGGAACATAGTATTGCAGAACATCGTATTTGCCCTGGGAGTTAAAGCTGCATTCCTGGTATTGGGCGGAGCAGGTCTGGCTACCATGTGGGAAGCAGTATTTGCGGATGTGGGGGTAGCATTGCTGGCGGTTTTTAATGCTATGAGGGTTATGTATACCAAAAGCATATAAGAAAAATGTCAGACCGTCAAAAAAGGCCAATTGCTTCCTTGATTGTATCGTCAGCGATACATTGTAGTGCCCTTGGGTGCCGCGTTAACCCGAAAGTGCCGCTTAATCTACGTACTTTAGTACGTTTCAATCGCGCCACCTCAGGTTGCCTCGCTCTTGACCTTTTTTGCTCGCCCTGACGTGCAGGTACTTTTCCGACAGTCTCAAATAAATGAGCATTTTTTAATATCTTTCATACGGTTATCAGATAAGATTGCGCCGTTTGGCTTCAAATTCCAATTCATCCCTGAAATCGGGGTGGGCAACGCTGATTATATTTTTCACCCGCTGGCGGATAGACTGGCCCTTGATCTTGGCGGCACCGTACTCGGTTATGACATAATCAGCACATGACCTGGGAGTAGTAATAATGCCCCCGGGTGTGATCTGTGGTGCAATTTTGGATATCATCTGGCCGCCGCCGCTTCTGGGAGTAGCAGTTGCAGTAGTGGCGATAATCGACACCCCGCCTTTGGATTGGAATGCCCCGTCAACAAAATCAAGCTGTCCGCCCGGATGGGTATATTGTTTATAACCCATGGATTCCGAACAGATCTGACCGGTCAGATCCACCTGCAGGCAGGCATTGATGGAGACCAGATTATCATTTTTGCCGATAATATACGGATTGTTAACAAAATTGACCGGGTAAAACTCGATGCCGGGATTGTCATCTATCCAGTCGTAGAGTTTACGGGTGCCCATGGCGAAAGTAAAGATCGACCGGTAGGGCATAAAGGTCTTGCGCCGGTTGGTCACAACTTCGGCCTCCCACAAGTTGATCATAGTATCACAGGCCATTTCCGAATGGATACCGAGATCCTTGACATGAGTATCAAGAAATGCCTGGGCGACTGCATTAGGTATGCTGCCTATCCCTAACTGAATGGTGGAACCGTCTTTGACAAATTCAGCGCAGCAGCGGCCGATAGTATCTTCTTCCGGAGTCATGGGGGCAGTATCAGGCAGAACCGCTAAATCCTGATCCTGCTCGACAATGGCGGTTATCTCGGAAATATGCAGGTAATTCATGCCCCGGCTCCGCGGCACCTGGTTATTGACCTGGGCCAGGACCATATAACGGTCATCCCCCTCGCGGCGTTTTTGAGCGGCATTTTTGGCTATCGCCAGAGTGGCATCAGCCCCAACACCCAGGCAAAAGTAGCCGTGTTTATCCATAGGAGTAACTAACACCATCGCTGTTTGCATAGGACGGAAGTTTTCATCGGTATAAATTTTTGGCAGTTCACAAAAGCGGTTGGGTGTCAGGGTAAATTCCCCGCTGACCACCAAATCGCGGCTAACCGAAGGATAGCCGCAGTCAACTCTGATATTGCTTTCCCGGCCCAGCTTGCGCCAGGTATTCTGCGGGTGGATATCGACGATGTGATTGATAGTTATATTTTCCACTTCCGGTTCCCGCGCTACCAATGCATCCACCAGTGCCAAAGGTACAGGAACGGCTATTCCTATCCAGACCTCGGTATTGTTTTTTACCATTTTGGCAGCCTGCCCGGCTGACATTAACCTCTCCTTATACATTTCCTTTAAATTCAAAACTGTGCCCTCCTCGAAAAATTTCCACATTCCCTCACCATTATAATTATCGATTCCGATAATTATAAATTCATATTATCAGTATCTAAATTATATAAAGTTCTAAATGTTTGCGGATAATCCTGCAAAACTATTCATTTTATGCTTCCAAAGGAATGATTTTGCAAACTTACGAATATTTAATATATTCGGTCAATACCCGGAACTATAGTTGCATGCCGGCCTGCCAACATTTCTTCTATGACGGTTATTTTTTGCTTGTTTGCTCAAATCAAATTGCATCCTCCTATTATATCTTAATTCCGAGGGATGACATTTTACCTGATGAGTTATACCATGACATTATTGCTGATTAACAAGAGCTGGGAAAAAATGCTTGCAAAAAAAAGTTAGCTTATGTTATAATACATTTAGTCCGAAAGGATAAAAAAGATCTTAATGACCTGCCAGGGGAGCGTACAAGGGTTGCTTGACTGGCGTAAAAAGGAAACTAGGATATGTAGTCGGGCGTACCATAGTTGCTCGGTTACAAACTAGTGGTGGGTTCTCTTTAATGAGAACCTGATCATTAGAGAAAATTAACATCCCATCACTGAAAAGTGGTGGGATTTTTAATTTGGAATCAGTAAAGAAGCGGACTTTTGACCATTTTATCAACTGCAGCAACAGCAGGACCATATGCTGGTAACCGCATTTCGCCCGGAGTTGACAGACGATTTAAGGATCCATAAGTATTTCCCGGGTATGGGCTGAAGTGTTCAAAATATCCAAAATTAAAAATATTGAAACTTTTTATATTATGCAGGAACAAAATGTATACTTGTCGAAAAAGCTTATAATAAAAAATATGCTCCGAGCCTTTTGACCTAAAGTTTTTTAGCTACGGTTTTCAGGCCGTCAGGGTGCATTCGGAAACGGGTGTGCCTCCCATTGTGGAAAGGAGAAGCTGTATCAGGCCTGATTAAAGGCGGATTGCTTGTCGCAATCCGCCTTTATTGTTTATCCGGCCATTGATGTAATATAAATAAAAATTTAATTTGTTGTTTCGAGTCTTTCTTCCTGCAGCCATCCTGGTATGGAAAAAGACCAATGTGCTAACCCGGAAACAGGTTAACATCCCGCTTGGAAAGGAGCAATTTTATTTAAATATTTTTCAGCTGGGATGGTTTTCTGTCCCAGCTTCTTTATTTGAGAAGGAAGGAGCGGTAATAAACTTATATTCTGCAATTAAGGCCATGATTGAAGAGTACTCAGGAAAGTTGTGCCTTATAAATATTCTGTTGCCAAACTGATTTGGCTCAGCGGCAGAATATTGTTGAATAGTGGTGAATCAATAAATTTAGGAGGAATAGTAGATGCATAGGATGACGAAAAAATTATCAGGAATTTTTTTATTAACGATGCTGGTATTATTGCCGGTCTTATGGGGCTCTGATGAAGCAAGCGCAGCAAGTACCAGCCTTACGGTTACAAAGCTTGCTTCTGATGGTGAGACTGTCATCGCCGAGAGAACTGTTGATTATGAGTGGCTCATGGATCCTGACAATATAAGAGTAATGGGGGACGGAAATACCCATTATTATCACCAGGGACCGGTATTTATCGACGACCCTGATGAACAGGCCGAAGAACAGCTGCGCTGGAATCCGGAGGAAGATACAAACGTAGAGGACAAGGATATGGGAGCTGTAATGGGTACCAATGTTGAAGATCTCTGCGAGCTGGTCGGAGGTATGTCGCGCGGTGAAACATTACAGATTAAAGCCAGTGACGGTCTTAAAAAAATGTTTGATTATGAAAATGTGTACGGCTATTCCAGCAAGGAAGGGCCTATGGTTGTCTGCTGGTATAAAGACGGCATGTACCCGGACACCGGATATAGCGACGGCATGCGGCTGGTCTGGTTTGCCGATGATTCCACCAACCCTTGGGGAATCAACGTTTTCGGCAATTGGGACTGGCACGAAGCTGCTGATTCTGAATACTGGTATTATTATCGCAGCGGCGGTGAAAGTTATCCAACTACCACCGGACTTTCGATACAAAATGTTGCTTATTTGACCATTTACAGCAATGAAGACCCGCCTAAAGAACCGGAAGCTGATTTTAAAGCGGACAAAACCTCCGGTTATGCACCTCTTTCCGTCAAATTTACTGACAAGTCTGCTAATTCTCCCAGTGAATATGAATGGGACTTTGATAATGACGGTAAGGTAGATTCTACCGATCAAAACCCGAGCTTTAAATACAGTGAACCGGGAGTCTATACAGTCTGTCTTACTGCAGCCAATAGTATCGGCAGCGACGAGATGGTTAAGGCCGATTACATTACAGTCAGGGAAAAACCGTCAACCAAGACCCTGTTCAATGGCACGGTGGATTTGACATCAGGAAAAACTATAAACGTGACGGCCTATAACTCAAATTCAAAATATGAGGTGAGTGAGACAACGACCCTGGGTGCGCTTGCAGCAGCAGCCGATGAGAAAAACTTCGATTATGAAGTTACGGATAAAAAATATTCACAGTCGGGCGTGCTTCTCCTGGATGAGATCGAGAGTTATATAAGCGATGATCCCGGGGACTGGTATGTTTATATCAATGATGTTTATAAAGACAGCTACAATAAAAAATCTCACGCTTTAAACCTGCTTGAACTTAAAGATGGTGACGAAGTTGATTTCTACTATGCAGAGGATATTAACGATCCGGATGATATTGATGATGTTGAGTATTGGGCATCAGCCGCAATAAAAATTGCTGTGTCGATCAGTGAGGCTGCCAGCAAGCCGGTTGCAGCTTTTACTGCCGCCCCTGTCAATGGTACGGAACCTCTGACAGTCAGTTTTATCAACCAGTCTACCGGTACTGGACCGTTAACTTATGAATGGGATTTTGACAATGACGGGCTGGCAGACTCCACTGACCGTAATCCGGAATATATTTATAAGACTGCCGGGACTTACACGGTCAAACTGACAGTAACTAATGAAGCCGGCAGCGATGAGGAAATCAAGACGGGCTATATTACGGCCAAAGCTTCGGATATAGCTGCATTATATGACATTGCCGGACACTGGGCCCAGGGGAGTATAGAAAGTCTGTTGGCCTCAGGAGCTGTCAGCGGCTATCCTGACAATAGCTTCAGGCCGGATGCGACAATTACCCGGGGCGAGTTTGTCACTATCCTGGTAAAAGCTTTCAAACTCGAACCTGGGACCGGAAAATTATTCACAGATACGACCGGCCACTGGGCCAAAGACTATATTTCTGCTGCCGCAGCGCTGGGGATTGTAAATGGTTACGATGTAAATTGCTTTGGCCCCGATGACCTGATCACCCGGGAACAGATGGCAGTGATGATTATCAAAGCGCTGGATATCGGACTGATACCCGGTGACCCTGCATTTTCCGACCAGACCAGCATCTCTGACTGGGCAAAAAGTTCAGTAAAAACGGCCGGCGAGGAAGGGATTTTATCGGGGTATCCGGATAACACCTTCCGTCCGCAGGGTAATGCAACCAGGGCAGAGGCGGTGATGGTAATTGCAAAGGCTTTGGAATAATTTAATTAATTGTAATTTCGGGAAAGTATCGGAGAAATGCTGCGGATAAAGAGTTCACATTCTTCCAAAAGGGGTGATAGAAACAATTAGATTTTTAACTGCTGAAGCATATTGATAAATTTTTAAAAGAGGGGAGAAAGTTGATGGACAACCTGATAAAGAAAACTTTGGGAATACTGCTGGTCGCATTTATGCTTTTGATAACGGTAGTATTATCACCGGCAGAAGCAAGCGTAACAGCAGGGACAACCAGCCTTACCATCAAAAAGCTTGCTAATGACGGAACGACTGTTTTAAGCCAGAAGACTGTCACCTATCAGGAGTTAATGGCCGGGGAACTTAATGATGACACGGTTATACCCATATTAGGCGATGGAACTACTCATTATTATCACCAGGGACCGGTATTTGTCGACGATCCTGATGAGGCAACCGAACAGACGCTTCGCTGGAATCAAGCGGAAGATACCAGTGTCCTGACTAAGGATATGGGGGCTGTCAAGGGTACCAATGTGAAGGACCTCTGTGACTTGGTCGGAGGTATGGTAACAGGTGATACATTACAAATTAAAGCCAGTGACGGTCTTAAGAAAACGTTTGCTTATGAAAATGTGTACGGATACTCGGTTCGTGAGGGGCCAATGGCGATATGCTGGTATAAGGACGGAGGAACTCCTGAAACAACCTATACCGAGGGCATGCGCCTGGTCTGGTTTGCCGATGATTCAGTCAACACATTGGGTGAGGGCGGAGCAGGTGTTCATGCCTTCGGCAACTGGGACTGGCACGAAGCTGCGGCTGAACAATACTGGTACTTTTACACGGATACTACAGTAACAGGAACAGGAACTGAAACTGAATATTACCCTACCACAACCGGCCTGTCTGTACAAAAAGTTTCCGAATTGATTATATTAAGTGATGAAGAACCGCCGGCGCCGACAGCTGCCTTTACATCCGATGTACAATCCGGTGCAGCACCGCTGACAGTCAGCTTCACTGACCAGTCCACCTATAATCCCACTTCTTGGGCCTGGGATTTCAATAATGACAGTACGGTGGATTCTACCGAACAGAACCCCGAGTTTACTTATGAAACAGCCGGGACCTATACGGTTAAAATGACAGCGACCAATGCAAAAGGCAACGATGAAGAGATAAAGACTGACTACATTACAGTAAGTCCTGCTCATGCTGACTTCCCCATACAGTTAATCGGTACGTCAACTGTTGACATGAGTAAAGCCGATATGGAAGGATTGCTTAATACAGCCAATACTTATACCGATAGCAACGGTAATATTTTTGCAGGCGTACCATTACAGCAACTGATCGCTAAAGTGGATGATAATGATACTGCCACATTAAATACTTCACTTTTGGGAACCTATAATATTGTGTTTACAGGTTTGAACCAGGATGGGACCGACTTTGTTAAAACCGCGGCAGCAGGCAGTTGGAGTACCATGATTACGGATGGGAATATCCAGACCAATGACGTGTTTGTCGCTACCAAGGTAAAGATCGGTGGAACCGGTGAATTTGCCGATCTGCCACTTGTAAGTGTCAACAATGCAACTAAAAACTGGCGCCCAGGTATTTTGAACGGCAGCGGGATAACCGGATCAGGAAACCGCATCGGCGGGTTATACAAAATCGAATTGACTGGTCTTGCGGCGGTAGCACCGACAGCTGCCTTCACATCCGATGTACAATCCGGTGCAGCACCGCTGACGGTCAGCTTTACTGACCAGTCCACCGGAACCCCGACATCATGGGCCTGGGATTTCAATAATGACAGTACGGTGGATTCTACCGAACAGAATCCCGAATTTACTTATGAAACAGCCGGGACCTATACGGTTAAACTGACAGCGACCAATACTGAAGGCAACGATGAAGAGATAAAGAATGACTACATTACGGTTACTGAAGCATCGACCATGGACGTACTGTATGACGGAACAGTTGCTTTAACACTTAATAAAACCTTCGATGTGACGGCTTACAACTCGTCTGCTTCTTATACAGTCGATGAAACTACCCCGTTGGGAGCACTACAGGCAACCGGCTTGACCTATGGAGTAACAGATAAGAATTATGCAAGCTCAGGAGCTTTGCTATTGGACAATGTAGGAACTTATCTGCGTGATAAAACTAACAGCACCTATTGGTACGCCTACGTTAATAATGTCTATAAAGACGGCTACAACAATGCTCCGGATGCCCTGAACCTGATGGAACTAAGTCATGGAGACAAGGTCGAATTTTACTATGCTGCCGGCATAACAGACCCGACTGATTTGACGGCGGTCAAGGCAGCAGCAGTGGCAGCGGTGAAAACCGTGGCCTCGACCATGGACGTACTGTATGACGGGACAGTTGATTTAACACCGGATGCGACCTTCGACGTGACGGCTTACAACTCTTCTGCTTCTTATACAGTCGAAGAAACTACCCCGCTGGGAGCACTACAGGCAACCGGCTTGACCTATGGAGTAACAGATAAGAACTATGCAAGCTCAGGAGCTTTGCTATTGGACAATGTAGGAACTTATCTGCGTGATAAAACTAACAGCACCTATTGGTACGCCTACGTTAATGATGTCTATAAAGACGGCTACAACAATGCTCCGGATGCCCTGAACCTGATGGAACTAAGTCATGGAGACAAGGTCGAATTTTACTATGCTGCCGGCATAACAGACCCGACTGATTTGACGGCGGTCAAGGCAGCAGCAGTGGCAGCGGTGAAAACCGTGGCCTCGACCATGGACGTACTGTATGACGGGACAGTTGATTTAACACCGGATGCGACCTTCGACGTGACGGCTTACAACTCTTCTGCTTCTTATACAGTCGAAGAAACTACCCCGCTGGGAGCACTACAGGCAACCGGCTTGACCTATGGAGTAACAGATAAGAACTATGCAAGCTCAGGAGCTTTGCTATTGGACAATGTAGGAACTTATCTGCGTGATAAAACTAACAGCACCTATTGGTACGCCTACGTTAATGATGTCTATAAAGACGGCTACAACAATGCTCCGGATGCCCTGAACCTGATGGAACTAAGTCATGGAGACAAGGTCGAATTTTACTATGCAGCTGGCATAACAGACCCGACTGATCTGACGGCGGTCAAGGCAGCGGCGGTGGCAGCAGTGAAAACCGTGGCCTCAACAGGTGTCGCGCCAACCGACTGGACCCTTCAGCTCTCCGGAGCGAAGAATGTTTCGGTTAGCAAGGCCAATTTTGAAGCCGGCCTTGCATGTGCGTCCTCAGGGCACCAGGTTTTCTGGACTGATACTAAAGATACTGATGATACCAGCGACGATGATGTCTGGGGAGGTGTGCCTCTCTGGCTGCTCGTTGCCATGGTTGATGATGATCCCGATGTTGGTTCTGAGCACTATAACTTCAATGATGATCTGGCCGCTGAGAACTATGAAATTAAAGTTATAGCCGGCGACGGATGGTCCACAATCCTTGACAGTGCCGCTATTGCCCGCAGCGATGGCTATATCATTGCCAATACCCTTAACGGAGAACCGCTTCCGCTTAAAACTGAATCGGATAAAGATTGCTGGCCTCTGCAATTGAAAGGTTCAGCGATTTCCGGCGGACAGCAGGTAGGCAACATCGCTCGCATTGAACTGTCTGGCATGCCTGAACCATCTGTAGGATGGACCCTGGAAGTGGTTGGAGAAATTGGAGATACCATCACCCAGGCAGAATTTGAAGAGGGACTGGCCTGTACCGGTTCAGGACATTACAAAGAATGGACGGATATCGATGGCAATGTTTGGTCCGGTGTGCCCCTATGGCTGTTATTAGGTGCGGTGGATAACATCGAGACAAGCAGCCACTGGACTTTTGATAATACCTTGCCGGCCAGCTATACGGTGAAAGTGGTCAATGCCGAAGGTGACTATGAAAAGACTTTTAATGGCTCGGATGTTGCCGGAAGTGATGACTATATTGTGGCTGACCAGATGAACGGTGAGCCGCTTACCGATTCATATCCGCTGCGCCTGGTAGGCGATGGAGTCACAAAAGATGATGGGTCACTGGGGGGCTTGGCTGTTGGTAACCTCGCCAGGATCGAAATCCCCGAGCTGCAGACACCGGAAGCGGAAGCAGGAAGCTGGAATCTTACATTAAGCGGGAAGATAAGCGATGTTATTGCCCAGGCTGAGTTTGAAGCTGCTCTGGCCTGCCCCGGTTCAGGACATTCCGCAGAATGGACTGACCTTGACGGTAATGTGTGGTCCGGTATGCCGCTTTGGTTCCTGACCGGCTGGGTAGACGACAGGCAGCCGCACGATTACGACGCCAATCAGGCGGCGGCTGGATATAAGGTCCTGGTGAAAGCCAGTGATGGTTACAGCGTTGATTTTGACAGCTCGGATGTTAAATGGAGCAACGAATATATCGTAGCCAACAAATTTAATGGCGATCCACTTACCGATTCATGGCCGCTGCGTCTGGTTGGAACAGGCGTCATCGGAGATGATGGTGCTCTAAGCGGTATCAGCGTCGGGAAGATCACGGAGATCGAACTGACGACTTTCGGAACTGCTGCAGACATACCCGAACTACATATCGTCAAGTATGCTGAAGATGGTACTTCTGTCCTTAATGAAATAACAATCGATTATCGGGATATGGAGAGCAATTATGATGTGATAGGAGACGGGACAACAATATACAGGTATGAAGGCATAACCAACAATCCGGAGGATGTTTGGGATGCAGCTGAGACCTATCCCGGCGGCTATAAGATTGCCAATGCCGTTAAGGGTACGCGCATAAAAGATCTTTGTGATCAGGTTGGCGGCATGGGGGCAGGGACTGAAATAGTCCTGAGTGCCGACGACGGGTACGAAACCAGGCTTCCCTACTCCTCCATCTATACCGACCCTTCAGTGCAGGAACGGCAGGGAGATGCCATTCTGGCCTGGTGGGGAGATGGAGACTACGTACCCTATTATGCAGATGGTATGCGTTTATTATTTACTCCGGGCGGTGACCATGTCTATGGACAATGGGATATGCACGAGACGCTGCCGTCAAGCTACTGGCACTACTACTACAGCGATAATGTACAGTATCCTTCATGCGGCGGGTTATCGAGCAAGTATATTACCAATATAGAGATATATTCGGTGCCAGCGGGCGATTGGACCCTTGAACTTGATGGTACTGATATTGGCGGGTTGGAGTACGATGTAAGCAAAACTTATTTTGAATCAGCACTCGCTTGTCAGTTCGGAGCCAATCACAAGGCAACCTACACAGATACTGATAGTCATTTATGGGAAGGTATGCCTTTGTGGTTCCTGGCCGGATTTGTTGATGACGTTGACCAGCATTCCGATGAATCCTTTAATGATGAACTTGCCGAGTCCGGATATAATGTTGTGATCACCTCTACTGATGGGGATTCGGTAACAATCAACAGCAATGACATTATCAGGAACAGCGGCTACATTGTGGCCAATTCATTAGATGGGGCTATTTTCCCCGATGCGGACAGCAATTGGCCCCTTTGCCTGGTGGGTTCGGCGGTAAGCGGGAATAACGCTATCGCTCAGATAAAAAGCATTGAACTGGTTAAGCCTGAAGCAACGCTGCAGGATCTGACCATAAGTCAAGGAACCTTAACTCCGGCATTCGACCCGGACACATATTCCTACACAGCTGATGTGGCGAGTACAATTTCATCAGTAACTATAAGCGCAACTGAAAATGATGGTATGACAGCATCCGGAGACATTGGCACATTTAACCTGACCAAAGGCGCCAATACTTTTGAAATTGATGTCGACGGAGGAGCCACCCATACCGATGCCACTTATACGATCATTATCACCCGGAAATCAACTGCTGCTAACGGCGGTGGCGGTGGCGGGGTAGTTGTTACTCCAACCGTAACCGGCGTAGATGTAAAGAACGCTCCGGACAAAGTAATATACGACGAAGGCGATGCTTTGGATCTGACCGGTCTGGCGGTGACCTTGACCTATTCGAATGGAACCACCAAAGATGTTGTATGGGCTGATTTTGCTGATTATGATATCACTGTTGCACCGGAAGATGGTGCTTTATTAAAAGCAGCTGACAGCGAAATAGTTATTGCCGTGAACGGTAAAACGGTCAGGCAGACCATTACAGTAAAAACAGAAATACCGGTAACACCGGAAACTCCAGTAAATCCTCCGGCAGAGGAAACACCAGTGCTGACCGATATAGATGGCCACTGGGCGGCAGAGTATATAAAGTATCTGGTCGATATTGGAGCTGTTGCCGGGTATCCGGATAACACTTTCAAACCGGATGAGCTGGTTACCCGCGCCGAATTTGCCAAAATGCTAGTGGAAGCTTTTGGATTGACGGCGGAATCAGGCAAAATATTTGATGATACCGCAGACTATTGGGCTAAGGATTATATCGCTGCGGCAGCTGCCCATGGAATCGTAGCCGGTTACAACGATAATGAATTTGGACCGGATGACGTAATCACCCGTGAGCAGATTGCAATCATGATAGTTAAAGCTGCCGGGTTGGATGCAGTTGAAGGAGAATTAACTTTCGCCGATGAAGCTGATATATCCTCCTGGGCACATGATTGGGTTGTAACTGCTGCCCAAAACAAGCTGATGAGCGGTTACACAGATAACACTTTCCGCCCGCAGGATATTGCTACAAGGGCGGAGGCTGTTACAACCATTGTGAATGCATTAAAATTGTTCAAAGAATAAATCTATATTGCTATTCGCTGCCGTCAACATGACTTTAACAGTCCGACAGCAGAAAAACACACCGGCAGCACATGGGATAAGGGCGATTGACACCGCCCTTATCCTCGCTGATATAAGGTGACGGGCAAAGTATTTAACGATTATCGTAATGCCAAAGAACAATGGGGTGAACGAATTGACGCTGAGAAAGCAAACAGGACGGCAGCGTTCCGTACTGATTATGATATTGGTGCTGGCATTAATGACAGCGTCACCCCGGATGGTATTTTGCAGCGATAATGTTCCCAATCCGCACGGAGTTGACGGCCAATCGATAACTTTGCTTTGGGGACCGTATTTAACCAGTACTGATACCAACAGTACCGTTATTAATGTAAAAACTGATATTGATTCAACTGTGATCGTTTATTTCGCTACAGAAGAATATTACGCTGCTTATCATACTTATAATATGAAGGCCTCTGATGGCACCAAAGGACAATTGCATCACATTGATCTTTCCGGATTGGTGCCAGGAACTGTTTATCTTTATCAGGTGAACTGCAACGGAGAAGCTACCGGAGAATTCAGTTTCGCCACGTTTCCCGCTGCAGGTAAGTTTACTTTCGCAGTTTACGGTGATACCCAGGATGAACTGCCGAATTTCAGTCAGGCTGAAAGACATAAGCTGGTAGCCGATCGTATAGCTCAGGAAGAAGAGGTGCTTTTCGTGCTTAATGTCGGAGATCTGGTGAATGACGGCAACGATGCTGCCAATTGGGACCGATATTTTAATGCCGCACGAAATATGGCAGCAACCAAAACAGTTTTTCCTGCTCGCGGAAACCATGATGGGAATGATTTATATTACGATATTTTTGGGGTATTACCTTATTACTCATTTGATTGTGCCGATGCCCACTTCACAATACTTGACTCGATCGACAATCCCATTGGGCAGACAGACTGGCTGTATAATGATTTGGCCAATGAAAAGGAATGGAAATTTGTTTTTTCCCACCATCCCATTTATACTTCGGAAACAAATCACTTCGGAGGGTGGGAGAACTTCAGGAATGAGTGGGAGAATATTTTCATCAGCCAGGGCGTCGATGTGGTTTGGAACGGGCATATCCATGCTTATGAGCGTTACCTGGAAAACAATATTATGTATATGGTAGTCGGTATCGGCGGCGGGCCTTACAGTACGCTCAGTACTGACAAGTACCCTGGATATCGCAACAGCCTGGAACGCAGCCTTGGTTATGCCAAAGTTACGATCGATCCTGATGCGGGTACTGCACTGGTACAAGTTGTTCGGGTCGCAGATATATCCATGGACGGCAAAATAATCACAGAACTCCCCGAGGGAACAATATTTGAAACTTATACTGTAACCTCTTCTGCAGCAGAAGACTTGAAAATAACTCCCATAGGCAGTACAGTGCTGCAGTCACTTTTTCAGTTTTTTAATAGCATCTACTATTTACTACTAAAAGGGGTGTAATTATGTCGAAAGGGATAATCTCGCGGTTTTGTTGCTTAGCGGTTTCAGTCGTATTTTCGCTGCTCATAACCCAGTTTTTTATGGTTTCTCCGGCATGGGGTGCGGGGGCTACGACTTCGGTGCATCTGATCAAATATGCAGCTGATGGTGTGACCGTATCAGACGAGAAAATCGTTGATTACAAATGGATGGAAAAAAACCTTAAGGTTTATGGGGACGGGAAGACTCATTATTATCACCAGGGGCCTGTATTCGAAGGAGATTTATGGGATCCGGACGAAGTCAATAATCTTAAAGACAAAGGAGCGGTGAAGGGTACTGCAATCAAAGATTTGTGTGACCTGATCGGCGGGATGGAAACCGGCGATGAAGTGATGCTGGTATCAGTAGACAAATGGCATACGGAGTTTGCTTACAGCAATGTCTACGAACCTCTGGATATTCAAGGAGTAATTGCTCTTTGCTGGTACAATGGTGAGGATATTGCCGAGGGAGAGCGATTTGGGGTGGGATACCCGGCCAATAATGCTTATCGTACGGGACTGCAGATAGTCTTTATGCCGGAATCTGCGAACAGTGAAGGGAAATATGTTTTCGGCAACAATGACATGAAAATAGCCTTGCCCCAGGAAAAGTACCAGCATTTTTTTGAAGGGCAATACCCGAGTACCAGCGGCCTTTCCGGCAAGTGGGTCAGTGAACTGAGAATTTACAGCGGCGGTGTTCCGGAAAACCTGATCATTGAATTAAACGACCAGCCTCCTTTAACCGAGTCTGAAAAGACTATACCCTGGATACCCATTATAGCAGGAGCAGTGGGGATAGTATTAGTCGGCGGGTATATTTATTTGAGGAGAAAACCAGAATGAAAGATAAAATGGCCAAGGCCTTATTAATAATTGGAGTTTTGTTCATCCTGGGATCAGTACTTGTATACCTGCAGCCCTGGCAGGGGCAGGTTGATGCGGAAACCAGAAATTGGCAGTTGACTTTAGTCGGCCGTGACGGTGATGAAAAGGTGCTATCCTATAAGGATATTACCGGGCTGCCGGCTTACCAGGGCAAAGGAGGCTTTTTCTCTACGATTGGGATTGTTTATGGGCCCTATGATGCCAAAGGGGTTACCTTGGAAGAATTGTGTGAACAAGTTGGCGGGATAGTTCAGGGTGATGCAGTAATGATAACAGCCAAGGATGGTTATTCAACAGTTCTGGATTATGAGCAGGTCATGGGAGAATTTATTACTTACAATTCTGAGCTTAAGGAAGTGCCTCACCCAGAACTTAAGACCATACTGATGTATAAGCAGGACGGCAAACCATTGGCTGATGAAGACGGCAAACCGTTTAGAATTGCGGTGGTGAGCAAAGACCAGGGACTTCTGAATGAGGGTACCTATTGGGTCAAATGGGTCAATAAAATAGAAGTGCTTAATAAAACTCCCTGAAAAGAGTAAAATCGTTAAAAGGTGGTCGGATTATTGTCTGCAAGAAAATGGGTGTATGCTTTTTTATTAGTGGCAATTATATTGACGGCGACAGGGTGCTCCCGAACGGATACCCGTCAGGATAACGGCAAAGTTGAGTTGAAGGTAATAATTGCCGGCAGTCTTATGGTGCCCTTTCAAGCCATTGAAAAGGAATTTGAGAGAGACAATCCGGATATAGATGTGTTGCTGGAAGGGCATGGAAGTGTGCAGGCAATACGCTGTGTAACTGAATTGGGAGATATAGCAGACCTGACTGCTGTAGCTGATACCCAGCTTATTCCAGCGATGATGTATTCTACCCGGATCCCCGGAAGCGATACTCCTTATGCTGATTGGCTGGTTAAGTTTTCTGCTAACCGGCTGGGGATTGCCTATAAGGATGAAAGCGCTTATTCATCCGAAATCAATGCTGATAACTGGTACGAAATAATTTCCCGGCCGGATGTATCCATCGGTCTGGCGGACCCCCGCATCGATGCTATGGGGTACCGCACCTTGATGACGATGCAGCTGGCTGAGGATTATTACAGTGATAATACTATATTCGAAAGGACAATAGGAGATGCGTTCAATCCGCCCTTGGTTGTTTCTGAACAGGGGGGGGATTTTAACATAATTGTTCCCGAGATTGTAAAATCAAATCAATCCAGGGTTAAGCTGCGCAGTTACAGCATACAATTGATGGCGCTCCTGGAGTCAGGTGATTTAGATTATTCGTTCGAGTATGAAAGTGTAGCCAAACAACGGGGGCTCAAGTTTTTAAGCCTGCCTGAAGCGATCGACCTCAGCAGTCCGGATTACAATAAGCAATACCGGCAGGTGGAAGTAAACCTCGACTTTAAAAGATTTGCATCTGTCATACCCAGTTTTAAAGGAACCCAAATCGTATATGGATTAACTATACCTGAAAATGCTCAACATCCAGGCGAGGCGGAACGGTTAATAGAGTATGTTCTCAGTCCGGACGGCCGGCGCATATTCGAACAGTGCCACCAGCCGTTGTTAGCGACTCCGGTATGTGACAATGTCCAGGCCTTGCCTGAGTCTCTTCAGCCATTATTCCGTTAGGAGATACAAATGGAAGATAACGGGCAGATTAAAAACAATTGGTTGAGTAAAATTTTTAAGCATAGTTTTACTTTTTTATTTATCATACTTGGGTTTCTGATACTGCTGTTTATATTGGTGCCCTTGTTTAAGATGGTTTTTCTCTCAGATAAGGAAGCTATGTGGTTAGCCCTTCTCGACAGTGAAACCATACAGGCGGTCTGGCTTTCCATATATGCGGCCCTGATCGCTACTGCGATTGGCTTTGTTCTGGGAGTTCCCCTTGCTTATCTTTTCGCCCGCTATGAGTTTCCCGGCAAAAACATTTTTGAAGGTTTAATAGATCTGCCAATCGTGGTGCCTCATTCTGCAGCAGGCATAGCCTTGCTTTTTGTCTTCGGCAGTAATTTTATAGTTGGGAAAGGATTTAAGCTGTTTGGTATCCAATTCGTTGATTCCCTGGCCGGGATCATCATCGCTATGCTGTTTGTAAGTGTGCCTATCTTAATTAGTTCAGCGAAGGAAAGTTTCAGAAAGGTGGATGTACGCCTGGAAAAGGTCGCGCGTACATTGGGAGCTTCTCCCTGGCAGACTTTTTTCAGGATCTCCTTCCCTTTGGCCTGGCGCAGCATACTGGCGGGGAGCTTGATGATGTGGGCCAGAGGTATGAGCGAATTCGGTGCGGTAATTATTCTTACTTACCACCCGACAACCGCTCCGGTCCTTATCTATGAACGGTTTGAGACTTTTGGGTTGGCGCAGGCAATTCCAGTGGCGGCTATTATGATAATCATCAGTGCTGTTGTTTTTATTGGGGTTCAAACTCTTTTACGCTGGAGGAAAAACTATGATTAGCTTAGCTGGAGTAAACTTGCAGTTACATGGATTTGCCCTTCAGGATATCAACCTAAAAATAGACAACGGCGATTATTTCATATTGGTTGGTCCTTCAGCTTCGGGTAAAACGTTGCTATTGGAAACCATAGCTGGTTTGCACAATGTCACCTCCGGCAAAATCTGGATCGATGGCAGAGATATAACCTCATTGGAGTCGGAAAAAAGGAATATCGGCATGGTGTATCAGGATTGTGCCCTGTTTCCACACCTGACAGTCAGGGATAACATTGTTTTCGGTTTGGTTATCAGGGGGAAGAAACCCGCTGTGATTAACCGTGAACTCAAACGGATAGTGCAGCTTCTTAACATTGGGTATCTGCTTGACAGAAGACCCCATAATCTCAGCGGCGGCGAAAAACAGAAGGTGGCTTTGGCCCGGGCCCTGGTTACTAATCCGGAACTGCTGCTTCTGGATGAACCTCTGGGCGCTCTTGATCCGCAGACACGAGAGACTGTAAGGCAGGAGATCAATAAACTCCATCAGGAATTGGGTATTACCATTTTGCATGTTACCCACGATTTTGAAGAGGCGGTTACTTTAGGGACACGAATAGCAGTGATCGGGGAAGGCTCAATAAAGCAGGCCGGTCTGCCGGATGAAATTTTCCATCATCCTAATTCCAGGTTTGTAGCTTATTTCACGATGGCAGTAAATGTATTCCCCGGAGCGGCCGAAAGGGAGAACGACAACAAAACGTTTTTTATAGTTGAAAATACCAGATTTGAAACTGAAGAAAGTATTACCGGGGCTTGTTATGCGGCCATCCGCCCTGAAAATATATTGCTCTCAAACACCTTCCCGGTAAACAATGGCCAGGGCTTTTTCACGGGGGTGATAACCGGGATTATTAACAGGGGCTCAATTATAAACATAATAGTCGATCTGCCCCCAACGTTGGTTTGCCTGCTTACCCGCAATGCATTCGAGCAAATGAATCTAACGGTGGGTCAGCAGGTGTACCTGACAGTGCCGCCATCATCAGTTTATTTATTTACAGATTAGCATTTACAGCTATAAAATCAGCTTTATTAAGAGCGCCAAATTCGAAGAACGAAAACAAGACAGCGGAAGTTTATTTTAATCGAATTTATAATTACATAAGAATCGGCTGAGGAAAGGGGGAGAAAAATTGCTGAAGCACATACTGAACAGTTTATGGCTGACAAGAGTGAAGGCAATGGCCGTGATTTTATTTGTGACAGTGATAGTGATTTTACCGCAATCAACGGAAGCTGCTCCCACTACCAGCTTAACCATAAAAAAAATGGCTGTTGACGGAAAAACAGTTCTGGCGAAAAAAACAATTGATTACCATTGGATGATGGATCCCAATAACATTCCGGTGATGGGGGATGGTATGACCCATTACTATCATCAGGGCCCCGTCTTTGTTGATGATCCTGATCCGGATACAGAAGAAGCGCTGCGCTGGAATCCTGCGGAAGATACTAATGTACGGGAGAAGGACATGGGAGCCCTGATGGGAACGAATGTCAAGGACCTGTGTAATCTGGTCGGCGGCATGGCTGAGCACGATACGCTGAGAATAAAAGCTCAGGACGGGTTGAGTAAACAATTTGCCTATAAGAATATATATCAATACTCAAGTCGGGAAGGACCTATGGTAATATCTTGGTACAAGGACGGTCAATATCCTGACAGCGGATTTTCTGATGGCATGCGTCTGGTTTGGCTTGCAGACACCTCGACCAATCCGTGGGGTATCCACGTTTTTGGCAATTGGGACTGGTGCCAGGCGGCAGAAGAAAATTATTGGTACTATTATCAAAGCGGCGATGAAAAGTATCCTACAACTACCGGGCTTTCAGTGATGTTCGTCAATGAGCTGATAATAAACAGTACTGAGCCTGTGCCTGAGGGGCCGATAGTTCCGGCGGCCGGGTTCAAGGCCGATAAGACATCAGGCTATGAACCACTGACTGTGAATTTTACAGACCAGTCGGCAAACTCTCCGACTTCATGTGCATGGGACTTTGACAATGACGGCAGGATTGACAGTACAGACAAGAGCCCGTCCTATACCTTTGAAAGCGCAGGCCAGTACAGTGTAAAATTGACCGTGAACAATTATGCCGGCAGCGATTCTGAGGTTAAGCTGGATTACATAATAGTCGATCCTGCAAAATCCAATGAAGTTGCCAATGAAAAGCCTGCTCCATTGGAGCAGGAGAAACCTTCGCCTGATACGAATAAAAAACAATTTGACTATGCAAAAAAGGTGTTCATTCCGGCTATGGTGATTATTGCTCTTGGCCTGGGAATAATCCTGCTTAGAAAGAAGGACAGGTAATATAAATTGATATTAGCAGGGATATATTGAGACATAAATGCAAATTCAATTTGACAACAGGCAGCAAATATTATTTGTTTACCAACTCTGTTTAAGAGAAAAGGGTTCGTACAAGTGGTGATTAATAAAATGTAATCACGGCTGCCGGTTTTTATCAATCCGAACGTACCTTATATAAAGGAGTTCGGATTATTTGTCGGAGGTTTTTTCAAAACCGTGATACTTTTTTATGGCTTAGAAAATGTTCAAACATTTCACCATTATTCGAAGTGGATTATGGTCATCCAAAAAAAACGGTTACATTTTGAATGAAATGTAAAAGCTGTTATTTCAGTTATAATAGTATCAAAGAAACAATGAATCAAGTAATCAATCAATATTTAAGGAGAATACCATATGGCTTATAAACCTGAACCGATCAACACTTCCAGTATTCAATTGAATGACGGCATAAAGGAACTTACAGAACTATTGGCTGAAAATGCCCATGATATCTGGGCTCTGCAGCGCATGAGTGATGGATGGGTTTACGGGAGAAAACGCAATGATGAAAAAAAGGAACATCCCTGTTTGATTGCTTATGAGCAGTTACCCGAAGCGGAGAAAGAGTATGATCGTAAAATAGCAATGGAAACAATAAAGGTTATTATTGCCCTGGGATATCGAATCGAAAAAGCATAACCCGGGATATATTTAATGAAGAATATTTGATATTTTGCTTTTTGGGGGGAGAGGCAAATGGACAATATTGTAAAATGGCATTCCCAGGGCATATTCATCTCCAGTACTTTTCGGGATATGCATGCCGAAAGAGGGTATCTGCAGGACATCGTATTTCCCGAGCTGGAGAAGAGACTGAGAGAAAGCGCTTATCCATATCATATCGAACCCATCGATCTGCGCTGGGGAGTAGAGACTGCCGGGCTTAATGAACAGCAGCAAAAAGAAACAGAAGTATTGAAAGTATGCCTGAACGAAATCGAGCGCAGCCGCCCCTTTATGATCGTCCTGCTGGGTGACCGCTATGGCTGGGTACCACCGGCAGTCAATATCAAAAGAGCCATAGAAGGCACCGGCTATTCCTGTGATATAAACGGGCGAAGCGTTACCGCCCTGGAAATAGAATACGGCATCCTGAACTCACTGGCTGAATATAAACGCTGCTTCTTCTACTTCCGCAACCCCCTGCCTTATGAAAACATGCCAGCGAATACAGCCGCCAGATACAGTGACCGGTACAATCCTGATGAGCAAGCCAGCTATCCCAAACTGCAGGCATTAAAACAGCGCATCAAAGAAACCGGCCATGGACCGGTCAGAGAATATTGGGCGGACTGGAACCAGAGCGATCAGGAAGTCAGCGGGCTGGAAGCATTCGGAGATCTGGTAACTGAAGACCTGTGGCAGGCTATACAGGAAGAATGCCGGAGAACGATAGAAGAACAGCCCCGGACCTGGCAGGAAGAAGAACAATGGCTGCTGGAACAATACATAGAAAACCGGTATCCATACTATCACAGCGCCAGCCTCATTCAGCAGCAGATGGCAGCCAGCATCCGTCAGCAAGCAGTTCAGAGCCTAAAAGACTTCCTTTTATCCCCGCCGGGATCAGGTACAGCCAGAGGAATATGTCTGGCAGGAGAACCCGGGGCCGGCAAAAGCACCTTGTTTGCCCGTCTCTGCCGGGAAATGCAGCAGGAAGATGTATTGATACTGGCCCATGCCGGAGGCATCGGCAGCCGGGCCGGAAACAGCCAGACCATGCTGCGCCTGTGGATACAAGCCATGAATAAATTTCTCGGTCTAAAGGATACCTCAGACTCACTTGATACCCGCAAAGAAACAGAAGATACCTTCGCCGAACTGTTGTCCCGCTCTGCAGTCAAAAAACGGGTCATAGTAATGATAGATGCCTTGAATGAATTTCAGGACAGCCAGGCTAAGTACCTCACCTGGCTGCCGGAGATATGGCCAAATAATGCCCGCTTGCTGATCACCACCATTACCGGCGCCGAACCGAAAGTGCGCAACCTGGAAATCAAGTACCTGGCAGCGTTGACAAAAAACGAAGCAACAGCCGTTTGCCAGGTAATATGCAGCCGTTATCACAAAACCCTGAATTCCCAGGTCGAAAAAATCATATTATCCCATAAGCATAATGATCAGCCCTCATACGGCAATCCCTTGTGGATCCAGTTAGCCATCAATGAGATACTCACCCTGGACGAAGATGATTATGCCCGCCTGGAAAAAGATGAACTTCAGGGAACCGCCGAAGCAAGACTGCTGTCCATGCTGCTCGATACAGCGCAAAAACTGCCCCCGGATGTTCCCGGACTGTACCAGTCCCTGACCGAAAAACTGGAGAACCTTTTTGGAGCGTCCCAGGTAAAAAGCCTATTAAGCCTGATTGCCGTCAGCCGCATGGGACTACGCGAAAGCGATCTTAAACAGCTGGTACCCGTAATGACCGGGGAGGCTTGGCAGGACCTGACCTTTGCCCGGATAAGAAACTATCTGGGAAGTCATCTGGTGCAGAGAGGGACAGAAAACCTGTGGAACTTCTTCCACCAGCAAGCCAAAATATCAGTCATGAACCGTTATCTGAAAAACGAAGCCGACTTAAAAAACCTCCATGCCGTAATCGCCGCTTATCTGGAAACCCTCACCCGGCAAGATCCCTTAAGGATCAACGAAATCATGTACCACTATATCCATGCGGATGACAAGCTAAAAGCTGCCAAATATTACGGTGCATACGATTTAAATGACCAGGAAATCCAGGGTGCTGCTCAGGCTCTGGCCAGCCATATCATCAATAACAGCCACGATGAAGCTCTGGAGTGGGTCTGCAGCCTGCTGCAAAGTCCGTTATCAGCGGATGAAATATGTATAATAGCAAATCACAATAACGCTTATTTGCTCACATATCTTGAGCACTTCGTAAGCCTTGCTGATCAGACTGTTTTACTTAATACGGCTAAGACTGCCCTTATTAAGATTGTTGATGAGCATTCCGATAATTTAATCTATAGGCGAAATCTTTCTGTTAGCTACGACCGGCTGGGCAGAGCAGAAGCTACCCGGGGCAACTGGGCAGGAGCCCGGCAGTATTACCAGAACAGCCTGGAAATCAGAAAAGAACTGGCCAAGCTTTACCCGGACAATGCAGAATATAGGCGGGAACTATTCGTAAGCTACGATAGGCTGGGTGAAGTGGAAGAGACCCGGGGCAACTGGGAAGGAGCCATGCAGTATTACCAGGATAGCTTGAAAATTATTAAAGAATTGGTCAGGCTTTATCCGGATAATACCCAATACAAGCGGGATCTATACATAAGCTGCCAGAAGATGGGCGGAGTGGCAGAACCCCGGGGTAACTGGGAAGGAGCCCGGCAGTATTATCAGGACAGCCTGGAGATGATAAAAGAACTGGTCAATCTTTTCCCGGATAGTACTCAATACAATCAGGATTTGTCCATAGGGTACAACAGGTTGGCCAATGTGGAAGAAACCCGGGGCAACTGGGAAATAGCCCGGGTATATTATGGGGACAGTCTGGAAATTACAAAAGAACTAGTCAGGTTTTTCCCGGAAAATGCTCGGTTCAAGTGGGATTTGTCCATAAATTATATCAATCTGGGTAATGTTGAAGCTACCCGGGGCAACTGGGAGAGAGCCCAGCAGTATTACCAGGACAGCCTGAAGATTAAAAAGGAATTAGTAAGTCTTTTCCCTGAAAACGTTCAGTACAAGCGAGATCTATCTGTAGGCTATAACAAACTGGCCAATGTGGAGGAGAACCGGAACAAATGGGAAAAAGTCCGGTTATATTTCCAGAACATCCTGGAGATTACGGAAGAATTAATAAGCCTATCCCCTGAAAATGTCCAGTACAAGCAGGATCTATCTGTAGGCTATAACAAACTGGCCAATGTGGAAGAGATCCGCGGTAATTGGGATAGAGCCCGGCAGTATTATGAAGAAAGCCTGAAAATTGTAAAAGAATTAGTAAGGATTTCCCCGGAAAATGCCCGGTACAAGCGGGATTTGTTCGTAAGCTATATCAGGCTGGGCGGAGTAGAAGAGAACCGGTGTAACTGGGAAGGAGCCAGGCAGTATTATGAGGAAAGCCTGGAGATGGTAAAAGAACAGGTCAGGATTTCCCCGGAATTCACCCAGTACAAGCGGGATCTGTTCGTAAGCTATATCAGGCTGGGGGGAGTGGAAGAGAACCGGGGCAACTGGGAAGGAGCCCGGCAGTATTACCAGGACAGCCTGGAGATTACAGAAGAATTAGTCAACCTTTCTCCAGAAACTGCCCAGTTTAAGTTGGATTTGTCAACGACCCAAGTTAGACTGGGCAATGTGGAAGAGAGGCAGGGCAACTGGGAAAAAGCCCGCGTTTACTACCAGGAGAGCCTGCAGATCACAAAAGAATTAATCAGCATTTCCCCGGAAACTACCCAGTTAAAGCGGGATTTGTTTGTAAGCTATATCAGACTGGGCGGAGTAGAAGAGAATCGGTGTAACTGGGAAGGAGCCCGGCAGTATTTCAAGGACAGCCTGGAGACTATAAAAGAATTAGTTAGCCTTTTCCCGGAAAGCGCCCAGTTAAAGCGGGATCTGTTTGTAAGCTATATCAGACTGGGTGGGGTGGAAAAGAGGCAAGGCAACTTGGAGATGACCCGGCAGTATTATCATGACAGCCTGGAGATTGTAAAAGAATTAGTTAGCCTTTTCCCAGAAAGCTCGCAGTATAGAGGAGATTTGTCTATAATCTGCGATAAGATGAAAGAAGTGGAATAGCACCGGGAGTAACTGGCTATAATAAAAATTCAAAACTCGCAAAGATGGTTTATATGCTTAAGATTTGCCTGAAAACCCTGAAAAGTATAAAGAAAAAAAATAAAGCACGGACAAGATTATTTAAACCCGGGAATTTCTTTAGCGATGTTATCTGCAGGATGTGGTACTTCAATCAACTGATACCATTAATTTAATGGTTTCTGATACTTATTATCATGTCAGTCCTGCCATATAATTAAACACATAATTTTACTATTCAAAACAAGGAGTGTTTAAAGTGAATGAGCGCTATGAATTGAACAAAAACCTGGCTCAAATGCTCAAGGGCGGAGTTATCATGGATGTGAGCACTCCGGAGCAGGCTCGTATTGCTGAGGAAGCAGGGGCTTGTGCAGTTATGGCTTTGGAAAGGATCCCGGCAGACATAAGAGCAGCGGGAGGGGTCTCACGGATGAGCGACCCAAAAATGATCAAAAGCATCCAGCAGGCAGTATCCATTCCGGTCATGGCCAAAGTCCGGATCGGACATTTTGTGGAAGCCCAGATACTGGAGGCTATTGAAATCGATTATATCGATGAAAGCGAAGTTCTTTCCCCGGCCGATGATATTTATCACATCAATAAAAATGATTTCGCAGTTCCTTTCGTATGCGGTGCCAAAGATCTTGGTGAAGCTTTAAGAAGGATCAGTGAAGGCGCTGCCATGATAAGGACCAAAGGTGAACCGGGAACCGGGGATATAATCCAGGCTGTCCGCCATATGAGATTAATCAACAAACAGATAAGGCAGTTGCAGAACATGCGGGAAGATGAACTTTTCCAGGCCGCCAAGGAGTTGCAGGTCAGCTGTGAACTGGTTTCATATGTTCATGAAAACGGCCGGCTGCCGGTGGTTAATTTTGCTGCCGGGGGGATTGCTACTCCTGCCGATGCCGCATTGATGATGCAGTTGGGAGCGGAGGGTGTATTTGTAGGCTCCGGTATTTTCAAATCGGGTAATCCGGCGAAAAGAGCTCAGGCAATCGTTAAAGCAGTGACCAATTTTTATGATCCCAAGATCCTGGCTGAGATATCGGAGGATTTAGGCGAAGCTATGGTAGGCATCAATGAACAGGAAATTGAACTTTTAATGGCGGAAAGAGGCAAATAATGCAGCAGACCATCGGTGTTTTAGCAATACAGGGAGCTTTTGCTGAACATATTCAGGTTCTCCACCAGCTTGCGGTCAACTGCCTGGAAATAAGGAAGAAAGAGGATATTACCGCAAATCATCTGGACGGTATGATTCTGCCCGGCGGAGAAAGTACGGTTATGGGCAAGCTGCTGATTGAGCTTGATATGATCGATCGTTTAAGGCAGATGATAAATGACGGCCGGCCGGTTTTAGGGACCTGTGCCGGTTTGATCCTGCTGGCCAAAAGAATTGTCAATGACAGTCATGTTTACCTGGGGACCATGGACATAATGGCCAAAAGAAATGCCTACGGGCGCCAACTGGGGAGCTTTCATACAGTTGCCGGCTTCAAGGGCATTGGGGAAGTTCCCATGACCTTTATAAGGGCGCCTTATATTGAATCCGCAGCAGAAAATGTTGAGGTACTAGCGAAAGTTGATAATTATATAGTTGCCGCCCGGCAGGATAATATGCTGGTAACCGCGTTCCACCCGGAGCTGACAGATGATTTAAGGATCCATGAGTATTTCCTTGGCATGATCAGGAGTAAAGCGGCAGACAAGCAGGTTAAGTTATCAGCTTCAGCATTCGGACAAAGTCCGGAAACCGTTAAAGCAGAAGATGCGGATTTTTCTGCAGTTCCCAATGATCCTGAATACGGATTGGTTCCGGAGAAACCAATCTATACATATGGTGTACCTGGATCTTATCAGTATCTTGACAGCCTGAGAACAAGTACGGGGGAAAGATTGATCTGGCAAAGATACGGTTCCAGGCGTGTCGAAGGAATTGATGGCTTTATAGATATATATGACGGATTACTGCCTTCAGGTAAAATTTATCAAAGATTATATGTAAATATGTATGGCAAGAGTAATTCAACAGCTGCCCCCAAGGGGTTTGTATTAGTAATTTAAAATATTATGCGCTCGCGCCGGATAAAAACCGGACCGTGACAGAATGACAAAGATATCTACGTCAGCATTTCAGGTATACAATATTGGCTATTGCCGTTGGAACCATTCATAATATATAATATTATCGACAATAAATTAATGTAAAAGGCCGACGATGACCTGGAACACTGATGTGGTTTCGGGTTTTTTGCGGTCTTTTATGCCCTTGTGAAATAAGGGTTGAACTGAACAACGAAGTTCTGAGCATAGACGCTCTTTAATTGCGGGTATCGAGCCCGTAATTGAAGGGCGTTTTTTATTGTCAATAACTTATGAGGGGGATTGGAATTGGAACAATTTAATCTGCTGGATATGGCTGCTGCTATTGATACGGTGTGGGTCCTTCTATGTGCAGCGATGGTGTTTTTCATGGAAGGTGGGTTTGCTTTTCTGGAAGCTGGTTTTATAAGTGCTAAAAACTCAATTAATATCGTTATGAAGGTTTTTACTGATTGCACGGTGGGAATGCTCAGCTTTTGGGCAATTGGTTTCGCGGTGATGTACGGTCTGGATCAGGCCGGTCTCTTCGGAACTACTGGTTTTTTCATCGGCGGCGATTTGAGCCACATTAAACTGCGGATTCCCATATATGCTTATTGGCTTTTCCAGGCAGCCTTTGCAGTGGCTATGGCTTCTATTGTTTCCGGCGCTGTGGCTGAGCGTATGAAATTCGGTCCTTACATAATATATACAGCTCTGGCCGCAGGCATTATTTATCCGGTAGCCGGCCATTGGGTATGGGGTGCAGGCGGATGGCTGTCCCAACTGGGCATGTTGGATTTTGCCGGCTCCGCTGTGGTGCACGCCGTGGGAGGTTGGAGCTCACTGGCTGCGGTTATGGTACTGGGAGCACGCAACAGTAAATATAACGAAGATGGCAGTATTAATTTCCTGCCGCCCCATAACCTGCACCTGGCTTTCCTGGGGGCATTCATCCTGTGGTTTGGCTGGAATGGATTTAATGCCGGAAGCTCGCTTTCCGGCCTGGACAGCAATATTGCCAGAATTGCCCTCAATACCAATTTGGCAGCAGCCAGCGGCGGCATGATGGCTACCTTTTATACCATGTTTAAATATGGCAAGGCTGACCCCAGTATGGTCATTAACGGTTCGTTGGCCGGCCTGGCCGCAATTACCGCCGGGTGTGCATTTGTAAGTCCTCCTTTTGCGGTATTGATTGGTGCTGTAGCCGGCGTCTCAGTTGTAGTTGCAGTAGGATTCTTTGATAGACTGCGAATGGATGACCCGGTGGGGGCTATAGCTGTCCATGGTGTCAATGGAACCTGGGGTGTTCTGGCCGTAGGTTTGTTTGCTGAAAAAGGCGGGCTGTTCCTGGGGGGCGGCACCCATTTGTTACTCATTCAGACTCTGGGGGTTGCAGCCGTATCCTTGTGGGCTTTTGGCATGACCTATCTGGTTTTTGCGGTTCTGAAAGCAACCGTGGGAATACGGGTGGGCCTGGAAGAAGAAATCAACGGCCTGGATGTTGCCGAACATGACATCTCAGCCTATACTGCTATTGATGGTATCAGTGCCGAAAGTTAATGTTGCCTTGCCGGTCCTCGTAAAGGTATACTAATAATGTAATGCCCATTGAGACTCATACATCTTAAATGGACGAGGAGAGGTTTTTTTGAAGAAAATAGAAGCTATTATCAGGCCGGGCAAACTGGACGAATTGAAATTGGCACTGGATAATATCGGTATTCGCGGCATGACTGTCTATGATGTGAAAGGCAGAGGACTGCAGCGCGAGCAAAAGCAATACTACCGGGGCCAGGAGCACAAGGTTGACCTTTTCCCCAAGATCAAAGTTGAAATAGTTTGTGAAGATTCATTTACCGAAAATATTATTTCTACCATTCTTGGTGTATGTAAAACAGGTCAGGTTGGAGATGGCAAAATTTTCATCTGCCCGGTGGAAAGGGTCATACGTATAAGTACCCGTGAAGAAGGCAGCGCAGCCATTTAGAGCAGAGAATCAGGCAGATTCTGAATCGGTATGGCTAAAACCTTGCGATTCTGCTTGATTATTGGGTCACTGTCTTTATATTTTGGCTTCATAAATATTACGCATAGCAAAACAAAAACCGCGCAAACCTGCGCGGTTACTTATTTTCAATGGTGGGTTGGGAAAAACAGAAATTTCAATTCTAGGGACTGGTTAAAATTCCGTCCAGTTTCCAAGCTCCGTCTTCGTTGGCTAAGATAACAAACCTGATGTTTTTACCATTTTCGTAACCGTAGTAAGGAATAGGTGCATCAGCTGAGTCAGGGTTCATCGTGACGTTAAATGTAACCTTATATTCGCGCTGGCTGGGTGTCCAGGACGATTCATCGTAGGCTTCAATGCTGCTGACGGTTATGGAAGTCATGGCATTAAATTGGACGCCCCAAGCTTGTTTGGTACTATCATTGCCGGTGTTTTTCGCAGTCATAATCATTACAGCTTCGCTGGCCTTGCCCTCATCAATCAATTTAAAGAAATTTGCAATGAATTCCTGGCCGTCCAATTTCGTTGCCGAATCACCAGTGCTACTCGTGCCAACTGATTCAGAAGGGTTTTTATTCGAAGCACTGGTTTCGGTTGATGCGTCACTCTGCAAATATTTGACGACGCCGGCCGCAAGGGCAATGAAATTTTTATCGCTGATCACACTTTCCGAGCTTCTTTCGACCGTTAATATCAAGGTGTCGGTGATTTTTATGGATATATTCACCATTTGTCCGGTCGGTGCCGCAACTATGAAATTATACTGTTATCTTCACTAAGTATGGCTCCGGATTCTTTATTAACGGTTTTTTGAGTTTCGTAACTGAGTTTATTCAAGCGTAAAGCTACATAGTCCGTTTCGTTCAGGTAATACTTACAGACATTGGTAATATTTCCGGTAGTCGGTTGAACGTTGGTAATGGATTCACCAATAATATCCTGGATGACCGTTTGGGGAACTTGATCGCCGATCGGTTCGCTAAAAGTTACCGTCAACGCCAGGTTGTTTTGAGCCGACTTATTATCCGCCTGAGACATTTGATAGGCCAGAATTCCTCCGCCAATCAATACGATCACTCCGATTATCGCAACTAATAAACTCTTTTTCATCACACCAACTCCTGTTCATTAAAATAGTAATCTTAAAACCAAATTCTTTGTATTACTCATCAAGGAAAATACTTATCTGACAAGGCGGAGAAATAAGTAATGCGGTATGTATTGCGATTGACGACAACAAAGAGCCATACAGGAGTATAGCCTATGAGAATATAATTAGAATCGATAGAATATTACCAATAGTATAAAATAATTTGGCAATGTAAATTAAAAATATGTGCAGAAATTTATTTTTAGCCATTATCATCAATGTTGACCTGTTGCCGCTTCTGATGGCCAACTATTGGTATCGTATGTACATTCATTTCCCTGATGGACAACACAATAAGAATATGAAGAAGTAATATGGCTTGTTACCCTTAAAATGGTACGGACATTTTAAATTACTATCCATTTCATAGCAAAACAAAAACCGCGCAAACCTGCGCGGTTACTTATTTTTAAATGGTGGGTCATCGGCGACTCGAACGCCGGACACCCTGATTAAAAGTCAGGTGCTCTGCCAACTGAGCTAATGACCCATTAAATTATAAGTGGCTGGGGTGGCTGGATTCGAACCAACGAATGACGGAGTCAAAGTCCGTTGCCTTACCGCTTGGCTACACCCCAACGTTTAAGAGTATACCGACATATACTGCTTGATGTCAAGGGTTATATGGGGTGGATGATGGGACTTGAACCCACGGCCCCCAGAGCCACAATCTGGTGCTCTAGCCAACTGAGCTACACCCACCACAAGCCGTTTACTATATGGCGTCCCCAGAGGGATTCGAACCCCCGACCTACGGATTAGAAGTCCGTTGCTCTATCCAGCTGAGCTATAGGGACATAAAAAATGGAGCGGGTAGAGGGAATCGAACCCTCGCAACCAGCTTGGAAGGCTGGGGCTCTACCACTGAGCTACACCCGCCCGCAAAAAGTATTATACCTGTTTTCAAAAAGCATTACAAGGAAGAATTAATTTTTTTGCAATGCCTGAATAATGGCATATAACGGCTATGCTGACCTGCCATTAGTGCAAATCAAGTTTAGTATGCCAACAATATTGTATTTTAGCATAGTTTCCGTAAATAATAAAGAATAAACAATCATCATGCAAAAAGAAGGAGCCTGGTTTTCAAAAATGATATCTACACAATAATCTAATAATCATATATAGTATTGATAATGGATATTTTATGGGTTTAGCTGTCTTAAATTTTTTATTTCAATAATATTGAAGATTATACCCGGGTCAAACATATTTCAGCCTGTAAAACCAAAACATAAGATAAAAAAGTCAGGAGGTATTTTAGTGGGAAAAGTTTTAGTGGAAATCTTTGCCGGGGTCAATGAATTCAGAGGTGGTTGTGCAGGATGTGCCGGTGGATGTGCACCTGTTGATACGAAACAACAGTACGAAGATGCCAGAAAGTACCTGGGTGAAAAATATGCTGATCTGGTTGAGGTGAAATATGTCGATACCAGTGAGCAAAATATTGCTGATTACCCTGAAGTGGCTCAGATAATCAAGCGTGGTTATGAGTTTCCGATCACTTTTGTAAACGGGGAAGCCCGTTTGGCCAGCCGGGTGCCGGTTGAAGCTTTGGCCGAAATCATAGAAGAACTGAAAGGGCAATGATAACAGTTAGGACTGAATAATGCAACGACGAATATTTATAATATTTTTGGCAGCTGCACTGTTAGTTATTACAGCCTATAAGCAAAACTGGTACCCTTTTGGATTTAACGAACCTGAATCTGCTCCCCGATCTGCCTTGGTGGTCAATGAGCAGATGCAGCAAGCTTTTGACGCCGGACAGGGAGTTTGGCTGGTTTTCAGTTCCGCCACCTGACCTGCCTGTGTTCAATTGGAAAAGCAGGCCGGGCCGGTTATGCTTGATTACCAGGGAAAAATCGCTTTTGTAAGAGTCGATGTCAATAATGCGGCAAACCGGGATATTATCAGTCAGTATCCGGTACAATATGTACCTGCCAGCTTTATAATGGATAAAGACGGCAATATCAGTTTCAGTGCGGTGGGAGTGCTTGAACCTGAAGAAATAAGGGCAGAACTGGATAAGGTGGTTAGCAAATAGTGGATTTCATAAATGAACTGGCACCGCAAATGCTCAGCTCATTTTCTCTGTATGGTTATGTTCTTGTTTTTCTGGCTGGTATTATAGCCAGTATAGGTCCCTGCAATTTGAGTATCATGCCTATTCTTATGGCTTATGTCGGCGGAAGCGAAATCGGGCGTCAGCGCGGTTTCGCTCTTTCTTGCTTTTTTACCCTGGGAACAGCGGTGACTTTTGTGCTCTTGGGGTTAATTATTGCTGCAATTGGCGGCATTTTTGGCACCAGCCGCAGTATCCTCTACTATTTTGCAGCCGCGGTATGTATTTTAATGGGATTAAATTTAACTGGATTATTGAATTTTAATACTAACTTTGGCAATCATTTATTAAGCAAAACTATGGAACAGAAAGGTTTAAGCGGCAGTTTCCTGCTGGGTATGATAATGGGTTTGGTCGGTTCCCAGTGCGGGACGCCTATCCTGCTGGTCATACTTTCACTGGCTTTTGCCAGCGGGCACTGGCTGTATGGAGCGACCTTGCTGTTTATTTATGCTTTGGGACAGGGGGTGCCGATTATTGTAACCGGTACCTTCACTTCTTTGATCACCCGCATGGAGCTGTTCGCCAAATTAAATGCCGTGCTGGAAAAAGCGGCGGGAATAATAATTATTATTATGGGTGCTTATTTCCTTTGGCTGGCTTGAATCCAGCCGGATCCCCTGATATTTTCAATTCGATCGTTTAAGCCGGGCTAAATCTTCGTTTTTCCTTTAATTTTTTTTTATGGTTAATGCAATCATAAAACACGAGTTTAGTACATTAAAGAAAATAATGCAGGAAAATGCACAATTATGAAGAATTCTTTCTAGATGTGCATAATAATTATCGTTATTGTTAAGCATCATATCTTTAAGGCGGGGGAGATATCGTGAAGAGCATCGGCGCTAAATTGATGATCAGCTTCAGCCTGGTAATAATGGTGGTGTGTATCGGGCTCGGTTATATAGCATCAGTGTATGCCAGTAATGCTTTGCATGAAACTGCCGCAGAAAACCTTATCACGCGTGCCGAAGTCGGAGGCAGACTAATCATATCTGATATGGAAGCAAGACTTTGCATTGTGGAAACAGTTGCTGAGAACAATGCAATTTATGGCATGAATTGGAATGAGCAGCTGCCAGTACTCATAACGGAAAACAAACGGCTGAATTTCAAATCCATGGGGGTAGCTGCGCCTGATGGGGGTTTAAAATTAATTGACGGAACTTCTGAGCAAATCAGCCAGCAGGAATATTTTATAAATGCCATAAGGGGGGAGAAGAGTTTTTCCCAGCCGGTAAAAAGCAGTACTGATGATTCAGTGAATCTGGCCTTTGCAGTGCCGATCGAGCGGGAAGGGCAAATAGTCGGGGTTTTGGTCGGAATCGAGGATGCTAGTATCCTTAGTCGTATAACTAACGAAATTACTTATGGGAAAAAAAGTTGCTCATTTATTGTTAGCGGGGACGGGACAATCCTTGCTCACCCTGATGCCAGTAAGATTTTTAAGCAATATAACGATATTAAAGATTCTTGCCCGCGGGAAGTTGCTGGCGTAAAAAACCTTATGATATCAGGAGACGGAAACTACAGCAAATATGTTTTAAATGATGGTACTGCTATGATGGCAGGATTCGCCCCGATCGAAAAAACTAACTGGACGATTGGTGTAGCGGCGGAAGAAAAAGAGTTGCTGGCCGGGATGGTATCAATGAAGCGAGGGATAGTCATTGCTTCAGTATTTGCTATTATACTGGCGCTTTTTTTTGCCTTCAGAGTTGGCCGTACCATTAGTCTGCCCATAAATCTGATTACAGGTTATTACCGTAAAATGGCGGAAGGAGATTTCAGCCGCCGGCTTGACAGTACCTGGACGGGAAGAAAAGATGAGTTGGGAGCGTTAGCGTTTGGCTATAACACTATAAATTTTAATATAGGGCAGATCATTAATAAACTGGCGGAGAGCGAAAATAATCTGCGGCAGATCACCGATAACATGACTGATATTATATGCCGGGTCGACAAGGAAGGAAAGTTTATTTATATGAGTCCGTCCCTTTTTGCTGTAACCGGATGGCGATCTGAGGAATTATCAGGTTGGGGAGTTTTTGATTTAGTTCATCCCGAGGATGTTGAGAACTCATTTGAAATCTTTCGTGATAGTATCAGGAATGAAATAACCGGCCGGGCAGAGTTTCGCTTCAAGACCAAGGAAGGTAATTATAAATGGATGGAAGGCACCGGCAGAGCTTTATACAATGAAGACGGCAGGGCTATCGGCGGGATAATTACCTGCCGGGAAATTGAAGAACGTAAAAAAGCTGAGAAAGAAATACAGTATTTGATCGATTACGATGTATTGACCAAACTATATAACCGCAGTTTTTTTGAGCGGAAGATATATGAGCTTGACACCCTGGGTACAGTGCCGGTGGCTGTTTTAGTATGTGATGTTGACGGGCTGAAGCTGGTAAATGATACCCTCGGGCATACGGTAGGGGATAAATTGCTTTTGGCCACCGCCAGACTTTTTAATAATAATTGCCCTGAAGAAGCTACTGTTGCCCGTGTTGGCGGTGATGAATTTGCTATCCTGCTGCCAGATCATAATGAAGAAAAACTGAACAAATTGTTGGATTCCCTCCGTAATGCAATTAAAAAAATCAACGATGATAATATTGATATGCCGATAAGCATTTCCATGGGTTATAGCATGAGAGTAAATCCCCAGGAAAAATTAATGGAAGTATATAAAAGAGCCGATGAAGCCATGTATCGGGAAAAATTAATGCACAGCCGTAGCAACCGCAGTGCAATTGTAGAAGTAGTTATGAGAGCACTGGAGGCGCGTGATTATATCACGGAAGGACATGCAGAACGGATGCAGAACATTGTTATAACCATGGGCGAAGCTATTGGCATGAACGAACATGAGATAAATAATTTATGCTTGTTTGCTCGTTTTCATGATATAGGCAAGGTCGGAGTCCCGGATCAGATATTGTTTAAAAAGGACAAACTGACCAGTGAAGAATTCGATGAAATGAAAAAACATTGTGAAATAGGTTATAGAATTGTTCAGACATCGCCGGATTTTGTGCATATAGCCGACTGGATATTAAAACACCATGAATGGTGGGATGGCAATGGTTATCCGCTGGGTTTAAAAGCAGGGGATATACCTCTGCAATGCCGGGTGCTTGCTATTGCTGATGCTTTTGACGCCATGATGAATGACCGCCCATATCGCAAGGCTATGGATATCAAAGCAATAAAACTTGAATTGCGCAGATGTGCCGGTACTCAGTTTGACCCGATCCTGGTTGAATACTTTCTGAACATACTGGAAAGCCAGGATTTCACCTGCAATTAGAACAAAGGGAGCAGCGTTGCAAAGCTGTGCAGTCTGCCGATCGGGAACTTGCAGATTTTTTATAAAGATCAAAGCGAAAACAAAAAGAGAGAAAATAGCGCAACTCTGTGCGGTACACAAGCCAAATCAGATGCGGGGGGTATATAAAAAAGCAGGGCCATACAGAAGTCCCTGCTTTTCTTTTTTCTTAATGGTCGGGGTGACAGGATTCGAACCTGCGACTTTCTGGTCCCAAACCAGACGCGCTACCAAGCTGCGCTACACCCCGAACTTCTTTATGATAACATCAGCTCTCTGGCAATGTCAATTATGAAAAGACGGGATTGAACTGCATTAAGATTGAAAGGTTAATGTTATTGTGGCCTGTTCTTTGACCAGTATTGGGACTAATTTAATATCAGTGTTTTTTTTAAAATCCTGGTTTATAAAATATATATTTTAATTACAAAAGAGGATATAATTATGACAGAATGTAATACATAAAAGAGGGAGTGTGATGAAGTATGTTTGATTATTTAATGACACCACAGCAGTTGCAGCTCAGAGACGAAACACGGGATTTAGTTAAATGGATACCCCGTCAGTACATTCTGGATATGGATGCAGAAAAAATCAAATATCCCAAAGAATTCATGGCGGAAGCCGGACGGCGTCATCTGATAGGTATCAGGGTACCGACAGAATACGGCGGACGGGGCGGCCAGTGGCAGGATGATATTATCGCGGCCGAGGAAGTATGCGTGCCGGGTTACATTTTCGGCTGCGCGTGGGGCGTTACCGGTGACGTGGTTACTGAAGCGCTGGTTCACTTTGGTACGGAAGAGCAAAAGAAAAAGTACCTGCCTCCCATCTGCAAAGGGGAAAAATTTGCGGCGGAATGTTTAACTGAACCGCGGGGCGGCTCGGACTTTTTCGGAGCGACTACGATTGCCAGAAGAGACGGCGATGATTTCATCTTAAACGGGCAAAAGCGTTTTATAGTCGGCGGAGAAGGGGCTGATTTTTTCCTGGTTTATGCCAAAACTGACCTGGAAGCGCCTTCCGGCAAGTCGATGACCTGTTTTATGGTGGAAAGAGAAATGGGGGTCAAGACTGAGTACTTATATAATCTGATGGGCTCCCGCGGGGGCGGAACTGCCCGGGTTATTTTCGAGAATGTCAGAGTGCCGAAAGAAAATGTTATCGGTGAAGTCAATGGGGCCGGAACCGTTTTTAACCAAATGATGATACCGGAAAGGTTTGGCACCGCATCGATGACCATCGGGGCTGCCCGTCCCGCTTTGGAAATTGCAACAGATTACAGCAGCAAACGCAAAGCTTTTGGCACCGAGATCAAGAATTTCGAGGGAGTAAGCTTTAAAGTAGCTGAAATGGTAACCAAACTGGATAGCGCCAGAGCCATGATTTATACTACCGCACTGGCGCTTGATTCGGGTAAAGTCAAAGCCAGCCGCTGCCGCCGCATGGCTTCGGAGTCCAAGAAGTTTGTTACGGAACAATGCTGGGATGTAGCGAATCTGGCCATGCAGGTAATGGGCGGGATAGGTTATACGGATGTTTATCCCATCGAAAAGATCGTGCGTGATCTGCGGCTGTCCATGATTTGGGTCGGCACCAACGAAATAATGAGCCTGATTATCCAGCATGAACATTACCGGGAAAGACTGGCGGAAATTGCTGGTGGGGAAAAACGCAACAGTGAGCTGGATGCGCTGAATGCTTTTGCTGAAGGGGAAAAGATTTTTGAATAAGATTTAACGAAAAGGGGGTAAAGTCATGGAGAAAAAATGGCAGGAAATTTATAAAAGCAAGCTGAAAACAGCAGAAGAGGCAGTTACATTAATTGGCAGCGGCGAATTAATCGCGTCAGCCTCGATAAACGGCCAGCCGCCGCAGTTGGTCGATGCCCTGGCACGACGTATGGCCAGCGGGGAAATCAAGGATGTCAGATTCATATTTTCGTTGTCAGTCAGAATGTCTTCATTGTATAATCCTGAAATTATTGCGCAATGCAATCAAAACAACAATTCTCTGGATGCAATGTATGCCGGGCCGCTGGAGAGGTATTTCCTTGAACAGGGGGGATTCACCTATATTCCTCATCGTTTGGCTGACGGTCCATTGATGACTGCCCGGGTCGGACTGGATGCAGCCCTGATCACCGTGTCGCCCATGGATAAACATGGGTTTTTCAGCACCGGAATCAATCCTGAGTATATTTACGGTTTCATCCGCCGCAATCCGGGAATTAAGATTTTAGCGGAAGTAAACAGTTATATGCCCAGAACTCACGGCAATAACCATTTCCATATCTCGGAACTGGCAGCAGTGGTAGAAAATGATTTGCCGCTGTTTGAACTGCCTGACATTCCCCTGACGGAACAGGATGAATTGATCGGACAGTATATAGCGGAAAGAGTACCGGACGGAGCCTGCCTGCAGTTGGGAATAGGCGGTATACCCAATGCAGTAGGGAAGTATCTGATAAATAAGAAGGATCTGGGCATACACTCGGAAATGCTTTGTGACACCATGGTCGATCTGTATGAGGCCGGAGTAATCACCGGAACCAAAAAGAAATTGCTGCCGCGCAGATGGGTGGCCTGTTTTGCCATGGGCTCCAAGCGTCTGTACGATTTTCTGGCTGATAATCCGATGATAGAAATGCACGACTCGGAGTGGGTCAATGATCCATATGTTATTGCCATGAATGATAATGTAGTCTCCATCAACGCGACTCTGGAAGTTGATCTTAGCGGGCAATGCGCTTCCGAAGCGATCGGCACCCGCCAATATTCCGGCGCCGGCGGACAAATGGACTTTACCGAAGGAGCCTGGAGATCCAATGGGGGACTGGCATTCCTTGCTTGTTATTCTACATATAAAGACAAAAGCGGGGTTATGCACTCCAGTATTGTTCCCACCCTAAGGCCCGGATCCATGGTCACCACCACCCGCAATGACGTTCAGTACGTAGTTACCGAGTATGGTGTGGCACGGTTAAAAGGTTTTAACCTGCGCCAGAGGGTAAATGACCTGGTCCGCATAGCTCATCCTGATTTCAGAGACTGGCTGATGGAAGAAGCGATGAAATTAAACTATATTAAGTAAACTAATGTAATTTTGATTAGTAATTAGTAAGGCTGTTCAGTGATGGACAGCCTCAGACCGTCAAAAAAGGCTAATAACTGCGTTAACTCGGTAGCCCCGTTCAATCAACGTACATAATGTACGCCTCATTCACGGTGCTTCCGGTTGCCTTGTTCTAAACCTTTTTTGTTCGCTCTGACGTGGCTGCAACTTTTTCGATAATCTAAGGCTGTTCAGTGATGGACAGCCTTAATTGTTTTGCCGTGTCATATCTGGCTGCGCAGGAATATTTGGCGGCTTTAATTGTAGCCTGACTTAAATTAATATATGATTGTTTCAGGAGGAGTATTATGAGTTTCAAATATATTGGATTAAAAATTCAGCTGGCTCGTGAAGAAAAAGGACTTAGCCAGGATCAACTGGCCAAAGCTTTGGGGTGTTCGCAATCAGCTCTGTCCAATTATGAAAAAGGCAAAAGGAGACTCTATTTATCACAACTTGAAGCCCTGGCTGAGATTTTAGATAAACCCCTGGATTATTTTGTGGAATCGATGCAGGCCAAGAGATTTGCAGTTGATATCGATGAAAACGATAACAGCAAACAGAAAATAAGAGATGCCATTGAGCGCCTTAATGAGCAGCAATTGGATAAAGTCCTGGAATATATTAATTATTTACAGTGGACAAAGGAGGGGAGTAAATAGGATGGACTTTTCACTGAACAAACAGCAGCATGATTTGGTCTTAATGACCAGAGAGATAGCGGGAGAGATTAAAAGTATAGCACTTAATCCGGACTTTTCGACGGAGCAGTTTGAAACAAAAATCGTCAGGCTTTTAGCACAGAACAATTTACTCTGCCCGACAATTCCCAAAGAATATGGCGGCCGGGGGCTGAATCGCTTTACTACAGCGCTGATAATTGAAGAAATTGCTGCCGGTTTTCCCAGTGCAGCAGCAGTTATAGATGCTACTATTCATGCCATTGAACCAATTTTATTGGCTGGTTCCAAGTGGCAGCAGGAAGAGTATTTGCCTATGTTGGCCGGTGCAAATGCGGGACGGGCTTCCTTTGCCCTGACAGAATCAACCGGAGGTTCAGATTTATCGCTGATTACCACCAAGGCAGTCAAAGAAGGGGAAGGTTTTTTATTAAATGGCAGTAAAGACTGGGTGATAAATGCCGCCCGGGCTAAGTTTATTGCCGTTATTGCCGCTATTGAAAGCAGCAGGAAAAAAGCTGATTTAAGGGTTTTCATAGTTCCCCAGTCAGCCCGCGGGTTGAAAATGGGGGTTAAAAGGAATACCATCGGCCTGGATTATGCTTACATTGGAGAAATAATTTTTGATCAGGCTTATATTGATAAAAGCAATGTTATAAAAAGCGATGAAGCCGGCAGCGGGTACTTGCTTTTGACCCAGACTTTCGATCTGGGCAGGGCCATGGTTGGGGCAACCTCAGTGGGCATTGCCCGGGCTGCTTATGAAACGGCTCTTGAATATGCTGAAAACCGGTTACAATTTGGTACCAGTATCAGGAATCACCAGGCTATTGCTTTTGCCCTGGCAGATATGGCCACCAAAATTGAGATGGCAAGACTTATTACCTGGAAAGCCTGCTGGCTGATGGATAATGGCGGGGATTATTCGGCGGTTTCATCTATGGCCAAGGTGGCTGCCAGTACCATAGCCCAGGAAGTGACGACTCAGGCGGCAGATATATTAGGGGCCAAAGGCTGTGAAAAAGGTGCTTTTATTGAACAGTTGGTCAGGGATGCCCGTATTTTGACTACTATCGAAGGTACCAATAATATGCAGAAACTGGTCATTTCATCGCAGTTATAGGTGAAAAAATGATATATGTAATAGTACCAGATAAATGTTCATCCTGCGGGTTATGTGCGGATGTCTGCCCCGTAGAAGCAATCAGCCAGATCGGGCCCTACTCCATTGATACTTTATTGTGCATTGCCTGTGGAGCCTGTTATGACAATTGTCCCTGTATGGCGATAGAAATTTATGAAGATTGACCATTCTAAGGAAGTGTATCGCCGGACATTATATCCTGTTGCTGCTGAAGTTCCCAGCGAGTCTGGGGACCGACAATACCATCCACAACAAGGTTATTATCTGTCTGGAAACGCCGGACGGCTGCTTCTGTCTGTAAGCCGAAAACACCATCAGCTTTAAACTTGTAATAGCCAAGTTTTTTAAGCAGCAATTGCACCTCTCTTACATCAGAGCCTTCACTTCCCAACTCCAATAGCCTGCCGGTATAGGTTTTGCCAAAGATATTGACCGGTGTTCCAAGCGGAGTTAAGTCATATAATTCAATTACATCTTCATTATACATGCGAATACAGCCGTGACTGACTGCCTTGCCTATCGATTTGGGATTATTGGTGCCATGTATGCCGTAACCTCCCCAGGGGATGCTGAGCCTCATCCATCTCGCCCCGAAAGGCCCCCCGGGATTCATGGTTTTCTGAACAATTGACCAGTTGCCCAGCGGAGTGGGCGTGCTTTTTTTACCAACCCCAATTTTATAAGTTCGCGGGAGTTGGCCATTTTGACTGAAGGTAAGACGCCGATTGGTAACGTCGATACTGATAAGAGGAAGATCGTTTTGATAATCAGGCTGATAAGGGAAAGCTGGTGCAGACGGCATTTTTAATTTTATCCAGGTATCCGGCCCTACCACGCCGTCGCCGGGCAGAAAACGAGAGGTCTGAAAAGCAATGACGGCCTGCTCAGTTGCTTCATTATATATTCCGTCAACAGCTCCTGAAAAAAAGCCCAGTCTTTTTAAACCTGACTGGAGCATCTGAACATCAGGGCCTGTAATCAGAACATTTTCTTTACGTAAAAACCGACTGGCATAAACTATCATGGCAGCTCCTTAAATAATAATTGTTTTAGAAATATTATATTAAGGCATAATAGTTTTAGTGACAAAAAAGACTGTCAGCAGTTTTAATGTAAAATATCGACTAAAAAAAGGGCATAAAAAAAGCGGCTGAACCGCTCCTGATCTACTTATTTTAAGCTTTTTTGTTTTTGTCATGCATACTTATGCAGTGAAAAAATCCTTTGACAACTTATAATTACATAGATAAATCTTCAAGTCAAGACTAAAACAGCAAATTCGTCACCGGGTATGAAAGTATGTATAAAAATCATCCTAAACGGACAGGAAAGCCAATAGAAGTTTAATATAACGTAAAATTATTCTTTTATTTATGTTTAAGAAATTCTATTATTGTAGTATCTTGGTAAAGCACCTGTCGGAAACCCTACTTCAGGTGTTTTTACTAACTTAAAAAAGGAGAGTGATCAGGTCAATGAAGCTCATTAGTTGGAAGAAGGCAATGCTGAGTAGTCTGCTAAGCCTGCCGATGCTTATGCTTTCACCGTCATTGGCATTTGCCAGTGAAGCAGAACTTGCTATTCCGCAATTGGAAGCATCGCAGGAATCTTTACTGATACTGGGTATCGCAGTATGTATTTTGGGTATGCTTTTTGGTTTGTATCAGTATAAGAAAGTCGAAAAGTATCAGGCCCACAAGTCCATGTTGGATGTTGCCAATACTATCTATGAAACCTGTAAGATCTACCTTATTCAACAGGGTAAATTCCTTATAGCTTTATTTATTATAATAGGCTTATGTATTGCCTTTTATTTTGGCATCCTGTCAAAAATGCCTTTTGGCTCGGTATTGTTCATACTGATGTGGACGGTAATAGGTATTCTTGGTTCATATAGTGTTGCCTGGTACGGTATTCGTATGAATACTCTGGCTAACAGCCGAACTGCCTTCTCCTCACTGGAAAAGAAACCGCTCAAAGTATTGAATACTGCATTGGATGCCGGTATGAGCATCGGCACCATGCTGGTCAGCGTTGAGCTTATCATGATGCTGATCATTCTGCTATTTGTTCCCCGTGAACTGGCGGGAGCAAGTTTTATAGGTTTTGCCATAGGTGAATCACTGGGTGCCAGTGCCTTGCGTATCGCCGGTGGTATTTTCACCAAGATTGCTGATATCGGGGCTGACCTGATGAAAATCGCTTTCGGCATCAAGGAAGATGATCCCAGAAATCCGGGTGTTATCGCTGACTGTACCGGTGACAATGCCGGTGACAGCGTTGGGCCAACTGCGGATGGATTTGAAACTTATGGCGTAACCGGTGTTGCATTGGTATCCTTTATAGTTTTGGCGGTAGGGTCCCTGCCAGGAATTTCCGAAGCAGTAAGAATTACTTTACAAACCACACTTTTAACCTGGATTTTCGTAATGCGGGTGCTTTTAGTAATAACATCCGTAGTTTCGTTCTATATCAATAAAGCCATCAGCCAGGCACGATTTGGCAAGAGTACTGACATGGATTTTGAACAGCCGCTTACCAGTCTCATTTGGATCGCTTCAGTTCTTGCAATAGTCAGTACATTTGGCGTGAGTTATTACATTCTGGGGCCTGGTGCAGGAACTGTAACTTTATTGACGCATCTTTGGTGGGTAATGGCAACTATTATCAGTTTCGGTACCCTGGGTGCAGCCTTGATACCAGAGTTTACTAAAATATTTACCAGCCCCAAATCAACTCATGTATTGGAAGTTGTTAAAGCTTCCAGAGAAGGCGGACCTTCACTGAATATTTTGTCCGGTATGGTGGCAGGTAATTTCAGCGCCTTCTGGATCGGCATGGTATTTGTCGGACTTATGTTTGGTGCTTATTTAGTCAGCGGTTTTGGCTTAAGTGAAATTATGATCTACCCGTCTATATTCGCTTTTGGCCTGGTTGCTTTCGGAATGATGGGTATGGGTCCGGTTACTATTGCGGTAGACAGTTATGGACCGGTCACGGATAATGCTCAATCGATCTACGAGTTGTCTCTGATCGAAGAAATTCCCAATATAGCAAAAGAGATTGAAAAAGATTTTGGCTTTAAACCGGATTTCGACAAGGGCAAATACTATCTGGAAGCTAATGATGGTGCCGGCAATACTTTCAAAGCAACTGCCAAACCGGTATTGATCGGTACTGCAGTAGTAGGGGCTACCATAATGATTTTCTCGATCATTCTGGTTATTCAGGGTGTACTGGGAGTTGAACCGACAACGATCCTTAATATGCTTAATCCTTATACAATTCTGGGATTTATAGCCGGCGGTGCAGTTATCTACTGGTTTACCGGTGCTTCTAACCAGGCGGTCACTACCGGAGCTTACCGGGCAGTGCAATTTATCAAGAACCATATCCATCTTGACGAACATTCGGATCAGAAGGCTAATATAGAAAACTCCAAAGAAGTAGTCAAGATTTGTACTCAATATGCACAAAGCGGTATGATCAACATCTTTATCGTAATCTTTTCCTTTGCCCTGGCATTTGCCTGTCTTTCAGCTCCCAGGAGCGGCAACGAATCAGTAGCTTTCTTCATTTCCTATCTTATTGCAATTGCAGTATTTGGTCTGTTTCAGGCCGTATTCATGGCTAATGCCGGCGGCGCATGGGATAACGCCAAGAAAGTCGTGGAAGTTGATTTGAAGGAAAAAGGAACTGCTTTACATGAGGCTTCGATCGTTGGCGACACGGTCGGAGATCCATTTAAGGATACTTCCTCAGTTGCCTTGAATCCGATCATTAAATTTACCACTTTATTCGGCCTGCTGGCCATGGAGATATCGATTTCGGAAACTTTCAGAAATATAGCGCCTTATGTGGGGGTAGTTTTTCTGATTATTGCCCTGACATTTGTATGGCGTTCATTCTATGCGATGAGGATCCCGAAAGAATAATAAAATTTTATTAAACAGCAGCCGCTCGTAAATCGGGCGGCTGCTGTTTTTTCAGATCGGTTTGATTTACCAAATAATAAGCTGAATTTCTCCCATCCGGATTTAATAAAAATAACTAGTGAATAGTTTATCAAAAGCGGCAGTAAATTTTTAGTTAGTAATTTAATATTTTTGATATTATAATAGGAGAAGTTTTTTTATTTTGTGATCGTATTTAATTGATACGATTATATTTTTTTAACATTCATCCTTGGCAAAAATGCTGGTTAGTATTTGGGGGAGGATTCTAACATGGCTAATATACCAAGTCATGAGAATTCATGTTCCTGTGGCAGTGGAAAGCCATATGAACAGTGCTGTGGCTCGCCTGAAATTGGTACAGTAATTCATTTCCACCGTGGCCGGAAAAATAAATACAGCAGTATGATCGAGAATGCGGTTGGAGAACTTACCGATTATGCCAGACAGTATTTTTATAATTGGAAATCGGCAGCCTACAGCCGGTTTACTTCTTATGCCCAGGAAAATCATATCGATGATGAATTTATCCAACTTTTCCGCGAATGGTTTATTATTAATTTCCGTTTCCAGAAAGATGTATCACCGGTAATAGATTTTTATCTGGCTGAAAATGATGACAAGCTCGATGAAAGACTGGTTCCTATTTTTAAAGCTCTTAAAGAGTCTTATTTATCTATATACAGAATACTGTGGATAAAAAATAACACTATGGCAGTGAAGGATATATTGACCGGCAAGGAATTCAATATTGAAAAAGATTTAGGTTCTTTAAACCGGGTTCTGCAGGAAGGCTTGTTATTACTGGCGCGTATCGTCAATATCGGCAATACTTCAGTATTGGTCGGGAAACCTAAAATTATCTTTTCCGAGAACCGGCATTATTTAAACGAAGAGATCAATTCTATACGGGCAGTGGAGGGAATATCTGACCCGACCATGTTCCAGAGGGAATTTGCTGAAGTAACCTGTGGATTGATAATGGACCTGTACAAAGGTATCAAGAAAAATCGTTTAAAATCGCGCTCGTTTACTTTTGCCCTGCCTGAAAGAGACCAATTTTTGCAAAGACTTCTGGCCAATCCGGAGTTGGCATTGCTGGAACGTAATGATAAATGGCTTAAGCTTACCTGGAACAACAAAAATTCTGCTTTCACCCGCCTTTATTTATGTCGCAGTAATTTAATCGTTACGGCTGATGAATTGAACGATTTGATCAATATTGTCCAAAGGATCAATTTATTATGGGAAAGCTTTACTGCTTCCCAACCAGCAGAATGGACTGAGGGTTACAGTTTCTCTTCTGAACAGGAAGCGGAAGAAATATTAGTAGAGGTAATGCATGATAAATATTTTGAAGAATGGATCAATACACCACATTTAGAATTGGATGAAATGACTCCCCTGCAGGCAATAAAAGATACCCGCGGCAGGATCCTGCTGGAAAGTCTGCTTAATGAACTGGAGATCATGGAACTTCGTGCCAGGAGCCGGGGCGAATATTATTTCCCTATCGCAGTCATGAGAGCCAGGCTTAGTCTGGATCGTGACCGGATTTCAAAAGAGATGATGCAGCCAGAAGCGATAGCATTGCAGGTCAGAAAACATAGAACCGCGCAGGAACTAAGTGTATATGTGACAGTTTATAACTGGGTAAATGATGAAACCCGTACAGTAGCAATAGCAGCTTTTGATTATTACAGCAGAAATGCAGCGGACAAAAAAATGCAGGCCTGGATATTATTTATCTGGAATGAGTTCAGCAAAATTTACCGGCCGAAAATATCACAGCCCCGGGAATGGCTGGCTGCCCTGGAGCATAGCTATTTGACCATGAAAGGTGAAAAAATAAATTTAGCTGCGGTGGCCAAAAAGTTTAATGTTTCCACCAGCCTGGTAAGCAAAAAGGCACAGTTGATAGTCCGGCACTTTCAAAATATTCCTTTGAATTTCAGTACGGAGTTGGTTACGTATCCTTATTGGAATGAGATCAATAACTGGGAAAAGATAAAAGCTTATGAAGAAGTTAAACAACATCTGAAGATTTTTTCTTATTCGGTCAAGCAGGAATGGGGAAAAGCTGAGCAGCATGTCCATGAAGATTTTTATGATAACATCAATACCGCCGGTAAATTTTGGGACGAAAGCAACAGCAGTATTTATGAGCAATTCTATCAACAGTATTATGAGCTTGACTGTCAGAACAGTGAAAGCAGTACCATAGCCAATTTATTCTGGGAGAGCCAGGCTAAAAGATTCCCGGCCAGTTTAAAAACAGCCGCCTTTAACCTGATAACCAGCTATGTGGGGGCTTATAAAATAATTCCTGTCGGCAGAAATGAACTGATATTTGAAGACTATTTTACCGGCAAGCGGTATAACACTTACGGAAATTTCGGAGCCAATGTTCATCATAATATTGTGCCGGGAATGATCAGCATTACCCGCCTGCTCCCTTTGGATGCAAATCATATGTGGGTTACTGAACCGATGTTTAGTGTAATGCCTGATATGCTGGACTTGTTTGAAAAGAATTATCAGATTTTGATGGAGAGATTCAATCCTTTTGATATTACCGATATAATTTATCTGAAAAACCGGGGCAAGAGCATTTTGAAAGCCAACATAATGGCCATTGATGATATTGAGCAGAATACTGTTAATATGATGAATCAGCCTTTGCATATGGAATGGCAGATAGCAAGTGTGATGCACAGTGAGTTATTGCTGGAACTGCTTTTTCAAAGCAAAAAATTTCAACTGCTGCATAATGATCAGGAAAGGGCAAGTTTTATCTGGATAAACAAGGAATGTGAACAAAATTATCAATGGGGATATCTGATAATCAAACAAGGTTATTTGCTCGTGTCTGCACCGCCTGGTAAAGAACTGAATAAATTTATCAAAGATATTCGCCGGGCAGTTAAATGTGCTGATATAGTTATTGCTTTTCGTCCGTTTAAAGCACGGATCAAGATTCTAAAGACTGTCGAAAATCTTTTTGTTGCCGATCTGGCAGATTTTTTCCATCTCAACCCGGATTTATCACTCAATTTGCTCCGCCAGGATAATTTGGCTGATGAAGACCAGGAATGGAAACAGGGGATATTTCTTTTGAAATTAGGCAATCTGTTAATGGAGCATTTAAATGAAATTAATAAACCAGCCCGATAAGATTTTGTAAAGAATGCTCATCATACTTGACTTACTGCCATTAATTACTTATTCTAATAAATGAGTGTAATTCAGATGATAAGCACCCCGGCTTAAGCCGAGGTGTTGTATTTTTTACTAAAGTAGGGTAAATTTTTTGAAGGATAATTATACATTGCGTAATTTTGGATAACAATTGTATAAACCGAGGATAAATCAGCAAATATTTAGTTGGGAGGAGCATAAATGGAAGCCAAGTTAGAAAAGATAGAGGGAAGCGAAGCATATATTCAGATATCTGTAGATGCGGCCAGGATGGAAGAGGGATTTGAACATGCCTATCGTAAAGTAGTCAAACAAGTAACAGTACCAGGTTTTCGCAAAGGAAGAGTGCCGCGGCAATTATTGGAGGCTCATTATGGCAAAGAAGTACTTTTTCAGGATACATTGGAATATATTGTTCCTTTAGCTTATGAAGAAGCTCTGACTATGATTGACATAGATCCTATTGCCCAGCCGGAATTTGATATCGAAGATATAATACCGGGTGAAGAGTTTGTCTTTAAGGCAATAGTGGCGGTAAAACCGGAAATTAAATTAGGTGATTTTGAAGGGCTTGAAATTACCATCCCGCAACTTGACATCAACGAAGCTGAGGTTGATCGCCGCCTGGAAGATATGCAGCAACGCTATGCCGAGATAGGGGAGAAGACTGAAGAACCTGCACTGCTTGGGGATACTGTTACCATTGATTTTGAAGGATCATTGGCTGGGGTTCCCTTCGAAGGAGGAAAAGGAGAAGATTATCCGCTGGAACTGGGGTCCAATACTTTCATACCGGGTTTTGAGCAACAACTGGTCGGTTTGAAACTGGGGGACGTTAAAGATGTGGAAGTTTCTTTTCCGGCCGAATATCATGCCGAAGAGCTGGCGGGTAAGCCGGCAGTGTTTAAAGTCCTGATCAAAAAAATAACCACCAACCGATTAAGGGAGTTAAATGATGAATTTGCCCAGGAAGTAAGCGAGTTTGATTCTTTAGAAGAATTAAGGGCTGATATCAGAAAGACTCTGGAAACTATAAGAGACAATCAGAAAAAAGACATGATTCAGCAAGCGGTTATCGAAAAAGCAGCTGAAAGATGTGAGATAGAATTACCGAAAGCCGTAATAAATGCCCAGGCTGAACATATGATGAAACAACTGGAACAAAGAATGGCTTCACAGGGTATCAGTCTGGAACAGTATTTTGCCATAACCAACAGCAACAAAGAAGAATTCGCTGAAAGTATCAGGCCGGAAGCTGAACGTATTGCCAAAGGCAACTTTATGCTGGAAAAAATAGTGGAGGAAAAAGGTTTTGAAATAACTGATGAAGAATTAGATAAGTATATTGAAGATGTTGCCAATGGAATGGGAATCGAACCGGAAAACGCCAGGGAAAGACTGCAGGGAGCAGAGGATAGTATCAGGATGAACCTGAAAGTTGAAAAAGCCATTGAATATCTGACCGGGCAAACAGCCATAACCGAACAAAGCGAAACGGCTGATAAAAATGACGCTGCACCTGAGGCAGAAGCAACCGGGTTTGCAACAGCTGAGCAAGAGGAAGCGACAGTAGAGTCGGAGCAAGAAAAAGAATAAAATATAATTAAGCTTAGTATAGTTTGAATAAGAGGTGAATTTTTATGTCATATCTGGTACCAATGGTAGTTGAACAAACCAATCGGGGAGAGCGTTCCTATGATATTTATTCCAGGTTGTTAAAAGACCGGATAATTTTTCTGGGTGATGCTATTGACGATACGGTAGCTAATCTGGTTATCGCGCAGTTGCTGTTTTTAGAGGCGGAAGATCCGGATAAGGATATATCTTTATATATAAACAGCCCCGGCGGCTCAATAAGTGCCGGCATGGCTATATATGACACTATTCAATATATAAGGCCGGACGTTGCCACTATATGTGTAGGTCTGGCAGCCAGTATGGGCGCATTTCTTCTGGCAGCTGGGAAAAAGGGCAAAAGATTTGCTCTGCCTAATGCCGAAATAATGATCCATCAACCACTGGGAGGAACCCAGGGGCAGGCAACGGATATAGAGATTCATGCCCGCCGCATCATTAACACAAAAGAATCGTTAAACAGGATCTTAAGCGAAAGAACCGGACAAAAGCTGGAAAAAATTAAATCTGATACAGAAAGAGATTATTTTATGTCAGCTGCTGAGGCTAAAGAATATGGTATTATTGATGAAGTTATCAGTCAGCCTAAAAAAACAACTGCTAAAAAATAAACCCCTGAGATGAGGTGAATTATGAATAAATACGGAGATGACAGAGGACAATTAAAATGCTCCTTTTGCGGCAAGACCCAGGAGCAGGTGAAAAAACTAGTGGCCGGACCCGGAGTCTATATCTGTGATGAGTGTATTGAATTGTGCAATGAGATTATTGAAGAAGAACTGGCCGATGATCTTGGCTTTGAACTGGGAGACATACCAAAACCGCAGGATATCAGAGAGATTTTAAATGATTATGTCATCGGGCAGGACAGAGCCAAGAAAAGCCTTTCAGTAGCTGTTTATAACCACTATAAACGGATAAATTTAGGTATGAAGCTGGACGACGTGGAACTGCAGAAGAGCAATATCATGATGCTGGGACCTACCGGCAGCGGCAAGACATTACTGGCGCAAACGCTGGCGCGTATTTTAAATGTACCCTTTGCCATTGCTGATGCTACATCTCTTACCGAAGCCGGCTATGTAGGGGAGGATGTTGAAAACATCCTGTTAAAATTGATTCAGGCAGCTGATTATGATATTGAAAAAGCGGAAAAAGGCATTGTATATATTGATGAAATAGACAAGATCGCCCGTAAGACTGATAACCCCAGTATCACCAGGGATGTTTCCGGTGAAGGGGTGCAACAGGCTTTGCTTAAGATCCTGGAAGGTACAGTAGCCAGCGTGCCGCCTCAGGGAGGCAGAAAGCATCCTCACCAGGAATTTATCCAGATAGACACCAGCAATATTTTATTTATCTGCGGCGGTGCTTTTGAAGGCATTGACAAAATCATCCAGAACCGGGTGGGCCAAACCATTATGGGCTTTGGTGCCGATATTAAGAGCCGTGATGAAAAGAAAATCGGCGATATTTTAAATATGATTTTACCGCAGGATTTGCTTAAATACGGTTTGATTCCTGAGTTTGTAGGCCGGGTGCCTATAGTTGCCACTTTGGAGGCTTTGGATATAGACGCGCTGGTCAAGATTTTAACCGAACCGAAAAATGCGCTGGTTAAGCAGTATAAAAAGCTCTTTGAGCTTGACGGGGTAGATCTGGAATTTATGGAAGATGCACTGCAGGCTATTGCTGAAGAAGCAATGCAGCGCAATACCGGGGCCCGGGGCCTGAGAGCCATAATCGAAGATATTATGCTGGAAGTAATGTATGAAGTACCTTCCCGGCTAGATGTAACCAAGGTGGTAGTTACCAGAGATGTGATCATGAAAAAAGAAAAACCGCTGTTGGTTACAGTTGATGCCAAACGAAAGGTTAATCAAACTTAAGGGTGCCGGAAAAGTTGATATCCTTGCCGGGGCAAGAAAAAAAGATTAAGAGAAAGACAGCCAGCCGGATCGTGATCGAGAAGTAACCAGGAGTCGGGGAAGCATCCCGAAAGGGGAATTTATCCGAATATAAAGTCTCTTGAACAGTGCTTTTAAGTTTTCGAAGCCATCAGCCTTTTTTAAGGTTTTGGAAAAAGGTAGTATAAACTACCTTTTTTTACTGTCTTTTTTCCCTTATTCACTGGCGATTGACGGGAATAATAAAATCAATGACCAGGAAAGGGAAAAAAATATGAACAGTTTTTTTACAGAGTACGCAGGTTTATTTTATCTGATTCAGTTACTTTTCAGCATTGTGATCGGAATTTATTTCTGGACATTATTAAAAAACCAGCAATCGAGAAAAATAGTGGCAGGGCGGGAGACTGAAAAGGAGACCCTTAAGTTAAAACAAATGCGCGGTATCAGTTTAAGCGAGCCTTTATCCAGTCTGACCAGGCCAGCCAGCTTAAATGATGTGATCGGTCAGGAAGAAGGTATCGATATGCTGCGCTCTGCGTTATGTAATGCCAATCCGCAGCATGTTATTATTTACGGGCCGCCGGGAATAGGCAAAACAGCTGCTGCCCGCCTGGTTCTGGAAGAAGCCAAAAAAAACCGCCTGTCACCATTTAAAGCCGAAGCTAAATTCGTTGAAGTTGATGCCACCATCTGCCGTTTTGACGAACGTAACATTGCCGATCCTTTGATCGGTTCGGTGCACGACCCTATCTATCAGGGAGCTGGCGCTTTTGGAAGCGCAGGAATACCGCAGCCCAAGCCAGGTGCTTGTACAAAAGCTCATGGAGGAATTTTATTTATTGACGAAATAGGGGAACTCCATCCCCTGCAAATGAATAAGCTTTTAAAGGTACTGGAAGATCGCAAAGTTTTACTGGAAAGCGCTTATTTTAATGAAAATGATAACAACATACCCAAACATATCCATGATATTTTTATTAACGGTCTGCCAGCCGATTTTCGCCTGGTAGGGGCAACTACCAAAATGCCGGATGAATTGCCTCCGGCTTTAAGATCACGCTGTCTGGAGATTTTTTTTGCACCATTGAAGCAAGAAAATATTCATGAAATAGCCTTTAATGCAGTTAAAAAAATTGAATATATAATTGATGACAGGACCCTTGAGGAGATTACCAAATATGCCGGTAATGGCCGGGAAGCGGTTAATATTGTCCAGCTCGCTGCTGGTATTGCTCAAATGGAAGACAGTAAAGCCATTACTCTCGAGATCATTGAGAAAGTAGTCAATAATGGACGTTTTAGTCCCCGCCGTGAAATAAAGCCTCAAAAGCAACCGCAAATAGGAATTGTAAATGGCCTGGCAGTATACGGTGCCAATATCGGAACGCTGCTGGAAGTGGAAACCACTGCTATGCCGGCCAGGCCCGGCCAGGGCAAGTGGACCGTGACCGGGGTTGTGGAAGAGGAACAGATGGGAGGGGGAGAGCGCAGGTTTACGCGGAAAAGCATGGCTAAAGGAGCCGTGGAAAATGTCTTGACAGTTTTAAAAGCTTTTCATAGTATAGATATTACTGATTTTGATATCCATTTGAACTTCCCGGGAGGTATTCCGGTGGACGGTCCCTCAGCGGGGATAAGTATAGCTACATCGATTATTTCCGCGGTAAAAGGATGGCCGGTCGATAATCTGTTGGCCATGACAGGAGAGATTTCAGTGCATGGAGCGGTAAAACCAGTCGGCGGCGTGATCAATAAGGTCGAAGCAGCGCGCCGGGCAGGAATTAAAAGGGTAATTATCCCCCAGGAGAATTGGCTGTCTATTTTTGCTGCCTTTTCGGAAATGGAAGTGATCACTGTCAGCAGCCTTAAGGAAGTATTAGACCAGGCTTTTGTAAATAGCCATTTAACTGGACATCATAATATGTAATACTGGAAAAGGAAACACATTTGATTATATTTACATTATAATCAAATTGAAGCAAAGTAAATTGCTTTTGGGAGGTGCCTTTATTGATACAGGAAAATGACATTATTTATCGTGAAATGCCGCTGCTTCCTCTTAGAGGAATGTTGGTTTTTCCATATACAGTTATTCATTTGGATGTGGGGAGAAAGAGATCAATAAGTGCTATTGAAGAAGCTATGCTGGAAAGCAAGGAGATATTTCTGGCCAGTCAGAAAGAAGCCCAGACTGATGACCCGGAAGAAACAGATATTTATTCTATCGGTACGGTGGCCGAAGTCCGGCAGATTCTCAAGATGCCCGGCGGGACTATGCGGGTTTTGGTTGAAGGACTTAATCGGGCGGAGATAAAAGGCTTTATTGAAAACCAACCTTATATAAAAGTCAAAATACAACAGTTTACTGATGATATGGCGGAAAAGAATGCTCAGATAGAAGCGTTAATGAGGACGCTGGTAAATCAGTTTGAGCAGTACGTACGCATGGGGAAAAAGATACCGCCGGAAACGGTAGTAACGGTGGTAGGTATTCAGGAACCGGGAAGGCTGGCTGATGTAATTTCCTCTCATTTAACTCTGCGTATAGAAGAAAAACAAAAAATTCTGGAAGCAATTGAAATCAAAGCACGTTTGACCTATCTGTGCGAGCTGCTGGCTAAAGAAATGGAAGTCCTGGAATTGGAACGTAAAATCAATATGCGGGTCCGCAAACAAATGGAAAAGACCCAGAAGGAATATTATCTGCGTGAACAAATGAAAGCTATCCAGAAGGAACTGGGAGAAAAAGATGAACATTTAACTGAAGTGGAAGAAATAAAAGAACGGATACTGGAGGCGGGGCTTCCTAAAGAAGCTGAGGAAAAGGCTTTTAAGGAATTGGAACGGTTGGAGAAAATGCCGCCTATGGTTGCGGAAGCGGTAGTGGTAAGAAATTATCTGGACTGGATACTATCTCTGCCCTGGTCGGCAGAAACCAAAGATCGACTGGATTTAAAAACGGCCGAAACTATACTTAATGAAGACCACTATGGGTTGGAAAAGCCCAAGGAAAGAATTCTGGAGTATTTAGCTATCAGAAAACTGGCCAAAAAAATGAAAGGGCCGATTTTATGCCTGGTCGGTCCTCCCGGGGTAGGCAAAACTTCACTGGGGAAATCGGTAGCCCGTTCCCTGGGGCGTAAGTTTGTCCGTATGTCTTTGGGAGGTATAAGGGATGAAGCGGAGATTCGCGGGCACCGCCGCACTTATGTCGGCTCAATGCCCGGACGGGTTTTACAGGGGATGAAGCAAGCCGGCTCAAGAAATCCTGTATTTTTATTTGACGAAATTGACAAGATGACTATGGATTTCAGAGGAGATCCTGCCTCTGCACTGCTCGAAGTCCTGGATCCGGAACAAAATTGTACTTTCAGTGATCATTATCTGGAGGTGCCTTTTGATTTATCCAAAGTTATGTTTATTACTACTGCCAACTCAATTTACAATATCCCCCGGCCGCTGCTCGACCGGATGGAGATTATTGAACTGGCTGGCTATACAGAGGAGGATAAGGTCCATATTGGGCAGGATTATCTGGTTCCCAAACAAATCAAAGAACATGGCCTGAAAGCAAATAACATTACTTTTTCTGAAGGAGCGATAAGAAAAATAATTCGCGAGTACACCAGAGAAGCCGGGGTCAGGAATCTGGAGCGGGAAATTGCATCGATTTGCCGCAAGGTAGCCCGTATGGTAGTGGAAGACAAAAACACCTACGTTAATGTGACCGGCAATAATATCAGCAAATATCTGGGGCCGGAACGTTTTCGCTACGGGGTGGCCGAAAAGGAAAGCCAGATAGGTGTAGCTACCGGTTTAGCCTGGACAGAAGCCGGCGGAGACATTTTATCTATCGAAGTGGCCCTGATAAAAGGCAAGGGAGTAGTTACTCTGACTGGAAAACTGGGTGATGTTATGAAGGAATCAGCCCAGGCGGCTTTGACTTATATCCGCTCTAAAACTGATGAACTGGGAATTCAAGAAGATATTCAGGAAAAACATGACGTCCATGTTCATGTACCGGAAGGTGCTATTCCCAAAGACGGACCTTCGGCAGGTATTACCCTGGCGGTTGCCCTGGCCTCAGCCATGAGCGGGATACCGGTCAGAAATGACGTGGCCATGACCGGAGAAATAACTTTGCGGGGAAGGGTGCTGCCAATCGGCGGAGTTAAAGAAAAAGTACTGGCAGCCCATCGGGCCGGAATAAAAACTATTATTCTGCCAGCTGAAAATAAAAAAGATTTAAATGAAGTACCCGGGAATGTAAGAAGAAAAATGCACTTTGTTTTAGTCAGCCATATGGATGAAGTATTAGCTGAAACATTGATCAAAACAGATTTACCTAACTAGATACTTAAGGTTAATTATGAAAACATGTCTTTTATGACATGTTTTTTGATAAAAAGGCTGTGAAAGAATATGTTGACAATAAAAAAAGCGGAATATATTGGTTCCTTTGTCGAGATGAAGCAGCTGCCCCCGGGGATATTGCCGGAAATAGCCATTGTCGGCAGATCCAATGTGGGGAAGTCTTCTCTGATCAACAAGACAGTCAATCGCAAAAAACTCGCCAAATCCAGTTCCACCCCGGGCAAAACCCAGACTATAAATTATTATCTGCTTAACGATGACCTTTATCTGGTGGATCTGCCCGGTTATGGTTATGCTAAAGCTGCCAAAACCCAAAGGCTTCAATGGCAGAAGATGATCGAAAAATATTTACGGGAACGACAGCAGTTACGGGGAGTTATTATATTGCTTGATATCCGCCATGAACCCAGTCAAAACGACATACAAATGAAAGACTGGCTCACTCAGCAACAAATACCCTTGTTAGTTATTGCTACCAAGGCTGACAAGGTTTCCCGCGGAGCCAGATCAAAACATATAAACACCATTCGCAAGGCATTAAATCTGTCAGCTGATATGACACCAATAAGTTTTTCAGCTGAAACCGGCGAAGGGACGGGTGAAGTCCTGGAGGCACTGGAAGAAATCACAGCTTTATAAACTTCACATTTGTATTATACGGTTCTGTATGTAGCATAGTATATCACGCATTTCATCAAATTCATCCGTTGCAGCCATAGCAATAAACCCATCCAATAAAGCAATTATTCTCTCTTTGCCATCTGACTCCATCAGTACTTGCTTGGGTGTCTGATCCTCCAAATCAACCATCGGAGTGGAAAGCCAGCGTTCAGTTTCCTGGTCTTTCATGATTAAAAACCATAAGCGGAGGTCACCTGGTGAAATGCTTCCCGCCAGCTTACTATGTATCATCTTCATTTCGACTTTACCGATGGAATCAAGTATAATCTTTTCCATGTCATCAATATCTTTTAGGAAATCAGCACTGAAGAGAGCGGATTCCTCGCCAATTGCTATACGGCAATAATGATCATTCGATGCGTTCGGCTTATACCAGTCAAAATCTTCTATTTGGAAAGCCAGGCTGTAATCAGATGAAAGTAGTCCAGCAAGTAAAGCTTCTTTTTCTGTGAGCGTAATGGGAATGCTGTATAGTTCCTGCAGACGAATTAAATTCTTATGATAAGCATGGTCGAAAAAGCCCAGGATTATTTCACCGTGAGTTTTTAACATTTCGGAAATTGAGCGTTTACTCAGATCTTGCCAATGTTTCACATGCTGGAGCAAGAAAAGCTCCTGGTCCTCTGTTGCCTGCAATACAAGAACCATGCCGGAAAAAATATTGTTATCCATTATGGTAACGACTCTTCCCAACAGGAGAATGCGGGGAATTATTTCTGTTTCCCAGGGTTCTTTAAGCAGGATCTCAAAATCCTTGCCACTGAACAAATCAGTAATTTGCAGGAGATTGTCCTTCGATGCTTTTACGCAGTAAACGGAAAGAAAGGACTTATTTAAAGAATGCAGCGTTTCTTTTAAGACCGGTGCTAAAAAAATATTCTGCTCTGCATAATCCTGGCCGATCGTTTTTCCCGCTTTGAATTCATAATCAAACCAGAGCCAATCAGAAAAAATTGCTTCGTAATCAGGTGCCATATTATTCTCATCGGTTGTAAAACGTAAAAAGGATTGCATAGCATCCCGCCTGGCTTTCTTAATGGCAGGGCTATAGTTCTCTTCAAGTTTTACTTTTAATTCCGTCATTAATTGGTTTGACTTTACCCATGGATCAGAGCTGAACTCTATCACTTCGGCCAGATCTGCGCAGCAGTTTTTATATTTTTTGCCGCTGCCGCAGGGGCAGGGGCTATTGCGGCCAATTTTTTTATTCATTTGAATCCTCCTGATACATTATTATCTATAATACACCATATCAGAAAAACGTCTTTAAACAAAATGCTATAATACATAAATTATGGAAATGATACTAAAAATCAAGATTAACTTGCTATAACCGGTCAATTTTAAGTACAATTTAGCTTATAAATAAGGTGCGGGATTGCGCCTTGATCTTAGGAGGTTTTTACATGACTGAAGGCAGTTTGATACCCAGTGTTTATGACCCGGGCAAGGTGGAGAAAAAGTGGTATGCTTTTTGGAAAGAAAACGGTTATTTTGCTCCGGAATGTGATTACGCAAAAAAACCCTTTTCAATCGTAATGCCGCCCCCTAATGTCACTGGCTCACTGCATTTAGGTCATGCACTGGATAATACTTTGCAGGATATATTGACCCGCTGGCGGCGGATGCAGGGTTATAATGCTTTGTGGCTGCCCGGGACTGATCATGCCGGAATAGCTACTCAGGCCAGGGTGGAGGAAGCCCTGGCCCAAGAAGGGCTTACCAAGCATGACCTGGGACGGGAAAAGTTTATTGAGCGGGTATGGGAGTGGAAAAACCTATACGGCAGCCGGATAACTGAACAGCTTAGCCTGATGGGTTCTTCCTGTGACTGGAGCCGGGAAAGATTTACCATGGATGAAGGGTGCTCCGGGGCTGTCCGGGAAGCCTTTGTCAACATGTACAATAAAGGCTTGATTTATAAAGGGGATTATATAATAAATTGGTGTCCCAAATGTAATACGGCTATCTCGGATATCGAAGTCGAGCATGCAGACAGTGATGGGCACCTGTGGCATATAAAATATACGCTTAAGGATTCAGATCAATATCTGGTCGTTGCCACTACCCGGCCGGAAACTATGTTAGGTGATACCGGGGTGGCAGTGCATCCTGATGATGAAAGATATCAGGACCTGATCGGCAGGGAAGTAATATTACCGCTGGTCAACCGGGTCATCCCGATTTTTGCTGATGAATATGTTGACCGGGCTTTCGGCACCGGGGCGGTAAAAGTAACCCCGGCGCATGATATTAATGATTTCGATATGGGTAACAGGCATGGCCTGGAAATAGTAAAAGTTATTGATAATAATGCATTAATGAATGAAAACGCCGGGAAATATAAAGGAATGGACCGTTATGAATGCCGCCGGCAGGTAATCCGTGATTTAACTGAGCAGGGATTGCTGCTTGAGACCGAGGAGCACAGGCATGCGGTAGGTCATTGCCAGAGGTGTGACACGGTAATTGAACCATTGATATCAGAGCAGTGGTTTGTAAAGATGAAACCTTTGGCGGAACCTGCCATCCGTAAAGTTTTAGACGGGGAAATCAGGTTTATTCCGGAAAGGTTTACTAAAATCTATATCAACTGGATGGAAAATATCCGCGATTGGTGCATATCCCGTCAGTTGTGGTGGGGGCATCGGATCCCGGTCTGGTATTGTGAAGACTGTGGGGAAGTCATTTGCAGCAAAACTGATCCGGACCAGTGTCCGGCCTGTAAGTCGGGTAATCTGCGCCAGGATGAAGATGTTCTGGATACCTGGTTCAGCAGTGCCTTGTGGCCTTTCTCAACTATGGGCTGGCCGGAGACAACTGATGACCTGGATTATTTTTATCCTACCAGTGTGCTGGTAACCGGCCGGGATATCATATTCTTCTGGGTGGCCAGGATGATTTTCTCCGGTATTGAACATACCGGTAAGGTACCTTTTCATGAAGTGAATATCCATGGCCTTATCCTGGACGGACAGGGGAGGAAGATGAGCAAATCCCTGGGCAATGGCATTGATCCTATTGAAGTTATCGATAAGTATGGGGCTGATACTTTAAGATTTTCCCTGATCACCGGAGTAACACCGGGCAATGATATCAGATTTTACTGGGATAAGGTTGAAAATACCAGAAACTTTGCCAATAAAATCTGGAATGCTTCACGGTTTGTGATGATGAATCTGGGCGGCTATGAGCCGATTGAAATCAGCGACCAGGAACTGACCCTTTCAGACCGCTGGATAATAGCCCGTCTGAATGAAAAAATCAATGATGTGACCTTGCTTTTGGAGAAATATGATTTAGGTGAAGCAGGTAAAAATTTATATGAATTCATCTGGGATGATTTCTGTGACTGGTATATTGAGCTGGCCAAACCTCGTTTGTTCGATCCGCAAAATTCCCGGGAAAAACTGGTTATACAAAATCTGCTGGATATGATCCTTAAAAATATTTTGCGGCTTTTGCACCCCTTTATGCCTTTTATCACCGAGGAAATTTATCAGAATCTGCCCGGGCATAACGAAACGATCATGCTGGACAAGTGGCCTGAACCGGTAGCTGCCCCCCAGGCAGATCAAGCTGCCCAAAAGATGCAGAGCATCATGAATATCATCAGAGCCATTCGCAATATACGCGCTGAGTTCAATATTAATCCCGGGCAATCCGTTAAAGTCCAATTATTGGTCAGGGAAACTGACCAGTTGACCATGCTGAATGATAATCAGGCTTATATAAAGCAGATGGCCAATGTTAGTGAATTTACTGCTGCCCGGCAATTTGACCGGGTCAAACAGGCCGTGTCAGCCATAACAGCCATAGCCGAAATCTATATTCCTTTGGAAGGGATCATAGATGTTGAGAAAGAACTGATCCGGCTGAATAAAGATTTACAGAATACCGTAAAGGATATCGAAAAATCTGAGGCCAAGTTAAACAATGAGCAGTTTTTATTAAGGGCGCCCCAGGAAGTTATTGAAAAAGAAAAAGCCAAGGTACAGGAAGGCAATATAAAGAAGGAAGGTATTGTCAAACGTCTGCAGATACTACAAGGTTAATCGAAGCATACCTCGGGAAGCTGCTGCTGCTGGGCACTAAACCAGGGCTTGATACTATTAAGGCATTGCTTAAGGAAATGGGCGATCCCCAGGAAGGATCAGCTTATATCCATGTTGCAGGGACTAATGGCAAGGGCTCGGTTTCCCTGATCATAGCCAACATACTGAATAAAGCCGGTTATAAGGTGGGGCGTTATACTTCGCCCCACCTTACTTCTTATTGTGAAAGATTTACGGTCAATAATGAACCGATAACTCCGGAAGAGCTAAAAAGTTACCTTGATTTTATCGATATTAAGATTCAGGCCATGCTGCAAAAAGGCATGCCCCACCCCACTGAATTCGAAGTCTTAACCGCAGCAGCGTTTCAGTTTTTTAGCGACAGAAAAGTGGATATTGCTGTTTTGGAAGTCGGCATGGGCGGTATATATGATTCAACCAATGTGATCATACCGCTGGCTGCGGTCATTACTTCCATAAGCTATGACCATACCGCTTTTTTGGGCAATACTATCGAAGAAATTGCCTTAAACAAGGCCGGTATCATAAAAAGCGGCGTGCCGGTAATAGTTGGCTCTATGGCTGAAGAAGCTTTAACAGTTATAAAAACTCAGGCGGAAATTTTAAAAAGCCCATTTGTTCCCAGTCAGACAGTTAAAGTGGAAGCAGCAGGTAATATTGGTTTAAAAGGGCAAATAATCAAATTTTCCGGGGCCTTGACTTCGCCGGAGGCGGTTTATTTTTCGCTGGCCGGCAAGTACCAGCGGGATAATCTGGCGGTGGCTTTGACCACGTTGACCTGCCTGACAGCTAAGGGGGATCAAATATCAGATAAAGCTATAAGGGAAGGTTTGAGCAGTTTAGTCATAAACGGACGTATGCAGGTATTGCATGAAAAACCTCTGGTCATTGCTGATGCTGCGCACAACCAGGCAGGGAGCCAGGCTTTAGCTGGTTCACTGGCAGAGATGCTGCCGGGGCGCAGTAAAGTGGCAGTCATCGGCATAGTTGATGATAAAGATGCCCGGGCTATGCTTATGTCATTGGGTGCCAATACCAAAGCGGTAGTTATTGCCAGGCCGGAAGGTGACCGGGGTAAAAACTGGGGCAGGGTTGCATTAATATGGCAGGAGCTATTTCCTGAAATTTATGTTTTGGCCGAGGAGGATATTCATCGGGCAATGACCAAAGGGCTGGATTTACTTAATGGAGATGATTATTTACTGGTGACCGGGTCTTTTTACGTCTTGCGTAAGGCCTGTCAGTATCATTTTTAGATAACCATGAACAACATTCTTTCCCAGTTGACAGACGGGTTAAGTAAAACCTGAGGGGGAAATTAAGAAGAATAATAGCAATTTTAATTTTTCTGGCAATAAAGCTTGCTATATAATAAAATAAAAGATAACCTGCTAATTATTGCTAATAATTTCACAGAGGGTTAGAATAATAGCGGAAATTGTATTAATTTAAAAGGAGCTGAGAGCTTGAAAGCTTATAAAATTCCTGAAGCAACAGTAATGAGGCTTTCTATTTACTCGCGATACCTCCATCAATTAATGGATGACGGCGTAAAATCTGTTTCATCAGATGAAATTGCCAGTGGAGTTGGCGTCAGTTCCGCCCAGGTCCGAAAAGATCTGGCCTATTTCGGGGAATTCGGTACCCGCGGAGTTGGCTACAAAGTTGAAGTGTTATACGGGCATCTGATGAAAATATTGGGATTGGATCGCAAATGGAGTGCTATCATAATTGGTGCAGGTAAACTTGGTTCAGCTCTTGCTCTATATCAGGGTTTTGCTGCCAGAGGTTTTAATGCGGCTGCCATACTGGATGTTTCTCAGGATAAAATAGGCCTCAAATTAGGTGAAATTGAAGTTGAACCATTAAATATGATGGCTCAGCGGATCAAGGAAAAAGATATTACTATTGGAATCGTTACGGTTCCGGCTTCAGCAGCCCAGGAAGTAACCGATAAACTGATCGAAGCAGGAGTTAAAGCAATTCTCAATTTCTCACCACGTGTAATCAAAGTACCCAGTAATATAATCCTCAGAAATGTTGACCTGTCAGTTAATTTGGAAGTACTCAGCTTTAATCTTAATTTCACGAAATAAAATATAAATCAATACAAGTTGAATACATAGGAAAAAGGGGGGATATGGTAAAGTCTTCCCCTTTTGAGTCCTGCCTTGTTTTTACTCTGCTGGAATGCTAGAATTTATACAAATATCTGTTACGGGGGAAGATTTTTGGTTTATAGAGGACGCAGTCCGGCAAACTGGCCGGTGCTTTTATTGTTGTTGGTAGTAGGCGGAATTATTGGCTCCGCATTAGGACAGTTGCTGGTAAAAATATGGCCGGTACTGAAAATACTTGGCGAGGTATACAGTGTAGGTTTGCCGGTATTTACCCTTGACCTTAAGGTGTTTACTTTTAGCCTGGGATTTATGTTGAATCTTAGTATTTTTACTATTCTGGGCTTTATTGTGGCATATTTAGCTTATAGAAAATTATAAAATGAGGCGGCAAATTGACAAAAATTATTTTAGCATCTGCCTCTCCCCGCAGAATAGAATTACTGAAAACCCTGGGGCTTGATTTTATCTGCATAAAGCCGGAAACAGAGGAACAATTCATAGCTGGTGAAACGGCCTGCCAGGCGGCGGAAAGATTGGCCGTACAAAAAGCAGATTCTATCAAGACACTGGATGAAGACAGCCTGATTATATCGGCGGATACGGTAGTGTTATGCGACGGTAAAATATTGGGCAAACCTGAAAATGAAGCAGAAGCCCGCACCATGCTGACTTTATTAAGCGGCAGAAGTCATAAAGTAATAACAGCAGTTTGTTTGAAAAACCATAGGGGCGAAATCGAGGTACAAAGTGAAATTACTGCAGTATTTTTCCGTAATCTTTCTCAAGAGGAGATAACGGGATACATTGCTACCGGGGAGCCTTTTGACAAAGCCGGCGGATATGGGATTCAGGGGAAAGGCGCAGTTTTAGTTGACCGTATCGAAGGCTGTTATTTTAATGTTGTCGGGCTGCCGCTGGGCAGACTCTATGATATGCTGAAAAAACAGAATGTTGAGGTGCTGGGGGTGTAGGTTGGTGAACGAGTATAGCGTGGCTATAAAGGACATGCCTGAAAGTATGCGCCCGAGAGAGAGGTTAATGGCCGGAGGCGAGCATAGTTTGAGTGACACCGAATTATTAGCCATAATAATCGGTAATGGAACTGCCAACTTAAGCGCTCTTGATCTGGCCCGGCATATTTTGGTCCAACATGGAAGCTTGCGTTATCTAAAAGAGACCAGCCTGGAAGAACTTATGGAGCATAAAGGTATTGGGCCTGCCAAAGCAGTTAATATAAAAGCAGCAATCGAAATAGGCAGAAGGATTTCTCTTGATGTAAGGAATAAAATTTCCATAAAATCTCCGGAAGATATTAAAAATATGGTAATGGAAGATATGCGCTATTTGGACCGCGAATATTTTCGGGTAATGTATCTGGACCGTAAGGGCGGCCTGATCAGTATGGAAAATGTTTCTATCGGCGGGCTGCACAGTGCCTTGGTTCATCCCCGGGAAGTTTTTAAACCGGCGATTAAAAAAAGCGCTGCTTCGGTAATACTTATCCATAATCATCCCAGCGGCGATCCAAGCCCCAGCCGGGAAGATCTGGATTTAACCAAAAGTTTGATTGAGGCCGGCAAGCATTTAGGCATTGAAGTCCTGGATCATATAGTCATCGGCGAATCTGCTTATTGCAGTATGAGAGGTCAACAATTAATTCAGTTTTAAGGAGGCAAATTATAAAGTGGTATTTGGAAAAGACTTGGGAATAGATTTAGGTACGGCTAATTCGCTGGTTTATCTTAAGGGCAAAGGTATTATACTAGTTGAGCCTTCAGTAGTGGCGATTCAGAATGATACCGGCAAAGTCCTGGCAGTGGGAGAAGAAGCTAAACAGATGATTGGCAGGACACCGGGCAATATAGTTGCGATCCGGCCGATGAAGGATGGCGTGATCGCTGATTTTGATATTACCCAGTCTATGCTGAAATACTTTATTACCAGGGCTTTAGGACAAAATAATCCTTTTATGAAGCCCCGGGTAGTAATATCTATCCCAACCGGGTGCACATCAGTAGAAGAAAGAGCGGTCAGAGAAGCAGCTTTACAGGCCGGGGCCAAAGAGGCCTTTTTACTGGAAGAACCAATGGCAGCGGCGATTGGTGCAGGATTGCCTGTGGATGAACCGACGGGAAATCTTATTGTAGATATCGGCGGCGGTACAACTGAAGTAGCAGTTATTTCACTGGGAGGCATAGTATCTGCCAAATCAGTGCGGGTAGCAGGGGACAGTATGGATGATGCTATCATTGCGCATTTGAAAAAGAATTATAATCTTTTAATAGGTGAACGAACCGCAGAAGATATTAAAATTTCGATCGGTTCTGCCTTATGGCAGGGCCCGGATGCATTTTATGAAGTGAGAGGACGGGATTTGGTTACCGGTCTGCCCAAAACTCTAAATATATCATCTGCCGAGATCCAATTGGCTTTAAAAGAAACTGTCTGGCAAATTGTTGAAGGAATAAAAGTATGCCTGGAAAAATCGCCCCCGGAATTAGCCTCGGATATAGTTGACCGGGGAATTATCATGGCTGGCGGCGGAGCACTGTTAAAAGGTCTGGACGTATTGATAAGTCAGGAAATCGATTTACCGGTTTATATATGTGAAGACCCGTTGGAAGCTGTCGCCAAAGGAACCGGAAAAGTACTGGAAAGAATTGAACTTTTAAAAAGAATAGTCGTTCCTGCCAAGAGATCATTTTAGTGGGAGAGAATTGTGCCTGGATTGTTTAAAAATAAGGTATTCTGGCTTTGTATTCTGGTTTTGATTATTACATTTACTTTGATCAGGGCTACTTCTTCGGAACGCGAAGATATAACTCTGGTTGAAAGAATGCTCAGGGAAGTTTATGCACCGCTGCAAAGTTCGGTAACAGAAATGCGCGATTATTTCAGCGGCCCCAGGAGTATCTTCAGTCAGAAAGCTGACCTGAACGAAAAGATAAGCGAACAGGAAGAAGAGATAGCCAAATTGAACCTGGAGAACCAGGTCTTAAGGGAATATGAAGCGGAAGTAAAAAGGCTTAGGGTACTATTTAATTTTAGTAGTAATAATCTGGATAAATACAGCTTAAGTGCAGCCCGGGTTATAGCCCGCAGTCCCGACAACTGGCTGGAGACGATCATTATTGATAAAGGGTCAGTTGACGGCATTAAAAAAGATATGCCGGTTATTACTCCTAAAGGGTTGGTAGGCAGGATAGGCAGTGTCAGTGAGCATGCCTCACAGGTCAACCTGATCACTGACCGTGAAATTGCAGTAGGAGCGACCTTGCAAAGGTCACGTAACACCAGTGGAATTGTGGAAGGAATGGTTGAAGGCAGTCTGCTTAAGATGATCAACATTCCTTATTATGCCTCGGTCAAACCCAATGACATGGTCATTACTTCCGGCCTTTCCGAAGTATTCCCGCCAGGAATTGATATCGGGGCAATTTATGAAGTGACTGAAGAACCAAACGGATTGCTGTTATCGGCAACAGTTATCCCCACGGTGGACTTTAACAAATTGGAAGAAGTTCTGGTGATAACTGATTACACACCGGTCACTGAAGCAGAATCAGTGCCGGAAGAGCCAATGGCAGAAGAGGAGTAATTCATTTGCGCTATTTAATGCATTTCCTGTTACCTTTTCTGGCAGTTTTTTTACAATCAACCGTATTTGGCTTTTACAGCATAAAGGGTACCTTACCGGATATGGTACTGGTCTTTGTGGTGTTTTTTTCTGTCATCAACGGTGCAGCCAAAGGAACTGTATACGGTTTTTTATGCGGTTTGCTGGAAGATTTATATTTAGGCCGGTTTATTGGAATAAATGCCATTTCCAAAGCTCTAACGGGTTTTTTAGTCGGCAAATTGCAGGGAGGGTTTTTTCGGGAGAATTTTTTTATAGGTGCCTTGGCAGTAGCCATCGGTACTCTGTTAAATGCTTTGATTTTATTGCTGTTAAGCCGTCTGGCATTTGCTTCTTTTCATATTGACAAACAATTTTTCACGGCGGTGTTCTATCAATTTATTTATAATGTTATTTTAGCAGCGCCGCTTTATGGATGGTATTACAGATCTTCGCGTGCCGGTCTGCTCAGATTGTCAAGGGAGAATTAAAATGAAAGCCACGCAGTTGAAGCACCGATTGAGCTTAATTAAATATATTGCTATAGGACTGTTGACAGTCTTGCTGGTTAAGCTGGCGGTGGTTCAATTATTTAATAATGACACCTACCAGACCCAGGCTAAAGAAAACAGCATTCGCCTGGTGGCGATAAAAGCTCCCCGCGGTGAGATATATGCCAGCAACGGTGAAGTGCTGGCTGCTAACGAGTTGGTTTATAATTTGAGTTTGAATTCCATGGGAATTGAGAATCAGGAGCAAATCATCAAACGTTTGACAGAAATCTTAAAGGATGATTACCCCGAGATCACTGCCGGGGTAATTGAGGAGAAATTGGATTTGCAGAAGTATCGGCTCTTTGAGTTGGTTACTATAATACGTGATATACCCTGGGAGCTGGTAGTCAAGTTGGAAGAAAACCGCCATGAATTACCTGGAGTTACTATTACCGTGGAACCTCTGCGTTACTACCCCCAGGGTTCGCTGGCGGGGCATGTTTTAGGCTACATCCATTCCATAAATCCGGATGAAGTTGCTGCTGCTCAGGAGGGGCTGGAATATGATATTAACAGCCTGATAGGCAAATCGGGGATCGAAAAACAATATGAATCATATTTACGGGGGGTGGATGGTGCCCGCCAGGTTGAAGTTGATGCCAAAGGCCATCCGATCCAGGAATTGGTGACTTTAGAACCCCAGTCGGGGGATAATTTATACCTTACAATTGATATGGAGCTGCAGCAGGTTTTGCAGAAAAGTATGGAAAAAGTGTTATTGCAGCTGCAAACCGAATACCCTAAAGCCAAGGTCGGCTCAGCAGTAGTCATCAATGTTAAGACCGGCGAAATATTGGCTATGCATAGTGCTCCGGATATGTATCCTGATGACTGGAAAGGTAATATCAGCGGTAGCCGGGCAGCCTATTATTATCCCCAGGGAGACTATGATCCGATGGAACCTGGGGCAGCCATGAACCGGGCTATTCAAGTGACCTATCCGCCCGGTTCCACCTTTAAACCGATAACCGGCATGGCTGCTTTGGAAAAAGGTGTTGTCGATACCTTAAACGAGTATATTACCTGTACGGGCAATTATTGGATTGCTCCTTATATCAGGTGCTGGCAGGTCCATGGCAATGTCAACTATTATTCAGCAATGGCCGGTTCCTGTAATACTTATTTTCAGGAGATGGGAAGACGGGCCGGTAAAGATGAAATAAACAGGGTAGCTAAAGAGTTCGGCCTGGGAAGCAAAACCGGCATCGATATTCCTCATGAAGTCAGCGGGCTTCTGCCTACGCCCGAATGGAAAAAAGAACTCAACGCTGCACTGACAGATAAGAAATATAATACTTTGCGGGCTGAGCTGGAAGAAAAGTATGACAGTCTGGAGGCAGCAGCTGCCGATGAAAAACAATTGGAGAAACTGGCCCAAAAGAAAAAGAACGAGCAAGCCATACTAGAGGCGCAATACAAGATAGATTATAACTTTAATACCAACTGGCAGGCTTTCGATACCTTTAACATGTCTATCGGCCAGGGCAACAATAATTTCACCGTTTTACAGCTGGCTGATTATGTGGCGGCCATAGCGAACGGCGGCAACCTGATGCAGCCTCATCTGGTCAGTAGAATAACTGACAGCAAAGGAAATTTAATTAAAGAATTCAAACCCCGGGTAATCAGGAAAACTGACGTATCCAGCCTTACTATAGCTGAAACTAAAAGAGCCATGTTGGCAGTAACGCAACCGGAGGGAACTGCCCATTATCTTTTTGCTGATTTCCCGGAGAATGTTGCAGTAGGAGCGAAAACCGGGACTGCACAGACCGGCCGGGTCGGTGATAATATTATGAAGGAGTTCCATGGTACTTTTATAGCTTTTGCTCCCTATGATGATCCGCAGATCGCTTTTGCCGGTATTATAGAATACGGACAAAGCGGCAGCGGCTCGGCAGGTTATGTGGCCCGGGACGTTTTTGAACATTACTTTGGAATAAAAGATCATCTGAACGAGGAAACAGTAAGCGATTTGTCGATTCGGTATGGCGAATAATGCCATAATTTTTTTTATGGAAACGACCTTAAAAGAGGGGAAAATTAAAATTCCCCGCTTTTTTTTTGTTTTTCATCAAAGGTAAAAAATGTAAATTATAGAATGTAATTCTAAGACGGTAGTGACAGGAGGTTGTTAAGTGGTTAATATAGCCTTGGAAAACGTTGGCAGCGAGATATTGATTGAATTAAAAGCTGCGGGAAATTTTGATGAGTTAAAGACGGGCCTGACCCGAAAAATCAGTATGATGGAAGACTATAGGTTGGGGAATGAGGTAATTGTAGATATAGGCAATTATGAACTGACCGCTAAACAAATCAGAGACCTGGAAGACTTGCTGTTGGATTATGGTTTTCATTTGAAAGACCTGATATCTGCAGGAGGGCTAAGAGATGAAGAAAATTCGGAACTTGCTGATGCTGAAACAGGCAATGTTTTATCAATGATGCCGGCGTACGACAATACTGTAATGATTTGCAGACATCTGCGCTCCGGCCAAAAGGTCTTTGCGGAGGGGAATATAGTTGTTTTAGGTGACATTAACCCCGGAGCAGAAGTAATTGCCGGCGGCAATATTCTAGTGATGGGGTCAATTAAAGGTATGGCTCATGCTGGCGCATTTGGTGATGAATCAGCATTGATTGCGGCTTATCGGTTAAAACCAACTCAGCTTCGCATTGCCAGTCATATTACCCGTCCCCCGGATGGGGAGGTAATTGAAATGGAGATACCGGAACTGGCACGGATCAAGATGGGCAAAGTAGTTATTGAGAAGTTAAAAATTTGATGGGAGGCTAAGGAATGAAAAGTAAAGTATTAGTTATCACTTCAGGAAAGGGTGGGGTCGGTAAGACTACGACTACGGCAAACCTGGGCACTGCACTGGCTATGATGGGTAAAAGCGTGGTTATGGTTGATACTGATATTGGACTGCGCAATCTGGATGTGGTATTGGGACTGGAAAATCGTATTGTTTTCGATATTGTCGATATAGTAAATGGCAGTTGTAAATTGCGGCAAGCTTTAATTAAGGACAAAAGATTTGACAGTCTGTTCCTGTTGCCGGCGGCGCAAACCAAGGATAAAAATGCTGTTACTCCTCATCAGATGAAAAATCTGACTAATGAGCTGCGTAAGGATTTTGATTTTATTCTGGTCGACTGCCCGGCCGGCATTGAGCAGGGTTTTCGCAATGCTATTGCCGGAGCTGACAATGCTATAGTGGTAGCAACTCCGGAAATATCTTCGGTACGGGATGCAGACCGTATTGTAGGGCTTTTGGAAGCAGCCGGGTTACATGATTCGCGTTTGATTATTAACCGGCTGCGTAGCCGGATGGTCAAAAATGGAGATATGATGGATGTGGATGACATTATAGATATTCTGTCCATAAATCTTTTGGGTGTAGTTCCTGAAGATGAGTCGATCGTAATTTCCACTAACCGGGGTGAGCCTGCAGTTATGGAAACAGCATCACGGGCCGGTGCAGCCTATAAAAAAATTGCCCGTCGATTAACTGGGGAAGAAGTGCCATTATTCACATTGGATGATGAAAGAATCCTGGATAAATTCCGCAGATTATTGAAAATTGCCAGGTAAAAGGAGGTAGAGATTTTGTTAGATATTTTATACAAAATTTTTAGCCGGGATAACAACAGCAGCAAAAATATTGCCCGGGAAAGATTGCGCCTGGTATTGATTCATGACCGGGCTACCATATCACCCGATGTTTTGCTGTTGCTTAAAGAAGATCTGATAAAAGTTATCCGTGAATACCTGGAAATAGATGAGGAAGCACTGCTGGTGAACCTGGAAAATGATAAGGAATCAGTAGCTCTGGTAGCCAATATACCTGTCAAAGGTTTAAGAAGAGCAGTAAATACATGATAATGAGCTTGTATTAAGGAGGTGATAAGGGCTATTATAAGAACCCGGGCATTTGCCCCGGGTTTTAATATCGGCAGCAGACTTTTGAAAACATAATGGATTTCCAGAATAAAATCCCTCAATAAATAATGAAGAGGGATTTTTTATTCGGTCTTATGATAATATCTGCTATCATTAGTTTATTATTATAAACGGATACGTTATAAAGCACGGAGGAGCAATCTTTGGAACTGAAAAGATTAAAATTCATTGATAAATCATTTGTAATAATTTTGCTGGTGATTATTGGCTTTGGACTTATCATACTTGACAGTGCTACCAACTCATTAACCAGTAATCCTGATTATTACATTAAAAAGCAGATAGTAAATGTGGCAGTTGGCCTTGTATTAGGTATTTTGGTGATATTTTTTGATTATACGCAATTTCGCCGTTACAGTAAGCTGATATATTTTGTATCACTGCTGTTATTGGTGGCAGTGCTGCTTTTCGGCGAAGAGGCAAAGGGGAGTGCGCGGGCAATCAGCATTGCCGGGCTTCCAAGCCTGCAGCCGGCTGAGTTTGCCAAAGTTTTCATCATTGTTGCTTTCGCTGATTTTTTGATCAAAAGACAGGAACAGCTTAATACTATAAAACAGCTTTTGCCATGTTTTGTTTACATGGGATTACCGGTCTTTTTGATCTTGCTGCAGCCGGATTTAGGGACTGCTTTGGTTTTTGTTGCCATAACGGTTGTTATGCTTTATATAGCCGGGGCTGATGCCCGGCTTTTGACCCGGTTGATTGCTGCCGGTGTTTTGATAACAGCCATATTGCTTTTTTTGCATTTCCAGTTTGGTATGTGGCTGCCGTTGGAGGATTATCAGATCAAACGCCTGACAGTATTTGTAAATCCTTATGAAGACGGACAGGGCGGCCGAGGATTAGGGTGGAATACTATTCAGTCACTGGTAGCAATAGGTTCAGGCGGCTTTAGCGGTAAAGGCCTCTTTGCCGGCACCCAGGTACAGCTGAATTTTTTGCCCGAGCATCATACTGATTTTATTTACGCTGTAATTGGCGAGGAATTAGGTTTTATAGGTGCGGCACTGCTTATTGTGCTTTATGGTATACTGCTGGTCAGAGCTGCACGTATTAGTTTCGATGCCAAAGACCTTTATGGCACATTAATAATTATGGGCATCTCAGCCATGTGGTTATTCCATATATTTGAAAATATTGGGATGTCGATCGGATTGATGCCAATAACCGGTATCCCTCTGCCTTTTATAAGTTATGGCGGCAGTTCAATGATGGCTAATCTGATAGCGGTAGGCTTTATCTTAAGTATCAATATCCGCGGCAAAGGGTTGATCTTTTAATAGAAAAAACCCGCTCAGACCGTCAAAAAAGGCTAATATCAACGTTGACCTAGTAAGCCCGCTTAATCGACGTACCTCATGTACGCCTCAATCTCGGGCTTCCTGGTCGCCTTGCTCTTAACCTTTTTTGCTCGCTCTGGCATGGCGCCGACTTTATCGACACCCTCTGATCGGGTTTTTAAAAAATCAGCTTATTTAAAGTAAGAGAGTTTATTGGCTAAAATTGCTTCAGCATCTTTTACCATCGATTGAATCAATTCAGCGCAGGTGGTGACTTCCTTAATTAAACCAATGGATTGGCCTACCATTAAGGCGGCCGCATTCACATCCCCCTCGACCCAGGCCTGCTTGGATTTTTGTCCCGACAGCAGAGCAATTATCTGCCCTATATCTCCGCCTTTTTCTTCAAGCTCAAGTACACGGCTGGCAAGATCATTCTTTAAGGCGCGGCCTTGCAAGCCTATCGATTTGCAGATCAAAGTGGTATCGTTCTCCTGGCGGTCAATAAGTTCCTGCCATATGTTGGGGTGAACGGCACATTCTTTGGTAGCGATAAAACGGGTTGCCATTAAAACCCCTTCTGCTCCCAAAGCCAGAGCGGCAGCGAAGTTACGCCCGTCAACAATGCCGCCGGTTGAAATGACCGGGATGTTGACACTTTCTGCTATACGGGGCAATAAGACCATAGTGGTAACGTCGTCATTTAAAGGATGGCCGCCTTCTTCAATACCGGCAGCGATTACGGCATCATAACCGAAGCGTTCAATGTTTTTGGCATGTCTTACTGCACCTACTTTATGCATAACTTTAACATCGGCCTTATGCAGCATGTCCAGGTATTTGACCGCTGGTTTGCCTGATACTTCAATTGCTGCGATTTTTTCTTCGGCACAAACCTTGAAGAAATCATCATAGATCTCATCTGTGAAACGCATAGAGGGCAATAAAGTTATGTTCACGCCGATTGGTTTGCTGGTCAACTTACGGGTTTGGTGAATGGCGGTTCTTAAGTCTTCACCGGAATCGTAATTACAGGCAGTGATATTGCCTAAACCTCCAGCATTTGATATAGCTGCGCATAATTCGGGTACTGCCAGCCATAACATACCACCGCAAATAATTGGGTACTCGATACCGAATAACTCCGTAATCCTTGTTTTCATGCGTTAACCCCCTGAAATATTTTTTATAATAATATATTACATGATTAGAATATCAAATACAAAACTTATTATTTCTTATAATCAGTTAATAATCCCGCTTTTATTCATAAAAAAAAACCTATCGATATATATTTAATTAATCAGGCAATAAATTTTAAAAACATATTCTTAAATATTGAGGTGATGGACATGTTGGGAAGTTTCAGAATCAGGATGCTGGCAGTAATAATTATAATCTTTCTGGTTGGAATCTGTATCGAGAGCAGCCAAAGCAGCAAAAAAATTGTAGAACCAGTTATTAGATATGTGCTTAAAGATTATGGCTTCGATAAGAAATTAAGCCTTTTTATCGAAAACATGAACCCGGCATCTGATAAAACGGTACCGGTCAATAGTTCTTCAATTCTGCAGCTTCCCTGTAAGTTCTCAGCAGTTGAACGAAATTACGGTTGGTACTATAACGAGGAGCAGGAAAAACAGGAATTTTTACCGGGTGTATATCTGAAAGTTGAAAACAATACTGCAGTTAAACCTATTATGGCAGGACAGATCGAGGAAATTGGCAAGAATGAAGAAGGCCGAACCGTTATGATCAAACATAACGACGAGTGCTATTCATTATATGGCGGGCTTAAAGAAGTTTTGGTCGAGCAAAATTCACAGGTTGATAATAATTCTGTGTTAGGCAAAAGCGGGAATTTATTATATCTGGAAATCAGAAACAACGACGGGCCGGTAAACCCGTATAATTTAATAAATGTTCCAACATGAGATTTGCAAGGATTGCCGGGATAGATATAAAAGTCAATCTTTTATTTCTTTTTATAGCACTTGTTTATGGTCTGCTTGGTTTGTTACCGGAGATCATAATAATATTTGCTTCAGTTATCATTCATGAAGCAGCCCATACCATAATTGGCTTTTTGCTGGGCATTAAAGTAGCGGAAATCGAAATGTTCCCTTTTGGAGGGCAGGCTAAGATAGAAAGTTTTCATGGTCTGGAACCGGATAAGGAAATATATACAGCCATGGCTGGCCCACTTTGTTCGCTGTCTTTGGCGGCGCTTTTTTATTTTCTGCCGCTGGCCCCCGCCACTGAGTATCTTAAAATGTTGATCAATCTGAATCTGCTTTTAGGCCTGTTTAATTTACTGCCATTTCTTCCCCTGGACGGAGGGAGGGTTTTAAGAGCAGTACTTTCCAAATCGATCGGCTTTAAAAAAGCTACCAGAACAGCAGCGCGGTTGGGAAAAATTGCCGGCGTATTAATGTTGTCAGGAGGAATTTACCTGGCCTGGTTTTACTTAAGCGGCGCCAATCTGGTCGTAGTAGGCATCATGCTTTTCTGGTCTGCAAACCAGGAGGGGAAACTGTTAATGTATTCGTTTATGCGGTTTCTGGTGAAAAAGAAAAGCGAGTTATCAGTCAAAGGCTTTTTACCGGCACGACAGATGGTGTGTGCTCCGGAAACCAAAATAAAAAATATCCTGGAGGAAACTGTGCCATCTTATTATATGCTGGCAATAGTTATCGATAAAAATCACGGAGTACTAGGTATCTTAAGTGAGGCTGAAATGATCGAACAACTGCTGGAGCGAGGGCCGGCAGCTAAAGTGAATGACTGCCTGCCCTGATTTCATTCGTTAAGTTTAAGAGGATTTTTTTGTGGTAATATATTATAGTACCTGACAAGCAATGATTTTTGTTAATATGCGGAGGCAAAATGAAAGACAAGCTAATAAGAGAAATATTGCCCCTGGTAGCTAAACCGGTCAGATATACAGGCAATGAGCTTAATATGATAAAAAAGTCCTGGTCAGATAGTAAATGCAGGATGGTTTTGGCTTTCCCGGATGTTTATGAAGTTGGCATGTCTCATGTGGGGAGCAAAATACTGTATGGCCTGATAAACGAGAAAACGGATCATTTATTGGAGAGAAGCTTTGCACCATGGCCGGATATGGAAGCTTTGCTGCGCAGCAAGCAATTACCGCTCTATTCCCTGGAGAGTTTTAAACCACTGGGTGATTTTGAGGTAGTAGGATTTTCCCTGCAATATGAATTATCAATTACCAATTGTATCAATATGATGGATATGGCAGGTATTCCTGTATGTTCAAAAGACCGGGGAGAAAATGCACCTATTGTAATTGCCGGGGGCCCGGTAGCTTTTAATCCTGAACCATTTGCAGATTTTTTTGATGCCTTTTTAATTGGCGATGGGGAGGAAGTATTACCGGAATTTCTGGATCTGTGCTTTGCTACCCGTAATCAGCCCAGGGCTGAGCGGTTGCTGGCTATGGCAAAAATTACCGGGGTTTACATTCCTGCTCTTTATCAGGCGAAGTATCTGGAAAATGGTTTCTTCAAGGAATTAGTACCGCTTAACGCAGGAGTACCGGCCCGGATTCGCAAACGGGTAGTAACTGACTTTGACCAGGCATATTTTCCTGCCAAACCGATTGTGCCTTATATGAATTTAATTCATGACCGGGCAGTACTGGAAGTAATGCGGGGGTGTCAGCGGGGATGCCGCTTTTGCCATGCAGGAATAGTATACCGCCCGGTTAGGGAAAAAAAGGTGTCAACATTACGGCGGCAGGCAGAAGAGCAAATCAAAAGCAGCGGTTATGAGGAGGTCTCTTTATCTTCTTTAAGCTCGTTGGATTATTCCGGAATAAAAAGCCTGGTCAAAAAGCTGGTTGAAGATTACGGGAGCTGCGGCATTGGAGTTTCCCTGCCTTCACTGCGGGTAGATGCATTTTCTGTGGATTTGGCCAATGAAGTACAAAAGGTCCGCAAAACTACTTTAACTTTAGCTCCTGAAGCCGGAACGCAAAGGATGCGTAATATAATCAATAAGAATATTACTGAAGAACAGCTGATGGAAGCGGTTCAGGCAGCTTTTAAGTCCGGTTGGAATGCTGTAAAGCTCTATTTTATGTTCGGTTTGCCTTATGAAAAGGAAGAAGACCTGGGGGGCATAATAAGAATGCTTAAGGAGGTAAAAGCGACCGGGAACCGTTATTCACGCCGCCCGGTGGGAATAAAGGCAGGTATAGCCAATTATGTTCCCAAAGCGCATACTCCCTTCCAGTGGCACCGGCAGAACAGTCCAGAGGAATTTGAAAATAAACGGCAGTTCCTGCTGAAAGCCAAGGGCAAAGATAAGAGCATCAAGCTTGATTTTCATGACAGCCGGACTTCTTATCTGGAAGGGGTAATTGCCCGGGGCGACCGGAGACTGGCACCGGCTATCTTAAAAGCCTGGCAATATGGCTGCAAGTTTGATGGCTGGACGGAATATTTCCAGTTTGATAAATGGTGTGAAGCTTTGGCGGACAGTAAAATTGACCCTGAATTTTATACCTTGAGAGATAGAGAGAAGAACGAAGTATTTCCCTGGGATTTTATCGATATCGGTGTCAGCAGGGACTTTTTATGGCGGGAATATGAAATGGCTGTGCAGGAAAAGGCAACTTTTGACTGCCGCCAGGATGGCTGCAATGACTGCGGCATTTGCAGTGAGTTCGGCATCAGTATGGAAATTGAGGAGGATGTGCAGTGAAGGTCAGATGCGAATACTGTGCAGGTCCGGAGCTAAAGTTCCTGTCTAATCTGGATATGATGCATATGATGGAAAGAGCCTTGCGCCGCGCAGAAATTCCTTATGCACTAAGTGAAGGATTCAATCCTCATATAAAATTGTCGATGGGTACGGTCTTACCGGTGGGCTTGTGGGGAAAAAACGAATATTTCGATTTGGAACTTACAAAAAATGTTGCTCCTGAATGGTTTGTGATGCAGTTGAACTCAGTATTGCCGGCCTATATAAAAATCAATCGCATGATTGAAATTGACAGTAAGGAACCTGCCCTGATGAAGACGGTCAATGCTGCTGGTTATTCTTTTGTAGTAAAAGGAGTCAGCCAGTCCGAATTGCAGCAGCAACTGGATAATTTAATTAAGATGCCGGTTTTTTTAGTAAAAAGCCGCGGCAAAAAAAAGGATGTTGACAAGGATTTAAAGCCAGGCATTTATAAAATTGAGGTGAAAGGACAGGAAGATTCTGTTATCATAAATTTGACGGTCGCAATTGGTGAACCGGTCAATATAAGGTTTGATGAGCTAAAGGACCTGCTTTTAAGTGCAGGCATCAGGGAAGAAAACCTGACTGATGTATACCGGAAAGCTAATTATATAAAAATCGAAGAGAATTATTTTACTCCTCTGGAAAAGGTGGTTTAATTGGCAAGAGAATTAATAGCCGAGGTGTACCCCTGGGAATCACGGGTAGCAATTGTTGAAGACGGCAGATTGGCTGAAGTGTTTTGGGCAGACGAAAACGAAAATATCGGTAATATATATAAAGGCAGGGTAAAAGATATTTTACCAGGTCTGTCCTGCGCTTTTATCGATATCGGACTTAATAAAAACGCTTTTATATTTGCAGGCGATATCGTTATTCCGGGAGTAAAAAAAGGAGCGAATGCTTTTAGTTCGCTTAAGACCGGACAAGATATACTGGTACAGGTAAAAAAGGAGGCTTTTTCAGAAAAAGGTGCACGAGTCACAGGCAATGTATCAATACCGGGGCATTTATTAGTTTTACTGCCTTATCAGAACGAAGTATCCATCTCCAGAAAAATTATTGATGATTTAAGGCGGGACAGTCTGCGGGAATTAATGGAAAATAACCGCCCTGCCAATATCGGTATTATTTTACGCACTGCCTGTCTGGAAGCGGAAGACAGCGAAATATTGGCAGAGTTTAATGAATTATTGCAGAGTTGGGAAGAAATCAAACAAAGATATGAAGTAGTAAAAGCCCCCAATTTGCTCTATGAAGATATAGATGTCCTGGAGAGGACCTTGCGTGATTATTTGGATAGTGATACTTCCCGGGTAGTCATAAACAATTTGCGCTTAAAAGATAAAATTACCAGCTATATGCGCAACAAAAATGTCCACTACGGATTTACTGTACAATATGATGAAGGGGACCTTTTTGAAAAATACAACCTGGAAAAAGATATAAAACGTTCGCTGAAGCGTAAAGTCTGGCTCAAAAACGGCGGATATCTTATATTCGATGCGGCGGAAGCGATGACAATAATCGATGTAAACAGCGGTAAATATACCGGTATTGATAATTTTGAAGATACGGTCTTTAAACTTAACCTGGAGGCGGCAGCAGAAATACCGCGGCAGTTGCGCTTAAGAAGTATTGGCGGGATAGTCCTGATCGATTTCGTCGATATGAGGGATAAGCAAAATCAGGAGATGGTGATCAATGCTTTTAAAAAAGAAATGGAAAAAGATAAAGCCCATACCAGAATAGTTGGTATGACCGGATTAGGCTTTTTAGAGATGACCCAAGAAATCACGCTATGGAGTTTCAGAATTTTTTACTGATGAGTGTCAGCACTGTAATGGCCGGGGCCGGACTATAAACCTTTTTGCCCTGGCTTGTGAAGTAAAAAGGAAACTGTCAAATCTAAGCTATGTGGAGAATGGATTGCTTGTTTGTGAGGCTCATCCTGAATTCCTCCAGTACCTGCAAAATGACGAAAATAATTTAAACTATATCCGTAAAAGAACTAATAAGGAAATCAGGCTGCAGGAAAACAATGAGATGCCGGTAGGTGAATACAATATCTATACTGCGGATCAATAATTGATAATTCTTTAATGGGGGGGAGATTTATATGTCAGCCATAAAAATTGCTTCTGAAGTCTATTGGGTAGGAGTGCAGGACCCGCAGCTAAAGCTGTTTGATACAATAATGGAGTTGACTAATGGCACCAGTTACAATGCCTATTTGATAAAAGGAGAAAAGCATACTGCAGTTATTGATACGGTGAAAGCAACGTTTGCCGGGGAATATCTGGACAACCTGGCAGAAGTTATCGACTTGCAGCAGATAGAATACCTGGTAGTACAGCATGCCGAACCTGACCATGCCGGGTCCATCGAAATGCTGCTTGACATGGTTCCGGGACTTACTATAGTAACTAATTATACTGCCTATACTTTTATAAAGAATATTGTTAACCGGGAATTTAAAGTAAAGTTTGTAGCGCATGATGATGAATTGGACCTGGGGGGCAAAAAGTTAAGATTTATTGGGGCTCCGTTGTTGCACTGGCCGGAAACTTTCTATAGCTGCCTGGAAGCAGAGGCGATACTTTTCAGTTCCGATACCTTTGGCAGCCACTTTTCCGATGACCGATTGTTCAGTGATCTGATCGGCACCGATTTCCTGCCCGATTTCAAGTATTATTATGATATGATCCTGGGGCATTTCAAAAAATACCTCTGGAATGCATTAAAGCGGATAAATGCTTTGGACTTAAAAATGATTTGCCCGTCCCACGGACCAATTTTCAGAGATGACCTTGATCATTTTATAGATTTATATCATACCTGGACATTTAAGCCTAAAACGGAAGAAAAACCACGGATAGTCATTGCTTACGCCAGTGCTTACGGCTATACGGAGAGGATAAAAAACGCTGTTAAAACCGGACTGGAATCAGAAGGGCAGTTTATTGTTGCAGATTATGACCTTACCCGGGTAGCATCGGCAGAAATACTTGCAGCGGTTAATGATTGTGCCGGCCTATTGATCGGCTCTCCGACTATTAATAAAGATGCTGTTAAATCGGTATGGGATCTGCTCGGCTCTTTATCACCCGTTGATACCAATGGAATTATTGCTTCCGCCTTCGGGTCCTATGGATGGAGCGGGGAAGCGGTACCAAATATAATCCAGCGGATGCGTATGCTGCGGATGAGGATCATGCCAGGGCTCAGGATCCAATTCAACCCTGCTCCGGAACAGCTTGAACAAGCCCGGCAATTTGGCATTGATTTTGCTAAAGCGGTATCAAGTGCGGATGAAAACCTGGAGGAAGTTCTTGCTTACCAGCGGCAGGTAAACCCACTTAACCCTTTTAGTTTCAACGCGGGGAATTACCGGCGCAAATATGAGAATGAGGACATAATTGTCTACTGGAACCCGGAACAGTGCACCCATGATACCAACTGTTTTGTCAGTCTTCCTAAGGTGTTTGCCCCGGAAAAAACACCCTGGGTAAATGTGAATGGGGACAGTGCTGAGAGTATTATGAAGACTATTGATGCTTGTCCCTCCGGAGCACTCAAGTATGATATAAAACCTGGCGCCTCAGTTCCGCCGGGGCTTAAGAAAGGCCCGGGATGGACCGGATATTATGAAAATAAATAATTTTTTGAGTCTCTTGCCTGGATATGAACAACAAAGATGTCTTGACTTGGGGAATTATTTGTGTTAATTTCATATATGGTCGCACACTTTGTAACCGCACAGTTCGGGTTATAAATGGCAGGATGCCTACCTGGGAACTGGCGAGTCTGAAATTGTGGAGGTGCATATGATGTATGCAGTAATGAAAACTGGCGGAAAACAATACAAGGTAAGTGAAGGGAGTATTCTTAAGGTAGAAAAACTGGAGGCTGAAGCTGGTGACAAAATTACCTTTGAAGAAATCCTTTTTCTTACTGATGGCGAAGGCAATGTTAAAGTAGGGGATCCTACCGTAAGTGAGGCAAAAGTTTTTGCCGAAGTTATTGAACAGGGTCGTGACAAGAAAGTCGTTGTTTACAAGTATAAGAAAAGAAAGAATTATCACAAGAAACAAGGACACCGGCAGCCGTTTACCAAAATAAGAATTGAAAAGATTGAAGGCTGATTCGATAATTTTTTAAACAGCAACAAAGGAAATCAGGAGGGTGTTAACATGGCTCATAAAAAAGGTGTTGGCAGTTCCAGGAACGGAAGAGACAGCCACTCTAAAAGACTTGGAGTTAAGAAATATGACGGGCAGGTTGTCAGAGCAGGCAATATACTGGTCAGACAAAGAGGAACTAAAATTCATCCCGGCAACAATGTTATGATTGGCGGCGATGATACTTTGTTTGCTGTGATCGACGGCAAAGTAAAGTTTGAAAGAATGGGCAAAGATAAGAAGCAGGTAAGTGTTTACGCAGTAGAAGCAAGCGCAATTATGTAATCAAATAGTATGATTTAACTGACCCCTGGAATATTTCAGGGGTTTTTGTTATATTAGGAAATAAATGGAGGTGCGTTGGGTGGAAGCTGCAAGAACAGTTGCTTTGCTCAGAAAAATGAGACATGATTTTGGCAATCATCTGCAGGTCATAAGCGGTTATCTGGAGCTAAACCATCCTGAAAAAGTTCAGCAGTATGTGGATAAGCTTATACTTGATTCCAGAGCGGAACGTACGGTTTTTGAAGTTGCCGAAGGAGAAACTGCCCTCTATTTATTTGAACAAATGTTAGCAGCCCGCGATTATGGTATAAGATTATTATATAGAAAGGTTGAATTATCTTCGCCAGAACCTTTGATTCAGGCTAATGAACCTTTGAATACATTGAAACTGCTGAAAAATAATAAAATGGATGATTTAACTGCTGAAGTTGTAATCGGCATGAATTTGGAACAAGATATATATATTGAATGTTATTCAGAAACATTTGCCGTAAATCCACAGCGATTGATGATCAGGAAGTGAAATAATGTTTGTTGATTATGCCAAAATAAATGTAAAAGCAGGTGACGGAGGCAATGGAGTAGTGGCTTTCCGGCGAGAGAAGTATGTGCCGATGGGAGGGCCTTCCGGTGGAGACGGAGGACGCGGCGGCAGCATAGTTATTAAAGCCGATGAAGGACTTAGTACTTTGATGGACTTTAAATACCGGCGTCATTTTAAGGGGGAACGGGGACAACACGGACAAGGGAAAAACATGCATGGTGCCGGGGGCGAAGATACCATTATCCGGGTGCCGCCCGGAACTGTTATAAAAGATGATGAAAGTGAAGAGGTAATTGCCGATCTTACGAGACCCGGCCAGGAGGTAATTGTGGCCAAAGGGGGCAGAGGCGGCAAAGGCAATGCCCGCTTTGCTACAGCCATTAACAAAGCTCCCTCTTTGGCGGAAAGAGGTGAACCGGGGGAAGAAAAATGGATCCGGTTGGAATTAAAGCTTTTAGCCGATGTCGGATTGGTAGGGTATCCAAATGCCGGCAAGTCAACCTTGATTTCTCAAGTTTCCGCCGCCAAGCCTAAAATAGCTGATTATCCTTTTACAACTTTAGTACCCAATCTGGGAGTTGTTCGGTTAAAAGGCGGGGAATCATTTGTATTGGCAGATATCCCGGGCCTCATTGAAGGTGCCAATGAAGGAGCAGGACTGGGCCACCGGTTTTTACGGCATATTGAAAGAACCAGGGTGCTTATTTATGTTCTGGATGCGGCCCAGACAGAAGACAGAAATGTTTTGGAAGATTATAATACTCTTGGCACGGAATTGGAAAAATTCCACCCGGATTTAGCCAGAAAGCCTTTTTTAATTGCTGCCAATAAAATGGACATTCCAGAAGCAGAGCAAAATATTGTTGGGTTACAGGAGAAATTCGGTGATAAATTAATGCTGATCTCAGCTGCCACCGGTCAGGGAACCGCAGAATTGATGGCCCGGGCTTATGAGTTGCTGACCAGCATACCAGCAGCGGAAACTGTTACAGGCGACGAAGTGGTACAGCGCAGGTTTAATGAGGAGCCAGCCTTTGTAATCGAAATAGTTGACGGTGTTTTCGAAGTCAGCGGCAAAAGGATCGAAAAATTAGCGGCTATGACCAATTTTGACAGTGAGGAAGGCTTACAGCGCTTTCAAAGAACAATAAACCGTATGGGACTGGAAGATGCATTGCGTGAGCAGGGCATTCAGGCCGGTCAGACGGTGAGAATAAAAGACCTGGAATTTGATTACAGCGAATAGATAAATCGAGGTGGAACAGGTGGTAACACGAAAAGATTTGCAAAAATGCCAGCGGATCGTAGTAAAAGTCGGTACCAGCACTTTGACTTATGCCAATGGAAAGTTAAACCTTAACCGAATGGAAAGGCTGGTCAGGGAATTAGCGGATTTACATAATGCCGGTAAAGAAGTAATTCTGGTCAGTTCCGGCGCTATCGGGGTTGGAGCAGAGAGGATGGGCATTAAGGCAGCACCGCGTACCATACCGGAGAAACAAGCTTTGGCGGCAATCGGGCAGGGTGCACTTTTACATATGTATGAAAAATTATTTGCCGAATACAGCAAGATCGTAGCCCAGGTATTACTGACCCGCGATGACTTTACAGAGAGAATGCGTTATCTTAATGCTACCAATGCTCTGTTAGCTATCCTTGCTATGCAGGTTATTCCAATTATCAATGAAAATGATACTGTAGTAGTGGAGGAAATCAAATTTGGTGATAATGATACTTTATCAGCCCTGGTGGCAGGTATAACTGATGCTGACCTGTTGATTATACTCTCTGATGTTGACGGGCTGTGTGACAGTGATCCACGGCTTAACAGCGCTGCGGTCCTGCAAAACGAAGTTATGGAAATAACTGCGGAAATGGAGAACAGTGCCGGAACCAAAGGCAGCAGCTTCTCCAGCGGCGGTATGGCAACCAAGCTGAAAGCTGCCGGTATGTGTATGGCAACAGGTGTACCCATGGTCATTGCCAATAATAATCTAGAAAATGTTATCCGTAAAATAGTAAACGGTAAGGATATCGGAACTCTTTTTGTGCCGCGGGAGGAGAAAATGCAGGCGCGCAAACGCTGGATAGCTTTTGGGTCTGTTACTCACGGCAAACTTACCATTGACGAGGGGGCTTTAACAGCGCTGGTAAAAAGGGGCAAGAGCCTGCTGCCTTCCGGCATTATAAAAGTTGAGGAAGACTTTGACCGGGGCGAGGTAGTATCAGTTATTACTGCTGATGGTCATGAAATAGCCAGAGGCATGGTCAATTACAGTGCCGATGAAATAAAATTGATTGCCGGCCATAAATCGGCAGATATAGGTAAAATTTTGGCAGCTAAAGATTACGACGAAGTGATCCATCGCAACAACCTTTGGGTAAAGTAATATTGTGACAGGGAGAGATGACAAGTGAGTGGTTACGGGCAGAATTATCTGATTGAGCAGGGTAAAATGGCCAGACAGGCCGCCCGCATCCTAGCCGTGGCAGACACCAAGCAAAAAAATAATGCTCTGATAAAAATGTCGGACAGTCTGGAAAAAGCCGGTGATGAAATTATTGCCGCCAACAGCATCGATTTAAAATCCGGGCAGGAAATGGGATTATCGGCAGCTTTGCTGGAAAGGCTGAGCCTTGATAAAGGTCGGGTGGCAGCTATGGCCGAAGGTCTGAGGGAAATAAGTTTGCTGCCGGATCCGGTAGGAGAAGTACTGGAAATAAACCGCCGGCCCAATGGTCTGGAAGTAGGCAGAATCCGCACGCCTATCGGGGTAATAGGGATTATTTATGAATCCCGGCCCAATGTTACTGCAGATGCGGCAGGTTTATGCTTAAAGTCAGGTAACGCAATTTTACTCAGGGGCGGGGAAGAAGCCCTTAATTCCAATCGTGTCATTGCCCGGGTCATTGCCGAAGCAGCCATGGCATCAGGCCTGCCTGTCGGGACCATTCAACTGGTTGACAGTCCTGACCGGCAATTAGTCATACAAATGATGCAGATGAATGATTATCTGGATTGTCTGATTCCCCGGGGAGGCTTGGGACTTAAAAAAACCGTGATGGCTAACGCATCGGTTCCTTATATTATGACCGGGATGGGCAATTGCCATGTTTATGTTGACCAGTATGCCGATTTGAATAAAGCCCGGCCAATTGTGATCAATGCCAAAGTCCAGCGGCCTTCGGTATGTAATGCTATTGAAAATTTGCTGGTGCATGAAAGTATAGCTGCAGAATTTCTGCCGCTGATAGCTGAAGAATTAAAGCAAGCAGGAGTAGAAATACGGGGCTGCCCTGCCAGCAAAGCTATTGTCCCGTGGGTAAAGGATGCTGTTGAAGCAGACTGGGATGAAGAATACCTGGATTTAATTATTGCGGTCAAAGTAGTCAGGGATTTGGACGAAGCTATTGACCATATTAATACACATGGAACCGGGCACAGTGAAGCAATCATCAGCGAAAGCTATACTAATGTCCGCCGTTTTATGAATGCTGTCGATGCCGCGGCAGTTTATGCCAATGCTTCAACACGTTTTACCGATGGCAACGAATTCGGTTTCGGCGCCGAAATGGGTATCAGCACGCAAAAACTGCATGCCCGCGGTCCTATGGGCCTGCGTGAACTAACCACCACCAAATTTATTATATACGGTGACGGGCAAATACGCTGATAAGAAAAAACCAACAGCATCCTAAAACGTATTGCTGAAGATATATTATAGTATCCTCTTGAGGGCATACTTAATAATAAAAACACGGGGGTCTTTCCCCCGTGTTTGTTCTGGAATAAAAGTATATTGATCGATGTGCCACAAATTATGACTACTCAATTATTTCAAAACTATAGCCAGCCAGTTTTTCCTGGTTTTCGCTGCTTAAAACATAGTCCCTGTCCAAAGGGGTCCGGTTAACTGTACTGCCGCATAATTCAGTGGACAGATAGCGCAGGCCGTTATCATTGATTATGGTTACGATCCGTTTTAAATGCGGGTACTTTGCGGCCAGTTTTATAGCAGCGGCAACATTGCAGCCGGAAGAAATACCGCAAAAGATTCCTTCCCGTCTGGCCAGCTCCTGGGCTGTTTGGATCGATTCATCGGATGACACTAAAATCATGCCATCAATATAATCTAAATCTAAAATAGGAGGAATCAGCCCGTCAGCTATGCCTTGAATTTTATGATGGCCAATTTTGCCATAAGCCAGAATAGGTGACTCGGCAGGCTCCGAGACGAATACTTTAACAGCCGGGTTCTTTTCTTTAAGATATTTGGCATTGCCGGTAACAGTGCCGCCAGTTCCCTGGCACATTATAAAAGCATCTATACTGCCGCCAGTCTGCTGCCAGATTTCCGGGGCGGTATTCTCTATATGGGCCAGCAGGTTTTCCTGCCGATAGAATTGTCCTATCTCGAATATCATATTTCCATATTCAGCTTTTAATTTTTCAACTTCCTCAAGCACCAGATCCACATCAGTTTCAGCTCCGGGAGTCAGTACCAGCCGGGCACCATAGGCCTGGATAGTTTTTTTCCTCTCTTCGCTCATGCCTTCGGGCATTACTATAATGACCGGGTAGCCCTTGGCAGCTCCGACCATGGCCGTAGCAATTCCTGTATTGCCGGTAGTTCCTTCCAGCAAAGTCATGCCAGGTTTCAAATCCCCTCTTTGTTCAGCTTTTTCAACGATCGAATAAACCACCCGATCTTTCAGGCTGCCGCTGGGATTCGTGTACTCCAGCTTTACACATATTTCTGCTGGAATGTCTTTACCGATCTTATTTAACCTTATCAAAGGAGTCAGGCCGATCGATTCCAGAACATTATCATAAATATTCTGGTTTCTGCTCCAATTCATTTAACATTCCCCCCCCTTAAAATAATTGAATTCTCATAAAGGCCAATCAGCCTTAAATCGCAAAGCTCTTTTAAATTTTACTTCTTCATATATTGGAACTGCGGCAAAAAAATCCGGCTTTATTTCGGTTGCTTCTTTAAATAGTTTAAGTAATTGCTGGAAGAATGGTTGGCGATTATCCTTGTCTCTTAAAGTTAAACTGTTTTGCGCTAATTTTTGTGCAATTATAAGATTCAAATTATTCTCATAATCAGTAAGTTTGGCAAAAAAATCTTTCCAGGGCTTCAAATTCTCTTCTGTTTCCCAGTGGATGCCCGGGCAAACAAAATGGCGGCAGATAGATTCCCGCTGTAATTGCTCCAGCCGGCAGCCGCCTGTTTTGCTATGAAACTGACATCGATAAGAATCTCCCTCCGGAGTATTGTTAACAGTGATCGAATAATCCAATACTGTTAAACCAGGCTGACTTAATATATATCTGAGCAGGTCGGGTTGATTTTCCAACAGATAAGCAAAATCGCAAGGATAAAAGACCGGAGAATAATGACCACAGCAACCTTTATCGTCTTCGCGCGGACATTCGCGGCATAAATCGACTTCTATATAACTCCTGAGGCCATGATTATGAAAAATCATGGCTATTTCTTTATCCATGGTTAATAATCCTGCTCGTTAGACTTTCTTATTAATTATAGAGGTTTTACCTGCAGGTTGAAAGGATATTAGCCATGTTTTTATGTATTAAGCAAAAAGGGGGCAAGAAGTTATTTTTTTTGAAAAGCGGCATTGAATTTAAAACCTTTTATGCAGTTACTCCAATTTGGCATTTATTTGCCATTGTAGTACAATTTACATGAGTTTCAAACTGATGAGTGCTTATATAAAAAGGTGGGCTAAAGTTTTGCGGGAAGCAATAGGAATCCTGGGCGGCACATTTGATCCGGTTCACTATGGCCATTTAATGGCAGCTGAATTTGCCTGCAGTGAATTTAAATTAACTAAAGTGCTCCTGATGTTATCTGCCCGGCCGCCTCATAAAAGAGAAGAATCAATTCTGGACCTGAAACATAGGCTCCGGATGCTTGAACTGGCTGCCAAAGATAATGATTGCTTGCAGGTCTCCGACCTTGAGTTAAACCGTCCAGGACATTCCTTTACTGTTGATACGGTCAGGTATTTGCGTAAGCATTGGCCGGATAAGGAAATTTATTTCATCATGGGTTCAGATGTTCTATTTACAATAGATACATGGAAAGATGCTGATGAATTATTCCGCTTGTGCAAATTTATTGTCGTTACCCGCCCTGGTTACAGACTTGAAAAAGACCATCCCCAATATAGCAGACTGCCTGCTGCGTTGTGGGATAACCTGTTTTATCTGGAGATACCCGGTTTTGATTTTTCCTCTACCGATATCAGAAAGCGGGTGAGCCAGGGGAAAACCATAAAATATCTGTTGCCGCCTGCCGTTGAACAATATATCGGAGACCATGATTTATATCAGAAATTGGGAGACGAGAATGTTGACGAAAAATGATATTATGCGTGTAGTTCAGAAGCAATTGTCACCTGAATTATTCAGACATGTTTCCCAGGTGGCTCAAACTGCGGAAACAATGGCTGAATTGTACCAGGAGAACCGGGAAAAAGCTTATCTGGCCGGTATCCTGCATGATTATGCCAAAGAAAAGCCGGTGGCAGAACTTTTAACCATTGCCGGAGAAAATGGCTTGCTGGTTGACGATGTATTCAGGCAAGTGCCTTTTTTGCTGCATGCACCGGTCGGAGCTTGCTTAATTAAAAAGGAACTGGGAATTGATGATGAAGCAATATTAAATGCCATCAGCAATCATACTTTGGGAAGACCTTTCATGACCCGGCTGGAAAAGATAATTTTTTTAGCGGATATGATTGAACCGGATCGAAATTTTCCTGAAGTTGAAAAATTAAGAAGCCTTTCCCGGCAAGACCTTGACCGAGCCATGCTTGCAGCTTTGGATTCCACACTTGAGTATTGTCTGCAGCAAAAACGGATAATTCATCCGCAGACCATTGCAACCAGAAATTATTTTCTGCTGCTTTAAAAAACCAAAGAGTTTAAAAAATAAACCACCTGCAGGAGATAAGAAGGATATGAAGCAGATATATTAGAAATACTTAGATTATAAATCTGTTAAATATTATTAAGTCAGCAAATTTTTATTATTTTATATTATTAAGGAGGGTGTTATTTGCTCAAAGATGACAAGCTGGTACAAATCATTGCTGATGCCTGTTTAGATGAAAAAGCTCAGGATGTTCTTATTTTACATGTAAGTGACTTAACTGTTATTGCTGATTATTTTATCATTGCATCGGGTAAAAGCACTATTCAGGTCAAAAGCATAGTGGATTATGTGGAGGCAATGCTGGCGGAATTCGACATCAGTCCAATTCGCCGGGAAGGACACCAGGAAGGCGTCTGGGTGGTTTTGGATTATGGTTCGATTATTTTACATGTCTTCAGAGATAAGGAAAGAGAATATTACGGCCTGGAAAACCTTTGGGGCGATGCCCGCCAGGTTGAGATTGAGACTGTGTAATATGCCTGAAACAAAAAAACCGGTCAGTATGTGCTGACCGGTTCAGACCGTTAAAAAAAGCGAATCTCTTTGTTACTTTACAAGCCCCGCTCAATCGACGTTATACTCAGGGACATTCCCCGTTTTACGGGGTGTGTCCCTGTTCCTTAGTTACGCCTCAATCGTGGGGCTTGCTCGTGCCTCGACCTTCACTTTTTTCATCGGTCTGCCAACTTCTTTGACAAACTGACCGGTTAGCATTTACTAACTGGTCAGTTATTGTTAAAATCATCAGACTTTCAGTTATATTAAAATTATTCAACCACAATATTTATTAATTTGTTGGGCACGACCACAATTTTTACAATTTTCTTGAGATCTGTCAATGCTTTAATTTTAGGATGATCAAGGGCTATTTGCTCCAAATCTTCCCGGGCAGTATTTATTGGCACTTTTAATCGCTCTTTTACTTTACCGCTTATTTGTATAACAATTTCCACTTCATCCAGTATTAATGCTTCCGGATCGTACTTGGGCCATGGTTCCAGATAAATGCTGGTCCGGCGGCCGGTTTGCTGCCATAATTCTTCACAGATATGCGGTGAAAAAGGACTTAACAGAATGAGTAAATTTTCAACTGCCAGCTTTATCAAAGCTTTATTTTTTTCCTGAACCTCCCGGTAGCTGTTTAACTGGTTGCTCAGTTCCATGATGGCACTTATGGCTGTGTTAAAGTTGAAGCGTTCTTTAATATCTTCACTTACTTTTTTTATGGTAGCATGAATTTTATAATACAGGTCTTTATCCTTTTGGTTAAAAGCAGCAGGGTTTACACATTCAACTGATCCGCTGAACTCAGGTGCATACTCCTGTACCAGTCTCCAGATCCGGTTTAAGAAACGATAACAACCTTCCACGCCCTGGTCACTCCACTCCAGATCCCGTTCCGGGGGTGAAGCGAAAAGTATGAAGAGTCTAGCTGTATCAGCGCCGTAATATCTGATTATTTCTTCCGGGCTCACGACATTTCCTTTGGATTTTGACATTTTTGAGCCGTCTTTAAGCACCATGCCCTGAGTAAGCAAATTGGAAAAAGGTTCCTGACAGTCGATCATATTGATATCATATAAAAATTTGGTGAAGAAACGGGCATACATCAGATGTAAAATAGCATGTTCGACACCGCCTATATATTGATCGACCGGCATCCAGTAGTTAACTTTGTCAGGGTCAAAAGGCATATCTTTCAAGTCAGGACTGCAATAGCGGTTAAAGTACCAGGAAGAACATACGAAAGTATCCATTGTGTCAGTTTCCCGCCGCGCTTCGCCTCCGCACACCGGACAGGCGGTTTTATAAAAACTTTCCACATAGTTTAACGGTGACTCACCGGTAATCTTAAAATTAACATCTTCCGGTAAAAGTACCGGCAAATCTTCGTAGGGTACAGGAACAGGACCGCATTGAGGACAATAAACCATGGGAATTGGTGCTCCCCAATATCTCTGCCGTGAAATCAACCAGTCGCGTAAGCGATAGTTGATGGTAGCGCTGCCAATGTTATTGGACTCCATAAACGCGGTTATTTTCTGTTTGCCTGCTTCTACTGACAGGTCGTCAAAGGCACCGCTGTTGATCATGTAACCGTCGCCAGTATAAGCTGTGTCGCAAGATTCGTTTGTTTCAGGTTCAAAGCTTTTAATAACTGGCCGTATAGGAAGGTCATATTTTTTTGCAAACTCAAAGTCGCGCTGATCATGGGCAGGAACGGCCATGATCGCTCCAGTACCGTAATCCATTAAAACATAATTGGCTATCCAGATCGGTACTTTTTCATTATTCATTGGATTTATCGCATAAGCACCGGTGAATACGCCGGTTTTTTCCAGCTCCGCGCTGGACCGGTCTACATCGCTGACAAATTTGACCTGATTGACGAATTCAGTTACTGCTTCTTCCTGGGGCAAATCTTTGGAGATAACCGATACCAACGGATGCTCGGGAGCTAAAACCATGTAAGTAACACCGAATACGGTATCAGGACGAGTGGTAAAAACCGTAAGCTTTTCATCGCTGCCTTCTATGGGCATGGAAAATTGACAGCCTTCACTGCGGCCAATCCAGTTTTTTTGCATGATCTTGACTTTTTCCGGCCAGCCGGACAGTTCCTCCAGGTCATCCAACAATCTCTGGGCGTAATCGGTTATTTTGAAAAACCACTGTTCGAGTTTTTTCTTGTCAACTTTAGTTTCACAACGCTCACAGGCACCTTCCACCACTTGTTCATTAGCCAGTACTGTCTGGCATGAAGGGCACCAGTTGACGGCGGCTGACTTCTTGTAGGCCAGACCATTATCATAGAGCTTAAGAAACATCCATTGGGTAAATTTATAGTAGTCAGGGAGGCAGGTAGCTATTTCCCGGTCCCAGTCATAGCTTATGCCAAGAGTCTTAAGCTGCTGTTTCATCGTATCAATATTGGACAAGGTCCATTTGGCCGGATGGATTCCATGCTTGATAGCAGCATTTTCAGCGGGCAGGCCAAAAGAGTCCCAACCCATGGGATGCAGAACATTAAAACCGTTCATGGCCTTGAAACGGGCAATAACATCGCCAATGGCATAATTACGGACATGTCCCATGTGCAAATTCCCTGATGGATAGGGAAACATCTCTAATGCATAATATTTTGGCTTTGCAGGATCCTCTGAAATTTTATAGAAATTATTTTTCTCCCAGTATTCCTGCCATTTCTTTTCAATTCGATTCGGGTCGTATTTAGTTTCCATAACGGCCTCCTGATAATGAAAATAAAAAACACCCTGATCCCCTGTAGGGACGAGAGTGCAAGTTCCCGCGGTACCACCCTGTTTGACAAATAAATGGTGGAGCTAGTGGGATTCGAACCCACGACCTCTTGAATGCCATTCAAGCGCGCTCCCAACTGCGCCATAGCCCCATATAAATGCCCACTTCTTTATTTTAACGGAATTACCGTCCCGAACTACTTATCGTTCGGAAAGCTTATCGGCGAGTTCGACCAGCGTTTGTTACTTTTCACCAACTGTAACTCTCTTTTAATTACCAGTTTACTACTCCGATTCAACGCCTTTAATTATGCAATTAACAATAGAAATTATATGTCAAGCAAAAGGTAAAGTCAATACTGACTATTGACATACTGAGTTATCAACGACTACGCAGCCAACCTGGAGGCGGGCGGAACTGGTGATCGAAATAGCGCATCCGAGGTTCCGGGATGAATTGATAATAGAGGCGAAACACATGAATATATGGCGCCATACCAATAAGAAATAAATGGAGGCTTTAAGCCTCCATTTAAGACTGTCAAAAAAAGCGAATCTCATGGTTACATCACAAGCCCCGCTCTATCACCATACCTCGGTACGCCTCAATCGTGGGGCTTGCTCTTTTCCTCGACCTTCACTTTTTCTCTTTAAGTCTGCCAACTTATTTGACAAGCTGATTTTTCTCATTTAATACTTTAACTGTCCAGAATAAAGAGCAATCTCATTATCTAAAAAAATCGTCTTTATAAGCTTTAAATAGCTCTGGTCCACAAAGATGCCATAGCCGGACCGCCGCCCACGCATAACGAGGCACCGCCTATGGTTTTACCCTGCTTTTCAAGTTCGTAATACAGCGAAACTATAATCCTTAAAGCAGTACAGCCAACCGGATGTCCCAGAGCGATACCGGAACCATTAAGATTACATTTATTCATATCCAGTTCCAGCCCAAACTCTTCTTTGAGCATGCGTCCCACACCCAGGAATTGAGCGGCAAAAGCTTCATTGATCTCCCAGTATTCAATATCTTCGAATTTTAAACCAGCCTGTTTGAGACACTTGGGAATTGCCACGGCCGGACCCAATCCCATTACCTTTGGATCTACTCCTTCGGTACAGATGCCAATCAATTTCATGAGGGGGTTAAGACCTAATTCCTGAGCTTTGCTTTTGGACATTACTATTACAGCTGCTGCTGCATCATTAAGGCCTGAGGCGTTGGCGGCAGTTACTACACCGCCTTTTTTAAAAGCAGAAGGCAGTTTGCCCATGCTTTCCAGACTGGCATCAGGAATCATGTGTTCATCAGTTTCATACAGAGTAACACCTTTTTTAGTCTTGATTTCTACGGGAACGATTTCACGCTTGAAAGTTCCATCCTGGACTGCACGGGTCGCGCGTTGATGACTCGCAAGAGCCAGTTCATCGCATTCTTCACGGGTAATGCCATACTTTTCAGCAATATTTTCTGCTGTTATACCCATGTGTCCGGGAACCAAACTGTCAAACAGGCCGTCATGGATCATGGCATCTTCAATAGTGCCTTGATTCATCCTGTATCCCATGCGGGCTTTTGGAAGCATATATGGTGCATTGGTCATGCTTTCAGTTCCTACAACCAGGGCAACCTGAGTTTTCCCCAGCATTATGTTATTACAGGCAATTTCCAGAGCACGCATACCTGAAGCACAGTTCTGATTGACGTTGCTGGCGCCGCTTCTGAAGGGAAGGCCAAGAGCCATTCCGACCTGGCGGGCTGGCAGTGAACCCTGCATATGAGGAAAAACTTCACCCATTACTATTTCATCGATTATATCCGCTGATATTCCTGCCCGGTCAATGGCACCTTTACCTGCAGTAACAGCCAACTGTACGGCGGAAATATCCTTCAAACTGCCCATGAATTTACCGATGGCAGTCCGGCAGGCGCTTACTATTACAACATCCTGCAAAATTTGACACTCCTCTCTCAATATATATAATTATTTATTTCAGGGAGGGAGACACTAATCTTAACATCAGTGATCAAATATTTTCGCTATCACTCCTTTCTGGATTTGCCTTAAATCATAACATAGTTTGGTAATATACGGAATATTTAAATCTGAAATTTAAAGAAAAGAAAAACTCGAATTGTATTATTGACAACAAAGAACCGCCCTATGGCGGTTCTTTTTAAAGTAATGATTATTGTAAGCAAATCTGTAAGCGGAGTTCTGTATTAAACAGCCATCTATCTTGAATGCCAGTTGCCTGACATTTCCAGCGACCTAACCCGGGAACGAAGCGGGCCGCCTCATGTTCCTCTATTTGGTCTTGCTCCGGATGGGGTTTACCGAGCCATTTAGTTGCCTAAATGCTGGTGAGCTCTTACCTCACCTTTCCACCCTTACCTCAAAAGAGGCGGTATATCTCTGTGGCACTAGCCTTAGGGTTGCCCCCACTGGACGTTATCCAGCATCCTGCCCTGCGGAGCTCCGACTTTCCTCAGGTAAAAAATACCCGCGGCTGTCTGATCTGCTTACTTGTTTATTATAACTTATCGGGCAGATATTATAAAGAGGCAGATATTTGCAGGCTGTTTTAAGAAAGGTCTTTAAAATTAATGTTTTTTTAGCAGGAAATATGGTATTGATAGAGAATAGATACTAAAAAAGCAAAACAGGGAGAAACGGGTGAAGGGTATTAATTTTTGTTTCCTTGTTATTGCAGCTGTAAAAGAATAAAATAATAAGCAGGAAGAACGAAGAGGGGGTGAAAAGGTGTTAGCAGTTTTCGGTTCTGGTGAAGCGCAAAGTTTAACTACGAATTTAATTTATATTGGGGGAATATTGCTTGCAATATATATATTTATTAAGTTTTGTGGTTGGGCAAAAGGTTTTAAACTGTCAGGTTCAGTAAAGAAAGTTATTTTTATCTTAACAGGCGTAGCTCTGGTAGTATGCAACGTTTTATATTCAATGGGAAATGCAGGCGTAAAAGAAGGCGACTGGAGCGGTGCCTTTACAGCACTTGCCGTAGCGATGGCATGGGTATTTGTTTTTGCTTTTGCCTTGATGGCAGAGAATAAACAGGAATAGGAAAATCACAAGAGGCGGCTTGAGGCCGCCTTTATTTTTTTATAGTATAATAATTATATTAAGTTTGCATAAAAGCTCATACAAAAATTACTCCAGGTGATTCAAATATCAAGCCCGGGGAAAAAGAGGAGCGGAAAAATGCAGGAAATCCAAATCAATATAATTGGACCTGATGGAGGAAAAACTGTTTGCTGGTCTCTGACCGGCAAAAACCTTCGGGAAGTAATAGCAATCAGTAATCAGGATCCGGGTGGTTCTTGCGGTGGACGGGGTATTTGCGGCAAATGCAAGGTCAGGGTCAGAGGAGAAGTAAGCCCTTTGACTGCCCAGGAAAGTGAATTTTTATTGCCCGAGGAATTAAAACTGGGGCTCAGGCTTGCATGCTTCTGCACCATACAAGGCCCGCTCGATGTTTACCTCGATTATGCTCCGTCACATGAAATCAAACCGTTGAAAAAATCAAGGAATTATCAGTTCAAACCGCTGGTTAAAACGGAGACCTTTTTTATAAAAGGACTGGAGAAGTCAGAACCGGTACCGCTTCTAAAACGAATAACCAATGCACTCCCGGGATTTGCAGTTAAAATTACCCCCAAAAATATAAATGAATTAGCCAAACTGGACAGAGAGGGGAGGCCATCCCTGGAACTAAAGGCCTTGGTTTTTGATCAGCAAGTGGTTAAATATGTGGGGCGGGAAAAACGAAATGCCTATGGGATAGCTTTGGATATCGGCACTACCACACTGTTTGCCTTGTTGGTAAGTCTCGAAAACGGGGAAACCGTTCAGGCTGCTTCAGCAACTAACATGCAAAGGGTCTATGGCAGTGATATAATATCCCGCATCAGCTATTGCCTGGAAAAAGAAGGCGGGCTGGAAGAACTGCATATGATTCTGGTTAATAATATCAATAACCTGATAGCCGAGCTTTTACAACAAAACGCGCTTGCCTCAGATGACTTGGTTAAGCTTACTGTGGTTGGAAATCCTGTGATGCTGCATCTGTTCCTGGGAATAAGCGTAAAAGGTTTCGCATCAGCCCCTTATTCGGGGTTATTTGCTGATGTGATGCATTTGGAAGCCTCAGCAGTTGGGATCGAAGCTCACAAGAACGCAGATTTGATCATTTTACCGCAAATCGGCGGTTTCGTTGGTGCTGATACCATTGCCTGCTTATTGAATATATCTCCGCAGATGAGGAGATTTTTACTGATTGATATTGGTACCAACGGAGAAATAGTACTGGCTGACGGTAAAAAACTTTGGGCAGCATCAGCGGCTGCCGGTCCAGCGTTTGAAGGCGGCAGGATAAGCAGCGGCATGCGCGCCGGACCAGGTGCGGTAGATAAGGTTTTTTACGGAGATGATGGCAAAATCGGTTTCAATATTATTGGAAACGAAATGATAAAGGGGGTTTGCGGATCGGGCATAATTGACCTGGCAGCAGTTTTGCGCCGGGGACGATACATTGATGAATTCGGCATCATTGATCAGGAAGGCAGCTACAATGACAATATTAAGCTGCAAAATGTAAGTGACGGTTTACAGCTTGCTGTAACCGATACGGTTACCGGCGGCAAGTTAACCATAACTCAGCAGGATATCAGGGAAGTACAGCTAGCTAAATCAGCTATAAGAACCGGGATCGACATTTTGCTTATGCAGGCCGGGTTAAATGTTCAGGATCTGGAAGCTGTCTATTTGGCAGGAGCTTTTGGCAATGTTCTGCAAGCAGAAAGCTGTATTGATATCGGCCTGGTTCCGCCGGTCAGCCGCGATAAAATCATTAATATTGGTAACGCTGCCGCAGAAGGTGCCTTGAAGGCCTTATTATCAGACGCCGCTTTGGCTGAGGCCGGTGTCTGGCAGTCAAGGATCAGTTATGTTGAATTAGCCGGTCATAAAGATTTTCAGGAGATGTTTATAAAAAATATAAATTTTGGCTGATTATTGAAGGACGGTTCAAACAATGCTTATTTAATATCGGAGGTTATTCATGTAAAAAATTATAAACATGCAAGGGGGATATAAGATGAAACTGGAAGGGAAAGTTGCAATAATAACCGGCGGAGGAACCGGAATCGGCAAAGCGGCTGCTATTTCTCTGGCGGCGGAAGGAGCAAAAGTATTAGTAACCGGACGCCGGGCTCAGCCGTTGGAAGAAACTGCAGCGGAGATCAAAGCTGCTGGCGGCATAGCTTTGGCTTTTTCAGGAGATGTGACCAAAACTGAAGATCTGATAAGCATGCGGGATACGGTCAAAGAAAACTGGGGGCGCCTGGACGTCCTTATTAACAATGCCGGTTCCGGAATTCGCAAACCTTTTATGCAGACTACTCTGGAAGAATTGGATTACATATATCAGATCGACCTTAGAAGCGTATTTAATGTTACCCAGGTTATGCTGCCGCTTATGCAGGAAAGCGGTGGCGGCAGCATAATAAATATTGCTTCTATTTTAGGTGTTCTGGGCAGCAAAGATTCCAGTGCCTATTGTGCCATGAAGGGAGGAGTAGTTCAGCTGACCAAAGCCCTGGCAGCTGAGTTGGGTCCCTTGGTACGGGTAAATTGTATATGCCCCTCTCACATAGTGACGCCTATGCTGCAACCGATGATGGATTATCTTGAGACAACCGGCAAAACCGACAAGCTGAACAAGTTATTTCCCATGAAACGGGTAGGATATCCGGAGGACATGACCGGCAGTATATTATTCTTTGCCTCTGATGATTCCGCCTGGCTTACGGGCAATATATTCATGGTGGACGGCGGATTGTCCTGTTACTGCTAAAGGGTCATAAAAATATGAAGTCCTGTCAACAGCTATTTGGATGATAGTTGTGACAGGATTTCTCTTTTTCTAATAAAACTTTAACCGTAAGGCGGGTTTTTAGTATTTATTTTATGGTTAAGTTATTTATTATCAGGCCGGTTATCAGCTTGGGATAAAAATATGTTGATTTTTGCGGCATTTTATCATGGGCTTCGGCAACATTAACAATTTCCTGCACCTTAGTCGCATTGATTAAAAAGCCTAATTGATATTGCTTGGTGTCAACTTTATCTTTCACCCATTCTTCACTGCGGCTGTAAGCCAGGTTTTCCTGACTGCGGCGTTCTGCTTCACCTATACCCAGCATCTGGTCAAGGATAAGATTATCCAAAACAGCTACATCGAGACTTTTCCAGGCATCAGAATTTTGCTCTGGCAGCAAGCTGAAAGCTTTCTCCTCGTCTTTTAAGCTTAGCAAATAAAAGCTTTCTCCATTATACATAACGAACGCATGCTGATTTTGACCACGCACTGCCAAATCATGCATTATAAAAATCAAATCGCTTTGAGCAGGATACTTATCTACATCAAAAAGAGCTGTTAATTGCTTTACAAAAACAGCAAAATCAAAGTTATCGACATGACCCACTACGCGATGGGTTGGTAAAACTACCAGTCCTTCATCATATAAATTGACCAGAGTAGTCATTACATAGTCATAGTCAGCGATTCCTTGTTCAGCCATTTGTTTGGCATATTCCAAAGCTGTTTCATAACGATGATGGCCGTCAGCTATATAAATTTTTTTATCTGACATAATTTCAACTATCCGGTTAATTATATCAGCGTTGTCAATTACCCAGATACGGTGGATCTCATTGGCTTCATCCACTATTTCGATGTCAGGGTGTCGTCCCTTAGCCTCAGTTAAAAGCAGGTTATCAATTAGTTTTGGCTGATCGGCATATAAAGCAAAAATTGAACTGAAATTAGACTTAGTAGCGTGCATCAGCTGTAAACGGTCGGCTTTAGGTTTGGATAAGGTTTCTTCATGGGGCAAAATGTTGCCTTTTTCATAAGGTTCTACTTTAACCCCGGCTACAAAACCATTGCGCTGTTTTTTTTGACCTTTAAACATAAATTCCTGCTGGTACAAGTAAAGTGCAGGTTTAACATCATTTTTAAGAGTTTCGTCTTCCATCCATTTGGCAAGATACTGTGCAGCTCTGGTATATCGGTTATTATCAGCAGTATCCTGAGGAAAAGTAAGACCCAACTCCAGGCGGATAATATTGGCGGGATGATTGGCATAATATCTGGCTTGGGCAACATCGTCTATTATATCATAAGGCGGAGTGACTACATCAGCCAAATTGGCTGTTTTATCAGGATTATAACGTAAACCTTTAAATGGTATTATTCTGGTCATTAAATCAAAAAACCCCTTTCAGTACATATTAATGCATAAAATTTTAGTATAATCTATGACTTAATGCAATTCATTTTAAGTTATAACTCATTGCTTTATAAGTACAAAAGTGTTTAAATTGTTTATTATATAAATTACAAAGGAGCTATTTTTTTGTTAAACGATTATCATATTCATGCTCTGGCCCATGGAGAGTATAAATATACTTATGAATGGTTGCAGCTGTTTATAGAAAAAGCCCGGCAGCAGCAATTAAATGAAATAGGTTTTGCTGAACATGATGAATTCAGACATTTAATAGATTTTGCATTAGTGAGTCAGCTGAAGGAACGCTTCCCCGATATAAAAATAAAGATGGGCCTGGAATTGGATTATTTACCCGGCAGGGAAGATGAGATCAATAAAATTAAAGCAGAGCATGATTGGGACTATTTGATAGGTTCGGTTCATTTTATAGAAGGTTGGGCTTTTGACCACCCGGATCACAAAGGTAGATTTACCACCGATGATATCGATGAAATCTACTTTAATTATTTTAAACTGGTCGGTAAAGCGGTGGAAGCAAACTGTTTTGATATCGTGGGGCATTTCGATCTGGTCAAGATCTGGGGATACAGACCCACGCGGAACCAGCTCCTGCATTATGTCCAGCCGGTACTGGAATCAGTAAAGGATGCTGGTATTGCTGTTGAAATCAATACCAGCGGGCTCAGAAAGCCGGTCAGAGAAATATATCCGGCAATGGAAATTATTAATAAAATGAAGTCTATGAATATTCCAATTTTGTTTGGCTCAGATGCCCATCATCCGGAGCAGGTAGGAATGGACATTAAAGAGGCGGCATTAATTGCTCAAAGAGCAGGTTATAATGAAATGGTAAGCTTTTCACAACGAAAAGCAATGAGATTACAAATTGAGTTTTAAAAGGCAGGGAAAAGAGCTTGGGTAGTATTGCATTGCTGATTATTGCTCTGGGAATCATACTGGCCGGGGCAGAGATTTTTGTAAACGGTGTCGAATGGCTGGGAAAAAGACTGGACTTATCAGAAGGGGCGGTAGGAAGTGTACTGGCAGCGGTAGGCACTGCTCTGCCGGAAACAATAATCCCGATCATTGCTATTGTATTCAGTCATGGACAGGAAGGTCATGATATTGGTATTGGGGCTATTCTGGGAGCACCGCTGATGCTGGCTACGTTAGCTATGTTTATATCAGGAATTGCAGTTTTTATATTTAAAAACCGCCGGGATCATGGAACCAAAGTGTTGGCAGATTACTCTACTATGTCCAGAGACTTAAGCTTTTTTGTGATAATGTATACCTCTGCAATTCTTGCCGGCGTGATACCCGCTGGATTCAGATGGGTGCAGATATTAATAGCAGTTATTTTAGCTTTATCGTATTGCTGGTATGTTTATGCAATGGTCAGCGAAGAGAGAGATGTGTCAGCTGACCATGACCTGCCATCCTGCTATTTTGACCGGGAAAAAGCCAGGTTACCGATGATTTGCCTGCAGGTTGTTTTTGCCTTGATATTAATTGTTTTAGGTGCCAATTTGTTCGTGGACTCAGTAAAAGCAGTTGCTATGATTTATGCAGTACCAGTATTTGTCCTGGCGATTATAATAACTCCGATTGCAACAGAATTACCGGAGAAATTTAACAGCGTGATTTGGATATCCAGGGAAAAAGACACCCTTGCATTAGGCAACATTACTGGAGCAATGGTATTCCAAAGTTCACTTATCCCGGCCATGGGTATTTTGCTTACTGACTGGCAACTTACTTCCAGTGCACTATTGTCAGCATTATTGGCCTTACTTTCCGCAGGATTAATTCTTTTTGAATTAAAAACTAAAAAACATATCAGCGCTTTGTACCTTTTAAGCGGAGGATTATTTTACGCTATTTTCCTGTTTGCTGTTTTTTCAGGATTTATCAGATAATTATTTTTTATTGAATCAAAAAGCATAGAATTAAAGGAAATTCATTAATGCCAATTAAATATAAAAAAACAAAAGACCGGTGTCAATTCCGGTCTTTATGCTTCTAAATGTCTATTTATAAAATTTTAACTGGCTTTTGTTAATGTCAAAGGACGCATAGATTTTTTCTTATTATATTGTTTATAGGCATATTCCCATTTTACTTCTTCGGTTGCCCGTTTATTAACTAAAAAATGGTGCAATTGTTTGTGCCTTTCCCGGGCATGCTTTTCAACGATGACCAGGGCCACATATAAACAGGCAAACAATCCGCATTTGGCAATCAGATAAACTGCGCTGTATAGTAAAAAAGTTTGTTGAGCATCTGTCATTTTGTTTCCCCCTTTCTAATTTACAGTCACTTTAAAATTCTTCTAAATAGACCTTCTGGAAAACATAAAGAATGCTTAATGTACCGAATGCCAGTGTTAAAATCAGTGCCGCTGCCGCTAATAACCAAATCATTTAGGTCCCCCCCTCATATATCACAAAATGTTAACATGTGATGTTATGATAATAATAACATCACAAAAATATTCAAACAAATCTGAAAATAAATGAAAGAAAGAGCATAATGAAGAAATGACAGAATATTTCGATCAAATCTTTTTAAATGGCAAAAAAAAATAATCTGGATTTTTCCATCCAGATTATTTTTATATTCAACAACTTATTAAATTAGGATTCTTCTTCATCTTCAGCTATTAACTGACCGCCTTTTCCCTCGAATTGAGTACGCCAATCCTGCAGGTATTCTTCGATTAGTTTTCTTACTAATCTTGATTTAGTTGTAGCCTGGTCAGCACAGGCGAATCGAAGTGCTCGATCTACATCTTCAGGAACTACAACTGAAATGTATTTCATTCCTGCTACCTCCCTTCAAATAGAATTTTCCGTACAATATCTTGTATATATTGTAGTATTTCCTGGGTAACTATACAATTAGCTTGTTACATTTTGCACTAAACCTTGTGCGCTTAGCATTTTCAATGGTTTATTAAGTCAGAGTTTGTAATAGTTATCACAATAACTAGTTATAAATTAGGATGCAAATAAGGTAATAACATGATAAATACGGCATTTAACATGTTAAGATAAATGCAAAACCCGCAAATCCCATTTAATTATAAGAGTTTAATAATAGATAAACCGGAAAATATGCAGATTATTCTTTAAAAAGATCATTACAAGCGGCATATAACAAGATATAGAAATATAATATTCACAAAATATGAAGTTAAATTTATAGATATATGTTTGCGCTGCATATTATTGGCTATTTATCCAAATAGTATTTAACAATATTAGTTGAAGGGGTTTAAGTTTTCCATTCTTGACGAGATAAATAAATACTGCTAGCTTAGATATATTAAATATCAGGCAGGAGAGTTAAGTTCATGAATGAGGAAATAGTTTATAATATTGCCCATCAATTAGCCGAGGCTATTAAAGAAAGTCGGGTTTTTAATGACTACATAAAAGTACAAAAGTTGATTGAAGAACGTCCGGAACTTAAGGTGAGAATTCGTGCTTTTCGAGAAAAACAGACGAAAATTAATAACAAGCAATTTGCTGGCGAGGAGATACCGGCGGACCTGATAAAAGAAATCAGCCTTGAATTTGCCAAGTTGAACATTAATAAAGAAGCAGCTGATTTTTTTCAGGCGGAGGCGGATTTTATCAAAATGTTCAATGAGGTTCAGGAAATAATTCGCAATGAAATTAGTGCTGGTTTCATTGAACAATAATCTTCAGGTGATTAAAATAATCAATGCAATTAGTTGGGGAGGAGTGCAGAAATGAAAAAGCTTTCAATATTTTTGCTCAGTATGGTTTTATTATTTACTTTGATTTTTACAGGCTGCGATAAAGAGGTTGATAAAGTCGGGGAAGTAAATGGACAACCTATAACTGCTGAAGAATATGAATCGCATTTGAGCTTCCTTAAATATTATTATGAAATTCAGACAGGAGCAAAATTGGATGAAGAAAAAGACCAAACTGCAATCGACGCCTTGAAAAAACAAACTTTTGATGATTTAGTACTGAAAAAAATATTGGAGCAACAGGCTGAGAAAGAAAATATTATTATCACAGAAAAGGAAATAGATGAAGAGGTTAATAAAGCCAAAGCCACTCACGGAGAAGAGAGCTACAAAGAAATCCTTGATGAAATGGGTATGAGTGAAAAACAATTGCGGGAACAGATCAAAACCGAGAAAATATACTCGGCATTGAAGGAAATAGTTACCGCTGACTCAACTGTTACGGCGGCAGAGGTGAAGCAATATTACGAAGAAAATAAAGATCAGTATGCAGATAAAGGTGGGATGGAAATAGCCCATATTTTAGTGGATACTGAGGAGAAAGCTCTGGAAATATTGGCTAAACTAGAACAAGGAGACGATTTTGCCAGCCTGGCCAAGGAATTTTCCTCCTGCCCCAGCAGTGCTCAGGGAGGGGATTTAGGCTTAATAAATGAGGACAGCGAGTATGTTGCTGAATTTAAAGAAGCGGCATTAAAATTGAAGCCGGGGGAAATAACCAAAGAACCGGTCAAGAGTGAATTTGGCTATCATATTATTAAAGCCGGAGCATTACATGAAGCAAGGACGATCCCATTTACTGAAGTTGAAAATGAAGTAAAGGCGCAGCTATTGGAGGATAAAAAAACCGAGGTTTTTTATAATTACTTGCAGGATCTGAATAAAAAAGCTGATATAGTTGATTTGCGTGCGGATAAAGCGGATAAAAGTGAATCCGGCGCCGAAAATGAAAATAAATAAAGTAAGTTAAGCTGTCTGCAGAAGGCAGCTTTTTATTTTGCCAACAGACTAAAATATATGTATTCATTGTTATTGTATTGGCAGCAGTAGATGCAAATACATCATGATGCAGAAGCCGCTAATGGGTTAAGTACTGCCTGCGATAGTGAGGAACGATGATTTCAGGCAGGATAAAATAGAAAAACCAGTGAAATATATAATAAGTTACTTTTTAATGGGACAAAATCTTCTAACCGGAGGAAACAGGATGTTAGATAAAAATGTCTTTAGTAAGGTTTTAGACGAAGCTCTGAAAAGAGGCGGCGACTTTGCAGAGATTTATGTAGAAGAAAAAACCATCAGTAATATATACTTTGATGACAACAAAATTGAAAGTATAAACAGCGGCAGGGAAAAAGGTGCGGGGATAAGGGTCATTAAAGATGGCAGTACGGCCTATGTTTATACTAACGATCTATCAACCGAAAGCTTGCTGGACGCGGCATCAGCAGCTAATCACGCTGCTGGTTCCCGAAAAACTATAAACAGGCCAGAGATAGCATTGAATCTTAAAAGCATTGACGATCAGCTGAATCTTCATCCCGGGCAATTATCATTTGCTGATAAAATTGAGCATATTTTATCAGCAAATAAGATAGCTCGTGATTACAGTAAAGAGATACGCCAGGTAACCATAACTTTGGGCGATGTTCGCAAGAATGTCCAGATAGCCAACAGTGACGGAGAATTAGTGGAGGATGAAAGGTCGCGGGTCAGAATGACCGTAAATACAGTAGCGGCCCAAGGGAATGTTGTGCAAACCGGTTATGAATCAGCAGGTGAAATTGGCGGCTGGGAGCTTCTTCAAAAGGTTTCCCTTGATGATATGGCACTTAAAGCTGCCAGTCTGGCTGTAAATATGCTCACTGCCCAACCGGCGCCGGCCGGGAAAATGTCGGTTGTAATGTCATCAACAGCAGGCGGAACTTTGGTTCACGAAGCTTGTGGTCACGGACTAGAGGCCGATTTGGTTCAAAAAGGTTTATCAATTTATAAAGATAACCGGGGCAGGAAAGTTGCAGCGCCCGGCGTAAATATAATTGATGATGCTACCATCGAGGGCCAATATGGTTCTTATAAATTCGATGACGAAGGTATTCGTGCCCAGCGAAAAGTTTTAATTGAAAATGGCGAACTGCGTGGTTATATGTATGACCGTTTAACAGCAAAAAAGGACGGTACTGAATCAACCGGCAACGGCCGGCGGGAATCATACCAGCATAAACCGATACCACGTATGTCAAATACTTTGATCGGTCCGGGTTCGGAAGAGCCGGAGCTAATTATAAAATCTACTGCCCACGGCCTCCTGGTTAAGAAAATGGGGGGCGGGCAGGTTAATACTACCAACGGCGATTTTGTTTTCGAGGTTCAGGAAGCCTATCTGATTGAAAATGGCGAAATTACAGCGCCGGTAAAGGGAGCGATTCTGACCGGGAACGGACCGGAAGTATTGAAAAACATTGACAGCATCGGCAATGATCTTGGCTTTGGCATTGGTACCTGCGGCAAAGACGGACAGGGTGTAGCGGTCGGCGATGCTCAGCCTACAATACGAATAAAACAACTGACTGTCGGTGGGACCATGATGGCAGATGGGCCCCGGATTAAGCGAATCAGGCGGAAATAGGAGGAACTATGAACGAAGAACGCTTAAAAGAAGCCGGTATTATTGCTTTGGAGGCCGGCCTTCGCCAAGGAGTTCATGCCGAAGTGTATCTCATGGCCAGCCGTCAGTTAAGCATAGAAGTGGCAGATAATGTAGTTGAAACTCTGAAAGAATCGGACGAAACCGGCCTGGGAATAAGACTGATAAATGGTGACAAATTAGGATTTGCCTACACCAGTGACTTATCAGCCCAGGCTATTTTGGATGCAGTTGACGATGCTTACCACATAACCACTTACACATATGCTGATAAATATAATATATTGCCGCCGGGTTTATATGAGTATCAGACTATGGAGCTTTATGATAAAGAGATCAAAACAACCCCGGTGGAAGCCAAAATCGAACTGGCACGGCAGGCGGAAAAAGCTGCACGGGAGGCTGACAACCGAATAACTATTATTGAAAGAGCCGGTTATGAAGATGCGGAATATATTTCACTAATAATGAATACCAACGGAATGTATGCCAGCGGACAGGGCAATTTCAGCGGAGTTTATATTTATTTGGCGGCCGAAGAAAAGGGAGATGCCCAGACAGGTTTTGCCATGCATATGAGCAAATGGTTTAAAGATTTAAAGCCACAGGAAGTTGGCAGAGAAGCAGCGGTCAGGGCAACCCGCAGCCTTAATGCACGCAGTATTTCCTCAGCTATCCTTCCCTGCATAATGGAACCTTATGTAGTTACCCAATTTTTAAGTATTTTGTCCCGTATGGTCAATGCGGAAGCGGTTCAGAAGGGAAAATCATTACTGGCTGGTAAATTGGGGCAAAAGGTTGCTTCAGCATGCGTTACCCTGGTCGATGATGCAACCAGGATAGATGGAACCGGCAGTTTCCCTTTTGATGGGGAAGGAGTCCCTACCCGCTGTAACCAGGTGATCGCAAAAGGGATCCTGCAAAATTATCTGTATGATACTTATACTGCCGCCAAAGATGGTGTCTCCTCGACTGGCAATGCCCAAAGAGGATCATTCCGCTCTCTGCCCACAGTTGGTACATCAAACTTTATGGTTTTGCCTGGTAACAACAGTACTGAAGCATTGATTGCCGATATCGGCAAAGGATTTTATATTACCGAAGTAATGGGGATGCATACCGTTAATCCTGTTTCAGGAGATTTTTCAGTAGGGGCTGCAGGCATAATGATTGAAAATGGCGGTCTGACTTTTCCGGTACATGGAGTGACAATTGCCGGTAATATAGTCGATTTTCTGCAAAATATTGATGCGGTCGGCAGCGAAATGCGTTTTTATGGCAGTAAAGCTGCACCTTCCATTCGGTTGAAAAGTTTAAGCATTGGCGGCGAATAATAAAGGGGGGCAGACAATGGCAAATAAAATCCTGATCATCAATGGTCCTAATCTTAATTTATTAGGTGTAAGAGAACCGAATTTATACGGTATTCAATCTCTTGATGAAATTAATGCCGGTTTATGTGAGATTGCTGCCGAAAACGGAGTTGAACTGGAATTTTTCCAGTCTAATTCAGAAGGCGCCATAATTGACAGAATCCATTCAGCATATGGCGAGGCCAGCTTTATAATTATTAATGCCGGTGCGCTTACTCACAGCAGCATCGCTGTTCACGATGCTTTAAAAGCGGTAAATATACCGGTAATTGAAGTACATATGACCAACATATATGCGCGCGAAGATTTTCGCCGCAAGTCATTTATCTCGCCGGTTGCAACCGGCGGCATATTTGGCCTGGGGCCGGCTGGATATAAAATGGCTTTGCAAGCGGCGATAAATATGTTAAATAATAAAAAGTAAATATAAATCAGGCGGAATAATATGAGGTGTTGATTATCAAAAATAGAATTGAAAAATTAAGGGAAGGCTTGCAGGCGAGGAAGATAGAAGCCTTTTTAGCAAGCAAGCCCGAAAATATAAGATATTTATCCGGTTTTACCGGCGGAGAGGATGCCAGGCTTTTTATCACCGCCCAAAATAAATATATCATCAGCGATTCCCGTTACCGGGAACAGATTTTAAGGCAGTGCCCTGATTGGGAACTGATTGAAGAGAAAAATTTTGAAGGCAGCAAGTTTAACTTGTTGACTGCTGAATTTGCTAATATAGGTTTTGAAAGCCAGGCAGTAAGTTATGATACTTTTTGTATATTAAAGTCGTCTCTTCAACCTGAGTTGATACCATTGACCGATATAGTGGAAGCTGCCAGGATCGTTAAAGATGAAGCAGAATTAAATCTGATCAGGCAGGCTGCGGCTATCGGAGACCAGGTATTTAAAGAAATTATAAGCCAAATCAGGGCGGGTATAAGCGAAAAGGAAATTGCCGCTCAGATAGATTATTTGCTGCGGAAAAAGGGCTGCGATAAAGAAGCTTTTGCTACAATTGTAGTTGCGGGAGAAAATGCTGCTTTGCCCCATGGGAGCCCAGGCCCTAAACGAATTACGGCAGGCGAAATGATTACTATGGATTTCGGAGGTTTTTATCAGGGTTATCTGGCCGATATGACCAGAACCATAGCAGTGGGGGAAATGACTGGCGATTATTATGATAAATATATGGCAGTCCTGGAAGCACAGCAATTGGGAGTTTCAATTGTCAAAGCCGGTATCTGCTGCAAGGATTTGGACCAGGCAGTAAGGAACCGTCTGCACTCATTTGGCCTGGACGAATACTTTTTGCATAGTACTGGCCATGGAGTTGGTCTTCAAGTACATGAAATGCCAGCCGTTTCTGCAAAAAGCGATACGATATTACAGCCGGGGATGGTAATAACCGTTGAACCTGGTATTTATATAAAAGGGTGGGGAGGAATTAGAATAGAAGATACCGTAATAGTAAAAGAAAATGGCTGCGAAATTGTAACTCATGCAGATAAAAATTTTATACTGAATTAATGGAGGGATGAAATGATTTCTGTAAATGATTTCAAAACTGGCGTAACGATCGAAATGGATGGACAGGCTTTTCAGGTAGTAGATTTCCAACATGTAAAACCAGGTAAAGGAGCAGCATTTGTAAGAGCCAAACTTAAGAATGTAAAATCCGGTTCTGTGGTGGAAAAGACTTTCCGGGCCGGGGAAAAAGTAGCCCGCGCTCATCTGGATAAACGGGACATGCAATTTCTGTACAAAGACAGTGACGGCTATAATTTTATGGATAATGAAAGTTATGACCAAATTAGTATCAGCGCTGAAGCCCTTGGGGATGGAGCTAAATGGTTGCTGGAAAACATGAACATTGAGGTGCTGCTTTTCCAGGGAAATATTATCGGGATTGAACTGCCTAATTTTGTTGAGATGACAGTAATTGAGACTGAACCGGGTGTAAAAGGCGATACGGCAACCGGAGCTACCAAACTTGCCAAACTGGAAACCGGAGCAGCAGTCCAGGTGCCGCTGTTTATCAATGAAGGTGACCGCTTAAGAATTGATACCCGTACTGGTCAATACATGGAAAGAGCCTGATTATAAATCAATTTCAGATAAAAATAAAAATCGATCATCAGTTTAAAATTCTCCTTTTTAGAAATAATAATTTTAAATTTGATTATTATCGCAAAGGAGGATTTTTTATGTCAGCAGATATATCTGAGAAAATCAGTTATCTTCAGGGTCTAAGTGAAGGACTGAATATAAGTGAGGCCAGCCCTCATGGAAAAATTATCTCGGGCATATTAGCCGTGCTTGACGAAATAGCTGAAGCAGTGACAAATATGCAGTGTGAATTTGAAGACTTCAAGGAATACGTGGAAAGCATTGACGATGATTTGTTTGACCTGGAGGAGAATTTTTTGAATGATGATGAATTTGTTGAGATGCAATGTCAGCATTGCGGGGGAGAAATATATTTTGAGTCGCGCCTGTTAAATGATGATCAGGAAGACCGGCTGGAAATAATTTGTCCCCATTGCAATGAAGTGATTTTCATAAATGACGGTTCATTTGATCAAGAATTTACCTATTTTCCTGATGAAATGGAAGATAGCAGTACCAACGAACATCCTTAACAAATTGTGATATAAAAATATTCACGGGAACAGTTTTGGCAACAGCAGGAAACTGTTCCCGTTACTTTTTCTGCCAAAACTTTATTTTGCAGTTTACCTTAATCCTCCTGCAGCATGTGGTTAGATGGAATATTTTCCACTTAACTCCAATATATAAATAAAGCAAGGGGGTGTGCGGATGACTGGTGATAAAGAATTGGTTAAAAGACAAATACTCCCTTATTTATCGCTACCTGTAAAGAACATTATTTTACAGTTAAACGAACGCTTTTTCAATTCATTGGAGGAAATACGTCTGCGTTCAGGACAACCGCTGGTTATGAAAATCGGTGACAAAGATTATGCCGTCAATCTTAATGGAGAATTGGTAAAAAGCCTGGAGAACGTTTACGTGGTAACCAGTGAAGATATTTATCGTACCATCGCTTCCATAAGTGATAACTCACTGTATGCTTTTGAAGAAGAAATCAGACGGGGATTCATAACCGTGCCGGGCGGACACCGGGCAGGATTGGCAGGGCAGGTAGTAGTCGAGGGGAGTCAGGTCAGGACAATAAAAGAATTTTCCGGCATCTGCCTGCGGATTGCCAGGGAGGTAAAAAACTGCGCCGGTTCGGTGATAAGCAATGTGATTCCTGGTGGCAGTCGAATCCTTAATACGCTCATTATTTCTCCGCCCCGCTGCGGGAAAACTACTTTCCTGCGTGATATCACCCGGATCATATCTTCATCCGGCCAGCGTAATGTTGTGGTAGTTGATGAACGCTCTGAAATTGCCGGATGTTATCGTGGCATTCCCCAACTGGACGTGGGACCGCGAACTGATGTATTGGATGCCTGTCCTAAAGCTCTGGGCATGATTATGGCGGTACGTGCGTTGTCACCCCAGGTGATAGTAACAGATGAAGTCGGCAGGATTGAAGACGCCGAGGCTATTCTGGAATGCATAAATGCCGGAGTGGCAGTAATAACCTCGGTTCATGCCGGCAGCTTGCGGGAATTAAGCAGAAGGCCGGTAATGAATAAATTGCTTGAGCAAAATATATTTCAATTGGGGATCGTGTTATCAAGGGGTAAAGGGCCGGGGACAGTGGAAGAACTGATAAGGTGGGATTGACATGGGTATAAAAACCCTGGGGATATGTATGGTTATAGCCGGTTTTGGCATGTGGGGTCTGTTAGGAGCCCGGCGCCAGGATAAACGTGTTCAGCAGTTAAAAAACCTGCGAATGGCTATAGGTTTTCTGGAAAAAGAAATATTTTATATGCAAACCCCTTTATCCCTGGCAATGAGCCGGGCGGGACAGTTTTGTGACTATACAGTATCTGGATTGTTTAAAGAATGTGCGGGAAATTTAGAAAAAAAGTCCGGCATCACCGGATACGAAGCGTGGCAAAGCGGGCTGGAAAAACTTAAACAAGAGTCGGAACTGAAACCGATTGACCTGGAATTATTAAAATCAGTGGGACCACAATTAGGTGTTTCAGACCGCGCAGAACAGCAAAAGTTTTTTACCTTGATTCATGAAGAATTAAAACTGTTGGAAGAAACAGCATACCGGGAGGCAGAAGCGGGACGGAAAATATGGTCTTATGGGGGATTTATACTGGGAGCAGCGATAGTCATTCTGCTTTTATAAATTATGCAATCGAGGTAATAGTAAAGGAGGCAAAGCTGATGATGAATATTGATATTATTTTTCGCATTGCCGGAATTGGGATACTGATTTCCATTCTATCCATTGTACTGAAACAGGCTAAAAAAGAAGAACAGGCAGAAATGCTTACTTTGGCAGGAGTTATAGTTGTGCTTATTATAGTGGTGCAGCTGATGAGTCAATTATTTACCGTAGTCCGCTCAGTATTTAATCTTTAATAACCATCATAATATTTGGGGTTAATCAGGAGGAGAGATAGTTTTGGAAATAGCTCAGATTGTGGGATTAGCCCTTTTAACGACGATATTTTTACTTATATTGCGCCAGGAAAAACCGGTAATGGCAGTCTTGCTCAGTATTGCTTTTGCCGTTGTTGTTTTCGTCTTTCTAATGGAGAAAATGGCTTCCATAGTTGAAGTATTGAAAGAGCTGACCCGCCGTGCCGAAATCAATTATTTTTTCCTTACTACGATTCTGAAAATATTGGGGGTGGCTTATTTAGCTGAATTCGCTGCTTCAATTTGTATTGATGCCGGAGAGCAGGCCGTAGCAAAAAAAGTTGAATTCGCAGCCAAGATAATTATCGGGGTTCTGGCCATACCTATTATTGCAGCTATTTTAGAATCCCTGCTGGAATTGATGCCTGGTTAGACAATGCTTAGTGTATATGAAATTAAAAGAAACATGGGTGTTAAGCTATGAAAACCATCGGTAAGATCTTATTGCTTGGTATATTTCTGTTTATTTTGCCGGTGCCGCTGATGGCAGGAGATGAAAGCAGTGCTGATAGTTCGGGTTTAGCGGAAAAAACTATGACCGAAATTGATTTTTCTGTGCTGGAAGAATACAAGCACAATTTGGATTCCGAGCTGAGCGACTATTTGGAAAGCAAGTCAGTAAAAGAATGGCTCTCAGATTTTCAGCAGGGTAAATGGGAATTTGACATTAAGGAAGTCAGCGAAAATGTAATAAAATATTTTTTCAAAGAAATCACAGCAAATTCAGGCCTGCTGGGTAAATTACTGATATTGTCTGTGGTAGCAGCTTTGATTAACAACCTGCAAACCTCGTTTTCTTCAGGGATAGCCCGTATATCTTATCTGGCTTGTTTTCTGGCTTTGAGTGCTATTGCAGTAACATCATTCAAGGTAGTCTTACAGATAGGTCAACAGGCTATTGACAATATGGTTACCTTTATGATGGGAATGTTGCCCCAGATGTTGATGCTGGTAGCGGCTTTAGGCAATATTAATTCTGCCGCAATTCTTTTTCCGCTGTTAATGACTACTGCCGCCGCCTTTGCCAATGCGGTCAAGAATATAGTTTTTCCGTTGATCATCTTATCAGCAATCTTAAGTATAGCCAATCAAATGTCGGATACTTTAAAAGTTGAACGAATGGCGAAATTTTTCGGGCAGATGGCACAATTGTCGCTGGGCTTATTCTTAACGATTTTTGTGGGACTGATTACATTAAGAACATTATATGCTTCAGCTCTTGATAAAGTAGCTTTAAGAACCACGAAATTTATTACTGACAATACCATTCCGGTAGTTGGAAAAATGTTTTCCGACACTATAGAGGTAGCAGCAGGTTACATAGTTATGATCAAACAGGCTTTAGGGATATTTGGGGTAATTATAATCCTGGGCATGCTGATTTTCCCCTTGATGAAAATAGCTGCTATTGCGCTTATTTACAAAGTTACCGCCGCAGTGGCGGAACCTATGGGTGATACGAAAACGGCAGTGATTTTGGAAACTATGGGCAGTCATATACTGCTGATGTTAGCAGCGGTGGCTTCGGCAGGGATGATGTTTTTTGTAATGATTTCAATTGTTGTGGCTATGACCAGCCAGTTTGGCTTGCCGTAAGAATTTGTATGAACAAAAGAGGCGATTAGTCTGGATACTTTGGCGGAAATTGTTAAGACAGTTTTAGTTATAATTATTGTTGCCAGTTTATTGGAAATGCTTTTGCCGGAAAGCAGCCTTAAACCCTTTGTCAGTTTTACTATGGGCTTGTTTGTGCTGATTGCCATATTAAACCCGGTATTGAATTTTGCTTTTAAAGACCGGGAATTTGCAATAAATCTCTGGGATTATAAATATGATCAGGCCCTGGAAGAGGAAATGCTTGACAAGGGGATGGATATCAACCAACAAGTCATACAAAGCAACGATCAACAGATTCAGGAAAAACTGCAGGGGCAAATCAGTGCAATGACTTCACTGGTACCGGGAGTACAGGAAGTTGATGCCCGGATCAAAAAGGGAGAAGCGGGGACAGCGGACAAATTCATGTTATTGGTCCGAGTGGAAAAAAATGAAACAGATGATGACAGCAAAGATGTTGAAGTTTTCGGCAGCGGCGCGGAGAAGAAACTGCGCCAGGAAGAACAGGAACGCATCAAAGAAAAAATTTTATTGCTGATAGACAACATGTATGGAATCAAGGCTGGCCTGATAGAAATTAAATTTGAGGGGGGAGACAGTTAATGCTGGAAGAATGGGTGAAAAAACTTACAGGAAATAAAGCGGAGACAAGTGCATTCCTTAAGAGCAAAAAAAGCAGATATATAATTATCATAGCAATATGTTTGGGCTTATTGGCCTTGGTATGGGATACATCCCCGGGAGTTGACAGCAATCAGGCCGTGAATGAAACAGCGCAGCCAATAATAAACAGCAATAGCGTAAAGGAGCAATTGACCCGGGAACTTGGCAGTATTCTCAGTCAGATTGAGGGGGCAGGCCAAGTTAAGGTAAGTATTACCCTGGCTTCTGACGGAGAAAAAAGTTATGCCAGCAACATTACAGAGGAAAAAAGCGATATCGAAGAAACTGATTCCCAAGGGGGAAAAAAGCAATCAGCTGAAAATAAAAGTACCAGAGAATTAGCTGTTTCATCGGGGAATCCGCTGCTGATCGAAAGTAAATTTCCTCAGGTAACAGGAGTATTGGTAGTGGCAGAGGGGGCAAAAGATCCGGCGGTTAAAGAGAAACTTGCTGCAGCTACAGCAACACTTTTGGATATACCAGCTCATAAAGTAAGTATAATGCCGGGCCAGGGAGGTGATTTATAATGTTTCTTAACCTGAAAAAGATCGGGTTGCTCATTTTAACAGCAGGAATAATTATTTTAGCGGTTTTTATATTCCGGCCTGACAGCGACAATGATAATATAGTACCATCCGAACATGAGGAGCGTAATGATCAGATTGTCGATAAAAATGTACTTTTAGAAAGTGAAACATTAAACGCCGGTAATTTCTTCGCTGAATACCGTCTGGAAAGAGAAAGGGTACGCGGCCGGCAAATTGAGATGCTTACGGAAGTATTGAATAACTCCTTGCTTAAAGAAGCTCAGCCGGAAGCAGCCTTGCGACTGGTTCAAATATCAACGGATATGGAGAAGGAACTGCAGACGGAGGGAGTTATCAAATCAAAAGGTTTTGATGACTGCGTAGCAATCATACAAGCTGAAACTGCATTGATAGTAATCCGGGAGGATAATACAAGCCGGGGAAATGAAGAAGATATTATGGAGATAGCGGAAAGGATTACCGGATATGGTGTGGACAAAATATCCATAATATTCCGAGAACAGTAATGATAATTGTATACTATTATACAAAAATATAAACATTGTAAAATTGGGACATTGTTTCTATAATGTGTTTTAAAGTTAAGTAAACGTACTCAGGCCATAGGCCTGAGTATAATTATATAAAAGTGAAAATGTTTGCCGCTTCAGATTTTACAGTATTCATAGCTTTAACTAGGAGGACAAAATGAGCAGAATCAAAATAACTGATACCAGTCTGCGGGATGCGCACCAAAGTTTATGGGCTACCAGAATGACCACTGAAGATATATTGCCGGTTTTATATAAGCTCGATAATGCCGGCTATCATTCCCTGGAAGTATGGGGAGGGGCCACTTTTGATGTATGTCTGCGCTATCTCAAGGAAGACCCATGGGAAAGACTCCGGGCAATCCGCCGGGAGGTCAAAAAAACCAGACTGCAGATGCTTTTAAGAGGTCAGTCATTATTAGGTTATTCCCATTATCCCGATGATATTGTTATAAAGTTTATAGAAAAATCCGCCGAAAACGGCATAGAAGTTTTCCGCGTTTTTGATGCCTTAAACGACTTGCGTAATTTAAAAGTTCCTATGGAAGCAGTGAAAAAAACCGGCCAGCATGTTCAGGCTTGTGTTGTCTATACGATCAGCCCGGTTCATACTTTAAAACATTTTGTTGATACAGCTGAAAGATTAAGAGATATGGGGGCTGATTCGATATGCATAAAAGATATGGCGGGACTGTTGTCACCATATGTTTCTTACGAATTGGTCAAAGCTTTAAAAGAAAATATCGATCTGCCGGTTCAGCTGCATACGCATTATATAGGAGGAATGGCAATTGCTACGCTTCTGAAAGCTGCTGAAGCGGGGGTTGATATAATTGATACAGCAGCTGTTCCGCTGGCTTTTGGATCTTCTCAGCCACCGGTAGAAACAATTGTCCGGGCTTTGCAGGATTCTGAACGGAATACCGAGATGGATCTCAGCAGCTTGTTTGAGATTGCTGATTATTTTGAAAAGATAAGAAAGCAAAAGGGGTTTGAACGGGGTGTAACACGTATAGCTGACATGAAGGTATTTGACCACCAGATTCCCGGCGGCATGATTACCAATCTATATTCCCAGCTTGAGGAACAAAAGGCTTTGGACCGCCTGGATGATGTTTTGCACGAAACCCCGAAAGTCAGAAAAGATATGGGCTATCCGCCCCTGGTGACACCCACCAGTCAAATAGTTGGTATTCAGGCAGTTATGAATGTACTGACCGGGGAAAGATACAAGATGTGCCCCGGAGAGGTAAAGGATTATGTCAGGGGCCTTTATGGCAAACCGCCGGCGGAAATAAGTGAAGAAATCAAGCAAAAAATAATTGGTGATCAGGAGGTTATAACCGTTCGCCCGGCAGATCTGCTGCCTCCCGCCTGGGAAAAATGTAAGCAGGAAGCAGAACAATATGCGGAATCTGAAGAGGATGTCTTGTCTTATGCCCTGTTTCCTCAGGTGGCTTTAAAGTACTTTGAATATCGGCAGCAAAAAGGGAATAATCAACAAACGCCAGTAACTTCGACGGGAAAAACCATTGCTGATAAAAAACCGTCCGCGGCTAACCGGCAGGCAATCAATAATAATGAGAGAACTGTCCTGAAGGGAGAGGAAGAAATGAATCTGGCAGATATTAAAGAGCTGATTTTGTTACTTGACAGTACTTCGGTAGCAGAAATTAATTTGCAGAGCAATGATTACAGTCTGATCCTGAAAAAATCTGCCGAACCTGCAGAAAATAATGATACGGTAAAAGCCGCCAGCCATATGGCTCTAACTGATAATGATGCTCTGGGCCCAAGAGCAATCCCGCATAAAGTCAACTGTTTCGAAGTAACTGCCCCTATTGTAGGTACTTTTTATGAAGCATCGTCTCCAGAGGCACCAACATTCGTACAACTGGGCGACCAGGTTAAGAGCGGGCAGATATTGTGTATAGTGGAAGCTATGAAGCTGATGAATGAAATAAAAGCTGGAGTTGACGGCAAAGTTGTGGAAATAGCAGTTGAAAATGGTCAGGCAGTCGAATATGGTCAGACCTTGTTCCTGATTGAAACAGAATAGGGGTGATCGTTTGTTTGGAAAAGTATTAATTGCTAACCGCGGAGAGATTGCGGTCAGGGTAATCAGAGCATGCAAGGAATCAGGGATAAAAACCGTAGCTGTCTACTCCAAACCGGATGCCAGCAGTTTACATGTGCAAATGGCAGATGAAGCCGTGTGCATAGGAGAAGCTTCAGCCCGTTTAAGTTATTTGAATATACCCAATATTATTTCTGCTGCTAAAAACAGCAATGCGGATGCGGTTCACCCTGGTTATGGCTTTTTAGCAGAAAATGCATACTTTGCTGATCTTTGCGGAACTTATGATATTAAATTTATTGGCCCTAAGGCCGAAGTAATCCAACTGATGGGAGATAAAATCAGGGCCCGGGAAATAGCTGAAAAGGCTGGCGTTCCTCTGGTACCTGGCAGTGAGGGCAATGTTACAAGTTATAAGCAGGCTATAAAAATTGCCGGCGAAATAGGTTATCCGCTGATGATCAAAGCTGCGGCCGGCGGCGGCGGCAAAGGAATGCGACTCGCTCAAAACGAAACTGAGTTGAAAAATGCTCTGGATATGGCCAGGATGGAAGCGAAAGCTGCTTTCGGCAATGATGAAGTATATATGGAAAAATATATTGAAGAACCCCGTCATATTGAATTTCAAATTTTAGGTGATGAACATGGCAATCTGATTCATTTGGGAGAACGGGATTGTTCTTTGCAAAGACGCAATCAAAAACTGCTGGAAGAAGCACCCTCCTCATTTTTGAACGAAGAACTGCGGCAGAAGATGGGGCAGCTTGCGGTTAAGGCGGCAAAGGCGGCCAATTATTACAGCGCCGGAACAGTCGAATTTTTAGTGGATAAACATAAAAACTTTTATTTTATTGAAATGAATACGCGTATTCAGGTTGAACATCCCGTCACCGAGATGATAACCGGGATCGATATTGTTAAAGAACAGATAAAGATTGCAGCCGGGGAAAAGCTTACTATAAAGCAGGAAGATGTAAAAATTAACGGCTGGGCGATCGAGTGCCGTATTAATGCAGAAAATCCTGATAATGCTTTTTCACCTGCGCCTGGGCAGATAGGCCGTTATATAATACCCGGAGGGCCGGGTGTCAGGGTTGATTCGGCGGCGTATGACCATTATACAATATTGCCTTATTATGATTCTATGATTGGAAAGCTCATAGTTTGGGGAAACAACCGCGAAGAAGCCATTTTAAGGATGAAAAGAGCCCTGCAGGAATATAAAGTGGAAAATGTGGCTACTACCATACCATTCCATTTAAGAGTTATCGATAATGCTTTTTTCCAAAAGGGCGAGATCTATACAAATTTTATCCAGCGGCGGATGAGTGATAACCAATGATAGTAAGATGCATATAATTTGATACTCAGGCTTTCATTTGATACAATGAATAATATAATTTATGGGAGGTGTAATAACATGGAAGTAACCAAACCAGAAATAAATAATGAATTAGGAGCAATCAGAATTGCTGATGAAGTAGTAGCAACAGTTGCCGGATTAGCAGCCTCTGAGGTCGAAGGCGTAGCTTCAATGAGCGGCGGATGGGGTACTGACCTGGTAGAAAAATTGGGCAGAAAGAATTTCGGCAAAGGTATCCGGGTTGAAGTAATTGATGAAGAGACTAAGATTGATATATTTTTAGTAATTGACTATGGTTATCAAATCCCGAAGGTCGCAGAAGAGGTACAGAAAGAAGTCAAGCAGGCGGTGGAAACCATGACCGGGCTCAAAGTTTCCTCAGTAAATGTGCATATAGTATCAGTAATACTTAAAAAAAGTGAAGCACAGGAAGCAGCAGCAGGGGAAGAATTAAAAGAATATTAGGAAAGCCTGTGACCCCCTGCAAAGCAGGGGGTTAGCTTTATGACAAATCAGGAAGAGGTGAGAAAATGACCGGTGCATGGCGGGTTGTTTTATTCTTTTACAGTCTTTTATTGGCAGCAGCGGGTGCCTTGGCTTTAGTATTAGCAATGGGGAGAACTGAATTTACAGATTATTTTACTATGTTAATGTCAAATTCCCAAAACAGGCTTGTCATAGCTTCAGTAGCTGCTATATTACTGGCTGCGGCGATCGTAACTTTATTTTATTCACTGAAGTCCGGTAAATCCGAACCAAAAGCTACAACAGTTATAGTTAATGAAGGTATTGACGGACAAGTGTCGATGACTATTCCGGCAATCAAAGTTATTATCATGAAAGCAGTTAAAAAAGTTGAAGGTATAAAGGAGATCAAAGCTACCGTCAACAGCAAGCCGGAAGGTCTGGATGTTCTTTTGCATACCATGATTAATCCTGATTACAATGTTCCGGAAATGAGTGAAAGGATTCAAACGGCTGTAAGACAGCAACTGGAGGCAACCGGCGGACTCAAGGTATCCAGCATCAGGGTATTGATTGACGACTTAGGCTCGGCCGCCAGACAGTCCGGGCATTAAGGAGGCATCGGCATGTTGGAAAGATTTTTGAATTTGATTTGGGAAGAGCACCGCGGCAAGACTATTGGTGTGGTAATTGGTCTTGTGGCAGCAGTTTTATTTTTAGCTTTTGGCTTTTGGCGTACTTTATTTATAATCATCTGTATTGTATTAGGATATATAATCGGTAAACGGATTGATGAGGATAAGAATTTTGACCAATGGGTAAAGAAAATATTCAGAGATAGTTAATCCTGCTGGAAGGAAGATATATTTGAGCAGAAGAAAAGCACGGGAAATTGCTTTTAAAGTTGTTTTTCAAGTTGACCAGGTTGAAGCTGATCCCCGGCAAGCTTTCGATTATTTGATTGCGGACCAGAAATTAAATACGGAAGATCGCGAATTTTCCTGGCAATTGATTGAAGGATGCCTGGAAAATATAATTTTAATTGATGAAAAACTGGCGTTGTATTCCAATGATTGGGCTATTGACCGAATGTTATCAGTAGACCGTAATATAATGCGTATCGCCAGTTTCGAAATTCTTTTTGACCAGCCTCAACAATCAGTAATAGCAATTGATGAAGCTATCGAGATAGCAAAAAAATACGGCGATAAAAATTCTGCCAGTTTTGTTAATGCGATTTTAGACCGGGTTTTAAGCGAAAATGAGTCGGCCGGGAATTGAACTTTATGACAAAAATGATTTTAAAAAAGGAAAGGTATATTGTTGGGTGCCTTTCCTTTTATAAATTTATAAATGTGGGTATGGGATTATGAAAGAGTATTTTACGGTAAGTGAATTAAATGATTATATCAGCTGTTTGTTGGCAAGCGATATTACCCTTGGCGATTGCTGGCTTAAAGGAGAAATTTCCGGCTACAAACTTTATCAGCAATCCGGACATATGTACTTTAACCTGAAGGACCATGATGCTGTGATCAGCAGTGTAATGTTCAAGAGTCGGGCGCAAAAACTGCGCTTTATCCCTAAAGACGGAGCAGAGGTCCTGGCCCGGGGCACCGTATCGATTTTTTCCAAACAGGGCAAATACCAATTTTATGTGCAGGAAATGCAGTTATATGGAGTAGGCGATTTGTATTGGCAGCTCGAACAGCTAAAGGAAAAGCTGCAGGCCAAAGGATATTTTGCTGCCGAACATAAAAAGCCACTTCCCCAAACAGTAAAAAGGCTGGGAATCGTTTCATCTCAGGACGGCGCAGCTTTAAGGGATATTTTGAAAGTACTCCGTCACCGGGCAGGAAATTCGGAGATTATAATCGCCCATACTGCTGTTCAGGGAACAGAGGCCCCGGAGGAAATAGCTGCCGCCATCAGCAGATTGAATACATTGGGCGATGTGGACGTAATAATAGTCGCCCGGGGCGGCGGTTCCCTGGAAGACCTGATGGCTTTTAACAGTGAAAAAGTGGTTGAAGCGGTATATAATTCAAAGGTGCCGATAATATCGGGAGTCGGACATGAAGTCGATACTACTTTGATAGATTTTGCTGCAGACATACGGGCCGCAACACCTACTCAGGCAGCCCAGCTGGCAGTTCCCGACAATGCTTTACTGCTTCAAGGGGTCATAAAATGTCAACAGCGTCTGTTTCAGATAATGCAGCGAAGATTACTTAATCGCAGCGAGCAGTTGGACCGGATAATGATGCAGAGGGTATGGCAGCAACCTGAAAGCCTGCTGAAAAGCAAAAAATTGCTTTTGAGAGATTTGGACAGCCAGTTGAAAAATAATATGAAGAATTATTATAGAGATAAGTCATTGCGTTTTGTGGTGGCCATGACCGCACTTGATAGTCTGAGCCCTCTGAAGGTAATTAAGAGAGGTTATGCAATTGTCCAGCAAGACGATAAAATATTGCGTGATATTGAAAACCTGCAAATCGGTGAGTTGGTAACTATAAATTTATGGCAAAATCGCTTACAGGCTCAAATCTTAAAAAAGGAGAAAATAACTTATGGAGATTAAATTTGAGACTGCCCTGCTTAAATTGGAAAAGATCGTCCAGTCACTGGAAAACGAAGAATTGGAACTGGAAGAATCTATCAAGCTTTTTGAAGAAGGAATAAAACTGTCCCTTTATTGTCAGCAGGAATTGGAACGGGCAGATGGCAGGATACAGCAGTTACTGGAGAATATGCAGGGAGAGTTGGAATTAGCTGAGGTTGAAATAAATGAATAAGACTGAGAATAGTTTAACAGCTGAAGAAATGCAAATCTTTAATGAATTGATGAAGCAGCGAAAAGCCTTTGCCGAGGACAACTTAAAAAAATGCCTGGATAAACTCTGGGCTGAAAATCAGATTATCCATAAAGCTATGACCTATGCAATTTATAATGGAGGAAAAAGAATCAGACCGATCCTGGTATTTGAAGGAGCGGCAATAGCTGGAGCAGACCGGCAGAAAGTCGCACCGGCAGCCTGTGCCATGGAAATGATCCATTGCTATTCTCTGGTACATGATGATTTGCCAGCTATGGATGATGACGACTTTAGACGGGGCAAACCTGCCTGCCATAAAGTATTCGGTGAAGATATTGCGATTTTAGCTGGTGATGCTTTACTGACCGGGGCATTTGAAGTTCTGGCAGCGCTGCCCTGTAAAAATGAAGATGAAAGATTAAGGCTGCTACAGGTAATCGGTGAAATTGCTGCTGCTGCAGGAAGCGCAGGTATGGTCAGCGGCCAGGTCATTGATCTGAAGTCCGAAGGGCAACAGATAGATCATGTTGCTTTGCAGAACCTGCATTACCTTAAAACGGGAAAATTATTTCTGGCTTCATTAAGGGCTGGCGCCATTCTTGGGGGACTGGAACCGACGGGGCTGCAAAAGCTAACCGAATATGTAGAAAATTTTGGCCTGGCATTTCAGATAACTGATGATATTCTTGATGTGGTTGGGGATGAACTGGAAATCGGCAAACCCATTGGCAGTGATGAGAAAAATCTTAAAACTACTTACCCCAGTTTATTTGGTTTGGATAAAGCACGGCAACTGGCCGAGGAGACTGTACGAGTCTGCATTGATAGTCTTGAAGGTTTTGGGGCTGAGGCAGATTTTCTGCGTTATCTGGCTGGCTATTTATTAAGCCGCAGCAGTTAAGATAAGTTAAAATATGTAACTGGACTTATTTTAATGTTATGATACAATATATAGTCGGAAAGTAATCTGGCAAAAGGTTGCAGTATTCTAGTCAGTTCTGTCAGTTTCGAAGACGGGCCTAAAAATCCGTTGAGGGCACATCGATGAAGCTCCTGGTTTTGGCTTTTGACGCCCAGTTGAGGGTCGTTGCTGGGAGATGAGAATATGAGGGCAATCCGCAATGGCATGCGGGCAAGACCCTTATATTTGTGGAGGCTCAGCAGGGTAAAAACCCTGATGGGAAAACCTGCATTTGGTAGAAGCTGGGTGCAGTGTAGCCTGCCTTGAGTGGTGGCGGCGAATAAGCTTTGTGAGCCCTAAAACCCCGGCCAGGGTTTTTGTGGTTCGCTTTGAAACCGGTTACTGCAAAAGAGGCTAGAAATTGATGTGAGCTGCAGAGGAAAACTCCTAGACTGTGTACGGTATCAGTATAGTTTAATGAGGATTAAAGTGTGTCCTTAGTGGTAATCCAGTATGGTATTTGGCGACGATACTGAGCAGGCATAAAGGGAAACCGCCCTTTTGGCAACAATCGGGAGACCTGCTGGGAAAACCTTCTGGACCTATGGCGCAGCGTTTACTCGTTAGACAACCTTTTGCCAGAGATATAGTATCCACTGGGAGGTACCATTTTAATTGCACAGCTTTTTTAATAAGGCTAATCTGATAGCTGGATTATTAGTTGGTTTTGTTACTTTTTTAATAGCCTTGTTAATGAGTCTTGGGTCAGAAGCCTTAGTCAGAGCAGTAAATAATGTTTTTATAGCCATTATTTTACTGCTATTTGTTATTTCTTTAGGTATTTTTTTTGATATTCTAGGTACTGCTGCTACGGCCGCACAATTAGCACCTTATAATGCCCGGGCAGCTAAAAAAATATTTGGCGCCAAACAGGCAGTCAGAATTAAAAGCAATGCTCATAAAGTAGCCAATTATTTTAATGATGTCATTGGGGACATATCTGGTACTTTAAGTGGTGCAATCGGTGCGGGTATTGTGGTAAGCTTAGTTAATCAGTTCAGTGTTTTAGACATAGTTTTATTAAGCGGAGTTATGACCAGTTTAATTGCTGCCCTTACCGTGGGGGGAAAAGCAATAGGCAAAAGCTTTGCTATTAAAAATGCCAACAATATAATTTTTAAACTGGGTGTTGTATTGGCTTATTGGGAAAAATATACTCATACTGAGTTATTCAAATAAACAAAAGGTTGAGCTAAGGATGAGAGAAATATTAGAATTAATTGAAAAGCCTCAGGATATAAAAAAATTAAGTATAACTGAATTGTATATTCTGGCTGATGAAATCCGCAGATTGTTGGTAAACAGTGTAGCGGAATGCGGAGGCCATTTAGCTGCCAATCTGGGGGTAGTTGAACTGACTATTGCTCTGCATTATATATTTGATTCCCCGCAGGATAAAATTATCTGGGACGTAGGGCATCAGAGCTATATTCATAAAATCCTGACCGGACGCCGGGAACAAATGAAATCACTGCGGAAATTCGGCGGCATAAGCGGCTTTCCCAAAGTTGAAGAATCAGAACATGATGCATATAATACCGGGCATGCAAGTACATCGATTTCAGCGGCCTTAGGCATGGCTATTGCCCGGGATATAAAAGGGGAAAAAAATTCGGTTGTAGCTTGCATTGGCGATGGAGCACTTACCGGCGGAGTTGCTTTTGAAGCCTTAAATCATGCCGGGCAGGAAGGGCGCGACCTGATCGTTTTGCTGAATGACAATGAAATGTCAATATCCAGAAATGTCGGTGCCATGTCAAGTTATCTGAACCGCCTGAGAACGGATCCTTCTTATTCACGTACCAAGGAGGAGATTGAAACAGCATTACATAAAATACCAGGTATTGGACCTAATATAGCTAAAGCCGCGCTGCGCTTTAAAGATATGGTCAAGTACATGATGGTACCGGGCAAAATATTTGAGGAGTTGGGGTTTACCTATATCGGACCGGTTAACGGTCACGATTTATCTGAATTAAACAAAGTTCTGGGCAATGCCCGCAAAATGAAGGGCCCGATTTTAATTCATGTTATAACCCAAAAAGGCAAAGGTTATGAACCAGCCTTAAAAAATCCCCATATATTCCATGGTATCGGGCCTTTTGACATTGAAACCGGCAGCCCTTTCAAGAAAGCCATCAAGACTTATACTGAGGTTTTTGGTGATTTTATGATAAAGCAGGCCAACGAAGATGAAAGATTAGTTGCAATTACTGCGGCTATGGCTGACGGAACCGGTCTGGCAAAATTTGCCCGCCGTTATCCGGAACGATTTTTTGATGTGGGTATATGTGAGCAGCACGCGGTCACTATGGCGGCTGGAATGGCCAGGGCAGGCTTGAGGCCGGTGGTAGCTATTTATTCTTCTTTTCTCCAGCGCTCCTATGACCAGCTTGTTCAGGATATAGCCCTGCAGAACCTGCCGGTAGTAATCGCGGTGGATCGGGCAGGACTGGTCGGCGAAGACGGACCCACCCATCACGGAGTATTTGATCTGGCATTTATAAGAAGCATACCTAATTTTACTTTCATGGCCCCTGCCAACGAAAATGAATTGGCGAACATGCTTTATACCGCTTGTCAGCTTGATGGTCCGGTGGCCATAAGATATCCCCGGGGAGTCGGCGACGGCACCCCGGTAAATGAAAAACCGGAATTGCTGACTCCTGGCAAAGGCGAGACAGTAACAAAAGGCGACGACCTGACTATAATTGCCATAGGCCGGGGAGTATCTTTGGGAAAAGAAGTACGGGAAAGATTATCTGAGCAGGGCATTAATAGCTGCCTGGTCAATGCCCGGTTTATAAAACCTCTGGATAAAGAACTTATTAAAGAATCAGCGGTAAAAAATCCGCGGTTGGTAACAATTGAAGACGGATGTCTGGCAGGCGGATTTGGCAGTGCCGTCATCGAAATGTTAAATGATGAGAATGTTACTGCTGATGTATTGCGCTTCGGATTTAACGATGAATTTGTCGAACACGGCAAAGCTGAATTGCTGTTTGATTATTTGAATATGGATGCTCAATCAGTGGCAGAAAGAATAATTTCTCACTGGCCAGCTTTGCTTAAACAGAAAAAAGTTGTGGGGTTATATAAGATTGGGGAAAATTAGGTTAGACATTCTGCTGCATCAGCAGGGATTAGCTCCCAGCCGTGAAAAAGCCCGGGCCATGATTCTGGCCGGTGAAGTAACCGTCAACGGTACAATGTATGACAAACCAGGAACTAATATTGATGAAAATGGGATTATTGAAATAAAATCTTCCCGCCCTCCATATGTCAGCCGGGGCGGGTTAAAACTGGAGAAAGCCATTAAGGTTTTTGCCGTGGATTTTACCAACAAGACTGTATGGGATGTGGGAGCCTCAACCGGCGGTTATACTGATTGCGCCCTTAAACACGGCGCACGCAAAGTTTTTGCCTTGGATGTTGGTTATGGACAGCTGGATTGGACTTTGCGCAATGACCCGCGGGTAGTTAATATTGAAAGAACCAATATCCGCTACTTTGATCCGGAGCTGCTGGGAGAGATAGTTGATATCGTAACGATAGATGTAGCATTTATATCTACGGCCAAAGTATTCCCGGTTATAAACGCCGGACTAAAGGATGACGGGCAGGTAATATCACTTATAAAACCACAATTTGAAGCTGGCCGGGATAAAGTTGGGAAAAAAGGTGTAGTAAAAGATAAAGGGGTACATAAGCAGGTACTGCTCAATTGTATAAAAAGCGCCCACCAGGCAGGATTATTTTGCACAAACTTAACCTGGTCGCCTATCAAAGGACCTCAGGGGAATATTGAGTATTTTATACTGTTAAACAAAGAGCAGGGAAACCTGCAAGGGTTGGAAGCGGAGATAGAACAAACAGTTGAAACGGCACATCAGCAGTTGGAGGTTTAATTATGCAGGTACTGTTAGTTAACAACCATTATAAAGAATCCACTGAATTTATGGCCGAAAAAATTGCAGTCAGATTAAGAGAGCTTAAGGCAGATGTCTTGATCGACAATGGTTCAACTGATTTAAGCAGCCAAATTCCTGATAAACTTGACCTGATCATCGTCCTGGGCGGAGACGGGACTATTTTGCGTGCTTCCAGACAGTATGCCTTAAAACAAACCCCGGTTTTAGGTATCAATATGGGAACGGTCGGCTTTTTGAGCCATATTGAAGCAGCGGAGCTAAATGGTTATCTTGAAGCTCTGATCAACGGAAAATATACTCTTGACAAACGGATGATATCAGAGGTCGATATTGTAGAAAACGATCATCTTATTGCTTCTGTGCACTGTCTTAACGAAGTGGCAATAAAAGCTAAAGAACTCCATATGATTAGCTTTGATATCAATATTGATGAACAGAAGTTAAATACCATCAAGGGTGACGGAGTAATTATTGCAACTCCCACGGGTTCCACGGCCTATAATCTGTCAGCAGGCGGGCCGGTGCTCGACCCGGATATGAAGGCATTTATCATTACGCCGGTAGCAGCCTATAAACTGAATACCCCCAGCATAGTAGTCAGTGCTGATAAAATTATTACGGTTACTCCGATAAAATGTGCCGGAGCCATTATAGGCATGGACGGACAAGTAGTGTACGATTTTAAGGAAAATTACCGGATAATAATTAAACAGGCTAATATAACTTTGAATCTGGTCAATTTTAAAAAGCATCAGTTTTTTTATAAAGTTGACAATAAATCAGGAAGATAAGAGACTGCAAAAGGGTGAAAATGGTTTTAAAAAACGCTGTTAGTATCAGCCGGCAAATAATCAGCCAGGCAGTTGCCCAGGCTGATACAGTAGTTGATGCAACCTGCGGACAAGGGAATGATACGCTTTTACTGGCCCAGTTGGTAGGCCCGCTCGGCTTGGTATATAGTTTTGATATTCAGGAACCAGCCTTACAAGCGGCGCAAAATCTACTGGATGCCAATAATTTGACCCAGAGGGTCAAGTTTATCCATGATGATCATGCGAAAATCAGAGATCATATAGATAAGAAAATAAATGCCGCCATGTTTAATCTTGGCTATCTGCCCGGCGGCAATCATCTGATCACTACCAAACCAGATACGACCATTAAAGCTGTCAGTGAAACTTTAAATTTATTGGTGCCAGGCGGGGCGGTGACCATAGTTGCATACCCCGGCCATCAGGCAGGAGCAAGGGAGCTTAAGGAACTGCAGGATTATTTGGGCCAGATACCCCAACAGCAATTTGATATTATTGAAGTGACCTTTTTGAATCAAATAAATCAACCCCCGGAGTTGATTGTTGTGCAAAAGATAAAGGAGGCACTATGAAAACTCAAAGGCAGTCGGCAATCATGGATATCCTGAATAAGGAACGCATAAAAACCCAGGAAGAGCTTTGCGAGTCTTTAAAAAGCCGCGGATATGATGTTACCCAGGCTACAGTTTCCAGGGATATTAAAGAAATGCAGCTGCACAGGATAGCTGACAGCGACGGCTATCATTATACACTGCCAGCCAGCCAGTCTTCCCATGGTATTAATGAGCGCCGCAGGAGGATGTTTCAGGACCTGGTTGCCCATATCGATTTCAGTGAGAACATTATAGTGCTTAAAACGCTCACGGGTGCTGCCCAGTCAGTAGCCTCATTGATCGATGCTATCGGTAATGAACAGATATTGGGTACGGTTGCCGGAGATGATACGATTCTGGTAATCGTGAAACAGAAGCGGATGGTTAAGCAAGTATTACAAGAGTTTAAAAGCTTGATCAGGAAATAATCTTATTTTAACCTGGCGGTGGAGCCGGCTTATTTACCTGCCGGTAAAAATCCGCTTAAAGGTCAGGAAGAATATCGTTTACCAGCCTTTATTAATTGAACCGGTAAGGGGAGGTGAGCAGCGGATGGTTTAAACCGGCCATTCCGGATAAGTATGTTGCAGGAAATATACATAAAAAACTTTGTGCTGATAGATGAATTGCGGATGGAGTTTTATCATGGTTTAAATGTATTAACCGGTGAAACAGGAGCAGGCAAATCAATTGTAATTGATGCCCTGGGTCTGATTATCGGCGGACGGATCAATAACGATTTCATTCGGGATGAGAATCAGAAAGCTATTGTGGAGGCGGTATTTACTCTCGAAGATAACCTGGAAACGCAAAATTATTTGCGGGAGAACCGGCTGCTTGATGAGGAAGACAACAATTTGATCATCTGCCGGGAAATCAGCCCTTCAGGGCGCAACACATCGCACATTAACGGACGTAATATATCGCTTGCCCAACTGCGGGAGTTGGCAACGTTTCTGGTAGATATGCACCTTCAACATGACCATCTTAATATTTTGCGTCCGGCTATGTTCATCCATTATGTCGATAAGTTTATAGAAAATGATGATATATCGGATCCTATTGCTGCGGTTTACCAACAGTTAAACAGCAAAAAACAGCAGCTTCAGCTTTTAAATATTGACGAACAGACCAGATTGCAGCAGGTCGACCTGCTTAATTTCCAGATCGATGAAATAGAAAAAGTCCAATTGCAGCCTGGCGAAGAAGAAACGCTGTCAGCCTTGCGCAACCGCATTAAAAACGCTAAAAAACTTGCGGAAGATGCGGGGCATTTGGTACAGATAATGTATACTGGCGAAGAAACGGGTAATATATTTGATTTATTGGGACAGACAATAGATATAATCGGCAAAAACCAGGATGAAGATTTTTTTGCTGCACTGCTGGCTGACTGTGAAAATATGTACTATTCAGTGCAGAATATGGCTCAGGAAATCATAAAATATCAGGAGTCCCTTGACTTTGAACCGGAGCAGTTGGAAGCAATTGAAGACCGGCTGCATGTTATTAATCGCTTAAAGGCAAAATACGGAAAAGATATAAATGAAGTGCTGCTTTTTTTAAACCAGGCCCGACAGGAATTGCAGGTTATCAATAATGTTGCGCAAACCCGGCAGGATTATGAGAAAGATATAGAAAAACTTGAGGAAGAATATGATCGATTAGCCGTCCGCTTAACAGAGGAAAGAAAAAAAGCGGCGGCAATTTTACAGACTAAAGTTCTGCAGGAACTGATACAGTTAAATATGCCGGATTTACAGTTCGCTGTTGCCCTGACTGGCAGTAAACAACCTGCTTTAAATGGCCGGGATGAAGTTCAGTTTCTTTTTTCCCCCAATGCCGGCGAATCGCTGCGTCCTTTGGAAAAGATAGCATCGGGCGGGGAAATGTCCAGATTTGTTTTAGCTTTGAAAAAAGCCCTGGCCAGTATATACAAAGTGCCAACCCTGATTTTTGATGAAATTGATGTTGGAGTTGGAGGGACAGCTCTTACGGCTATGGCTTTAAAAATAGGAGAATTATCCAAAACCCATCAGGTCATTTTAGTGACTCACGCTCCCCAGGTGGCAAGTTATGCAGATAATCATTATTTGATCAGCAAGCAGACCAGCGATAATCGAACTGTCACCTCAGTCAAAAAACTGCATAAAACAGAAAAAATTCATGAATTGGCCAGGATGTTGGCAGGACAGGAGTATTCTGCCATTACTCTGGAACATGCCAAGGAAATGATGGAATCAGCAGGAAAAGCCTAAATATCGATTCAGTATAGTTTTTCACTTCCCGGAGACAATATTAAGTATCAAGTCGGCGGGAAGTGATTTATTTTGAGTAAATATCGTCCTTGTATAGGTATAATTCTGGTAATACTTTTTTTATCTTTATGTATGACCCCGCAAGCCAAGAATGTTTTGAGTTTACCTGAATATCAGAGAATGGTAGTAGGTGAATCAAGTAATATAAGTTTAAGCCTGCCTGATATTTTAGCTGGGAAGATCAATCTGGAAATCAAGAATCCTGCCAGCAGCGTCCTTGCCTTTCCTTACGAGCCGCCTGTAACCGTAAATAAAGAAGCCTCCGGATTTAAAATTATTGCCCTTAAACCGGGCAAAGCCGAAATGCAGTTAAAGCTGTGGGGATATATTCCACTCAAATCAATTGAGGTTGAATCAATAGCCAATCAGCGTGTAGTCGTAGGCGGACATTCGATCGGTGTTTTATTGCAGTCGAAAGGGATCATGGTAGTCGGTTTTGCTCCCATAATAAGTACTGAAGGAGAAAAAGTATACCCGGCCCGTGATCAGGGACTGGAAATAGGCGATTTGATAATGAAAGCAAATGATAAAAAAATTGAATCGGAAAATGATTTAGCCCGCATCATTGATGAAAGCGGCGAAAAAGCAGTAATGTTGGAAATTAAACGCAGCGGCAAAATGATTGCTGCGCAGGTACCAACTGTCTATTGCCCGGAAACCAACCGCCGTCGTATCGGGCTTTATGTCCGGGATGGAATAACCGGAGTCGGAACGCTTACTTTCTGGGATCCCAATACTGGATATTATGCAGCTTTGGGTCATATCATAATTGATGCCGATACCAAGAAAGGCATTAATGTTTTAAAGGGGAAAATAGTCAGTGCTTCAATTCAAACGGTTAAAGCAGGACAGCCAGGGAAACCAGGGGAAAAAATCGGCGTATTCAGTGATGAAAGCTCTTTATCCGGCAACATTATTAAAAACAGTTATAATGGTATTTATGGCAAAACAACCGGTAAAATAGTAAATCCAAAAGCAAATTATCCACTTGAAGTGGGCTATGCCCATCAGGTAGTTCCAGGAAAAGCTCAAATTTTTACGGTAGTAAATGGAGATGAAATAGAGAAATTTGAGGTTAATATAGAAAAGATCTATCCCGGCAGGGAAAATGGCAAAGGTATGGTAATCAGGGTCACTGATCCGAGGCTTTTAAATTTGACTGGAGGGATTATTCAAGGAATGAGCGGCAGCCCGATAGTTCAAAATAACAGGATTATCGGAGCCATCACCCATGTATTTTTGAATGACCCCAGCAGGGGTTACGGAATTTTTATGGATAATATGCTGTCGGAAATACCAGGATATAAAAACCCGGCAGAGAATTTTTCGACAAATTAATTCGCAGTCTTTTTTTACTAATTGGTTTATTTTCGGCATTAAAAAAATATATGGTTTATATTTACTCATTTTATTTTCTGGGTTTATGGTAAATAATGGAACTGCCTGTAATTTGATAGATTAATTTGACTTAAAAAAAAAGCAGGAAATAATTGGCGCACCGTCGAAAATCGATTTAGAAATAAATAAATTTTATGCCAACGAGAGGAGGATTAAGTTGTATAGTAATTCAAACCAGATTGGTGTCGTAGTTGCTGATGATAATAAAGAGTTTTGCTGCATTTTAAGTGATTATTTCAGTAATGAGCCTGATTTCAACATAATTGCTGAATGCGCAAACGGCATGGAAGTATTGGACGTTATTGAAAGCAATAATCCGGAGGTTCTTATTCTCGATCTGATTATGCCCTATATGGACGGTATAGGAGTGATGGAGAGAATCAATGAACTGGAATTGGAGAAGAAACCTAAGATTATAGTTTTAACTGCTTTTGGTCAGGAGACTATTACTCAAAGGGCAATGCAGTTAGGAGCCGATTATTATATTTTAAAACCTTTTAATCTGGATGTCCTGGGAGACAGAGTTAAACAGATAGTCAGGGATAACAACGAACGCACGGAAAAAACACGCAGTTCCATGATTTCCGTAAGAACTCAGGCAAATTCCCCCAGAAACCTGGAAGTTGAAGTTACCAAAGTAATTCATGAAATCGGAGTACCCGCTCATGTGAAAGGCTACCAATATTTACGTGATGCAATTATTCTGGTAACTGAGGAAATAAACTATCTGGGAGCAGTAACCAAAGAATTATATCCAACTATTGCTCAAAAATATGATACAACTGCCAGTCGTGTTGAAAGAGCTATCAGGCATGCTATTGAACTGGCATGGGACCGGGGCGATATTGACAAGATAAACAAAGTTTTTGGCTATACCGTCAACGGGGAAAAAGGCAAACCGACTAATTCTGAATTTATTGCTATCATTGCCGATCGTTTAAGACTGGAAGGCAAAGCTGGCTAAGTCTGACTTTTGCAAAGAACCGATCAATTGCATAACCTTATAACTACTGATACCTCTTATTTGTTGGTTTTTAAACCAATAAATAAGGGGTATTTATTATTAAACTATAAGAGATAATACTTTATCTGCTATAATAATCAAATTAACGAGAGGAGTCGAGTGGTGAATATTATTAAAGCCAATCTCCTATTGCTGCTCACTGCTGCTATTTGGGGAGTCGCTTTTACAGCACAAAGGGCGGGCATGGAGTTCGTAGGCCCCTTTACATTTAACGGGGTGAGATTCCTGCTGGGCAGTTTATCGTTGCTTCCGCTGTTGGTCTTTTTCGGCCGTGATAAGCAGTTGACTGCCAATAGATCAAATGCGCTGATTACCGGTGTGTTGGCTGGTACAGTGCTGTTTGCAGCCGCTTCTCTTCAACAGATAGGTATGATTACTACTACAGCAGGCAAGGCTGCTTTTATAACCAGCTT